>Ga0070684_100003497_pt1 | contig 11794 bp, 9 predicted proteins | sample KBSC723LmetaG_FD_65653 | JGI IMG/M metagenome (GOLD analysis project Ga0070684, IMG submission 65653) | Corn rhizosphere microbial communities from Kellogg Biological Station, Michigan, USA - KBS C7.2-3L metaG | ecosystem: Host-associated > Plants > Roots > Rhizosphere ...
CGCCGACCGCCGACAGCATGACGATCGCGCCCATGATCGACAGCGGGATCGAGATCGCGATGATGACCGTCGAGCGCCAGCTGCCGAGGAACAAGAGGATCATCAGGCTGGTGAGGCAGGCTGCGATCACGCCTTCGTTGGCGACGCCGCCGATCGCGCCGCGCACGAACACCGATTGATCGCCGACAAAGCCGATCTTCAGCGTGTCGGGTAGCTGCGACTTGATCTCGACCACCTTCTGCTTGATGCCGGCGATGATGTCGAGGGTGGAGATCGCGCCGGCCTTCAGCACCATCATCAGGACCGAGCGGTTGCCGTCGACGTGGACGATGTTGGTCTGCGGCGGGTTGCCGTCGCGCACGGTGGCGACGTCGCGGACATAGACCATGGCGCCGTTGACGGTCTTGATCGGCAGATCACCGAGCTCCTCCATCTTGAGCGGCGAATTGTTGAGCTGAATATTGTATTCGAACTGGCCGATCTTCTGGGTGCCGACCGGCGTGATCAGGTTCTGGGCTGCGAGCGTGTTGGCGACGTCCTGCCCGGACAGGCCGCGCGCCTGTAGCGCCGTCGAGTTGAGGTCGATCTGGACCTGGCGCTGCTTGCCGCCGAAGGGATAGGGGATCGCAGCGCCCGGCACGGTCACCAGCGGCGTGCGCAGCTGGTTGATGCCGAGGTCGGCGAGGTTCTGCTCGGTCAACCCTTCGCCGGACAGCGCCAGTTGGATGATCGGCACGGTCGAGGCGTTGTAGTTGAGGATCAGCGGCGGTGTCGCACCCGGCGGCAGCTGCTTGATCATCGTCTGCGAAATGGCCGTGACCTGCGCGTTCGCGGTGCGGATATCGACATTGGGCTGGAAGAAGATCTTGACGATGCCGATGCCGTTGTAGGAGTTGGCGACGATGTGCTCGATGTCGTTGACGGTCGTCGTGAGCGCGCGCTGAAACGGCGTGGTGATGCGCCCGGCCATCTGGTCCGGCGGCAGGCCGGTGTAATTCCAGACCACGCCGATCACGGGGATGCGGATGTCCGGAAAGATGTCGGTTGGCGTGCGCAACGCGGCGAGCGGTCCGAGCAGCGTCAGCAACAGCGCGAGCACGACGAAAGTATAGGGTCGGCTGAGCGCGATCCGAACCAATGCGATCATTAAATGGGCATTCCCAGGTGGTGCAAAATAACCTGGAACCCCCGCCAGGCCATCCGGTGGCGGTGTTTACCCGAAACGCGGCAAATTAGCTAACGGCCGGGCGCAAAGTCTCCAATCACTTCCGCGATAGCTGGCGGTACCCGGCGGATGCAGGGCTGGCTCACCGGGGCCGCCACCTCGGCCGCGGCTCCTCGGCTCGCCTCCCAAGTCGCGGGGCCCGCTCAGGCGGCGCGCACGTTAGAGAGGAACTTGTCGACTTCGAGCCTCAGGCGGTTGGAGTCCGTGGACAATGTCCGCGCCGCCGAGAGCACCTGCGACGAGGCCGATCCGGTTTCGCTGGCGCCGTGCTGCACGTCGGTGACGTTGGAGGACACCTGCTGCGTGCCTTGTGCCGCCTGCTGGACGTTGCGGGAGATTTCCTGGGTCGCCGCGCCCTGCTCTTCCATAGCCGCCGCAATCATCGAGGAGATCTCCGACAGCTTCTCGATCGTGCCGGAGATTTCCTTGATGGCGTTGACGGAGTCCTGGGTCGCGGACTGGATACCGTTGATCTGCTGGCCGATCTCGCCGGTAGCTTTCGCCGTCTGCTCGGCCAGCGCCTTCACCTCGGAGGCGACCACCGCAAAGCCGCGGCCGGCTTCGCCGGCACGCGCCGCCTCGATGGTGGCGTTGAGCGCGAGCAGGTTGGTCTGGCCCGCGATGGTGTTGATCAACTCGACCACATCGCCGATGCGGGTGGCGGCCTTCGACAGCTCGCTGACGCGTTCGGTCGTGCCGCGCGCCTGGCCGACGGCATCGCTCGCCATCCGCGCCGATTCCTGCACCTGGCGGCTGATCTCGTTGACCGAGGACGATAGCTCTTCGGTTGCGGAGGCAACCGACTGCACGTTGGTGGAGGCTTTCTCCGAGGCGGAAGCAACCGTCGTGGACAGCTCCTGCGAACGCGCGGCGGTCTTGGACAACGAGCCGGCGGAAGCTTCGAGCTGTGTCGAGGCCGAGGAGACATTATTGACGATCTCGCCGATCATCTGTTCGAACTCGCGGGTGATGTTGTCGACGCGGCGGCCGCGCTCGATCTTGGCTTCCGCGTCCTTGGCGGCGGCTTCGTCGGCGGACCTCTTGGCGATCAGCGCTTCCTTGAAAACCTGCAGGGCATCCGCCATCAGGCCCATCTCGGTCTTCTCGCCCCGGTGCGGGATCTCCACCGAAAGGTCGCCCTGGCCGAGCGCCTGCATCGGTTTCACGATGGAAGCGATACCGTTGGAAACATCGCGGATCAGGTAGAAGCTGACGGCGATGCCGGCGATCACGGCCGCGCCAAGGATGGCGGCGAGCATCATCAGGGCCGAATTGTAGTTCGCCGCCGCGTCGTCCTTCGCCTTGTCGGCGCCGGCGTTGTTGAGGTCGATGTCCTTCTTCAGGATGTTGTCGGATTCGATGCCGATCTTGTTGACGGTCTTGGTGTTGAAGTCGTGCGCGTCATGCGGGACCTTGCCGGCATCCCTGCGCGACAATTCCAGGACTTGCTGGGTGCCCTTCTTGTATTCGTCCCAGGTCTTCGACCAATCGGCGTAGATCGCGCGCTCCTCTGGCGAGGTGATCAACTGCTCGTATTGCTGGCGAATCTTGTTGTTGGCCTCGACCACTGTCGCAAGGACCTTTTCGGACGACGCCTTCTCCTCGGCGTTCTCGCCAAGCATGTGCTCGCGGATCACATTGCGGTAGGTGATGACGTCGGCGCGCAGCTCGCCAAGCACGCGGACGCTCGGCAGCCAGTTGGTCGCGATATCGACCGTGTCGGCGTTGATCGCCCGCATGTTGTGGACGGCGAGCAGGCCCATGCCGGCCATGGCGAAGAGCAGAATGGCGACGACGGCGGTAATCTTGGCGCGGATCGAAAGCTTGGAGAGCATGACAAAGTCTCTTGTGTTCTTGAGCCCGAAATGGCGCCGGCCGGCAACCGGGCACGGATATCAAATCGCATAAGACTTGAAGCAACCTACGAGCGCGTTAACGCGTCCGTCCCGTAGGACTCCGGAATCGACAAAAATGCATGCAAAACGGCAGCGGCCCTGCCCCTAGCGCATGAGCGAGAGTGCGTCGGAGAAAAATTGCGGCCCGCCGAAATTGCCTGATTTCAGGGCAAGCAACATTGCCTTTGCGCCGACCGCGCGCAGTACGGGCACGCCGGGCGCGATTTCCACTCCGACGAGAAAGCCGGGGATCTTCAGGCGATCGACCACCGCGCCCGAGGTCTCGCCGCCTGCGACGACCAGCCTGTGCACGCCGGATTGCACGAGGCCTTCGGCGATGTCGGCCATCGCCTGCTCGATGGCGTGACCGGCGGCATCGCGGCCGTGGCGCGACTGAAGGGCGGCGACCTGGTCGGGTGTTGTGCTCGAGGCAATCAACAGAGGCCCGCTGCCGAGCCGCTCCCGCGCCCAGGCGAGCGCGCGCCGGGCTTCATCCTTGCCCTTAACGACCTGATCCGGATCGAGTTGAAACACCGGCATGACCTTCTCGGCGCTCGCGATTTGCCCGAGCGTCGCCTGCGAGCAACTGCCGGCAAGACAGGCCGCCGGGCCGCCGACCGGCTTGTCTGAAGCGTCGCTGGATACCGCAGCCTTTCCCGCGGCGAGCGCCCGCGCCAGCCCGAGCCCAATGCCGGAGGCGCCGACCGAGACCTTATGCCCGACCGCCACCGCGCCGATGGTTTCGAGGTCGCGGTCGAACACCGCGTCGATGACGGCGGCGCCACAGCCCTGGCCGGCAAGATCGGCAAGCCTGGCCCGGACCGCATCCGCCCCGCGCGTGACGGTCGCAAGGTCGACGAGGCCTACTTTTGTCTTGCTCTGGCGCGCCAGCACCCGCACCAGGTTGGAATCATGCATCGGGTTGAGTGGATGGTCCTTCAGGGGGCTCTCGTTCAGCGGCACGGCGCCGACAAACAGATTGCCCATGTAGACGGTGCGGCCGGTTTCGGGGAAGGCCGGCGTCACCAGCACGATGCTGTCGCCGGAGTCGGCGCATAGCGCGTCCATGACCGGGCCGATATTGCCCTTGTCGGTGGAATCGAAGGTCGAGCAGATCTTGAACAGAACGTGGGCCGCGCCGCGCCCCCGCAGCCATTTTTCCGCTGCGCGCGAACGCTCGACCGCGATTCCCGCCTCGATCGAACGGCTCTTCAGCGACACCACGACCGCATCGACCTCGGGCATTGCGAGATCGGAGGCCGGCACGCCGATGGTCTGGACCGTACGAAGGCCTGCGCGCGTGAGCGTGTTGGCGAGGTCGGAGGCGCCAGTATAGTCGTCGGCGATGCAGCCGAGCTTCAACGTCACGGCTTCACCCCCGCATAGGGCTTGAACCAGCCGAGCCCGTCGGTGGTCTTGCCGCGCGGATTATATTCGCAGCCGACAAAGCCCTTGTAGCCGAGCCGGTCGAGCTCGGCGAACACGAACGGATAGTTCAGCTCCTCCCCGTCAGGCTCGTTACGCGAGGGAATGCTGGCGATCTGGGTATGCCCGATGATCGGCATCATGTCGCGCAGATGCATGGTGACGTCGCCATGGATGATCTGGCAGTGATAGATGTCGAATTGCAGTTTCAGATTCGGGATCTTCAGCTCGTTGATGAGGTCGCGCGCGAACATGAAATTGTTGAGGAAGTAGCCGGGGACGTTGCGCGGGTTGATCGGCTCGATCACGACGTCGAGGCCGTGCGGCGCAAAGAACTCGGCGGCCCAGGCCACCGATTTGTAGAACTGCTCCACCGCCTTGCGGTCGCTGCGCTCGGCGATCCCCGCCATCAGGTGCACGCGCTTGACCCCGGTCGCCTGCGCATAGGGCAACGCCGTGTGCAGGCTCTGCTGCAGGTCGGCAAAGCGCGCCGGCAGCGCCGCAAAGCCTTTTTCGCCGGCCGCCCAGTCGCCGGGCGGCAGGTTGAACAGCGCCTGCACCAAGCCGTTCCTGTGCAAGCGGTCGCCGACTTCCTTTGCCGGGAATTCATAGGGAAACAGGAATTCCACCGCAGTGAAGCCGGCCTTCGCGGCGGCCTCGAACCGGTCGAGGAACGGCACCTCGGTGAACATCATCGAGAGGTTGGCGGCGAAACGGGGCATGTCTGTCCTCTTGTATTATCTATTATCTGAGCATGATCTTGTTCGGAAAGCCGGTTTCCACTTTTCCGGATCATGCTCTATTTGGGCTCGCCCGGCAGCTTGGTGCCGGTGATACGGGCATACAGGCGGGCGACCGAAGCATCGTCGTCGCGGCCCATGCCGGCGGCGGCGGTGGCGAGAAACATCTGCAGCGCGGCGGCGGAGACCGGCACCGGGAACCGCGCCGTGCGCGCCATGTCCTGGATGATGCCGAGGTCCTTCACGAAAATCTCGACCGCGCTCCTCGGCGTATAATCGCCGTCCAGCACATGCGGCATGCGGTTCTCGAACATCCAGGAATTTCCGGCAGACGCCGTGATCACTTCATATACTTTCTTGATGTCGAGCCCCTGCCTGGCGGCGAAGGTGATCGCCTCGGAGGCGACGGCGATGTGCACGCCGGCGAGCAACTGGTTGACCATCTTGAAGGCCGAGCCCAGGCCTGCCGCATCGCCGAGCTCATAGAGTTTTGCGGCCATCGCATCAAGGGCGGGACGGGCTTTCGCGAATGCTGCCGCGCTGCCGGAGGCAAGGATGGTGAGCTCGCCCTGGGCCGCACGTTGCGCGCCGCCCGAGATCGGCGCATCCAGATAATGCCGGCCGGTCGCTTCCAGCTCCTTGGCGAAGCGGCGCGCGACGTCGGGGTCCATCGTTGCAGAGGAGATAAAGACGGCGTCCTTGGCCAGCGTTTCGGCAACGCCGTCCTTGCCGAACAGGATGGTTTCAGTCTGGGCGGCGTTGACGACCACGCTGACGACGATGCCGGCCCCCTTTGCCGCTTCCGCCGGCGTCCTGGCGCCCTTGCCGCCATCCTTGACGAAGCGGGCGACGCTGTCGGCCGCCACATCGCAGCCGGTGACCTCGAAGCCCGCGCGCTTCAGCGAGGTCGCCATGCCAAAGCCCATCGAGCCGAGCCCGATCACGGCGACTGGCGGTTTTGTGGTTTCGGGCATGCGGCGTTCCCTTAAGGTTTCTTGGCGGCTTTGGCCCTTGCCTAACACGGCTTGGCCGCGCTGCCAAAGCGTGAGACAAGGCGAAAAACGGGGTGTCGATATGAGCGAAACAAGGCTCCGCGAGGACATCTGCCGGTTCGGCCGCTCGCTGTTCGAGCGCGGGCTGACGCCGGGCTCGTCGGGCAATATCAGCGTCCGGCTGGAGGACGGCGGCTATCTGGTGACGCCGACCAACGCCTCGCTCGGCTTCCTCGATCCGGCCAGGCTGTCGCGCTTGTCCTCCGACGGCAAGCTCGTCTCCGGCGACGCCCCGACCAAGGAAGTGCCGCTGCACGGCGCGCTGTATCAGACGCGGAACGCGGCGCGGGCCGTGGTGCACCTGCATTCCACCCATTCGGTCGCGATCTCGATGCTGCCGGAGATCGACCCGCGCGCCGCGCTGCCGCCGATGACGGCCTACTATGTAATGAAATGCGGCGCGACCGCGCTCGTGCCCTATTACCAGCCGGGCGATCCCGCCGTCGCCGACGCGATCAAGGGTCTGGCAGGCAAATATTCCTCCGTGCTGCTCGCCAATCACGGCCCGGTGGTATCGGGCGACACGCTGGAAGCCGCGGTGTTCGCGACTGAGGAGTTGGAAGAGACCGCAAAGCTCTATCTGCTCTTGCGCGGGATGAACCCGCGTTTTCTCTCGCCGGCGCAGATTGCGGATTTGGTGAAAACGTTCGGGCTGACGCTGCCGGAGCACGAATCGTAGGGCGGGCAAAGGCGCGCCTGCGCCGTGCCCACCAAGATAAGCGCGAATGCAAAATGGTGGGCACGCTTCGCTTTGCCCACCCCACGATTCAACTTGCTGAAGTACGAACCTCACGCCGCCTGGTGCGGACGATAGAAATGCTGATAGATCTCGTTCGCCTCCTCGAACCGGCGAACCGCCCGCTTGCCGTCCATTGGGCCTTCCATCAGGGTTTCAGCATCCCATTCGCTGCGGTGAGCGGCGAAGAAATCGCCGCCATAGATGTGAATGGCGCCGGTCAATCGCGGAATCGGGTTTGTCACGGAATGGATGATGTTGTCGCCGAGCGGCTCTGCGTCGCCGGCGCACAACGCTCGCGCGCCGGCGGCCTCGATTCGGCCGTTGCCATCGGACACACGGCGCCAGAACACATTGTCCTCGCGACCCGTATAAATGCCGATCACTGCCCACATCTGATGATTGTGGGGCATGACCGTCATCATCGGCCCCCAGATCACGTTGAGGATCGTGAGATCAGGCGCGTGATAGAGCTTTTGAATTTCAGGGCGCTTGGGCTCCCCCAGGGTCTTGAGGATGCCCGCGGGGTCCACGACTGCACGGGCAAGCACCTCACGCACTGACTTGTGGGACGAGTCTTCCTTGAGTGCGGCACGGCAATCGGCGGAGAACCGCTCGAGATCGAACATCGACATGCTCCCCTTCGGAAATGATTTTGCGAAAAGGCCTGCAGTCCACAAGCATTATACACTCGCAGGGCGCATTGGCGAAGCGCAATCTGCCGTAGCTGGTTACGCCCTTCAGGCTACGGTCACAACACCGAGAGCTGCCTGTTCTGCAAATCCGTGATCAGCATCAATCCCGGCGCATGCGTGATCGCGAAGGGAATTTTCGCCGCCGCGATGACCGATTGCGGGGTGACGCCGCAGGCCCAGAACACCGGAATTTCGTCGGCCTCAACCGGAACGGGATCGCCATAGTCCGGTTTCGCGATGTCGGCAATCCCGATCGAATGCGGATGGCCGAGATGCACCGGTGCGCCGTGCACGCTCGGAAAGCGCGAGGTGATCTGCACCGCGCGGATCGCATCCGCCGGCTTGAACGGCCGCATCGACACTACCATCGGCCCCGCGAACGGCCCCGCCGGCTGGCACTGGATGCTGGTGCGGTACATCGGCACGCGCACCTTGTGCTCGATGTGGCGGATCGGCAGGCCGTCCGCCATCAGCGCCTCTTCGAACGAGAACGAGCAGCCGAGCACGAAGGCGACGAGATCGTCGCGCCAATGCGCGGTGATGTCGGTCGGCTCGTCGGCGACCTCGCCGTCGCGCCAGACGCGGTAGCGCGGCACGTCGGTGCGGATATCGAGGTCCAGCCCAAGCGCCGGGATTTTGGGGTTGCCGACATCGGACATGCCGATGATCGGGCACGGTTTCGGGTTGAGCTGGCAGAAACGGTGGAACGCGGAGGCGAATTTTTCGGGCAGGATGGCGAGATTGCCCTGGACATAGCCGTTCGCGATGCCGGCGGTGGTCGATGCCATGCCGTTGCGGCAATCGAGCCGAGCCTGATGGCTCGGCGTGACTTGCTCACCCTGCTCTATCCGGGTCAGACCAACATTCATCGCATGCGCTCCGTGTCTCGACAGGTGATGCACGATCATTCTACCATGCGGCCCCGCCAGATGCATCTACGCAATTCCGGAAGCCTGAATGACCAAAATCGCATCCAACCTGCAGATCGATTCCGCCCGCCTCTGGGGCACCATCCATGAAACCGCGAAATTCGGCGCCACGCCGAAGGGCGGCGTGCGGCGGCTGACACTGGGACCTGAGGACAAACAGGTGCGCGACTGGTTCCGGAAGGCCTGCGAAGCCGCAGGGCTCGAGGTCCATGTCGATGCGCTCGGCTCGATGTTCGGGGTGCGGAAAGGACGGGATATGTCGAAGCCGCCGGTCGGCCTGGGCTCGCATCTCGACACGCAGCCGACCGGCGGCAAATATGACGGCGTGCTCGGCACGCTGGCCGCGCTGGAAGTGGTGCGCACGCTCAACGACGCCGGGATCGAGACCGAGGTTCCGCTCTGCATCTGCAACTGGACCAACGAGGAAGGCTCGCGCTTCGCGCCGGCGACCATGGCCTCCGCCGCCTATGCCGGCGAGTATACCACCGAAAATATTTTGGGACGGAAGGATGCTTTAGGCGTGAGTGTCGGCGAAGCGCTCGACGGCATCGGCTATCGCGGCAGCGAGCCCGTCGGGCAGCGCAAGTTCGGCGCCTTTGTCGAGCTGCATATCGAGCAGGGTCCGTTGCTGGAAGCCGAGAACAAGACCATCGGCGTGGTCGATCGCGGCCAGGGCATCATCTGGTATGACGGCAAGATCACCGGCTTCGAGAGCCATGCCGGCACCACGCCGATGCCGCTTCGACGGGATGCGCTGGCGACGCTGTCGGAGATCGTGCTGGCGGTGGAGCGCATCGCGAACAAGCACGGCCCGAACGCGGTCGGCACAGTCGGTGAAGCCGTGATCGCGGCACCCTCGCGCAACGTCATCCCCGGCGAGATCGCCTTCACCGTCGATGTCCGCAGCCCCGAATCGAAGACGCTCGATGCCATCGACAAGGAATTGCGCGAGGCGATCGCGGAGATCGCGCCGCGGCGCAAAGCCGAGATCGAACTGACCGCGATCTGGCGCAAGGAGCCGACCGTGTTCAACCCGGAACTCGTCGATGCCGTCGAGAACGCGGCCAAGACGCTGGGCTACAGCCATCGCCGGATCACGTCCGGTGCCGGTCATGATGCCTGCAATCTTGCGACCGCCGTACCGGCCGCCATGGTGTTCGTCCCCTGCAAGGACGGCATCAGCCACAACGAGCTCGAAGACGCGACCCAGCTCGACTGCACCGCCGGCGCCAACGTGCTGATGCATACCGTGCTGGCGCTCGCCGGCGTCGCGTCCTGACAACAAGAATAAAGGGAGGTTCTGGTGCGTGGAGTTTTTGTCGACGCCAACGATTCACTGGCCGAGATCTTTGAGCGGCAGCGCAAGGCCGGCGACTCCGATATGAAGGTGCATCTCGATCCCGACATCAAGGCGGACGCATGGCCTGCGATCCTCGGCGGCGCCGAGATCGGCATTGTCGATCACACCGCGCTCCCCACCGACGTCGCGAAGAAATGCGCAGGGCTCAAGCATATCGTGTTCCTTGGCACCGGCGCACGCAGCTACATGAACCCGGAGGAGCTCGCCGAACTCGGCATTTCCGTGCACCTGATCAAGGGCTATGGCGACACGGCGGTCGCGGAATGCGCGATCGCGCTGATGTGGGCCTCGGCGCGCGTGCTGGCAGAGATGGACCGCGAGATGCGCGTCGGCAACTGGCTGCGCGAGGCCGGCATGCAGCTCACCGGCAAGACGCTGGGCCTGATCGGCTTCGGCGGCATCGCCGCCGAAGTCGCCAGAATCGCCACCGGCAGCGGCATGAAGGTGATCGCCTGGAACCGGACGAAGAAGAGTTTTCCCGGCGTTGAGTTCGTGAGCCTCGAAAAGCTTCTCGCCGACAGCCAGGTGATTTCAATTCATCTCCTGTTGAACGACGAGACGCGCGGCTTCCTCTCGCGCGACAAAATCGCGTCCATGCGCAAGGGCGTGATCCTGGTCAACACCGCGCGCGCCGCGATCGTCGACGAAGCCGCGATGATCGACGCGCTCAACTCCGGCCACATCCGCCACGCCGGGCTCGACGTCTTCAACACCGAGCCCTTGCCTGGGGATCATCCGCTGACGAAGATTCCCAACGTCACGCTGTCGGCGCATTCGGCCTTCCGCACGCCGGAAGCGAGTGAGAATTTGATCCATGCGGCATGGGAGCATTGCAGAAGGATCGTGAAGGGATAACCACCGCCGTCGTCCCGGACAAGCTCGCGAAGCGAGCGCCGATCCGGGACCCATAGCCACAGGGCGTCGTTGTGCGAAGGCTGAGGCTCCAATTCGCATCACAACTACGCCCTGGGGTTATGGGTCCCCGCTTTCGCGGGGACGACAGCGAAATTGGTTCAGCCAGCGCAGCCCTAATCCACCATCTCCGCCACGGCCTTGCCGCAGGCCGTGGTGTCCGCGTTGCCGCCGAGGTCGCGGGTGCGGAGCGTGCGTTCGGCGAGCGTGCGCTCGATGGCGCCGACGATCGATTCCGCGACCTGCTTCTCGCCGAGATGCTCGAACATCATGGCGCCCGACCAGATCATGCCGATCGGGTTGGCGATGCCCTGCCCTGAGATATCAGGCGCCGAGCCGTGCACCGGCTCGAACACCGACGGGAAATTACCTTCCGGATTGATATTGCCCGACGGCGCGATGCCGATGGTGCCGGTACAGGCCGGACCGAGGTCCGACAAGATATCCCCGAACAGGTTCGAGCCGACCACGACGTCGAACCAGTCCGGATGCAGCACGAAATTCGCCGTCAGAATGTCGATGTGGTATTTGTCCCACTTCACCTTCGGAAACTTTTTCGCCATCGCCTCCACGCGCTCGTCCCAATAGGGCATGGTGATGGAGATCCCGTTGGATTTGGTCGCCGAGGTCAGGTGCTTCTTCGGCCGCGACTGCGCCAGCTCGAAGGCGAACTTGAGAATACGATCGACACCGGTGCGGGTCATCACCGTCTGCTGCGTCACGAATTCGCGGTCGGTGTCGGGGAACATGCGGCCGCCGACGGAGGAATATTCGCCTTCGGTGTTCTCGCGCACCACCCAGAAATCGATGTCGCCGGGCTTGCGG
>Ga0070684_100003500_pt1 | contig 11787 bp, 11 predicted proteins | sample KBSC723LmetaG_FD_65653 | JGI IMG/M metagenome (GOLD analysis project Ga0070684, IMG submission 65653) | Corn rhizosphere microbial communities from Kellogg Biological Station, Michigan, USA - KBS C7.2-3L metaG | ecosystem: Host-associated > Plants > Roots > Rhizosphere ...
GGACGGAGTGGGATTCGTCCCGCTGTCCCGGTCGGCATCGGGTCTGGTGGCGACGATCGCCGCCACGCTACGGCTGCCGCAAGGCTCGCCGGAGCCGGAGGCGGAGGTGGCGGCGGCGGCGGAGCTGCTCGACAGAGCCGCGCTGCTGATCCTGGACGACTTCGAATCGATCATCGAGCAGGCGACCCAGGTCGGCGAGCTGTTGGCGGCGGCACCTCGGCTACGGTTGCTGGTGACCAGCCGGGTAGCGCTGCGACTCGGCGGCGAGCAGGAAGTGGCCGTCGCGCCGCTGGCCGTACCCGACCATGACGCCGGTCCGGCCCAGGTCCTCCAGTCCGACGCCGTCCAGCTGTTCGCCCGGCGAGCTGCCGCCGTGCGGTACGGGTTCTCCGTCGACGAGTCGAACGCCGAGGCCGTTGCGCAGATTTGCCGGCGCCTCGACGGCCTGCCGCTCGCGATCGAGCTGGTCGCCGCGCGTGCGGCGGTGATGTCGATCGACGAGCTCGGGGGCAGGCTCGGGGACGTGCTCGACCTGCCGGCCCGCGCCAGGGATGTGCCGGCGCGCCAACGGACCCTGCGAGCCACCCTGGATTGGAGTTTCGCCCAGCTCGACCGGCCCGAGCAGCAGGCATTCGCCCGCCTCGGCGTGTTCCGCGCGCCTTTTACCGCATCCGCGGCAGCGGCGGTCCTCAGCGCGGACGACACCGCCGACGTCCTCGACCTGCTCGCCACCCTGGCCGATCACAGCCTCCTCCGGCCGTCGATCGACTCCGGCGAGACCCGGTTCTCGATGCTGCAGACGGTGCGCGACTACGCGCGGTCTCGAATGAGCCCGGCCGAGACGAAGGACGCACTCGCCCACCACGCCGCCTACTACCAGGCGATGGCGGTCAAGACCGGCGAGAAGCTCCGCGGCGGCGGGCAGCGCCAGGCGTTCGAAGGGCTGGACGCCGACATCGGGAACATCCGGCTCGCGGTCGAGTATCTCGTCGCCGACGGCCGGCAGCAGACGGTCGCCGAGGTGGCGTGGGCGCTGTGGCTCTACTGCTGGTCCCGGGGCGCGATCGGCGTCTGGAGGGACTGGACCCGGGCGGCCTCGACGGGGGCCGGCACGCTTCCCGCTCAGGCTCGGGCCCGGCTACTTGGCGCTGACGGCTTCCTGGCGATGTGGCAGCAGGACTATGACACGGCCTTACCCGAACTGCTCGAGGCGCTCGAGCTCGGCCGGCAGGTTGACGACCGGAGCCTGGTCACGCTAGTCGACATCTCCCTGGTCATCGTCTACGGCGGCATCGGGAACGAGGCCGGCGCGCGGGCCGCCGGGCGGGAGGCGCTGCGTCTCGCCCGAGCCGCGGCCGATCGATGGAGCGAAGCCTACGCGCTGACCGGGCTGTGTTTTCTCGATGTGGCGCTGGGCCAGTTCGCCGGCCGCGAGGACGAGTTCGACGCGATGGTCGACGCGGCGCGCACCTGTGAAGACCCGGTGTGCCTGGCCATCGCGCTCGGGAACTACGGCGAGCTCCGGCTCGCCACACGAGACGTTGTGGCGGCGGCCGACCTGATCGGCGAAAGCCTCCGGCTCTGTAACCAGCTCGCCATGGTGTACGCCGGATCGTTCTCGCTGGACAGTGCCGCCGTGCTCCTTGCCGCCCAGGGGGAGCACGCGACTGCGGTTCGGGTCGAAGCCGCCGCGCAGGTCGCGATGCACCGGATCCAAGCGTCGTGGTGGCAACCGCGGGTGGAGCGTCGAGACCGGCTGCTGGCCGATGCGCGGCAACGGCTGGGAGATATCCAGTACGCATCGGCATGGGACGACGGCAGTAGCCTGACCTTCCACGCGGGCGTCGACGTCGCGATGGCGGCACTCCAAGCGGTCACGCCCGATGCTCCCAACCAGGTGTCTTCTCCCGGGAGTACATGACGGCCACCTCCGCGTTGCGGAGGGCGGCCGGGACTACGGACGGCCCCGCGACGATTCCTGACGGCGCCGCGGTGACCGCCGACCTTCAGGGCAATTCCCCACCGGCTCTCGCGCCGGCAACCGGCAGGCCGACGATGTCGTCAGGCGGCGGGCTGCGGCGCAGCGCCCGCCGGTGTCCCGCTCCAGGTCACCAGGAGAGGACGGGGACACGCGAGCCTGTTCGGACGCGTCAGGTCAGCTGGGGTGTCGGGTCGCGGCTGCGTCGCCAAGCGCGCCCGCACCATGGACAACATGGGCGTGTCCGGGCCGACGCGTGAACAGCTGAGCTGGCCGCCGAGCGTGTCTGGGCGGCATCAGCCAGTTCGAGGAGGGGAGCTACATCGGCCGCGTTCGTCCGGTGGCACGGTCAAGAGGCCCCGTGGCGGTGGCCGTGCTGGCCGACCTCAACGACATGCAGGCCGTCCAGCCCGACCAGCGGTCTCCTCAACGAATACCGGCCCGCCGCATTAACGCGCAGCTCCCGATGCACGTTCAGGTTCTGGAACCCCACAGCGTTTCCAATAGGTTGACCCCATGTCCTTGGCAATGACGGTCCAGGAACGCGAGGCCTACCTCGCCGACGTGCACGTGGCCATCGTGTCCGTGGCCGACGACAGTGGCCGGGCGCCGCTGGCCGTGCCGATCTGGTACGACTATCGGCCCGGCGGGGAGATCAGCCTGATCACCGCGCGGGACAGCCGCAAGACCGCGCTCATCCGCGCGGCCGGCCGGGTGACCGTGGCCGTGCAGAACGCGGAGCCGCCGTACCGGTACGCCTCGGCGGAGGGCCCGGTCACCACGATCGAGGAGTCGGTCACCGTCGAGCAGCGCTGGGAGCTGGCCAAGCGCTACCTGGGGCCCGAGGGCGCCGACGGGTACATCGAGGGCACCCCAGGCCTCACCGAGCAGATGGTCCACATCCTGGTGCGCCCCGAGCATTGGCTCACCCGGGACTACACCAAGGTCCTACCGGGACAGTAAGTCGTACATCTCCTGAAGCCGCTGCCGGACCAGCGCGCTGATCATCGCCCGGTCCGGCCAGTACAGTTCCGGCCGAGCGACCTGCCGGCGCAGAACGGCCAGCTGGTCCGCAACACCATAATTCGGCATTCTTGGCCTGTGGGGCTCGAAACTCTGTTGTGGCTGGTGATCTTGACAAAGTTGCCTAGGGGGCCGACCCTCGGCGTATCGGGGGGTTGCGATGACCGCGGTGGAGTCAGAGCAGGCGCTGGCGCAGAGTTCGAAGAAGATCGTCATGTGCCTGGATGGCACTGGCAACCAGATGAGGGCCCAGGGCCATACTAACGTGGCGGCTCTGTACGAGATGCTGGATTTGAGCGATCCGACGGCGCAGCTCGGCTATTACGATCCAGGTGTTGGGACGATGTCGTCCGCGAATGCGCGTGGGCCGGTCGGGCGATGGTTTTCCCGGGCGGCCGGGCTGGCGTTCGGGTCTGGGTTGAAGGCCAACGTCGCGGAGGCATACACCTTCCTCATGCAGAACTGGCAGCCGGGCGACGAATTATACGTCTTTGGGTTCAGCCGCGGCGCCTATACCGCCCGCGCGCTGGTTGGCATGCTTAATCGCCCGGGTCTGCTGCGGCCGGGTTCGGAGAATCTTGTGCCGTATGCGGTTGCGCAGTACGCGACCAACAGGACCTTCAGCGACGCCGACAAGGAGAACATGCGCGCGTTCTCTCACGCCTTCTGCTGGGGGACCGAGGCTCATCCGCTGTCTCGGGCCTGGGCCAACGACCGGTATGAGATGCACTGGCACGCTGTGCCGGTCGCGTATCTTGGTGTCTGGGACACGGTCAAAGCCGCGGGTATCTTCCGTCTGGGTAACCTGCGCTGGCCGTTTACTCATCAGTTGTTCAACGTGAAGCGGATCCGGCACGCCGTCTCGATCGATGAGCACCGCCGTCCCTACCACGAGTACCTCGCCGACCCGCGCCACCATGGGCTGGAGGAGGCCTGGTTCGCCGGCGTCCACTCCGACGTCGGCGGCACCTTCGAGGACGACCCACGGCTAGCGAAGATCGCCCTCAAATGGATCGTGGACGGCACCATCCACGACCTGAAGCTCCGCACCGGCGCCTATGAGCGGCAATGCAAGCTAGACGAGTCGTTCGCCGTCGGGAAGCGGCACGAGATGGGAAAGATCTGGGTCCTCGCCGGAACCCGGCCCCGGCCGCTACCGGACACAGCGAAACTCCACGCCTCGGTCCGCGGCCGCCGCAAGACCGACTCGTCATACCTGCCGAAGCTTTCTCACGCCGATAGCAGCGATCGCTGGACCGACGCGGACTGGACCGACCCGGCGACCTGACCACCAGAAGGACCGGTCCACCTCTGGAGGTGGCCATGACAGCGACAGCGATGCCAACCGATAGCGCCGTGCCGTGGGCCCCGCAGGACTTGCCGGTCGCCGCAACCGACCTCGGGTCGTGGAGCTACGTCGTCCTGGAGGAGATCGTCGACGACGCCGCCGTGCTGCACCGCTGGTCCTGGCCGCTGGTGGACCCGCTCGGCCGGCTGCTGTGGCCGGAGCGCGCGGCCGAGGCCAGCAGCGACGCGGCGGTCGATCTCGACCTGCTGAGGGCGCAGCTGTACACGCCGAACAAGATCATGCGCAGACCGCGGTGCGGGGACACGTTCGCCGCACCCCCTGGCGACCTGAGCTGGGACGGTCAACAAGTAGTTGACTTGCGCGAGCTACTCGGCAGCGGCGGCGTCTACGACATCTCGGCCGATGCCCGCGAGGCCGCCAAGATCGCATACCAGTCGAGTCTGGCCGCCATCCAGCCTGCGTCCGCCGCCGACGACGAATCCCAGGCGGCGGTCGAGCGAGTGCTACGCCGCCGCAGCGAACAACCCCTGCACCCACTTCGACTGAGCCCACCGCCGGACCGGGCCCGACCGGCGAGGATCCAATGACCGCCGCGACGCCGATCGTCGGGACCGTCCCGGAGATCAGCCTTGCCGATCCGGAGGCCGCGCCCGGTGCGCTGGTCAACGCGATCGCCGCGGATCCCGACGCCCTGGTGTATTTCCTGCTCAACGTGGGCGACGGCGACACTCAACTGTTGCTGCTGCCACCGGACAGCAACGACCACGTACGCCGACTCGTGATCGTCGACGTGGCGACGCCCGGAAAGCTGCCCAAGCTGCTCGACGCCTTGCACCAGGCCAAGGTCAACGGCGATAACCTCATCGAGCCACCCGGCAGCGACCGGCAGATCCGACTGCTCGTCGCCACCCACCCGCATTTCGACCACATCGGCGGGATGACCGATCTGATCAACCGCTACAACGATCCGAACCCAGCGGTACCGCCGTGCATTGACCAATTCTGGGAGCCCGGGTTCTTCTTCCCCAGCCCCCCGTTCCACAACCTCATGGCCACGCTGGAGAGCAGTCCCCGGATCCGACGGCTGCAGCCGACAGCCGGCACCACGATGACCTTGGACACCGTGCGGCTGACCGTCATCGGGCCAAGCATCGGGCTGCGCACCCGCTTCGACACCTACGGCGTGGAGATCAACAACTCGTCCATTACTCTCATGGTCGAATACCCGGCCAGCCAGCTGTTCGCCCAACGGGCCGACAGCCGGCAAGATCGCCGGGTCGCTCCGAAGCCGTCGCGGCGGCTGCTGCTCGGCGGCGACGCCCAATTCGCCTCCTGGGCGCAGACCACCGTCGACTTCCCCGACCTGCAGCAGACACAGAACGCCACCCTCGCCAAGGAACTAAGAGCGGCCCGCGGCAAGGACTACCTGGCCGCAGACCTCATCAAAATCTCCCACCACGCATCCAAACACGGCGTGAATCTCGAGCTGCTCGAGCGTGTAAGCGCCTCCATTGCTCTAGTGTCCTCAGTCGCCGGTGGCGGCAAGTACGGCTTCCCCCACCTACTCGCCATCGAAGCAGCCCGCGAGGCCCGGCAGGCCACGACCACCAAGGGCACACCCCGAAAGACCGACCAGGAACTCGGCATCCAGCTGACCGGCAGCAGACTCGACTCCGGCAAGCCAGCCGGGTCAATCGCCGTGCTCATCTCCCGGGCCTCTGGACGACCACTCCGGTTGTTCCGGTTCGGCGACACACCGGCCAGCCCAATCGACCTCGCCGCCGCTCGCGAGGTCAAGTAACCAGTACCAGCCCGTCGCATAAACTCCCAGGTCAATCCTAGTGAGAGTGCTGACACCCCACACGCTGGCGTGACGGGGACCGATTCCGGGCCCACTCCGACGGCCGGGATCTCAGTCGGGACCGGGGCCTGCTCCCGCGCCGCTGCCGTCGTCGTCGAATGGCGGTCCGGCCGGCCGCTCGGCGCCGCCGGCTACCCGGTCTGAGATCCGGGCGCCGACGATTCGCTGCGCACCGCCCGCCCCGACCTCGCCGGGAAGCGGACCCTCCGGGATGTCGGGCTCGGCCCGCTCGCCGGACGTGTCGACCTCGCGCATCTGCTCCAGTCGAGAGTCGCCGACGGCCTGGCCCGGCGGCGCCGACCGGTGAACGCCCTCGGCCTGGGTGTCGGACTCCGCATTCTGAACAGCGGCATCGATGTCGGGACCGCCCCGCGAGGGTTCCGGCGACCGGAGCGGCCTCTGCTCGGAATCAGACGGCATGGAGGGTCTTTTCCCGACCGGCCGGCACGAGAAACGCGGCCGTGGATCGGTATCGCCCTCGACGCTGGCGAGCTGGGCCTGGGAGACAGCCCTGAAGTCGGTGCGGTTCTTGGAAAATACTGCCGGACGAGACCGCGACGATGGCACCGGCATCTCGACCCTCTCGACCCTGGCCCAGCGGCTGCCCGGCGAGCTGTTCCGCACACTCACGCAGGCGGACAGCACCGTCAGGTCGGCTCGGCGTCGGCCGAGCCCGGCTTGCCGGGCCAGTACCATTCCTGGAAGTCTTCGACCCGTCCATCCGCGGCGAAGCGGAGGACCCACAGGTCTCGGTACTCCTGGCGTACGGGCTTCCCGTAGCGCACGTCCAGTCGTACCACGGCGTCGCGGCCCTCGACCGCGACCGGCTCCGTGCGCACCGTGAAGGTCTCGCCGCTGTCCCGCAGCCACAGTGCTCGGATCGCCGCATGTCCGACCTCCGCCTCGGCATCAGGGGACGTGTAGTAGCGAGCGTCCTCGGTGAACAGGTCGGCGACCGCGTCCCGGTCGCCGTCGCGCCAGGCTCGCTCGTATCCGGCCACCATTTCATCACCTCGTCGCGGTTCACCTGTTCAACCTCCTGACCCCGCCTGGTACCGAGCCATCTGCATGTCGCTGTTACGGGCCCGGGCGTCGGTCCAGTGCGTCATCGGCCTAGTCCCGCGTTTCGGGCTTTGACGGCGGCGGCGGTGCGGTCGGGGACGTGGAGTTTGGCCAGGATGGCCGAGATGTGGTTGCGGACGGTCTTGTCGGTCATGCCGAGCTGCCGGGCGATGTGGGAGTTTGGCCGGCCGTCCGCGAGCAGTTCCAGCACGTCCCGTTCCCGGGCGGTCAGTTCGGGGAAGACCGCCGCGGAGTATTTCTGCTGCGCTCCGGTGTAGAAGTCGACGATCCGGGTCGCGACGGGTGCCCCGTAGACGGCGTCTCCGGCTGCGACGGCGAGGATCGCTCGCAGGAGCTCGGCACGCTCGACACCTTTGAGGAGGTAGCCGCGGGCTCCGGCGCGTAGGGCGGCCAAGACTGCCGCGTCGTCGTCATGCATGGTGAGGACGAGCACGGCGAGCCCGGGGCGGCGGGCGAGCAGCTCCCGGGTCGCGGCTGCCCCGTCCAGGTCTGGCATGGCGAGGTCGGTGAGCACGACGTCCGGCTCCAGCCGTTCGACTAGATCCACCAGCCCCCGGCCGGTGGTGGCCTCGCCGACCAGCTCGATCTCGTCGGCGGTGGCCAGCACGGCGGAGACGCCGTAGCGGAACATCGGGTGGTCGTCGGCCAGCACCACCCGGACGGGGAGGCCCGGTGGGCCTGTCATGACGGGTCCAGGGGTAGGTGCGCGGCGACGCGCGTGCCGTGGCCGTTGTCCAGCTGGAGGGACCCGCCGAGGGCCTCGGCCCGGGCCCGCATCGAGGCCAGGCCCACTCCGCCGGGGACCTGTTCGGGCAACCCGCGACCGTCGTCGACGATCTCGACGGTCAGATCCTCGCCGGACGTGATCCGCAGGATGCAGGAGCTGGCTTGGGAGTGCCGCACGACGTTGGTCAGCGCTTCGTCGGCGATCCGGTAGGCAGCCTGTTCGACGTCGCCGGGCAGCGGCGGGAGGAAGTCAGGCGCGTCGATGTCCACCCGGAGCCGGCCTCCTGACCGGACGGTGACCGCCTCGGCCCGTTGCCGTAGTGCCATGATCAGGCCGTGCTGGTCCAGGGCGGACGGCCGAAGTCCGTCGATGATCCGCCGCACCTCCTCGACCGCGGCGTGGACCTCGCGCCTCAACCGATCGGTCAGCCCGGCGGCGGTGGCGTGGTCTCCGGTGCTGAGGGCGGTCTGCGCGGCCTCGAGCCCCAGTGCGACCCCCGACAAGGAGGGGCCCAGTCCGTCGTGCAGATCGCGACGGATGCGATCGCGTTCAGCCAGGCCGGTGAGTACGGCGCGCTGGCGCGCGGTCTCGACCTCGGCGTTGAGCCGGCTTACGTGCACGACGAGGGCGACCAGCGGGAGCAGGGCGTCGACCAGGCGCCGGTCCGGGTGCGGGAGGGTCCGCTCGCCGCGGGGGACGGCCAGCACGAGCTCGCCGAGCGGGTGGCCGCCCACTCGAATCGGCAGGACGACCAGCTCACCGGCGGCCGGACGGGTTCCGCGGTCGGCCAACAGGACGCCATCGGTTCCGCGCAGGGCGGCGTACGGGGTGTGCAAGGCCGCGACCAGGGCGGTGAGCACCGTCGGCAGCGGTTCTGCCGGGTTGGTATCCATCACCTGGGAGCCGAGGCGGGTGACCGCCCCGACGGGATCCCGCCGCTCGCCGTAGACGATTCGGTCCACAACATCCTGAAGGCGGGAGCGGGCGGGCAGCAGGCCGACCGCGATCAGTGCGGCCGCGAGCAGCTGCGGGGCGAACCCCTCCGGTACAGCGGTGGAGACCGCGGCGGTCGTGGCCGCGTAGACGGCGATGACCAGCCCGGTCAGCGCGCCGTAGAGCAGCGTGCGCCGGACGACGACCTCGATACCGAGCAGCCGATAGCGCAGGACCCCGACCGCGATGACGAACGGCACCGCCATGACCGCAAGATCGAACAGAACCTTGCTGGGGCCGACGAACGCCAACGGCACCGCGGTGGCCGCCGCCGTCAGCAGCAGCAGCAGCTGCTGCCGTTCCGGATAGGTGGCGCGCCAGGTGCGCAGCACAGTCCCGGCCACGCTCATCGCAGCGGCACCGCAGACAAGCAGCCCTCCAGCGACAACCGCGCCTCCGGCCACCGCAGCCGGAAGGCTGACCGCGGAACGCGCCCCCGCCCACCAGTCGCCAGCCGAGTCGGTCAGGGTCGCGAGCCCGATCCCGAGCAGCGCCATACCGGCCACAGCCGCCCGGTTCACCCACCGCCACCACGGCGCCGGCAGCCTCCCGGTGGGATACAGCACCAGCAACACCGTGACCGGCAGGAACAGCTGAGCCGGCCATACCGCTGACGCCGGCATCAGCGCCACGCCAATGCCGGGGAGATGCTCGCCGGGAAAGGCGTGCCCGCGCAGCGCGTAGACAGCTGATGCCGCGCCGACGGCGCCGAGCAGGAAGACGGTGAGCAGCAGCCAGCCGATCGGGTTTCTTGGCCGCTTCCACGCCAACACCGCACCGGCACTGGCGAACGCCAGCCCGATCGCGAGGTCCCAGGGGTCGAACGGAGCCTCATTCGCGGTGCCGTGCCGGCCGACTCCCTGCGCGAGGACCGGGACCAGCGCGAGCAGCAGTACCCCGCTCGCCAGGGCGAGAAGCCCGAGGCGCCGCAGCGAACGGTCGGACCAGCGGTTCAGCATGCGCTCACCCCCGCTCGCAGTGTCGTGCGGTCCGGCCTTCCTGTCAGTAGCTCCGCGTCCTGCCCGAGCCGGGAGATCGTCCCGGGCCGCCCAGGACCGTCGCCTCAGGACGTCCGCGACTAGGCGAGGTCATCGTCGACGTGCCGAATCCACAAGCTGGGAGGCAGACATGCGAGCGAGATACGTTGTGCCGCTGGCGGCCGCAGTGGCGCTGCTGCCCGTAGGCCCGGCCCACGCCGACACGGGCGTCACCCACCTGACCCTCCACGAGCACGAGGTCAGCGCCGATCACTTCGCGGCCGGAGACGGCATCTGCGTCGACTACGCCGGAACCCTCGTCGAGGACCGCCAACTCGACGCCGAGGCGGTCCAGCATGACAACGGCACCGGCTTGGCGAACCTGACGTTCACGGTCCACGCGACCTTCTCGATCACACCGGACGATCCGACAGCAGGTCCCCCCTACACCGGTTCCTACGTCGAGAAGGGCGCCGGCATCGTCGACACAGCTCCAGACCAGGACCGCGCGGTCAGCTACCACGTCGTGGCCGCCGCCACCGGCTCTGACGGGTCGACGCTCCGTTTCCTGCTCCGCGGTCATGTCACCGCCACACCCGACGGAACCGTTCACGCGGCCCGCGACGAGTTGACCTGCATTCAACCCTGAGGAGGATGTCATGATCACCACGTCCGCCGGCACCGCCCGACCGATCCCGACAATCCCGGCCGCGACCACGAGCGCAGGCCTCGCCGCGGTGCTGACCGCCATCGGCACCTCTGAACCGTTCAGGGACAGCGACGTCGCCCCAGACTGGGGCGCGTGGGCAGCACTCAACCTGCCGATCATCCTCGGATCGACCGTGCTGGTCTTCGGGTTCGTGCACCGCATGCTCCAGCGGGGCGGCCCGGCATTGGCTCGATCGGCCGTCGTGCTCGCCGGTCTGTCGGTCCTCTCACTGACCCTATTCTGGTCCGGCCTACCCTGCGTGCTGGCAGGAGGCGCGATCCTCGCTGCTCGCGAGGCGATACGCCACCGAACGAGCCCTGCGGCAACGACGGCCGCCCTTGGCCTAGCCGTTGCTGTAATCGCCGGCGCCGTCGCCGTCGCCGTGTTCGGCTAACGGAGCCCGCCACAAGAGTGATAAAGCGCGAGCCCGCCGGTGAAGGCCATCAGCCGGCGGCCCTCCTCAGCCCGCTGATCGACCATCGTCTGCAAACCCCGACCTGAGCGGCACTGGCGCGCCGGACGTCACCGGGACCGGGACCGGGCCTCCGGTAGCGAGTCCGCGCTTGATCCTCTATCGACCTTCTGTCCACAGTGGACTGGCTGTCCATGTCGGTGTCCAGCAATCGAAGTCTCCCATGGCCCTTGTTGCTCAAAGAGGCATCCGCCAACGAACGCGGCGAGGGGCGCGGCTAGATCGAGGCCGGGTAGCGGCTGTGTTCGGGGAAGTTGCCGTACAGCAGCTCGCCTTCGACGCCCTGGGTGACCGCTCGGACCAGCAGCTCGCCACCGACGAAGCAGCCGAGCCACGACGCGCCGCGCCCGCCGAACGTCTCTGCCCTGTCGCCGCGAGAGCGGGGCCTGTTGATGCCGACCTTGTAGGCCTGCAGCTCCCGGGCCAGCCGGTGCGCTTTCTCCTCGTCGTCGCAGGCGAGGCTCGCGACGAGGGCGCCGTTCGAGGCGTTCATCTGCGCCAGCAGGTCAGCCTCGGAATCCACGACGACGATCGTGTCGACGGGACCGAACGGCTCGGCGTGCCGCAGCGGGGACGCCCCACCCGGTTCGAGCAGGGCCGCGGGCGCGACATAGGCAGAGGTGTCCTGGCCTTCGATGAACCGGCCGTCCGCCAG
>Ga0070684_100003501_pt1 | contig 11786 bp, 9 predicted proteins | sample KBSC723LmetaG_FD_65653 | JGI IMG/M metagenome (GOLD analysis project Ga0070684, IMG submission 65653) | Corn rhizosphere microbial communities from Kellogg Biological Station, Michigan, USA - KBS C7.2-3L metaG | ecosystem: Host-associated > Plants > Roots > Rhizosphere ...
GACACGCCGCAAAAGATGCTGGAGCTCGGCGAAGAAAGGCTGCGCGATTACATCAGGACCATCGGCCTCTACCGCACCAAGGCGCGGAACGTGATCGCGCTGTCGCAAAAATTGATCACCGATTTTGGCGGCGAGGTGCCGCGGACGCGCGCCGAGATCGAATCCCTGCCCGGCGCGGGGCGCAAGACCGCCAATGTGGTGCTGAACATGGCCTATGGCGAGCACACCATGGCGGTGGATACCCATGTGTTCCGCGTCGGCAATCGCACAGCCCTTGCGCCCGGCAAGACACCGCTGGAAGTCGAGCTGGAGCTCGAAAGGATAATTCCGCCGGAATTCATGCTGCATGCGCATCACTGGCTGATCCTGCATGGCCGCTACACCTGCCTCGCGCGCAGGCCGCGTTGCGAGGTATGCCTGATCAACGATCTTTGCCGCTGGCCGGAGAAGACGGCCTGAGCCTGCGCAAATGCGGCGCGACGGTGCATTAGGCGCGCGCCCACCCATCTGACACGATTCGTGCAGCTCCCGCGTGCTTGTGCCGAACGGGCGGCGAGCATACGCTTGACGCCAAGGTCCGGGATCAAGGGGCCAGCAAGAATCATGGGGAGGTGCGCTGTGCGGTGGCAGGCTGTGCTCGCGTTTGCGATTTTTTCCCTCGGCATCACTGGCGCCCGCGGGCAAATCTCCGACGATGTCGTCAAGATCGGCGTGATGAACGACCAGTCCGGCCTTTACGCCGATCTCGGCGGGCCGGGCTCGGTGACGGCTGCGCGCATGGCGGTCGAGGACGCCGGCGGCAAAGTGCTCGGCAAGCCGATTGAGGTCGTGTTCGCCGATCACCAGAACAAGGCCGACGTTGGCGTTGCCATCGCGCGGCGCTGGTTCGAGAGCGAGGGCGTAGACCTCGCGATCGGGTTCGATCATTCCGCCGTGGCGCTCGCGGTCGAGCAACTCGCCGCACAATATAACCGCATCGCGATTGCCGGTGCGGTCGGCAGCACGGCTTTTACCGGGAAGAATTGCACGCCAAACGAGGCCTCCTGGATTTACGATAGCTATGCGCTGACTACGAGCCTCGCCAAATCGACGGTCGCGGAAGGACGCGATAGCTGGTTCTTCATCACCGTCGATTACACCTTCGGTCATTCGCTGGAGGCCGATGCGTCGGCGGCCGTCATGGCGGCGGGTGGCAAGGTGCTCGGCAGCGCGCGTCATCCGCTCAACACGTCCGATTTCAGCTCCTATCTCCTTCAGGCGCAGGCGTCAGGAGCGAAGGTCGTGGCGTTCGCCAATGGCGGCGGCGACATGGTCAACGCCGTCAAGCAGGCCAATGAGTTCGGCCTGACCAAGAGCCAGAGCATGGTCTCGCTGCTGGTCTTCATCTCCGACGTCCACAGCATGCAGCTTCAGGCTGCGCAGGGGCTGAAGTTCGTCACCGCATTCTACTGGGATCGCGACGACGAGACCCGCGCCTGGTCGAAGCGTTTCTTCGAGAGGCAAGGCCGGATGCCGACCATGCCGCAAGCCGCGGTCTATTCAGCCGTCCGCCACTACATCGCCTCGATCGACGCCGCCGGCACCGATGAGGCGAAGGCGGTGATGGCCAAGATGCGTGCACTGCCGGTGAACGATTTTTACGTCAAGAACGGTCATGTCCGCGAGGACGGCCGCCTGGTGCACGACATGCTGTTCGCGCAGGTGAAGACCCCTGCGGAATCCAAGGGTCCCTGGGACTACTACAAGATCCTCGGGGTCATCCCGGGCGATCAGGCGTTTCGCCCGCTTGCCGAGGGCGGCTGTCCGCTGGTCGCCCACTAGAAGCATCAATTTATAGTGACCATAGGGCCGGCCCGACCAAATCGGGCCGCCGAAATATCCGCGCGATTGCGCGGTTGATGGTTCTGGGGTGACAGAGGCAGGGACCGACACAACCCTTTTCATCGACGTCGCGCGCAGGGCGCTGTCTCGCGCGGGCCTTTCAGCCGGCGATATCGATACCGTCGTCACTGTCTGCTCGACCGGCATCGCGACGCCGACACTGGAGGCGCGCGTGGGAGCGCCGCTCCTCGCCACAGGTCCTTATCGCTATCTCGCGCATCCCAACTACGCCGTCGTCGTCGCGGAGATCGCGTTGCTGCCGATCGCGCTGCATTTGCCCTGGCTGCCGCTCGCGTTCACGCTGCTGAGCGCAGCGGTGCTGACTATCCGCGTCCGCGCCGAGCCCCGGGCGCTGGTCGAGATCGGCGGCCCGCGCGCCCGCGCCGCATCATGAGCACGCAAGCGCTCGATTGCAGTGCGCCTCGGGCGGCAGCTGGTGCCGTTCACCCGCGACGCTAAATCGTAGGTACGCCGGTGCGTCGTCGCGCTGGCGCCAAAAGTTCCGGCCGCGAGCCGGAGAGGCGCTTATGCATGTGCACCATCAACGCCATGCCGAACAGCGGCGTTGCGAGGTTGACGACCGGGATCGACACGAACGCCGCGATCAGCGCGCCTGCCATGAAGACCGTCGCGGCATTGTCCTTGCGCATCAGCTTGGCTTCCGCGGGCGCGCGGAAGCGCATCGCCGCCAGCTCGAAATATTGCTTTCCGAGCAGCCAGGCGGTGGCGATGAAGAATACCAGAAAGCCCGCGCCGGCCACGAACACGAACGGCAGCGCGACCAGATACACCAGGAGCGTCAACAACGCGATCTTGATGCCCTCGATGGTCGCGATCGTGATCGGCAGCGCCACGCCGGGCTGCTCGGCCGGATAATATTCGCGCTCGACGAGGTCGGCGACGTCGTCGACGAAGAAGCCCGCAATCAGCGAGGTGATCGCAGGCATCAGGAAAATGCCGCCGAGCACGACGCCAAGGCCGGCGGCGATCGAGACCCCCCAGGAGAGAATGTTCAACGTGCTGTGGAAGCCCGGCCCGAGCATCGCCTCCGCCCAGCCTTCGCCATTGGTCGCCAGCCAGCTCAACAGCCGTTGCAGGCCGATCGCGAGCACGGTGATCAAGACCAGCGCAAGCCCGATGGAACGCCACAGGATCGAGCGCATCGGTGGCGACAGGATTTGCGAAAGCGCCTTGACGGCGGCGTCGATCATGACGGACCTACCTCTCGAGAATGCCATCGAGAGGTAGACACGCGTGCGCCCTTAAGCAAGAGCCGACGGCCGGGTCGGACCGTCGCGCTTACGCTTCCAGCGGCTTGCCGCGCACGCTCGGGCCGAACACCGCGAGCGTGACAATGACGATGACCATCGCGGTCGTGATCAGGCCGAATACACCGCCGACGCCCGCCTGCTTCAACGTATAGGCCACGATGAAACCCGAGAACATCGCGCTGACCCGGCTCATGGAATAGACTAGGCCCGCCGCCCGCGCGCGCACCGCGGTCGGGAACACTTCGGTCTGGTAGGCATGATAGGCGTAGGACATGGTCATATTCGCCGCCGTCAGCAGCACGCCGCAGGCGATCAGCAAACCAGGCGCGGTGAGCTGCGAGAAGGCGATGCCGAACACGATGATCGCGACACAGGCGCCGCAGATGATCCATTTGCGCTCGAACCTGTCGGCGAAGCTTGCGGCGAGGAGCGGCGCGATCGGATAGGCGAAGGCGACGATGAAGGCATATTGCAGGCTCTTGGTGACGGTGATGCCCTTCTCGATCAGGAGCGTCGGCACCCAATTGGCAAAGCCGTAGAAGCCGAAGGCCTGGCAGAGATTGAACACCATGAACATCACGACCAGCGAGACATAGGGCGGCCTGAACAGGTCGCCGAACGTCACCATGGGCGCTGCGGCAGAAGCGCGGCCCTCGGCCATCGTCTCGGGCCGGCCGCCCGCGCCGGTCGCGGCCTCGAGCGTGCGCAGGACGGCGATCGCCTCGGCGTCGCGGCCGTGGCGCGCGAGCCAGAGCGGGCTTTCGGGCACGAGCCGCCGCAGCACCCAGATAACCATGCTGGCGGCGGCACCGATCAGCACCACCCAGCGCCAGCCGTCGAGGCCCATGGGCGACAGCGGCACCAGCCACCAGGCGAGGAACGCCACGATCGGCACGGCGACAAACATCACGGCCTGGTTGACGGCGAAGGCGCGGCCGCGCATCCAACTCGGCACGAGCTCGGTGATGTAGGCGTCGATGGTGATGATCTCGACGCCGATGCCGATCCCGGCGATGAAACGCCACACCAGCACCCAGCCCGCGCTGGTCTGGAATGCCATGATCACCGAGGCCGCGCTGTAGGCCAGCAGCGCCCAGGTGAAGATCGAGCGGCGGCCGAACCAGTCGGCGAGAAAGCCCAGGAAGAACGTGCCGGCGAACAATCCGGCAAAGGTCGCGGCCACGAAGGCGCCGATCCCGTAGAAGCCGAAAAACGACGCTGTCGTCGTGGACAACAGCCCGCTGCGGGTGAGGCCCGGCGCGATATAGCCGGTGAGGAACAGATCGTAGATTTCGAAGCAGCCGCCGAGCGAGAGCAGGATCACAAGCCGCCAGAGATAGGAGGATGCCGGCAGGCTTTCGAGCCGGCGCGAGATTTCGGTTGGCCCGGCAGATGCGCCCGCAAAATCACCCCCAGCCTGCAGGCTGACTGTCGTCATGCTGTCCTCCCTGGTCCCCTGTTCCCGGCGCGCTACTTCGGCGGGTTGTCGCGGCGACGTTACGTTTGGCGGTCGCGAGCCAGAAATCCAGAAGAACATATCGATCGCTGCGTTCGAGAAAACAGATAGCTCTTGTGTTTGGCGCATGATCTCTTCGGAAAACCGCTACACACTTTTCCGGATCATGCGCTAGATCAGCAATGTCGCCTGCCAGGCGCCCTGCCCGACCTGCTCGGCGACCAGGGCCAGCATCAGGCGGCGCATCTCCTCCATTACATAGGTCATCGGGCGGTTGCGCAGCCGGCACAAATAAAGCGTCCGCGTCAGCTTTGGCTCGATCACCTCGCGCGCGTTCAGTGTTCCCGCCTGAAGCTGCTCCTTGACGAAAAGCTTTGTCGCGACCGCACAGCCCAGCCCCGCGAGCAGGGCGCCGGTCATTCCCGAGATCGAGTTGAGATGAAGGATCGCGCTCGCTTCCAGCCGCTTCAGCAGCACGGGGTCATCCAGCAGTGCGCGCGAGGAAAGGCCATGCAGCAGCGTCATGAGCGGCAGCCGCGTCACCTCCTCGAAAGTGATCGGCGCCCGGCTCTTGCCGATCAGTTTGGCCGTGCCGACGCAAAACATCTGTTCTTCCAGCACAGCCTCGGCGATCAGGTCCTTGTCCGACGGCGGGTTGTAGACCAGCGCGAGGTCGACCTCCGACGCCATCAAATGCATCAAGGTCGCACCCGACAAGCTTTCGGTCAGCGAAAGCTTGAGGTTCGGATATTTGCCGAGCACGGCTTTCATCAAAGGAACGCCGATCGCCTTCATGCCGGAATTGGAGATGCCGACGGAAACATCACCGGCGATCACACTCGAGCCTTCGCGGATCTCGCGCTCGGCCGCGGCCATTGCCCGCAGGATGATGCGGGCATGCTCGTAGAGGCGTTCGCCCGCTGCGGTCGGCTCCATGCCACGTGGCTTGCGCTCGAACAGGGGCGTCGCGAATTCGGCTTCCAGGTTGGAGATGTGGTGGCTGAGCGCGGATTGCGCGACATTGGCCTGGTCGGCCGCCCGCGACAGGTTGCGTTGCTCGTAAACCGTGATGAAATAGCGAAGTTGGCGCGAGTCCATCGTTTTGCGTTCTAGATTGGTGAAGGCATACTTCGCTAGATTATATTTTTCAGATGGCTTGCAAAAGCCTAGGGTGGCGTCAGACAAAGGGAGACGACCATGACCGGAACCGGACTGCCGCTGGAGGGCGTGAGGGTCGTCGAGATGACCCACATGGTGATGGGCCCGACCTGCGGCATGATCCTCGCGCAATTGGGCGCCGAGGTGATCAAGGTCGAGCCTCCCGTCGGCGACAAGACGCGCTCGCTCGGCGGCATGGGCACCTCGTTTTTTCCACTGTTCAACCGCGGCAAGCGCTCGATCGTGCTTGATTTCGCGTTGGCCGAGGACCGCGAGACCATGCACCGGCTGCTCGAAAGCGCCGATGTGTTCCTGGAGAATTTCCGCGACGGACAGCTGGAGAAACAGGGCCTCGGGCCTACGCAACTGCGGCAGAAATATCCGCATCTGATCGTTGCCGGCCACAAGGGATTTTTATCCGGCCCCTACGAGCACCGCCCCGCGCTCGACGAGGTCGTGCAGATGATGTCGGGGCTTGCCGCCATGACCGGAACCAAGGAGAAGCCGCAGCGTGTCGGCTCGTCCGCGAACGACATCATGGGCGGCATGTTCGGCGTGATCTCGATCCTCGCCGCGCTGTACCAGAAGCGCGCGGGCTCAGCCTCCGGCGCCGGCATCCGCATCGGCCTGTTCGAGAACTGCCTGTTCCTGGTCGCCCAGCACATGGTTGAATATGAAATGACCGGCAACAGGCCGCGCTCGATGCCGGAGCGCGAGCATGCCTGGCCGATCTACGACATTTTCGATGCGGCGAATGGCAACCGCATCTTCATCGGCGTCGTCACCGAAGGGCATTGGCAAAGCTTCTGTCGCGAATTCGGCTTGCAGGAATTTCTCGATGATCCCGCCTTGCGCACCACGACCGATCGCATCCTGGCGCGCTCGCGCATCATCCCGCGGGTGGCGGAGGTGATCGGCAAGTGGGACGTGGCGGAGCTTTCGGAAAAGCTCGATCGCCTCAACATCTGCTTCTCGCCGATCAACCGTCCCGAAGATCTCTTCAACGACCCGCATGTATTGCGGCCGGGCGGGCTGGTGAATAATTTCAACGCCGATGGCGCTCCGTTCCGCGTGCCGGCGTTGCCGATCGAATGGAACGGCGCCAATATCGGTGAAGGGTTGAAAGTCGCGCCGCTCGGTGCCGATACTGCTGATATCCGTGCCGAACTCGCGAGAGAAGAAACAAGGGTTGGGAGGAAGCGCGCATGACCGACGTTCAGAAAATCTATCCCGATGGCCGCGTCAGCCTGCGCGAGGTCGGCTTGCGCGATGGCCTGCAGCTCGTGAAGACCTTTCCCTCGACACAGGCCAAGCAACGCTGGATCCGCGATGAATATGCCGCGGGCGTGCGCTTCTTCGAGGTCGGCTCTTTCCTGCCGGCAAAAACCTTTCCGCAATTCGTCGATGTACGCGAAATCGTCGCAACGGTGGCTTCGCTGCCGGGCGCCCATGGCGTCGCGCTGGTGCTGAACGAGCGCGGCGCCAACGAGGCGCTGGCCTCGGGCGTGGCTGAAATCGCCTCCGTGGTTTCGGCTACCGAGGAGCACAGCCAGGCCAATGCCAACCGCTCGCGCGAATCGGCGATCGCCAATATCAAACGGATGTGCGAGCTGCGCGATGCCAGCGCCCACAAGCCGATCGTGCATGCCGCGATCTCGATGGCGCTCGGCTGCTCGATCGCAGGCCCGGTCGATCCGAACGAGGTAGTCCGGCTGGTGGAAAAGTGCTTTGAGGCCGGCGTCGATGCCGTCGGCATCGCCGATACCGTCGGTTATGCCGGGCCGAAGGCCGTCGGCGATTTGACCCGGGCGGCGGTGAAGATCGCGGGCAACAAGCCGATCTGCGTGCACCTGCACGATACCCGCGGCATGGGTATCGCGAATGCCTCCGCCGCGCTCGACGAGGGCGCGCGCATTCTCGACGGCTCGCTCGGCGGTCTCGGCGGCTGTCCCTTCGCGCCGGGCGCGACCGGCAATGTCGTGTTCGAGGACCTGGTGTTCCTGTGCGAGAGCAAGGGATTTGCCACCGGCATCGACATCGACAGGCTGATCGCGGTGCGCTCGATCCTGCGCGAGGCGATGCCGAACGAGCCGCTCTATGGCGGGCTCGCGCGCGCCGGCCTGCCTTGCGGAACCGCCGCCAAGGCTGCCTAGAGCCTCGTTGCTCGCAGTCTCAGCGCGTTGCCGACCACGCTGACCGACGACAGCGCCATCGCGGCCGCGGCGATGATCGGCGACAGCAAGATGCCGAAGGCGGGATAGAGGACTCCCGCTGCGATCGGAATCCCGGCCGCGTTGTAGATGAAGGCGAAGAACAGGTTCTGGCGGATGTTGCTCATCGTCGCCTGCGACAGTTTTCGCGCGCGCACGATGCCGGTGAGATCGCCCTTCAACAGCGTAGCGCCCGCGCTTTCCATCGCGACATCGGTGCCCGTGCCCATGGCAATGCCGACATCGGCCGCTGCCAGCGCCGGTGCGTCATTGACGCCGTCGCCCGCCATCGCGACGATCCGGCCCGCGTCACGCAGCCTGGTCACGACCGCGCTCTTCTGATCGGGCAGCACTTCGGCCTCGACCTCGGCAATCCCGAGCTTCTTCGCCACGGCACTGGCCGTGGTCCTGTTGTCACCCGTCAGCATGATCACCTTGATGCCCTCGGCCGCCAGCGCTCGCAGCGCTTCCGGCGTCGAGGCTTTCACGGGATCGGCGATGGCGAACAGTCCGGCGAGCTTGCCATCGACAGCCATGTTGATCACGGTCGCACCCTCGCCGCGCAGCCGCTCGGCCTCCGCGTCAAGCGATGCGGCATCGATGCCGACCGACGAGAGATATTTCGAATTACCCAGCACGACCGATCTACCGCTGACCTTGCCGGTCGCACCCTTGCCCGTCGGGGCGTCGAATCCCTCGACGGCGCCCAGCTCAACCCCGCGCTCCTTCGCGGCGCGCACGATGGCATCGGCCAGCGGATGCTCGCTGCCACGCTCGACGCTAGCGGCCAGCTGCAGGATGTCGTTCTCCCTGAATCCGGCGGCGGGAACGATGGCGACGACCTTCGGCTTGCCCTCGGTCAGCGTGCCCGTTTTGTCGACCACCAGCGTGTCGACCTTTTCCAGACGCTCCAGCGCCTCGGCGTTCTTGATCAAGACACCGGCTTGCGCGCCGCGGCCGACGCCAACCATGATCGACATCGGCGTCGCCAGCCCCAGCGCGCAAGGGCAGGCGATGATGAGCACGCTGACGGCTGCGACCAGCGCGAATGCCAGCCTCGGTTCGGGTCCGAAGATTGCCCAGGCGGCAAACGCGGCGATGGCCGCGACCATGACCGACGGCACGAACCAGCCTGCGACCTGATCGGCCAGCCGCTGAATCGGCGCGCGTGAGCGCTGCGCGTCGGCGACCATTTGCACGATCTGCGCCAGCAGCGTGTCACGTCCGACCTTGTCGGCGCGCATGACAAAGCTGCCGGATTGATTGAGCGTGCCCGCGATCACGCGGGCGCCGGGTTCCTTGGTGACGGGCAGCGATTCGCCGGTCACCAGCGATTCATCGAGCGCGGAACGGCCTTCCAGAATAATGCCGTCGACCGGTACTTTCTCGCCCGGCCGTACACGCAGCCGGTCGCCGGCCTGCAACGTTTCGATTTCCACCTCGTGGTCGGTGCCATCCTCCCCTATACGGCGCGCGGTCTTCGGTGCCAATTGCAGCAGCGCCTTGATCGCGCCGGAGGTGGCCGCTCGCGCGCGTAGCTCCAGCACCTGGCCGAGCAGGACGAGCACGGTGATGACGGCCGCGGATTCAAAATACACGGCCACTGCGCCGCCATGGCCGCGGAAGTTGGCCGGGAAGGCGTGCGGGAAGATCGTGCCGATCAGGCTGTAGACGTAGGCGACGCCGGTACCGACCGCGATCAGCGTGAACATGTTGAGATTGCGCGTGACCAGCGATTGCCAGCCGCGCACGAAGAACGGCCAACCTGCCCACAGCACCACCGGCGTTGCAAACACGAGCTGGATCCAGTTCGACAGGGTGGGATCGATCAAGCCATGGCGACCCACAAGATGGCCGCCCATCTCCAGCACGACCGGCGGCAGTGATAGCACCGCGCCGATCCAGAACCTGCGCGTCATGTCGGCAAGCTCAGGATTTGGCGCGTGGTCGAGGCTCACCAGATCGGGCTCGAGCGCCATGCCGCAGATCGGGCAGGTGCCGGGGCCGATCTGGCGGATCTCGGGATGCATCGGGCAAGTGTAGATCGTGCCTTCGGGCACGGGCGCTTTTGCCGCTTCGTCCTCCCGCTTCGACTTGTCGGGATACTTTTCGGGATCGGCGGCGAATTTGGCGCGGCAGCCGGCCGAGCAGAAGTGAAAGGTCTTGCCGCGATATTCGAAGCGATGCTTGGAGGTCTCCGGATTGACGGTCATGCCGCAGACGGGATCAAGCACTCCGGGTTTGGCGGGTGAATGGCGATGGTGGCCATGATGACGATCGTCGCCCGCGTGGCTGCGGCCGCCGCAACAAGCCCCCGTCTCGCCATGAGGCGCGTGCTCTGCCGTATCCATCGAAAACTCCAACCTTGAAACCTATACCCTGTGGGGGTATATAAGCCGCATGCGCAAGGACATCAAGGCATCCGTTCAGAAGCGCCTCGGCCGGATCGAAGGCCAGGTTCGTGGCCTGTCGAAGATGGTCGACGAGGACCGCTATTGCATCGATATCGTGACGCAGATTTCGGCGGTACGCGCCGCGCTCCGCCGCGTCGAGGAAGAGGTGCTGCGCGACCACGTCGCCCATTGCGTCGAGCACGCGATCGCGAGCGGCAACAAGGCCGATCAGCGGGAAAACATCACGGAACTGATGGAAGTGATCAGCCGCTCGGACCGGTAGGTGGTTGTCGTTCCGGGGCGCGTCGCAGACGCGAACCCGGAACCTCGAGATTCCGGGTTCGATGCTGTCGCATCGCCCCGGAATGACAATGCCTAAACCACCATCTTCTGATCGCGCTCGCCACGGTGTTCGGGCAGGTGCGCCGGCACGTATTCGACCCGCAGGAAATGCTCTTCGACGGTGAGGCGCTCGATCAAGGCCGTAGCTTCGACGTCGGCGGCCACTTCCTCGACTCTCACTTCTGCAATCTCAACTTGAAGCGCCGCTTCTTGGTCAGTCGTTTCAGGAACAAGCGGCGGCGAGTCGAGCGCGTCGGGAAACACACCGAGTTCGCCCGCTACCTCCTGGAGCGGCTTCTGCTTGTCGGCCCAATGCAGCGTGGTGTAGTCGAAGCCGCGCACGATGGTCGGTTTGACGATTTCGAAATAGGGCGAGATGTCGAAATCGCGCGGCATGTAGAGCGAAGAATCGCGGATGTGCAGGATTTCGCGGCGTGCGGCGCGGCTGCCGGCCCGGGTGATCCGCGGCAGGATCGGGTAGCGCACGGTATCGAAGGCCTGCGCGATCAGCGCCGAGCAGATCATCTTGGTGGGATCGCCGCTTCCGAGCGCGATCATGCGTCGCCGCCAGCGCTGCGGCACCGGGAGCGGGACCAGAAAGCGCATCAGGTCGAGGATGTTCTTGGTGTCGTAGCCGAAGCCGATGCGGTTGATGGCATAGCGGCACACGGTAATGCGGTCTTCGTAGGACAGCCCGACCGGCCGGCAGACGCGGGTGTGATAGCTGAAATATTTGGAGAGCGGCGCCGAGACCACGCCATCGCCGACATAGGCCTCGATCAGGACGTGCCGCTCACCGTCCTCTTCCTGCGCGCCGTCGATCGGGCCGACATAGAGCGCGGCGTGGGACCACGTCGACTGGGTCAGATATTTGATGATGCCGGAGATGCGGTTGTTACCTTCGACCAGCAGCACGTCGCCCGGCTCGATGATGCTGCGCAGATATTCCGGGTCGCTCGGCGTGAACGGCTCATAGCCCGGCACCTCCTTCTGAAGGTAACCGGCCATCAGCTTGCCGACCCAATCGAGCATTACGCCCATGATGCACTTCCCCCCGGCGGTCTTTGCGGCCGCT
>Ga0070684_100003502_pt1 | contig 11785 bp, 12 predicted proteins | sample KBSC723LmetaG_FD_65653 | JGI IMG/M metagenome (GOLD analysis project Ga0070684, IMG submission 65653) | Corn rhizosphere microbial communities from Kellogg Biological Station, Michigan, USA - KBS C7.2-3L metaG | ecosystem: Host-associated > Plants > Roots > Rhizosphere ...
GTGATGATCGGAAAGGACGCAACCAACGTTTCGCGTGCGGATGCGCCGAAATACGTCGCGGCCGTGACGATCGTCAACGATACGACGGCGCGAGACTTGCAATGGGTCGACCTTGGAAAGAACCGCATCGTTGACTGGTTTTGCTCCAAGGCGCTCGATCAATCGTCACCAGTCGGTCCGAACCTGACGAGCGCCAAGGCCATTCGTGATGTGCATAAATTGCGTCTGAAGACGACGCTCAACGGCCAGACCATGCAGGACGCCGATACAGGCCTGATGGTGTACGATACCTGGCAGCTGATTGAATTCATCTCAGCACGCGCAACGCTGCGGGCCGGTGATATCATCGCCACCGGGACGCCTTTCGGGGTCGGCGGCTTTCGCGAAATCTTTTTGAAGCACGGAGATGTCGTTCGGGTCGAACTCGAAGGAGTCGGCGCGCTTGAAAACACTGTTGTCAAAGCCTGATCGCGACTGACCGAGGTAATCGCCTAGAACGAAGGCGGCGTGCTCAGCCATATCGCTTCGGCGCCGACCCCACCGCTGTTTCGCCAGCGATGCGGAATCTTGGCGTTGAAGTAGATGCTGTCGCCAGCTTCCAATTGATGCCAGACGCTGCCGACCTCGACCTCGATCTTGCCCTTCAGCACCAGGACGCCGTCTTCACCTTCGTGGGAAAACAACGGGCCGCTCTCGGAGCCCGGTGGAGCTTCGACCCACAACAGAGACGCCCGGCGGCGCATATCCGGCGTCAGCAGTTCGTAGTGAATGTTGGAGCCGGGAAATGCCAGTCGCTTTCGTTCAGACCTGCGGACGACGGCGACCGGCGAGTTCGGCTGGCGCGCATCCTTGAGCATCAACTGGCCCGCCGGGATGCCGAGGACTTCGGCGAGGCGGCGGAGGGTGTCGATCGATGGCGTCAGCAGGTTCCGTTCGATCTGACTCAAATAGCTGATGGAGAATCCCGCCCGTTTCGCCAGGGCAAGCAGCGTCATGGCTTTCAGCTTGCGGTGCGTGCGAATAGCCTCGCCAAGCGAACCCTGGGGCGTGTCGACCGATATCCGCCTGGTTTTGGGAGAAGCAGACTTCCGCGATTTCATGGTTCGACCCTTGACGAACTCTGCGTAAGCAACGGCTTTATTCCCGTCAAGCGGCCATGGCGTTGCAGTGGCGGGCGAGGCGCAGAATCCCGGATCGCTGCAGCCCTTCTTTTCCGGCCGGGCCGCCGATACCGGCTACATCAACGGCTTACTACTGGGATCGATGGGCATCTATTTTGCGCGACATCGCGGACGAGTGCAGTCGAGCGATCTCAAACGGGAGGCAATCCCTTATTCCTCCAGCACGCTGATGGTGCAGTCCTCACCGCCTTCGCGCCAGGTCCTCAAGCCCACTTCTTCCATAAACGGCCACTGCGCCTGATCGACCCGTGCGAACAGGTTTACGCGGGACTCTCCACGCCAGTCGCGCACGGTCTCGGTGCCGTAAAACCAGCCGATGGCCTCGAAGCCGGTCACGTCGCGGTCCGACCACTCACAGGCGTAGATGATGTCGCCGGTACCGGCGTTGAGGATCTGGTTTTCGCGCGGAGGCTTGTTCGGCAGGTCCAGCTTGGTATGGGTCTCACGGCCGGTCCATCGCGCATTATAGGCCTTGATGGTAAGCGGCAACTGCTTGCGGATCGCGTCCCAGGTCTTCGGCGCCTTGTCGACCATGACATTGGCGGTGAAGTGACCGCCGCGCGCGAAGCTGAATTTTATCTTTGCCAATGTTTCCTCCAGTTGTGATGACGGATATTGAAGGGATTTGCTGAGCTAAGCGGGGCTGCCAAGAGCAGGGTGGTCTGTTCGGCGGCGGCCAAAGAAAATCTCGTGCAATTGCGGACTACCCGCGAGTTCGGCGCTCGCTCCTGATGCCGCGATCTGGCCCGCCTTCAGGACATAAGCGCGATGGCTGAAGCCAAGTGCCAGCCTCACATTCTGCTCGATGATGAGAATGGCAAGTCCTTCGCTGTTGAGGCGCAGGAGCGCCGCGGTTACCTCGTCGCGAAATCGCGGAGACAGTCCGATGAACGGCTCATCGACCATCAGCAGTTTCGGGCTTGCCATAAGGCCACGTCCGATCGCGCACATCTGCTGTTCGCCGCCGGACATCGAATGAGCCAATTGGCCTTGACGCTCCTTGAGCCGGGGAAACAGATCGTAGACCAGCGCAAACCGGCTTTTCAGGCGGGCGGGATCGGGCCGGGGGCCCGCGCCGATCAACAAGTTTTCGAGCACGGTCATGTAAGGAAACAGCCGATATCGCTCCAGCACATGGCTCAGGCCGAGACGGTTGATCTTCTGTGGCGGCAGGCGGTGCAGTGCATGACCGTCGAACCAGATTTCGCCTGAAACGAGCCGATTGAGTCGGGAAACGGCGTTCATCAGGGTGCTCTTGCCCGAGCCATTGGGGCCAAGCAGGGCGACGATCTCGCCGGCTTCGACGGTAATGGATGCGTCCCACAGGACCTGAATCTCGCCGAGGGCGGCGCCGACCGAACGGACGTCAAGCAGCGGCATTATCATCCCCGAGGTAGGCGCGAATCAGGGTCTCGTCCCGCATGACGTCGGCTGGCAGACCGTCGGCGATTTTCCGACCGAGCGTCATGGCGATCAACCGGTCCGCGATGTCGGCCAGGGCCTCGAGATTGTGTTCGATGACGATCAGCGTCACGCCTTCGCTGCGGATCTGGCGCAACAAGCCGAGCACCTCTTCGATACTGCCGGGATCGACGCCGCCGAGCGGCTCATCCAGCAGCAGTATATGAGGTTCGGTCGCCAGCGTTCGCGCGATATCTAGCCGTTTGCGTTGTCCGGTGCTGGCTCCCGAGGAGGGCCTGTCAAAGCAATCGCCTAGTCCGACACGGATGAGCGCAACCTCGCTCCGTTGCCGCGCGATCTTCATGTTATTGGTGTGCGTTAGGGCGGCGACCGTCACATTCTCGAGAAAGGTCATACTGGAAAACGGACGCGGCGTTTGAAAGGTTCGTACCAATCCGAGGCGTGCGATGTCATGCGACGACTTGCCACTAAGCGGATGTCCCTTCAGCCGTACCTGGCCGGAGCTCGCGGCGATATCACCACAAATTGTGCCGAACAGCGTCGATTTACCAGCTCCATTCGGTCCGATCACGCCAAGGATTTCGTGGTTAGCGACGGAAAAGGAGACGTTGCTCAGCGCGGCCAACCCGCCGAATGAGACGGATACGTCGGATACCTCAAGAACGCCCTCCATATTAGTTGGACCTTGCGTTCGGGAGATTGTCGTCCGACCGATGCTTGAGACGCCGACCGAATTTGCCGGCAAGGCTGTTGACGCCGCCGGGGCAATAAGCGGCAATGATCATGATCAATGCGCCGTAGATCAGGAGATCGACATTTCGTCCGCTGCCGGAGAAATAGACACGCGAATATTCGGAAAGCGAAATCAGCACGAAGCTGCCGATGATAGGACCGCTAACGGTGCCGATGCCACCGAAGATCGCGACCAGCGCAACAATGATCGAAATCGATCCCGCAAGCACACTTGGCGGATCCACCAGCAAAACATACTGCGCATAGAACGTTCCGCAAAACCCGAGAATGCCTGCGCTTAGCGCCATCGCGATCAGTTTGTAGCGCAGCGGCGAGAGGCCGAGACTCCGCACGGCGTCTTCATCATCGCGGACGGCTTTCAGGACATAGCCGAGCTTGGAACGCTCCATCCACACGACAAGAAGCGTGACGATGAGCATCATTGCCAGCGCGATATAGTAATAGGGCAATTTATTTCGATTAAATTCGAAATTGATCCAGCCGGAGGCGCGGATCGGCAGTTCGAGGCCGACAGCGGCGCCTACCAGGGACCATTGCGAAAAGATCAGGGATACGGATTCGGCAACGATCAGCGTCGCAATCACGAAGTAATGGCTTCTGAGCCGAAAGCACGTCAGTCCGATCAGGACGCCGGACCCTGCCGCGACAACGATGGCGAGCAAGCCACCGATCCACGGATTGAGACCCAGCGACAACACTACCATCGTGGACGTATAGGCGCCGAGCCCGAAAAACAGGCCGTGACCGATCGAAATCTGTCCGGCGTATCCGCCCAGAATATTCCAGGCCTGACCCATGGTGGCATAGAGACAGATAATCGTCAGCAGGCGCAACTCGAATGGTCTTCCCGCCAGCATTTGCGGGAGCAAGGCCAGCGCCGCGACGAGCGCTCCCCATAGCAAGAGCCTTGTTGGCTTCGGGCGTGATAAGCGACTCGCGTTGCTCATTGCCGCCCTAACAGTCCCTTGGGTCGAATCAGCACGACCACCAGATAGAGCAGGTAGACCGGCACGAGCTTCAACGATGATTCCAGAAAGAAGCCTGAAAGAACCTGCAAGATGCCCATGATGACGCCGGCCAAGAGCGCGCCGCTTATGGAGCCGAAGCCGCCGAGCGCCACTGCGACATAAGCAACCAGGACGAAGATGGCGCCTACGCGCGGAAATACGTAGTAGAAATTGGACAGCAACGAGCCCGCTACTCCGACGCAGGCGGAAGCAAGTCCCCAGGCGAGTGCGTTCATCCGGTCGGCATCGATGCCCATTGTCAGGGCGGCGACCCGATCCTGCGACACGGCGCGAAGCGCGCGACCGGGTCCCGTGCGAAAGACGAACACGTAAAGCGCGGCGGAACAAAGCAGTGCGCCGACCCCGGCCGCCATTTGCGGGAGCGGCAGCGTGATCGAGCCAAGATGCAGTGCGCCGCTCAACAGGCTGTGGTCGATCGAGAAATAATCGGCTCCAAAGACAAATTGCGCGGCTGCCTGCATGAACACCATCAATCCGAAGGTGGCGAAGATTTGCGCATGCAGCGCCGCACCAAGGACGCGCCGCATCAGCACGTAGTAGACCACCATCCCGAAGCCGAACATGCCAATCGCCACGAATGGCAGCGTCACCAGTGGATCCAATCCTCCGACTGAGAAGCCCAGATAGGTGGCATACATGCTCACCATCAGGAATTCCCCGTGAGCGAAATTGATGACGCCTACGACGCCGTAGATCAGGGCAAGACCTATGGCGATAAGTGCGAAGATGAACCCCATGCCCAGGCCGCTGACGAGGAGCTGGATCAGCAATTCAGGAGTCATCTTCGCGATCCGGTGCCTGGCCTGCTGCTACTTCGCGGGCTTCGGCCAGACCAGATGCGACTGCGCAAGCTCAAATGGCCACACGGTAACGGTCTTCCCGCCGATCGTTTGCACAAAGATGCCGCGGGCCTTGGTATTCTGCCCCTTCGCGTCGAACTTGATTCCTTCCCAGGGCATGATGAGAGCGGAGGCTGGAATGTCCGTTTGCTGCAGGGCTTTCTGAATAGCTTCGGGTTTGGTCGAGCCTGCCCGGTTGATCGCGTCCGCCAGCGTCATCATCGCCTGGAAGGCGCGAGCCGGCGTGCCGTCCATCGCCTTGTTGTACCTCTCCTGATAAATCTTGGCGACCTCGGCGATCAGTGGATTCTTGTTGGCGAGGTCCAGCGCCCAATGCTCGCGCACGAGAAAGTAATTGGCATCGTCCTTCAGTGCATTGCGAAACGCCGAAGAAGAGAAGGCCGCGCCGATCGCAAGGATGCCCTGTGGTGCAAAATTGTACTGCTTGTAGGTTTTCGCAAACAGGATTGCTTCAGCGTCGTAGGAGGCGTGAGCGACCACGTCAGGCTTCAGGCTGATCAGACGCTGGACTTCGCTCGTCACATCAGTCGTGCCCTGCTGATAGCCGATGTTGGCGACGATAGTGAATTCAGGAAATTCCTTGGCGTAGGACTCCATCGAGGTGCCGAATTCCTGGCCCCACAGCGTATTCTCGTGGACGATAGCAATGGTCTTGATCTTCTGATCGCGTTTGCTGTTCACATCGCGCAGGAAAACGAAGAAGTCGCGTGCCTGGCTGAGGGAGCTCGGAGTGGTGCGGAATATCCATTTGTATCCGCGCTCGGTGAGCGGTGTTGCTTCCGATTCCCCCGTAATGAAGGGAATCTCGTTTCGCTCGGCGACCTGGCTGACGGTCGATGCCACTGAACTGTGGAAGGTCCCGATCAATGCGACGACCTTCTGCTCCGTGATCATGCGATCCGCTTCGGCGGCACCGATTTCCGGCGAGCCTTGATGGTCCGCCGCGATCAATTCGATCTTTGCGCCTTTCAAGTTGGGAAGTCCGCCGGACTTGGCGAAGGGCAGGCTGGAGTCGGGATATTTGCCGTTGATGACGTCGACCGCGAGGCGAATTGCGTTAAGCGTGTCTTCGCCGGACTTCGCAACCGGCCCTGACAAGGGATAGAGCGCGCCGATGCGGACGGCATCCTGCGCCCGTGCCCATCCGCCCATCGCCAACAGTACACAGCCGAACAGCGGCAACAGCATTTGGCAGAATAAGCCGGCGACCGTTCGAACCCGCAAAAATCGCTTCATTGTAATCCTCCCGCTGGACGGTATCGTTAGCTTGCGGTTCGAAGGGCCGTGCTCACAAGAGCAATCTTTTGGTCGCCGCGTTGCATTCAGAGCAACGCGGGTCGGCTTCGAAATCTCTCCGTAGTTGTAGAAAGCCCGGAGAATGCCGCACGCGTTGAGGGCGGTCCCTTGATACCTTTTACTTAATCGAAATCGGTTGCCGGATCGGTGAAGTTGCTGTGAAAGTGTTGCCGGTAGGGCAACGCAATGAACCTGGAATCATCGCTTCTCCGTTATTTTCGGGAGGTGTACCGGCTGAAGTCGATCCGTCAGGCTTCCGCAAACCTGAATGTCGCTCCGTCAGCAGTCAGCAGACAGATTCTGCGGCTGGAACAGATGGTCGGCGTGCCGCTGTTCGAACGATTGCCGCGTGGGGTGGCGCCCACCGAGGCAGCAGAGGTCCTGGCACGTTTCTCACGGAATTTCTTGCTCGATATAGAGCGGGTGCGGGGTGAGATCGAATCGTTGCGGGGTCTGCAGCGCGGACACATCCGGATCATGTCGACGGAAGGCCTGGTTGCTTATCTTCTGAACCGCACGATCGCCTCGTTCCACCGCCGATTTCCCGGCGTCACCTATGAGCTCGGCATTGCCGGAACGGACGAGGTGTCGCACTGCCTGCACGATGGAAGCGCCGACATCGGGCTGGTTTTCAATGCGGAGCCTGATCCACAGCTCAGCTTTGCCGCACAGATACCGGATCCGCTTTGTGCCGTAGTTGCGCCAGGCCATGCGCTGGCCGGAGCGACCACGCTTGAATTGTCGGAGATTGTCCCGTTCGCCGCCGGCGTCCCGGAAAGAAATTTCGGTATTCGTCGTCTTATCGACGCCGCGGTCCGTGCCCGGAAACTTCAGATAATACCGGCGCTCGTCACCAACTCGATTGAGGCGCTGAAGGGTTTTGCCCGCTATGGAGGCGGCGTGACGTTTCTGCCGTGTCTACCGATCCGCCGGGAACTCGACCGGCAGGTTCTCGTGAGCATTCCGATTGTCGAGAGCACCTTTCAGCAATCGACGCACGATGTTTGCATTCTTGCCGGTCGGCAGTTGCCGCTTGCGGTGGACGCTTTCGTGGAACAGCTGAAGGTCGAGGCCCGCACCTTCCCGACCCACCGAAGCGATTAGTTCATGAAAGCGCCGCCGTTGATCGAAAGCGTCTGCCCGGTGATATAGCTTGCTTCATCGGAGGCAAGGAACACCGCAGCTCCTGCTACCTCATCGACAGAGCCGAACCTGTTGAGCGGCGTCAGCGCGTTGAGTCGGTCGCGCAATTCCTGTGGCCAATTTTCGGTCATGTCGGTCTCGATATCGGCAGGGGCGAGGCAGTTCACGCGGATACGGTGGGGAGCAAAACGCCTTGATAGCGATTTGGTGAGCCCGATCACGGCGGCCTTTGACGACGCATAGGCCGGACTGCCGGCAATGCCGCCGTGCTGCCCGGCGATCGACGACACGTTCAGGATCGAGCCGCCGCCATTCCTTTTCATGGCCAGCGCACTGTCTCGCGCCACGAAGAATGTCGCGCGCAGATTCACGTCGTGGACGCGATCCCACTCGTCCGGCGAGAGGGTCCATTCATCGGTCCGACTGACGACCCCGGCATTGTTGACCAGGATGTCGATCCGCCCGAAATGCTCGAGAACGGTATCGACGAGTTGCGGCGCGGCTTCTGGCTTCGAGAGGTCCGACAGGATGCCATGGTGCGCGCCCGAGCCGAAGCTCTGCGAAGCTCGAGACAGAGTGGCGCTGGTGGTTCCGGAAAAGGCGACCGTTGCGCCTTCGCGAAGAAAGGCCCGCACAATCCCGGCGCCGATGCCGCGGGATCCTCCTGTGACCAGAGCCACTTTGTCGTGCAAACGCTTCATGGTGCTTTTCCAATGTCGGATATCGTTGCCCCGGTATTCGGGGCTTATGGTTCGCTAGTTTTTAGCAGGCGGCGGTACTTGCAAGATCGTTGCGTCAGCCCCGCGCCTGTGTGCAATTCCCTCGATCTGAACGCGCGCGCCTATTGCAGCGATATGCCCGAGCACTGTGGCGCGCGGCACATAGGGCTCGCGCACGTTCTTGCCATAGCCGGCATTGAACCCCGCATAGTCACGCCAGTCCGTCAGGATATTGTTGGTGCGGATCATGGTGTCTTCGCCGAATCCGGCCGAGGCGACCAGGCTCTGCAGCCGTTCCCAGGCGAGTTCAGTTTGTTCCTCGACGCTGGAGCAGCGAGCAGCTTCTTCCCGCAGTCCAAGCTGAGCGCTCAGAAACAAGACGTCGCCGCATAGCATGGCCGGAGCCGGCCCTCCGGGGCGCAGCACCGCAGCCGAGCTTTCGACGATTTCGCCCCCGCCCTGCGCAGCAAATGATTCGATGGAAATGGAGAAATCGGATCTTTCCAGCGGAGCGCCAACGACCGTGCAGGCCGGAAGCCTCTGGTTGAAAAATCCTCTTAGAATTGGTTCGATGTCGGCGTGCTCGCGGATGTCTTGCAGGGTGAGGTGAAGGTAACACACATCACGCGGACTAAGCCCCGCCGCCTCGAGCATCGCCTGAAGATTGCGAAGCGTGGCAGACGCTTGTTCGCGGATGTTTCCGACTCCGGCCGTCTGGCCGTGCTTGTTGATCGGCGACGCCGACGCGTAGTGAAAACCGTCCGCGATCACGCCACCCGCGCCGTCTGCCGTTCCGCCACCGGCTACCGCGACAGCATCGAGCTCGACCGCGGCCTGAGGCAGCGGAAAATCCCAGGAACCCACTACCGTGTGCGCCAGCTTCTGCGCAGGAAAGAAGTGCTCGAAGATGGGTCGATAGATCGCTACGTCACGTGGAAATGCGAGATAGGTTTTGATCCGCACGACATCCGAGACCTCGGCGCCGAGCAGTCCCAGCGCCGTCTCCAGATTTTCGAACATCTTGCGGATCTGCGCCGTGGCGTCGATCCGCCCTCGGCTTTCCCCCGCCAGCCTCAGGTCGGGGTGGACGCCTGCTGTTGCCCCGACGTGCACGACGTTGCCGATGCGTGCGGCATGAGAGAAATGTGCGATGGGGCGCATCAGACGGTCGGTGTGGATCACCTTCTTTGGCATGAGCTCTAACGTCTTTCGCGTCTCTCAGATCACGATTTCGGTGGAGACGCCACGCGCGTCCATTTCATAGTCGAGATCCTCGACAGGTGGCCTTGCATAGTGCCAGCTCAGGCCGTTGTTCGATGCACCGCGCATGACGATCTCGCGCTCGAGCAGCGGGTGGATATCGTAGATAGTGTAGAGATGCGTACCTGTCGTTTCACTCCAGCTTGCGCCGAGCGTGCGCATCCGCCGTTCCATCTCGGCCAGCACCCAGCGCGCTTTTTCAGCGAGGCCATCGGCGGATCGATCGCCAAGCCGGATCGCGTGATCGCGGTAGTTGCTCTTGCCTTCCGGTGCCTCGCCACTGCCGGCAACGACGAAGGCGCGGGATGCGATTGACGCCTTCGGGATCGTGTAGGAGAACGCATATACGCCGACAGCTTTTGGCGGGCTGACCTGGGGACATACGTTCGTTCGTGCAACCGGATTGATGCCGTCCTTGATCAGCTTCCAGCGATCGAGGCAACCGACATATTCGTTGTTGAACGCCTTGAAGCCCTGCTCGGAAAAAGGCGCTGGCGATCGCAATTCGCAGGCGCAAAATGACTCCAGCGGGCGATTGCGGTCCCGAAGGTGAGCCTCGATCGCCGCAAAGGCCTCCGATAGCGGCAACACATTCCGAAATCGCGCGCGGACGATCTCGAAACGTTCATCGGCCCGCACGCCCGCGGAATATTGGAAAACCCCGGGAATGAATTGATAGTTGCCGGCGTCGAATGAAACGAGGTCTGTCATAGCGTCCGATGATCGTTGAGGCGTCGATGGCGTCGCGGTGGCGCAGCTTCATGAATTCTGGATAATCTTGATCAGTTCGGCCGCACCTGGTGTCGCTTTGCCGAAGGCTTCCCATTCCGGTCGGATCAAATCGACCCACTTTTCGCGGTCGGTGAGCTCGTGGAATGTCATGCCGTTCTTCTTGGCGTCTTCCTCAGCGCCGGCGGTTTTTTCCTCGAACGCCTTGCGCTCAAACGCCGCGGATTCCCTTGCGGTGTCGGACAGGAGCTTTTGAAAGTCTGCCGGCAGGCCTTCAAAATAAGCCTTCGACATGATGACCGGCCGCGGCTCGACCGCATAGCTGGAGAGCGTGCAGAACTTCGCGACTTCGTAAAACTTGCCGAGCGAGACGGTCAGTAGGTCATTCCCCGTGCCGTCTACGGTGCCCTGCTGGAGTGCGGTGTAGATGTCCGGGTAGGGAAGGGGCGTTGGAACGGCGCCGAGCGTCCGGAAGCCGTCGATCAATGCGCGATTCTGGATCACGCGCATTTTCAGGCCTTTGAAGTCGGCGAGACTCGTGATCGGCGCTTTGCGGGTCTGGAAATGTTGAGCGCCGGTGCTGTAGTAGGCCAGCACCTTGAAGCCCCTCGTCTCGGCCTGTTCGCCGATCTTCCGACCCAGCTCTCCGTCCGCGAGACTGTACATGTGCTTCATATCGCGAATGAGGAATGGAAGCTCGACGACGTTGTAGGCGGGTACGAAACCTGCCCACGCCCCGGCACCGACGCCGATCTGAATCGCTCCGGCCAGAATGCCTTCGTTGATCGTGCGCTCGTCACCGAGTTGCGCGGTATGGAAGATCTGGACGTCGACATCACCGCCGGTCTGATCTTCGATCCGCTTCTTCCAAAATCGAAAACCGTCGACATAGGGAAAGTTTTCAGCCGTGATGGTCGCCATCTTCAGCGTGATTTTTTTTGGTAGTTTGATGATGGCTGGGCTTTGGGCTGCGGCCTTTTCCGCTGGCCGTAGCAGAAGTGAAGCGGCGCCGAGTGCGGAGGCGCGCAGGAAAGAGCGTCTATTCTGTTCGAGGATGCGGCGTTTACTCATTTCCGGATATCTCCGTTGCAGGATCAGCCATAGACCAGGCGTGGAACGACAAGTGTGAGCCAAGGGAATAGCATCAGAACCAGGATGCCGGCAGCGAGCACGGCCGTATAAGGCAGCATCGCGCGGAAGGTCTTGTCCGCACTGAGATTGGCGAACGAGCAAGCGATATAGAGTCCGATACCGATCGGCGGCAGGAAGAGTCCGAGCCCGGTGGCTGCGACGACGACGATTGAATAATGCAGCGGGTCGACGCCGAACTTGGCCGCGATCGGCAGGAAGATCGGCAGGCAGATGATGATGGCGGGCAGCCCCTCGAGCACGGC
>Ga0070684_100003504_pt1 | contig 11784 bp, 9 predicted proteins | sample KBSC723LmetaG_FD_65653 | JGI IMG/M metagenome (GOLD analysis project Ga0070684, IMG submission 65653) | Corn rhizosphere microbial communities from Kellogg Biological Station, Michigan, USA - KBS C7.2-3L metaG | ecosystem: Host-associated > Plants > Roots > Rhizosphere ...
GAGAACATCGACCGCGGCATCCGCGACCATGGCCTGACGTATCCGATTGCTCTCGACAACGACTTCGCGATTTGGCGCGCGCTCGGAAACGACGCGTGGCCGGCGAAATACCTCTTCGACAGTCGTGGACGGCTGGTGCGTCGATGGGTCGGAGAAGGGAGCTACGACGAGATCGAGCGTGAGATTCGGCGTCTTCTGGTTGCCGCGCAACCGGCGATCCACTTGCCGGCCGTCAGCGAAGAGGCGTCGAGCTTCGCGAAGGCCGGTCAACCTTCTTATATCGGCATCACGAACGAGACGTATATCGGCGCTGAGCGCGGCGAGCCTGGCGCCGTGACACTCAAGGGCGACTGGCACACCGATCGCCAATACGCCGAACTGAAGAAAGGCAGCGGCCAGATCGTGCTGCCTTTCACCGGCGGCGAAGTGAACCTCGTCATGCAGCCGGGATCATCCGGCAACGCCGCTGTCACTGTGCTGGTCGATGGGAAGCCAGTGGGTGACGCGCGCGGACGGGATGTCGGCACAGATGGAGTGGCGCGCTTCGATCGATCTGGTATGGTCCGCCTCGTGGCCGGAGCGCCGAGACGGCCGCACGTGCTGACGCTGTCCTCTAACGATACCGGACTGCGTGCGTATGTGTTCACGTTCGGTCCGTGAAGAAGACTTGAATGACATTCTGGCCCGGCGGATCTCGCACGGTCAGGTCGGGATTGCCGTGCTACTTGCGCTCCACCAACGGCCCGTTCTCGACCGCAGCTCCCGACCTCGACGCGGGGTCGGTCAACGGCGCAATAGGCCGACGCCAGTACCTGAGTCGAATTTTCGTCGCGCCGGAATCCAACGGAGCTCGCACAGCGAGAACCTTCTATGCACATAGCCGTTGTTGGTCTTGGGAATATCGGGGCCCGGGTGGCGACGAATCTCACGGCTGGCGCGGTAGGCGTCATCGTGTCCGATCGAGATCTCGCGAAGGCACGGGATCTAGCGGAGCAGTTGGGTCCGAAAGCAGTCGCGATGACGATCGATTCCGCCCTGAAGAAAGCCGATATTGTGATCCTTTCGATTTTGTTCGACGTCATGAAGAAGTTCGCAGTCGAGCATCGCGCCGACCTTGCCGGAAAAATCGTTGTCGATCCGTCAAACCCAATCGCGCCTGATGGTAAGGGATTCAAAAAGATCATTCCCGCCGATCAATCCGCTGGAAAGATCATCGCGGACCTTCTTCCCGAGGGCGCCGAGCTCGTCAAAGCCTTCGGAACGCTGAGCGCAAGGTCATTGGGGGCGGCAGCGAATCGGAAGCCAGAGCCCGCTGTCCTTTTTTATGCGACGGACTTTCCTGACGCTGGCCAAGCCGTCGCGAAGTTGATTAGCGCAAGCGGCTTTGCGCCAGTCAGCGTCGGCGGCCTCGATCAGGCGGTTCGTATTGAAGCGTTTGGAGACTTGAACGAGTCTGGCAAGCTCGGGAGGCTCGTTTCGCGCTCGGAAGCAGAGGCGCTCGTGTAATTCTCAAACCATTAGCACTGCGGTCGTGAATATACCAGTCCCTGCACAAGACGGTACGTCTCGATCGAGTTCGGGAAGCACGCTCGGAGCAACGGCAAGTCGGAGTCCCGAAGGCCGCCGGCCTTCGCGAGTGCGGCCGGCAACTTGCCGTCATTGAGGGCGCAGCAGTGGATGAATTCTCCGCCGTGGGCACGGGCGGGTCGAGCGACATATCTTTAACACCGGCACCGACCGCGACCAGAAGTCGGCCAGAGGGACGCCCCCGACTACCTGTCTGGCGAGGTTCGCGTCGGGTTCGGCAGGCTGTCACGTGGAATGCGAAAGGTATCGGTCCGGCTCAACGAGATCGCCGTAAGTGATTTCGAAAGATTAGGAGATGTATCACAATCTCTGAGATAATCGTCGGCAGCCGCTTGCAACTCGTTGATTCTAAACGGAGAGATGTCCGAGTGGTTGAAGGAGCACGCTTGGAAATCGAAGCTGGTCAGCCGCACTGAGCCAGTCCAAGGCGCTCCAACGCACACGCGATCAGCGAGTTAACGCTCCAAGACGATCATTCGGTGTGCGTCCGTAAACCTCGATAGTTCTCGAGGTTTTGAGCCTCACGTATCACAGTCCTATCACAATCGATTCTTGCACTTCGCGCCAATGCCGCGTCACCTCATGTGCTTTTCCCAGAAGCGCATGGCCTCCGCGATCCAGCCTTCGGCTTTCGTATCCGCGCCGAGACCGAAGCCGTGACCGACGCCCGGATACTTGTGGTATTCGACGTCGGTTCCTGCCGCTCGCAACGCAACAACGCGTTTCTCCACGATGGACGGTGGCGCGATTCCATCGCGCTCGCCGACGACAACGAACGTTGCGGGTTCCTTTGAAGCGAAATCGGAATGACCCGTGTACGCCATCACGACCACCGAGGGCTTCGCCGCCCGGACGGCGATGCTCACCGCGGTGCGCATCGCCTCACCATGACCGACGCATTCGAGCACCGAATGGGCATCAAGTCCGCTGGTCAACTCACGAACGCGCGCGATCGCCGCGTCGCCGCGCTCGCTCACAATATCGGTGGCACCGAACGTCCGCGCCAAGGCCATGCGACCGGGGTGTCGACCGAGCATAGTGATCCGCTCTGCGCCGAGGCGGCGCGCGGCGATGACGCCGCAAAGGCCTACGGCGCCGTCGCCGACCACAGCGACAATCTTGCCCGGACGCACTCGGGCCGAGCGCGCAGCGTGGTGACCGGTGCCCATGACGTCGGAAAGCGTCAACAGCGACGGCATCAGAGCGTGATCTCGACCAACCGGAAGCGCGACCAACGTGCCGTCGGCAAGGGGGACGCGCACGGCTTCGCCTTGGCCGCCATCGAGCTGAGTGCCACCCCACCATCCGCCGTGCAAACACGACGTCTGCAATCCCTGTCGGCAGAACTCGCACGTGCCGTTGGATCAAGCGAACGGGGCGAGCACTAGATCGCCTTTCTTCACCGTTCGAACATCAGCACCGACTGACTCGATGACCCCGATGAACTCGTGACCCATGCGGTTCCATCTCGCTCGGGGCCATCGAGTTGTACGGCCAGAGATCGCTGCCGCAAGTACACGCGCGCGTCACTCGAACCAGGGCATCAGTCGGCTCGACCAGCCGGGCGTCCGGAAGGGTCTCCACGCGCACATCGTGCGCTCTGTGCATCACAGTCGCTCGCATGTTGATCCCTGCCTCCTCGCGCGCGTTTCATCCGCTGTACTGTTCGTCGGTGACGTGTTCCAACCATTCGACCGCTTTGCCGTCCAGCATCTCGGCGACGGCGATGTGCGTCATTGCAGTTGTCTGGCCAGCGCCGTGCCAATGACGTTCGCCTGGTTCGAACCACACGATGTCACCGGCGCGGATCTCCTCGATCGGTCCACCGTCGCGCTGCACGCGGCCGGAGCCAGCGACAACAATTAGCGTCTGCCCGGTTGGATGGGTATGCCAGGCGGTGCGAGCCCCGGGCTCGAACGTCACAATCGCCCCACCGATCCGCGCCGGCGTATTTCGCTGGAACGGTGAATCGATCCGAACAGAACCTGTGAACCAGTCGGCGGGTCCCTTGGCTGATGGCTGTGAGCCGGTTCTCGTAATCTGCATATGGCGGTCAATCCTTGCGCCTGTTGCCATCCGAGTTGCTCAGGACGATGTGCGTCACGGTATCCCACGCGTTGTGAATGCCGATCAGCAACAGCGACAACGCCGAGGTTGCGATGACAAACAAGAGGCTTGGTGTATTCGCGCGTAAGAAACCGGTGATGGCAGGGCGGCGTAGCATACAGCAGGCAGCGCCGTGTACCACAACCAGTCCTGCCACACGGGGTCGTACAGTTTTTGGCGCAGGGTCCGCACAACGACAATGGCCGCGTACGCCAATCCGGCGAGACCCGTTGCGCCGAGGGCGATGGAGAGCACCCCCGGGCGAGCGCCACGGCGCGCTCATGATTGCAGAGACGGCCAGCGCGCCCGTCAGGTGGACGACCGTCGGCGACGCGAACGCGTTCAGTGCGCCAGCCGTCGTTCCGTGACGCCGGTCGGCCAGCAGCGTGACGACCACAGATTGCAGGCCGATGAGCGCACCACCCGAGGATCCAACGATGACGTAAAGGCTCTCCCACATCGCCCGTGCACTGATCGTTGCGTCCATGGAACCTCAGTGCCGCATCGGTAGCGGTCATCCAGTTGCGTTTACCAGTTACGGCGTGCGCGATGACCGGTATTCCGTCGATTCGAATCACGTCGTGACGATCGATCCCGCGGTCGCGCCAGCAACGACGCCGTTCCTAGTTCGCAAGCCGTTGAAACAAAAGGAGGTCGTAGGGTCGAGCTGTTCGACAAGGACCGGCCCATCATTCTCCGGAAAGCCAACATAGTTACCGGCGGCACCGATGTGAAATTCCTTGTAGCTCGGATCGAAGGGGACACCGTTCAGCGTGACGACAAACAACCATCGCGCGTCCGGATGCGCGGGGGGGCGGGGCTAGCGCAATCGTCGCGTCGTACGATCGCGTTCGCAGCTCACTCGGCAGGCCCGTGCAGGCGGCGTCGGTAACGAATGTCACCCGCCAGTTACCTGACAGGTTCGGTGGCGGCACCGGCTCCTCGAGATTGAAATGGACCCGTCGACACTAAGCACAGACCAGGTTCAGCGTGCTGGTGGCCGGCAGATGCCCATCTCTTGTCGCTACAAATCGAGTGGTGAGGTCAAAAACGCCAGTCAACGCGAACTCGCCCCATGGATCGGTTTCGGTTGACATACCGGCTTGAGGGCCATCGATCACCTCTATCCGGGCCCCGGCCATGTAATGGTACGCAGTGTCGTAAACGGTGCCACTGATCCGAATCCCAACTTGAGTAGGGGGCGGTGCGCCGTTGACGGTCGGAGGTGGAGGTTGCGATGGCGCTGCCGGAGACCGATTGCTGTCGCAGCCTGCCAATCCGATGGCAAGGAGCGCGAGTGTTCCCACCATCGTCGCCAATCCTCCACGATCGCTCCGAATCATGAGATATCTCTCCTCACGCACTCGGTGACCCGACGCGCGCCACGACGCTAACGTCGCACCAGTTGGACGTCGAATCGCGTGTCCCCCTGGACCTGAACGTTCTGCTCGATCTGCCGGTAGCCGTCCTTGCCGAACTCGGCTTTGCGGCTGCCGTCTAACAGGCCGTGGAGCTCGTAGAACCCGTTCTTGTCGGTTGTCGTGTGGTCCCATCCCCCTTGTTCTTCGTTCAGGCGGTCGACGTTCGCGTTCTCGATCGGCACCAGTCCCGTCGCGGTCGCTTCGGTGAGATATCCGGACAGCGTGTACGTTCCCGGCGGAAACAGGTCGGTCCAGCTCACGACCAGCGTGCTGCCCGTGATCTCGAGATCGACGAGGGTCCCCGGATTGTAGTGACCGATATCACCTGTCATGTACGCGCGTCTCTCGCCATCGGCCGCTCCGAACCGAACAACTAACCAGCACTGGCAGGAAGCCTCCTGTAAATAGTCCACACCGTGACCGGAAAGATGGGTGCCGTCAATCCAGATGAGGTCGCTGGCGGTGTTGAATTGCACGACGTGACCCCGCGCGTCGCGCACGTCCGATGTGGAAAGACCTGTCAGCGGATCCTTGAACACCACCAGCGCAGGAGGGGTCGGTTGTGAAACGCCAGATGGTGCCGAGGGTGGGGCTACGGCCGGATTGCTGCAGCCAACCAGTCCATGTGCAGCCAGGAGCACGATTCCCGCAAGCAGATACCTCGACCCCAACTCAGCGCGCAGCATGCTCGTTCACGATCGAGCACAGGAAGTAGCTGCCAGTGTCGATCTCAGTTGCCACCCCGGCGGCAATGGCTGCATCCACCGCGGCCTCCGACGTCATTGGAAGCCTGGCCGCGAACGCCGCTACAGTGGCCGGTGAGGAATTGGCCGGTCGAACGGCGAAGACGTGCCACAGCGCATTGAACTCGCCATGGCCAGGATCGGACGGGATCGAGTCGAGAACGTGGTCATGGTAGTTCCGAGGGTCGCCGGCGGGTCCAGGATGGTCGCACGGGTTGCACAGCGGCAGGACCCCGACCGGCCACAGCGCGTGATTCGCGGGATAGAAGACGGCATAGAGGTCGGCCGCTGCCTGGTCCAGGGCATGAGGGTTTTGCGGCACAGTGATATGGTTCATGGTCACGATGGTGCCGTTGTAGTACGCGAGCTCGTATTCGGGCGGTCCACTGACGACGGCGGCCGTTCCTGCACCTGTGACGGCGGACGACGGACTGATCGGTGACGACGTGTTCGAACAGCCGAAGACGAACACGTTTCCGACAACGACGGCGAGGGCAACCAACGACCAGCGTGCAGACATCGAAAGCTCCTTTTCAATCGTGCGGGTGGCCGAATCTCTTGCCGCGGGTGGTCAGCGGTTGTGGTTGTATCACCGCGCGATCGGGCGGACTAGCTACGTAACTACGTAGGCGGTACCAACTGGATGGACGCTCCCGCTCAGCGGGCGTATAGTCGGGCATCCCGCGATCGCCTTCGGCATCAGCGTTCTGCCTCCTGTTGGTCGCCGTGCTCCTCGGCACCAGCGTCGCCCTTCGCGCTGAACATCTGCCGATCAAGTCCTACAGCAGCGCCGACGGGCTTCCGCACGACGAAGTCGAACGCATCGTTCCGGACTCGAGAGGATTCCTCTGGTTCTGCACGAGGGCCGGCCTGTCGCGATTCGACGGCTACACATTCGTGAACTTCGGATCAGACCAAGGGCTGCCCGAAGGCCGCGTGAACGATCTGCTGGAGACGCGGACCCACGAATACTGGGTTGCCACAGATGGCGGTCTGGTTCGATTCGATCCCGCCGGCCAGCCTGCGCGAAACGGCGTTGCCACGAGCAACGCCGGCGCGCCACCGATGTTCGTCCTTATCGCCCCGCCTGTGGATGATCGATTTACCAGAACGATTACCGTGCTTCGCGAAGGACGAGACGGCACGCTATGGGTTGGCACCAGAAAGGGCCTCTACCGGCTCGTGGGCGACCGCGACGCGCGAACGCTCATCGCGGTCGACATCGGATTACCGCATGACATCGTCGAGGACTCCGAGATCGCCGACATCCAGGAGGATCGTTTTCACACGCTGTGGATTGCCGCGCCGGGCGGGCTCTATCGGCGATGGCCCGATGGCAGCAGCGCGCGCTACGCGGAACGGGACGGTCTCCCGAGCACCTATCTGACAGGCGTGACAGAGGACCGAGAGGGCCGGTTCTGGGTGGGGACCCGGCAGACTGGGTTCTTCGGCTTCACCGCCGACGCGACTCATGCCAAGCCGAAGATCGGTCAGGCGTTCGGAATGGAAGACGGACTGCCGAACACGTGGGTCACCCAGATCTTCGAGGCGTCGGACGGTCGACTCTGGATCGCGGACGCGCAAGGGCTGGTCGAATTCTTTCCGAACGGTGCGCCGCAGGCCCCCACCTTTCATGCCTACGGCCAGCGCAACGGCCTGACGCACTACTTCATCAGGTCGATGAGCGAGGATCACGCCGGCAATCTCTGGCTCGCCTCGGGGGACGCAGGCGTGGTGAAGGTCGTCCACGATGGGTTCACCACGTACGGCCGTCTCGACGGCCTCTCGAACGTCAACGCCATCCTCGAGGATCGCGCAGGCAACCTGTGCTTCAGAGGCTATGTTCTCGGCGACGACCACAGCACGGTGTTTGACGGCGGTACGCTCGATCTGCTGGGCCCGGAGCCGCTGCTGCACACGCGGGTCGGTTGTTTCGATGGCGCCCGGTTCAGCGCCTTCATGCCAGAGGAGATCACGTCGTGGGGATGGGTGCTCGAACGAACGACGCTCGAGACACGCAGCGGCGAGTTCTGGCTCGGTACCGACCAGGGCGTGTTCCGATATGCCGCAACCGATCGCTTTTCTGACCTGAAGACGACGCGGCCGCGCACGGTGTACACGATGCGTGACGGCCTCGCGGGCTCTCAGGTGTACCGGCTGTTCGAAGACTCGCGTGGCAACATCTGGATCGCCACCACCTCCGAGTGGACCAACGGTCTCGCGCGATGGGACGCGACGAGCGAACGGATCGTCGATGTGGACCGCGCACCCAACCTGCCATCGCCCAGAGAGCAGATTGCCACGTCATTCGGCGAGGATACGAGCGGGAACGTCTGGATTGGCTTCAGCAACGGCCTTGCGCGGTACGCGGGCGGTACGTTCGCATTCTTTGCTGCCAAGGACGGACTCCCGCCGGGGGCGATCCTGGACATCCATGAAGATCGGGCGGGCAGGTTGTGGCTCGCGTCGGATCGCGCCGGCCTGATGCGCGTCGACAACGGAGACACGCGTCACCCGACGTTCGTGCGTTACGCGGATGCCGAGGGGAGGCCGGGTACGAACACGTTCGTGATCGTCGAGGACTCCGCAGGGTTCCTGTATTTCGGCGGCGGACAAGGGATCGATCGCCTCGATCCGGCGACCGGCCGCGTCAAACATTTCACAGCGGCGGACGGTCTGACGCCGGGGCTCGTCCAGGTCGGTTACCAGGATCGGCGTGGCGTCCTCTGGTTTGGATCGACGACGGGACTTGCCCGTCTCGAACCGACGCGCAAATCGTCCGTCGCGCCCGCGACACTAATCAGCGCGGTGCGGGTGAATGGTGTGTCGCAAGTCGTCTCGGCGCTCGGCGAGCGTGTGATGATGCTCGGCGACGTTGCTCCCAACGAGAATCATCTCGAGGTTGACTTCCTGGCGCTGGAGTTCGGGGCGGGGGAGGTGCTTCGCTACCAGTACAAGCTCGAGGGCTCGAGAACAGACTGGAGCGCGCCCAGCCTGCAACGGACGGTGAATTTTGCCAACCTGGCATCAGGGCGCTACACGTTCCTCGTGCGCGCCATCAACTCCGACGGGCTGGTCAGTGAACCAGCGTCTGTTCGCTTCGCGATCCTGCGACCGGTCTGGCTCCGGTCGTGGTTTCTGGGCCTCGCGGCACTGTCGGCGGGCGCGCTTCTCTTCTCGGTGCATCGTTACCGGCTCAGGCGAGTGCTCGAGCTCGCCGCGATCCGGACGGGCATTGCGACGGATCTGCACGACGACATCGGCGCCAACCTCACTCGGATCAGCATGCTCAGCGAAGCCGCGAAGCGTGGGGTCGACGCCACGGCTCTCACGGCGATCGACGGCATCGCGCGCGAATCCGTGAGCGCGATGAGCGACATCGTGTGGGCCATCAATCCGGAGCGCGAGAGCCTCGGCGACCTGATCCGGCGGATGCGGGCGCACGGCGAAGAGATTTTCACCCGGCGCGAGATCGACTTTCGTTTCACGGCGCCCGACACGCACGATACCTTGCGGCTGGGTGTCGACACCCGCCGTGATTTGCTGCTGATTTTCAAGGAGGCGGTCAACAACACGGCCCGGCATTCTCACTGCTCGAGCGTCACCGTCGATTTTCAGCGCACGGGCGCGAAGCTTACGCTCTCGGTTGCGGACAACGGTGTTGGATTCGACACTTCACGGGAGAGCACCGGACAGGGCCTGGCGAGCCTGCGCCGCCGTGCCACGCGGCTCGGGGGCACGCTCGAGGTGCGGTCGGCCCCGTCAGGCGGCACGACCGTCACGCTCCGGGTTCCACTCCGGCGCGCGGCCTACCAAGGTAGGTAGGTGACACCGAGCGCGGTTGGCACTAAGGTCACAGAACCCACGCATGTCAGTCGCGCTCATTCGCGTCGTCGTCATCGAAGATCTTCGCGAGGTGCGGGAGGGGCTCGCGATGCTCATCAACGGCACGAGCGGGTTCGAGTGCTCGGGCAGTTTTCGAACCATGGAAGACGCGCTCGCCGGAATCGATGTCAGCCGGCCCGACGTCATCCTTACTGACATCGGCCTGCCTGGCATGAACGGCATCGAGGGCACACGCATCCTGAGCGGGCGTCTTCCCGGCGTCCCGATCCTCGCGCTATCCGTGTACGGCGACGATGCGAACGTATTCAATGCCATTTGCGCGGGGGCATCGGGCTATCTGCTGAAGAACACGACACCGGAGCGACTCCTCGAGTCGCTCCGGGAAGTCGTGGACGGCGGCGCGCCGATGTCGCCGGAGATCGCACGCCGTGTCGTCACCGTGTTCCGTGAGTTCCGACCACCCGAGCGCGCGCCGTACTGTCTCACTCCGCAGGAGAGCGAACTGCTCAGGCTGATGGTGGAGGGACACCACTACAAGACCGCCGCGCACGAGATGGGCATTTCGACGAACACGGTCTCGTTCCACTTGAAGCACGTCTACCAGAAGTTGCAGGTGCACTCGAAAACGGAAGCCGTCGCGAAAGCGCTGCGCGAGCGATTAATCTAGCGTCGCGTTGTTCGAAACCCTTCGACTGTAGCCAATCGTAGGGCTATCATCCGCCGCGCCGAGGTTCAGGGTGCGTATTGCTCTCGTGCTTGTGCTCGGGTCCATGGTCGCCGGCAAATCGGGATCGACGATGCCGCCGGAATCCGAGCGGCAACTGGCGCGCGAGATCTATCAGGAGATGATTGCCGTCAAGTCCGGGTATACGACCGGATCGCGTCGCGTGGACGGTTATACTGAACGGAGTTCCGGTCGAGCGGCGACCGGGCGTGAAGTCAGGGGGCGCAGCGACGTCGCCGGGGCAGTCGCGCTTCACGCTACTCCAACGCGCGTAAGTGATCGCAGCAGATGACGAGATGTATCACAATCTCTATCACAATTTCGGGTGATCGTTCGGATGTAAACTGCTGATTTTAAAGACGCGGAGAGATGGCCGAGTGGTTGAAGGCGCACGCTTGGAAAGCGTGTGTAGGGGAAACTCTACCGTGGGTTCGAATCCCACTCTCTCCGTACCCCCGCAAACGTGGTCGATCCCCCTTTAATAACATCCGTCGGGGTCGACGCGGTTATCTGTCCCCGCTGCGTTGTCCCGCAAACAGATTCGTGCTATTCGTCGAACGGAGCGTTCATCAACAAATCGACGGTTGACACGGCTTTGTAGCCGGGCACGAACCGCTCGCCGAAGTCACGAAGGAAGTTGTCGTGACTCGTCTCGGGCCGCGCCGTGACGAGGCGACAGCACGCTTCGGCAAATTCTTGCTTCATCTTCAAACGAGGGAAAGCGCCGAGGATGCGTTCGACCTCGCCCGCCGGAAGCGACTGAGCGCCAAAGCCGCCGTAGTCGAGTCCGATGCCCATCGTGCCCACCGCGACCTCCGGCTCCTTGTGAAGCGCAAGCGACGGTGTGGAGTTGAGCGCGACCAGGTCCCAGATCAGTTGGGCACGGCGATCCGAAAAACCCTGGCCTTTGATGAACGACAGTGCGGCATCAGCGCCGTTCACTTCGAAGCGATTGGGGCCGGACACACTCGCGGTCAGGCCGATGTCGTGCAGTATCGTGCCAATGGCCACGACCTCGTGGTCGTAGTCGATTCCCTGTATGCGGCCAATCGCTTCTGCGAACAGCCACGAACGCATCGCGTGATTGAACAGGTACGGCTCGGAGAGCCGTCGCGCATATTCGATCACCGCTGTGATGAGCGGGCTGTCAGCTACGCTGACGCCTGCAACCAGTCGTGTGGATGGCGTCTCGCGATTGATCGATGCGCTTGGTGCGGTGGTATCGACGGGCGTCATCGCTGCCTCCTCGTAATGCATTCCCTACGTCTCGTCCGCTGCACCGCGTTGAGCGATCGGAAGTAACTTGACGGGTTCCACTGCTGCCGTCCCCAGCTTTTTCCGAATCTGGTAGCGACGC
>Ga0070684_100003507_pt1 | contig 11781 bp, 16 predicted proteins | sample KBSC723LmetaG_FD_65653 | JGI IMG/M metagenome (GOLD analysis project Ga0070684, IMG submission 65653) | Corn rhizosphere microbial communities from Kellogg Biological Station, Michigan, USA - KBS C7.2-3L metaG | ecosystem: Host-associated > Plants > Roots > Rhizosphere ...
AGATCTGGTATAATCGCCAGCGGCGGCACTCGTCGCTCGGCTATCGTTCGCCCGCCGAGTATGAGGAAGAACTGCTGAAAGCCAGTTAACCCAGGTGTCTACAAAACCGGGGGAAGTTCACATCTACGATTGGCGACTGGTGCAGGGTCGACGACGGCGGGTTCCGATCAGCGATCCACGATCGGAGGCGCGCGCGTTCGTCCCCGTCGACGGAGGGCCGGTCATGATCTACACGTTTGGACTGGTCGGCTACCGTGAACCGCTTGCGGGGAAAATCTTCGAGGATCAGCTCCGGTTCGCAAAGCCGCTGGGCGCCAGCGCGGGGCAGCGCATGCAAAGAGACAACGAAGCAAACTGAATCGGCGACGCGGATGGGGTACCTCCTTCCCACCGATCAGGCGCCCCCGAAGGTTTTGCATGACGTGTGTTTGACGGTTACAGCAATCTTCTGAGAATGCAATTCGTGGCGAACCGCCCGGCAAGTCGAGTACACGGGGTCGGCGCCAAACACAGATCCGCCAATCGCGACGTGCCGCAAGGCCGCTCTCGGCCGCGCGCTGTAAGGTCTATGGTTTATCAGAACTCGTATGGGAGAGCTCGATGACCGAGATCCTTGCCGCGCTGTTCGGTGCCGTCGCCGGCGTGTTGCTTACGTACGTCTTCGACATCAGGATCCGATGCTGACCGGCTGAGAGATACTAGCGCGCCGGCTCGAGCTGAACGCTACGTCAGTAGCGCAGCTCGGCCTTCGCCGGCGAACACGAGCCTGGTGGCGTACCTTTTCGGATATGCGAACATCCCGACCATTTCTATGGGAAATCCCCGTCGCGGCGTTGGGGTGTGACGGTGTCGCTGCTAACCGACTGGTCCACGCCAAAGATCGTGATCGCTGCCGGGTTCAACATGGCAATAGTTGGCTGGCTCGTCTCCAGCTTTCGCGATCACTCGGCGCGGGAGGCGCGCGAAAGCGAACTGCTTGGGAAACTTGAGTCGGAACGACGCGACCACGCAGATCATGATGTTCGGATGGAGGCCGGTTCGCGCAGGAGCGGCACGATGACGAGGTGCGCCACGCGCGCGAGCTGCGCTCGGCGGACGAGCGGCAGGCGAGATTGCTCGACGAGATTGCTAGGCTCGCGGAGACGACGGCTCAAACGCTCGCGCAAAACAAGACCCTACTGCAAGTCGTCATGTCCTCGCGTCAGGAGTTGCAGAACCTCGCTCCCACGCTGCGCTCTCTCGACTCTGCAGTGACCAGCTACGCGACGATGAGTACAGTGGCTCAGCCGTCGGCTGGGCGGGCGGTGGTGTCCAGACCGATAGCGGGTGGCTTGCTCATCGAGGGCTTCCCACCAAACGTGGTGATCTCGCCGGATCGGTTGGGCGAGCTCCGGGCGTTCGCCGAGCAGCAGGAGTCAGCAGCGAAGGACCAATTGGAGCGTGTTAGAGCGGCGGTCCGCCCGATGGAGCTGGAGGCATCCGCGGCGCTGAAAAAGGCGGTCGAACGACTTGATACGCGACCCGTGGACACGAAGAGGGTCACCTGACCGGCCAGCTCGGTCCGCGTTTGGGGGACGGATCCGAGGCTGACCGGCGCGGGCATCCTAACCGCGGCGCGTCATGCGCGCGTCAGTCGTTGCGTTGCTCGGCAGCTCGATCGATCTCGTTAGACCAGCGCGAGGCGCCGGCGTTTCTTGCTGGGCCGCGTCGCAGCGCGCGACGAACCGCCCGCGCTCACGGTGAGTCGCGGTCGTCTCCAGCGCTCGATATCCGGCCCGTACAACCGCCCGCCAATGCGCTCGAACACCCGCCATCCTTCCTCGTCGTCGGGGCGAACGAGTCCCACGTCGACAAGATCGCCGTTCTCGTCGTATGCGGACCAGAACTCCACCCCATTTGCAAACTTGAGCTCATACCGTCCCGGCTTCTCGTGTCCTGGTTCTATGTGGAGGGGAAGGTTGATGTTCGAAGGTTCGGTTGGCGCGGCGCGTTCGGTCACGGCGTGCGCTCCTGGAGCCGGTGCTGCGCGCGCGCGCCTCGTTCGTCGAGGGTTCGTTGGTGAGCGCGCCGATCGGCGTCGCTCGCGAAGTATCCTCCATCCGTGGTATGGAACCACGCGTCGCGTGTGAACGTCTCCGCCGGCGCCGGCGTGATGATCTCTACCCTCGCGCCGAATGCGACCAGCGTCGCGAGCGAGGCGCCCAGCTGCGCCGCCAGATCGTCCAGCGGTGCCGGCACGACGGGAACGTACCGGCCACCATCGCCCTCGGGGCCGCGGCGTGCGGCGCCGCTCTCGAGCAGCTCGTCGCTCCGCAAGTCCGGGTCGTCGATCTCGAGGCGCACCGGGAACGCCGTGGATCCGGCGTGGCAGGGCACGGCGAGCCAGCCCCACTGGCCGCTGAACGACTGCAGCCGATACCGCTCGATCGTGTGCGTCTCAGCGTCGTGAATGAGCACCGGTCGTCCGATGGTGAACAAGTCGCCTTCGGCCGCCGTCACAGGCCTGAAGCCGTTCGGGAGTGCTGTTGTTGCCATACCGCCTCCAGGAATGGCCCCGGAGGCGCGCGCCGAGTAATTTTCGAGCGCGTTCCTTCGGGAACGTGGGGCGGGTCGTCGCGGTCAACTTTTCCAGGGTTTCCGCGCGGCCCGCTTTCTTGTACGCGGAACGTTACAGCAGCCTGTAGCATATGACCAGCTTCCTGTAACACAGCTTGCTGTAACGGTTGGTTCAGCGTATACTCATCCCATGGGGACAACCGCGACGGTGCCGACCCGATTCCGGCTGGACGATCTCCTGGCGAAGCAGGACCCGCCCCTTTCTCAGCGCGAGCTCGCGCGGCGGTCGGGGGTGAGTCCGACCACCATCAACCGCATGTGCGCGAACCTTACTGCGCAGGTGTCATTGGCGACGCTCGACGCGATCGCCGACGTGCTGGATGTCGAGCCGGGCGAGCTGCTCGAGCGGGAAGGGAAGCGCCGGCGCGCGTGACGCCTGTTGGCTCAGAGGGTGTCGAATTCATCAGAATGATGCCGCCCACGAGCGGGCTCATTCTGTTCCCGCACCGACCCGGGCCTGAGCCGTTCCTGCTGACCGCCACGATCGCCCGTCTCAAGTCGACGGCCGTATGGCTGATCGGATGCGCCGTTCCTGAACCAACAGAGCGCTTGGCCGCCCAGACACTGGCACTGGTCGTTGTTCACGAACGGTGCCCACTTCTATTACCGACGTTGAATCCGCGAATCGAGCGCGAGCCGCTGTTGTTCATTACACCACGGGGATTTTCGGATCTGCACACGGTCTTTCCGAAGGAAATGACGGCGGAGATCGATCGAGTTGCTTCGTTGCTGTTAGATCATCACTCGCAGTACGTCGAAGCAACCGCAGCCGCGCTTCGCGGGACTCGGCCGCAGGCATTTGCCCCGCTACCGCTGGAGCTTGAGTTACGGGATCAACTCGATGAAGCGTCTTGGGCGCCGAAACCGCCGGAAGTAGGTGTAGACCTTAGTCGGCTCGCTCCCTACAACCACTCGGACGTTCTATTTCGCTTTGTACAACTGGAATACCGAAAGGCGCGATATCTTGAGCACGCGACCGACGAAGAAGTGATGCAGCGCGGCGAAGATGCCTTAGTGAACCTCCACCAATTTGAAGGCTCCAACAAGTTGGTGGTCGACTTTCAACGACCGGCTGTGGTTCGCGCGATGGCAAGGCTCTACGAAGCTGGGGAGGAACTGATCCTTCGAGGTCAGGGGCAGTGGCCTGACGTCGCGGCCAAGTTCGCGTCTGGATGGGATCTTCCCACGGCAGGATCGGCATTGATTGATTCAGTCATGCAATTCATCAGGACGTCGGGGCTCTCACCGGAAACAGCGGGGTTCTTTCGCTACTCCAGCAGGGCGCGTCTTGAATCCCTACTAGACACCGGAGAGCTCTGGCTTTCTCCAGCTTCCGGGATGGACGATCCGTCGTTGAATCGAGCGCAACGGGACAAGGAGTTGGAATTCGACATCGAAGAAGACCCGACCGGCGTGGTTATCCAAGTCCTCAGCGATGACAGGAGCACCGTGCTGGGATCCGACCCTCCCTTGCGTCTCACCCGCACCAAGCGCTCGGTTAGCGATTTTTACGCCCTCTGCTCGTCGAGAACGCTGACTTCACGTCTCTTCTTCGACTTTTCCGCCGACTCGTGCCTAATCTGTAACGATGGCGTTGAGTTTGTACGGAGGGTCGAGGCGGCGGTTCGGTCACAGCTGCCGGGATGGAAAGTGTTTGATGGAAGCGTGCGGTACTTCGATCCGTACTCGCGAGTCGCTCGCCGGGCGACGATTCCGTTTTTCAAGACAGTTCGCTTCGAATATCAGCAGGAATTCCGAATTGCGATCGCTCCACCCGAGCCCATCCCCCGGCTTGAACCTCGCTCGATTAACATAGGTCCGATCGACGACATCGCGTCAATCTTCACACCGTCGAATGGCTGACTTCTCGTGGCTTCAGTGGCTCGGCAACGGGCTCTTCGCCGCCGGCGGGTGGTGGTTCGGGTTTCGCACCGCATTGCATCGGTTTGAACTCGATCGGCACCGGGCCGAACGCAATGCCGCGCGGGCTTTGCGGGCCGATGTCGCGCGCATCGATCGAGCCCTTACGCCTCGAGCGCGGAACTTGGCGAGCATCGTGAGCGGTCGGACGACCGAGCCACCGACGCTTCATCGGTGGTCAGAGCCGATTGTTCAGCAGCTGGCCGCAGCCGATCCGGATATCGTGACGCTATGCATGGATCTGGATCGTGAGCTCCATAACCTCGCTATAGCCCTCCAGACTTTCCATCAGGCGCGCGACCAACGAGAGGCGGCCCTGGAGACGGCGAAGATCCTTCGAGCCAAAGAGCCCCCTGAAGACGCGACGGCGATTGAGTTGATGCGGGCGGGCGGTGACCTTGTGAACGCTGAATCCAACGTTGAACGGTGGTCGGAGCTGATGAACAACGAGCTGAAGATGCTCGAGCGCCATCACGCTGCGGCCCGTGGCTGCATCACGATATTGTTTGAACGGCTCGACGTGGTTGCCGACGCCCCGGCACCTTCGTTTGTGCCGGTTCCGCGAGAAATGCATGCACAGTCCTGGGGCCAGGTAGAAAACCCGCAATCGCTGCCCGAAAGGGGTATCGCTGGGGGTATTCTCGGCTAGCGTCTGAGGTTCTTCATCCGCAACTGGCGATTCCGATAACACTTAGCGCGGCCGGTTCAATTCCCGGCGCCTCCACTAAAAGGTAGTTCACGAAAGTTCAACGGCGTCCAGAAGTGGGCGCCGTTGCTCGTTTCGGCTCTTTAAAAAGTCAAATGCGGCCTTGACGCGTCCATCGCGTTTGGACGAACCGATGTTTCGACACGCACTACCTGGCTGGGATCCGTTAAGGTTCGGCGAACAGGCCAGGCGGGCCGTTTGGCAACGCGTCGTGAGCCGTGACAAGCAGTGGCGGAACCGGGCAAAGGACGGACGTAATCAGGATTCGTCCGTAACGACCATTTACCGGCAGGCGCGGCCGTCAGGAGACGGTGCCGGAGCACACCGCGGCGGCCAGCCGGTCATAGCTGTCCGTATTCGTTAGGAGGTACAGCCGGGGCTCGATACACTCGACTTCCATCAGGACGAAAACGCCGGCGACGACGATCCCGTCGACCCGGGCGTAGAGCCACGGGGCAGGCAACTGCGAGGCTATCCCCTGCGCTTGGGACAGGATGGAATCGGTCGGAACCGCGGATACGGCGCGTCCGCCGTGTTGTGGCTGCACACGAAAGTCGCCTTCAACTGGCCGCTTGATCACGGCGTGACTGTACCGACCGGCGATGAACACCAAGGACCACTCACCGTCCCGGACGATTTCGTCGACGAATCGTTGGACCATTACGTCGCCGCGCCCCAGCAACACGGAAAACTCTGTTTCGAGTTCCGGCGCCTGATTCACGTGAACGCGCCAGGTGTCCATCGCGGCGGCGGAGACGATCGGCTTGACCACGGCCTCCGTCCACCCGGCACGGCCAAGTGTGTCACCGAGCGAAATCGGGTCACCTTTGCGCAGCCAGACTGTGGGCGGCACAGCTATACCAGTCTCGGCGAACGAGGCAAGGTATCGCTTGTTCATGTTCCAACGCAGCAACTCGGGAGGATTCCATACCACAGCGCCCGAGCTCGCGACGCGGTCAACCCAACTCCGGAAGGCCTCGGGCTGCAGATGGTAATCCCAGCACGAGCGGAGAACGATGCAGTCGAAATCATTCCACGATACGTCTGCACCGTTCCAGCGGACCGGCTCGGCGGTAGCACCACGGCGTGCGACGGCTTGAATAAGTGGACGATCGTCTTCCGGTCAGTAAGGGGAGCTCTTCGCACGTAACCAGCGCAATCCTCACTGGGGTGGCGCGGTGCTCCTCGCCTCCTGCTTCCTAAAGAGCGCGTCCAGCTCATCCACCCGCTTCTCGATGAGGCGTGTAACATCCTCGAGAAGATTCGGGCTCGCCAAATCGAGCCCAAGCGCCTGCCGGACCGCGTCGGCGGGCGCGGCCCGATATCCGTCGCGGACGAGCTTTACATAGCGAGGAACAAAGGTTGCGCGGTCGAGCGAGAAGTGCTCGAACAGCTTCAGGGCGAGAATCCCCGAATACATGTAGTTGAAGTAGTACACGGGATCCTCGATCATGACGCGCTTTTGAATCCAACGCGCGCGCAGCTCCGGCCGCGACTCAGCGGTTATGTCGTAGGCGAGGTCGACCCGAGCCGTCACGCTGTCGACCTGCGACGCCGTACCGCCGTTACCGCCGGCAACGTGGTCATAGATCGCCTGCTCGAGCTCCGCGTCCTGAGCGCCGTAGAACACCTCCATGGCCGACGTCAGGAACTGCACGAGGTACGTCTGCTTCTCGGCGTCGGTCGAGGCTCGCTCGAGCAGCGTGTCGGCGAGAATGAGCTGGCCGAACTGGGCGTAGGCTTCGCTGAGGAAGTCGGCGCCGACCATGTTCGCCGTACCGTTGGCGTAGGCCGGCGAAATGTGTCCGACAAAATGAAACTGGTTTTCGACAGCGTGTGCGACTTCGTGGGCGAGCCGCGAGACGTCTCCCGGAAAACCTTCGAAACTGCTCAGATAAACTCCGCTCTCGACGACCGATGCCCCAAACGAAGCGCCTCCAGCGGCGCGGTGTTCGCCGGCACTAACATCCAGTCGCCCGTTCCTTGGGTCGAGAAGCGCGGTGACTTCTCGCTCGTAGTCGGGTCCGAGCGATGCAAAGGCCATCGCGATCAACCTGCTCGCCGAGTCCAGTGATACACCAACTCGAGCGGTCGAATTCCGTCGCACTTGGTTGCGGGCCCACGCTGCGTGTGCTGCCAGGATCCGCTGATACCGCTTAGAGAGCTCGGCCTGGCTTCGGATGCGCGCGATGAGCGTTCTGACGTCGTTCGTCGTGAGATACGCGCGATAATAGGACTCCGCCGGAGCGTCGTCGAACCGGTGTTCCTTCGCGAGGGCGTTGTGAGCTTTCACATTGCCGACGACTGCCATGGCGAAGAGGTCTCGCTGCGAGTCGAAGCCGGCCCACAGCAGACGGTTGCCGGCATTCCGTACGGCGGTGTCCGGCGAGGCCGCGATGGCTCCGCGTTGGCGGTAGACGTCGAGCGGACCAGTGGCGGTCTGCACGGTGCCGAAATTGATGCGAGCCATCGCGCGATCATACAGCGCGAGCGGCCAGTCCGACGCGAGCGGAGCGAGCCGCGAGAGGACTCGTTCTCCGGATGTATCGACGGTGTGCACGGCGTATCGGTGCGCCGCGGTCAGAACGAAGCGATAGGTCTCGAGCGCGGGACGGTCTTTGATGAATTGCTCGAGACGCCGCGGGTCGATGCGTTGGAGAGTTGCCCGGAATGCACGGGCGGCGCCGAGCGCCTGAGCGTCGATCGACGATTGTGCTTCGGCGCTCGCGCGATCGAGCGTATTGGTCTGCGTTCGCAGGTACAAGTACGTCGAATGGCGCTTTGCTTCGGCGGCGACGGAATCCATCAGAACCAGTGCTTCGAGAAGCGCGGCCGCCGACGCGCCGGCATTGGCTCGGGCAACCTCGAGCGCCTTGAGCCGGGTCGTCAATCGTGAGCGGCTCGATGCCTCGGCGTCCGGGCTCGCGTAGAGATAACGCGCGACGTCATATCGGTACTCTCGAGCCGTGTCCACGTTCGAGGTCGCGGGACGCTGCTGACCGATGGCGACCGGTGCCAAGCCCGATGAAATGAAAATGGCGGCGAGGCCCGAGCTTATGTGGCGCGCGAGCTGCCTTGCGTCTGAGAGATAGGGCATGAAACAAGCTATGCCCGGGCGCTCTCGGCGCGCTTGGATGAAACCGTCTTTCTAGGACGAAACTACCGCGACCGACGCAGCGCACCCGGGGGCACCCCGAAATGGGCGACGAACGCCCGGGTGAGGTGACTCTGATCGAAGAAGCCGGTGCTCAGTGCGATGTCGGACAGCCGCGAGTCGGACTCGAGGACGAGGCGGTAGGCCGTTTCGAGGCGGCGACGGCGAACGAAGGTCGCCGGGCTGATTCCGTACGCGCGCCGGAAGGACCGCACGAGGTGGCCGGCGTCTACGTTGAGCTCACGCGCGAGCGTGTCGATTCGAACAACTTCGCCGGCGTCGGCCTGCTCGAGACGCGCGCGCGCTTCTCTCAGCCAGGCGGCTTTCGGGCGTCTTCCAATCCGCGAGGTCTCGGCCACCAGCTCGAGGGCGAGGCCTTCCATCGCCATCGCGCTGCATGCGTCGGGGTCGCGAAACTCGACGTACATGCGCCGAACCAGACTGTTGGCGCGAGAACCCGCCGCACCGGCGAAGCTGTCGGACTGGGACGGGCCGGCTCCGTGCCGTTCGTTCCATTCCGCCGGAAGAAAGAAGGAAAAGCATCTGGCGCCATCGTCGCCATAGTGCTGTGTGTGGACCTCGCCGGCTCGCCGAAAAAGCAGCGAGTCGCGGCGATGCGTGGCGGCGGAGCGAGAAGTCTCCTCGTGAACCGAGCCAGAGAGCATGAAGCAGAAGTGGGCATCGGGGTGCCGATGGGTCGGCAGTCGAAGCCCGCGAGCGTATGACGCCTCTACGAAGCCGATGCCGTCGACGCTTCGCTGGCGTACTACTCGGCCGAGTTGTCCGCCGTAGGGTAAATCATGGGGCATTGTGACGTGTCTCCTACCACAACAATAGACACTTCGACTTGGCTATGCGCCGCAGTCTTACAAGAGTTTTTCAGCCCAGAACCGTAGCTGTCATGGCAAATCGCTAGGTTCTATCTGTTCCAGCGCGCGTCCCTCCAGCTCATCGCCCAGACGCCGCACGAGGTCGATCATCGGCCGCCGGATCGCTGGAGCAAAGGCACTCAGCGCGGCAACGCTCTCCTCGAGCAAGTCATCCCGAATCCGGCGATAACGCTTCTCACCTTCGGGCGTCGCTTCGATCCGAAGCGCCCGCGCATCGGTGCCAGAAACACCTCTGCGCAGTAAGTGCTTGCGCACGAGGGCATCCACTGCTCGACTCGTTGTGCTCTTGTCCAGCCGAAGCAAGGCCGCGAGCTCTACAACCGACGCGGTGCCGAGACCCACCAATGCATGCAGGATGTGCGTCTCGGTGATGGTCAAGCCGTGATAGCCGACTCGGTCCCGCTCGCGAAAGGTGTAGAGACGCGCAACTCGGGTCATCTCGGTGTACAAGGCGAGGGCGTCTGATCTTAAGGCCGGGTCTGACCGCTGTGTTTGCCGCTTTGCGCGCGCGCCATGAACGATTGGGGTCATTCATCCCAAGCTATCTCGATCGTTGCACGGTGCAAGGGACGTGGTGGCGACTGCTCATAACGGCAACGCCAAGAACCGCCAACCCGCCCCCGGCGATAGAGGACCATTGAGAGGCCTCGTCGAACACCGACGAAGTGAGGGCCATCGCCAAGGACGGAATCAGAAAGAGCGCCCCCGTTGCCAGGGAAAGCGAGAGCCTGAAGTGCGCAAAGATCGCGAAGAAAATCGGAACCGTGCTGACGAGAAGGCTCACGGTGTCCGCCTTGTGATGCTGGGCGCCTGCGTAGGGCGCCACGTTGTATGCCGCAACGCGACGGCGCGTCGTACGCTCGCCAGCTCCACGGCCGCAAAGTCCCGCAACGTAGCACGAAGTACCGGAATCGCGGTCGCCCATCAGCGCAGCGTAAGCGACCAGATGGATCTTTCGCGGGGCCCCGCGGCGTCGAAAAATAAAACATCGGTTGCATGATGCAACGAACTATCGTACACTGAATAAGTCACAAGCCTCTTGCATCGCAAGCTCGCCGCGATCGCCAACGCCGAAGCCGCGCTGGTCACAGCAAGCGGCATGGGCGCCATATCGACCACCCTTCTCACGGTTCTTGCGACCGGCGACCATCTCCTGATCCAGGAGGCACTCTACGGCGGTACCAATGACTTCGTGACGCATGAGCTCCCGGCTTTTGGGATCTCCTACGACTTCATCAGCCTTGACGACGCAGCGTCATAGGACAATAGGCGTCGTGAGAATACGAGGGCGATCTACGTCGAGGCGATGAGTATGAACGGACACTCCGACATCGTCGGCGAGGAGACGGCGCTCGAGTTGGCGCGATTCCTCGAGCGCCATCCCGCTGTCGCGCGCGTGAATTACGCGGGGCTGCCATCGCACACAGGACATGCTCGAGCCGCTCGATTGTTCGAGGGCTTCGGCGCTGTGCTCAGTTTCGAGCTCAAGAAGGGTGTGACGGCGGCCGAGCGGTTTATGGCCAACGTGCGGCTTCCGGTGATCGCGCCAAGTGTCGGCGGCGTCGAAACGCTTCTGACACGCCCCGCGACGACGTCGCACGCGGGGATGACGCCTGAACAGCGACAGCGTCGCAAGATCTCCGACGCGCTGATTCGCGTCTCCGTCGGCATCGAAGGGGCGCGGGACTTGATCGAGGACTTCGCCCAGGCTTTGGTCGCATGAGCCGCGAATCCTTCGGAGTGCGCCGCGCGACTGATGCCGACGTCAAGACGGTGGCCCAGCATCGCGTCTTGATGTTTCGTGATATGGGCCTCGTCGACCCTTCTCTTGAAGAAGAACTGCTCACTGTCGCGGTCGTCCACATTCGCGCCGCGATGAAGTCAGGTGAGTTCGTCGGCTGGGTCGCGCACCCCCATGGCCGGGCCGAGGAGATAGTCGCGGGCGGCGGGGTGCAGCTGCGCCGCCTTCTTCCCCGACCCCAAGAAGGCGGAAAGCGCGTTCTGATTGGGCGGGAAGCGGTCATCCTGAACGTCTATGTCGAGCGCGAGTTTCGGCGGCGCGGCTTGGCGCGCCGCATTATGGACGAGATAATCGCGTGGATTGCTGAAACCGATGTCGTCCGTCTCGTGCTGCATGCGTCGGATGAAGGCCGTCCGCTGTACGAGGACATGGGCTTCGTGCCTACCACCGAGATGCGCTACAGCAAGGCACTTCGTTGAGCGAAGTGGTGGTTCGCTGGCCCAATTGCCGGCGCCTCCATAACAAAGCAGTCCAGCACGATCCAGCGGCGTCCAGAAATGGGCGCCGCTGCTGCATTTACGGGCAAGACATTGCCCAGGACCGTATTGCGCCGTACTGCTGCTGCCCACTGGGCGACTTGAACCACCAACGCACGCCACCGCGAACTCAGGTGGCGTGTTTACACAATACTCATATTCGGCGCCCCGCAGAACGAGAAGTATCGCGCTACACCGCCGCAATCGCGCATTGCGCG
>Ga0070684_100003511_pt1 | contig 11778 bp, 9 predicted proteins | sample KBSC723LmetaG_FD_65653 | JGI IMG/M metagenome (GOLD analysis project Ga0070684, IMG submission 65653) | Corn rhizosphere microbial communities from Kellogg Biological Station, Michigan, USA - KBS C7.2-3L metaG | ecosystem: Host-associated > Plants > Roots > Rhizosphere ...
CGGCTTTGGCATCGCCGCCGCGGTGCTGGCCGTCGGCCTGCTCGCCGCGAGCGCGGCTCTGAAGACCAGGCTGGTGCGCACATGAGCGAGGGTCGCGCGGTGGCGAGCTTCCGCTCGATCACACTGGCCGTCGCCTGGCGCAGCGTCCACAACTTCCTCACCAACCCCGCCTTCCTCGTGCCGGCAGTGGTCTTCCCCCTCTTCTTCTTCACCGCCTTCGCCGGCGGGCTCTCCTCGGTCGCAAAGGTGCCCGGCTTCGACTTTCCCAGCGGCTACACCGCCTTCCAGTTCGTCTTCGTCCTGCTCCAGTCGGCCGCCTTCGGCGGCGTCTTCACCGGATTCGGCATCGCCCGCGACTTCGAGAGCGGCTTTGCCCGTCGCTTCCTGCTGGCGGCCGGCAACCGCAACGGGATCGTCGCCGGCTACGCGCTCGCGGCGCTCGTCCGGGCGTTCTTCACCTGGACCGTCCTGACGACGATCGCCCTGCTCGCCGGGATGGAGGTCGGCGGGGAGGGAGTCGAACTGTTCGGCCTCTACGGCCTCGCCGTACTCGTCAACCTGACGGCGACGATGTGGGCCGCCGGGGTGGCGATGCGGGTGCGCTCGATCCAGGGCGGGCCCCTGATGCAGTTCCCGACCTTCCTCATCCTCTTCCTCGCCCCCGTCTACGTCCCGCTCAGCCTGCTCAGCGGCTGGATCCACGCGGTCGCGTCGGTCAATCCGGTGACGGCCCTGCTCGAGGCCGGCCGTGGCTTCATTTCCGGCGAACCGGCGGCGGTCGCCCTCGCCTTTGCGGTCGCCGTCGCGCTGCCGGTCCTCTTCGCCCTCTGGGCCCGCGGCGGCCTGCGCCGGGCCGAAGCGGCGGGCTAATACGCCGTGTTGCGGGACCGCGGCCGGGGGCGCGACTTGTAGCGCTCGGCGCGGCCGCGGTTCCAGAGCAGGCCGTCGATCTCGGCGGGGGAGAGACGGCGGCCGGTCGCCCCGGCGAGCAGCTCGACCGCATGGGCCGCGCAGGCGCGCAGCTCGACCTCGGGGGCCGAGCCGTGGGTGAGCAGCTCACCGGCCTCGATCCTCGCCTCCAGGGCGGGGTCGAGCTGGAGGACCCCGTCGACCCGGAGCACGTGGGGGACGAGGTTGTCGGCGAAAGCGGTGAGCCGGTCTTCGTCGCCCAGCTCGGTGAGGCCGGCGCGATTGAGGTCGGCCGGCGCGATCTGGGCGCGCTTGTAGAAAGGAACAGGCCGGCCGTCGTAGCTGGAGACGTCGGCGAAGGCGTCCCAGCCGGCGAGCAGGCCGGCGAGGGCGAGGGCCGAACCCTCCGCCGCGTCGAGCAGCGCTTCGAAGCTGCCTCCGTGATCGCCGCCGACCCGCTCGCCGACGTCGCGCAGCGAGGCGGAGTAGTCGGCCATCAGCGGGTGATCGGGGTCCTGTCCCGTCACCGTGGCGACGTCGGCGGCTGAGAGCTGCGTCAGCTCGTCCGCCGACCAGGCGCCCTCAGCCTCGAAGCGCTCGGTGAGACTGGCGGCGATCGTGAAGTAGCCGCTGTGGCCGGGACGCTTGCGGATCGTCGGCCACCAGCCCGAGCCGAAGTTGATCGCGTCGAGGCAGAGGACGAAGGCGATCCGCGCCTCCCGGTCGCCACCGAGGAAGTGGGTTGCCGGGTCGGGCGGCGGCAGCTCGCCGGCCTCGGGCAACGCCGCCGCATACGGCTCGACCGCGCCAGGATCGATCGTCACCGAGCGCGCGCGCTCGGCCACCCAGCCACAAGCGGCGCGGACCTGCTCGGGAACCGGGATCGCCATTCGCTGATTCTCACCTGCTCTTTAGGTGGGCGTAGATATGCTGGCGCCGTCCCGATGACCAAGCGCCGCAACCTGATCATCCCCGCCGTCCTGCTCGGCCTCGTCTTCGTCGCGATCGCCGTCGTCTACTTCGTCGAGCCGGCAGGCTCGCTGCCCTCGTTCTTCCCGGGCCACGAGGCCGGCTCCAGCCACCACCACACCAAGCACGGGATCGCGGCGCTCGTCGTCGCCGCCGCCTGCTTCGTCTTCGCCTGGTTCCAGAGCGGTCCTTCCAGCACCGCGGCCGCATAGGCTGCCCGCTGCATGCACCCGATCTCCTACCTGCAGGCGATCGTGCTCGGGCTGATCCAGGGAGTCGCCGAGCCGTTCCCGATCTCCAGCCTCGGCCACGGCGTCATCGCCCCGCAGCTCTTCGGCTGGAACATCCACCAGAACGACGACTACTTCCTCGCCTTCCTCGTCGCCACCCACTGCGCCACCGCGCTAGTTCTCTTCTGCTTCTTCTTCAAGGACTGGATGCGGATCTTCCGGGGGATGGGCCGCTCGCTGCGCGACCGCCAGATCGACCCCGCCGACAGCGACGCCAAGCTCGGCTGGCTGTTGGTGGTTGGAACAATCCCCGCCGGGGTGATCGGGCTGCTGCTCGAGCACCCGCTTCGCAGCCTCTTCGCCTCCGCCGCCTCGGCGGCCGCGTTCCTGATCCTCAACGGGGTGCTGCTGCTGGTCTTCGAGCGCTTCCGCAAGCGCCCCCCGCGCCCGGGCGACTACCTCGGCGACTCCGACAGCCGCATCGCCAAGCTGAGCTGGCGGCAGGCTTTCGGCGTCGGCGTCGCGCAGGCGGCCGCGCTCGTCCCCGGCATCTCGCGCTCGGGGATCACGATGGGCGGTGGCCTGCTCTTCGGCCTCTCCAACGAGGACGCGGCGCGCTACTCGTTCCTGCTGGCGACGCCGATCATCGCCGCCGCCGGGCTGCTGAAGCTGCCGGAACTGATGGGGTCGGCCGGCGACGGCGTGCGCGCCCAGGCGCTGGTCGGCGCCATCGCCGCCGCTCTCACCACCTACCTCGCGGTCAGGTTCCTGCTCAAGTTCTTCGAGACGAACCGGCTCACGCCGTTCGGCATCTACTGCATCGCGATGGGCGTGTTCTGCACAATCGTCTTCGCCTTTTGACGACTGCGGATTTCCCACATTGACAAGCTGAAGAGCGGCTATACGGTGACCGCGTGCCGCACCCGGTCATCGCCGCGCTGTTCGACCTGAGCCACCCGGCTCATTACCTGCACTGGCACTTCTTCCAGATGTCGGTGGCAAACGTGATGGTGATCCTGCTGATGATCGCGGTCTTCCTCGCCGCGATCCTGATCCCGTTCCCAAAGCGCGAGCGCGGCTCGTGAGCGACGGGGAGCGCACCGGCGCGTCCACCGGGGAGCGGCGGATGTGGACGACCTGGGTGCGCGAGCGGGCCGTCAGCTCGCTTCCCCCGGAGAAGCTCCTCCCCGACCGCCAGCCCTCCTACGTCTCCTCCTGGATCTACGTCTTCGGCGTGGCGACGATCGCGGCGCTTGTCGTGGTCGTCGTCTCGGGGATGATCCTCGGCCTGGCCGGACCGGCCTGGTGGCACACCTCGAGCCTGGGGCGCTTCTTCAATGGAATCCACCTCTGGGCGGTGGAGCTCTTCTTCTTCGCGATGGTCGTCCACCTCTGGGGCAAGTTCTTCATGGCTGCCTGGCGCGGAGGCCGCGGCCGCACCTGGGTCAGCGGCGCGGTCACCTTCCTGGTCGCGATCGGCGCCGCCTTCACCGGCTACCTCTCACAGCAGAACTTCGACTCGCAGTGGATCGCCAGCGAGGGCAAGGACGGACTCAACTCGGTTGGGATCGGCGCCTTCTTCAACGTCGCCAACTTCGGCCAGATGTACACGTTCCACGTGATCCTGCTGCCGGTCGCGGTGGTGGCGCTGGTCGTCTGGCACGTCCTCCTGGTACGCCGCAGCGGCGTCGTCCCGCCCTACCCGGCGCGCGGCGCGGCAGCCGCGCCCGCGCCCGCGGCGACGCCGGCCGGGGGAGCCGAGCAGTGAGCGTGAGGGCCCCGGCCGAGCACGATCCCCGCCGGCCCTGGCCGGGACCGTTCATCCGCTACGACCTGGTCAAGGAGCTTGCCGTCGCTCTTGGGGTCGTCACCCTGCTCGCGATCGTCCTCACCGTCCTCTTCTCCTCGCCCGACGATCCGCCGACGACGATCCAGAGCTGGGCGCGGGCGGACCCGAGCGACTTCGTCGCGACCTCGCTCACCGAGCTGGCCGGGACGAGCGAGGTCGCCGAATACGGCCCGCCCTACACCCACACTCCCGAAGCCACCCAGAAGATCGGGCCGCTCGACCTGCAGAGCGCACCCGGCGTCCGCACCCCGGTCGACACCGCGAAGGACTTCGTCCTCGACCCGCTGAAGACGATCCCCGGCACGCCGCGCCTGCAGCTCGCGGTCCGCGCCTTCGAAGCGGCTCCGCCGCATGCGAGGGAAACCTGGATCGCCGCCTACGAAGCGGCGCTCGAACGCGCCCGCTTCCCCGGCCAGCAGGCGGTGACCCTCCCCGGCGGCCACTACGGGCCGGTGGCGCCGATGATGGGAGCGCTGCTGGGGCTGGCGCAGAGCGGCGGTCTCGACGGCGTCCTGCTTGCCGGCGAACACCGCTTCTACCAGACCAACTACACCAAGCCGCTCCTCTTCCTCTCCGGCGGCGAATACTTCGAGGAACGGGCGGAAGGCCAGCACCTGCTCGGCACGCAGTGGGGGATGATGAACGAGACGGGCAGCTACCCCGGCCAGGTCTGGCTCTGGCTCTACACCTTCTGGTACCAGGTCGAACCGTTCCTCGAATCGCCCAACGCCGACGCGCTGATCTTCGCTCTGATGGCGATCCTCAGCCTCGCCTTCGTCTGCATTCCGTTCGTCCCCGGCCTCAGGGCCCTGCCCCGCCACCTCCGCCTCTACCGCCTGATCTGGCGCGACCACTATCGCGAAGTAGAGGGCTGACCGGCGTCATTTAGGACCCTTTAACCCCGTCCCTCGATCCTTCCGTCCGTGGACGACTCGCCGGCCAACCGATCCCGGCGGCGGGATCGGCGGGCGGTGCGCGCTCGGCGCCGCAGGCGGCGGCTGCTGCCGCTGGTCGCCCTGCTGGCGGTCGTCGTCCTCGCCGTGGTCGTACTCGGCGGCGGTAGCGGTAGCTCGAGCTCGGATGGCGGCGCATCGCAACAGGCGGACAGCCGAACCGAAACCGTCCTGGGCGCCCGCGTCTCCAAGCAGCTGCCTGCGGCGATCTCGAGCGAGTCGGTGGTGGGGCTGCCGGGCGGGCCACTGATCCTCGGCGGGCTCGACGCGACCGAAGCCTCGGTCAGCGGGGTCTTCCGGCTCGACCCGGGGAGCGGAGTGCATGCTGCCGGCTCGCTGACGGCGCCGCTTCACGACACCGCCGCGACCGCGCTCGGCGACCGCGTGCTGGTCTTCGGCGGCGGCAGCGAAGCGAGCAGCGACGAGGTGCAGGCCCTGCCGGTGGCCGGAGGGAACGCCGGCGAAGTGGGGCGACTGCCCACGGTGCGCTCCGACCTGAGCGCGGTGACGGTCGGCCGGCGCGCCTACGTGCTCGGCGGCTACGACGGCGAAACACCGCTCGACTCGGTGCTCTCGACGGCGGATGGCCGCGGCTTCGCGCAGATCGCGAGACTGCCGAAGCCGGCCCGCTACATCGCCGTCGCGGCGCTCGGCGGCCGGATCTACGCTTTCGGCGGCGAGACCGCGACCGGGGAAGAGAGCGACACGATCCAGGAAGTCGACCCCGGCTCCCGATCCGCCCGGGTCATCGGCCATCTCCCTCAGCCGCTCGCCCATGCCGCCGCCCTGGCCCTGGGCGGTCATGTCTACGTCGTCGGCGGCGAGACGGGCGGGGTCCCGACCGACCGCATCTGGCGCTTCGACCCGGCGAGGCGGGCGACCGTCAAGGCCGGGCGGCTGCCGTTTCCGGTCGCCGCCGCCGGGGCTGCCGCCGTCGGCTCGACCGGCTACCTGATCGGCGGGGCAGGGCAGGACGGTGCGGCGTTGCGCAGCGTGATCGTCCTGCACGAGCATCGCGTCGTCGCCAAGGCGGCGGACGCCCGGGCCAATAGCTCACCGCCGCGGCAGCAAGAGAACGCCTCCGGCTCGCCCGCTCCCTTCAGCGGCCGGCTGCTGATCGCCGACCGCGGCAACAACCGGCTGCTCGTCGTCAACGCCCACAAGAAAGTGCTCTGGCGCTTTCCCTCCCGGACCCATCCGGCGCCGCCCGGGGGCTTCTACTTCCCCGACGACGCCTTCTTCACCCACGGCGGCAGGCAGATCATCTCCAACGAGGAGCAGAACGAGCGCATCGTCCAGCTCTCCTTCCCGTCAGGCAAGCTGCTCTGGTCCTACGGCCACCCGGGCGTCACCGGCTCCGAATCGGGCTATCTGCACGAGCCCGACGACGCCTACCTCTGGCGAAACGGGACGGTCTCCGTCGCCGATGCGCAGAACTGCCGCGTGCTGATCGTCTCCCGGGCGAAGAAGGTGCTGAAGGAATTCGGCGAACCCTCTCGCTGCGAACACGAACCACCACAGGCGCTCGGCTCACCCAACGGCGACACGCCGCTGCGCAACGGCGACCTGCTCGTCTCGGAGGTCAACGGCTCCTACATCGACGAGATCACGCGCGGCGGCAAGCTGGTCTGGAGCGTGCAGCTGCCGATCGAATACCCGTCCGACCCGCAGCAGCTTGGGCCGGACCGCTACCTCGTCGCCGACTACACGACGCCCGGCGGCATCTACGAGTTCAACCGCAAGGGCAAGATCCTCTGGTCCTACCACCCGAGCTCGGGCCACGGGATGCTCGACCATCCCAGCCTCGCCGAGCGCCTCCCCGGCGGGCTGATCGCGGTCAACGACGACTACCGCCACCGCGTCGCGATCATCGACCCGAAGACGCGCAGGATCGTCTGGCAGTACGGGCGCACGGACTCGCCCGGGCGCGGTCGCGGTCACCTCGACACGCCCGACGGCTTCGACCTGCTCAGCCCGGAAGGGACGACGCCGACCCACCCATACACCGGCTAGCGCCGGCACCGCCAAGGACAGGGACCCGAGCGGGAGGAGTACTCGGATCCCTGCCTCATCTCGGGAGGGTCGGCCCGAGTTGACGGTGTGTTCAGCACATCTCGGCCCAGCATACCCGATTTTAGGTAGACGCCAAACCTAAGTGGCAAAGCCGCTCCGGTGCGACTTATATGGGCATAGCCGACATAAGTCGCACCGGAAGGATTTCTCAGGCGTCGGAGTAGGCCGGCTCGGGCTCGCCGCCGGCCCGCTCCGTCGCCGCTTCCGGCGCCTCCATCGGCATCGGCGGCGGGCGCAGGACCGTCACCGCGATCACGAGCGCGGCCGCCACAAGGGCGGCGCCGATCAGATAGGCGACGTGGTAGCCGGAATTGAGCGCGGCGAGCTTGGAGGCGCCATCCGAGAGCTGCCCTTCGGTGTGCTCGGTCGCCAGCGTCGCCAGCACGGCGAGGCCGATCGCGCCACCGACCTGCATGCTGGTGTTGACCAAGCCCGAGGCAAGGCCGGCGTCGCTTGGCGTCGCCCCCGACATCGCCAGGGTCATCAGCGAGGGGAAGGCCGTGCCGACGCCGGCGCCGACGAGGAGCAGCGGCGGCAGCAGGTCGGCGAGATAGCTGCCGTGGACCGGCGTGCGGGCGAAGAGCAGCAGGCCGGTGCCGATCATGATCAAGCCGGGGATCAGCGTCCTGCGCGGACCGAAGCGCATGATCAGCTTTTCGGAGAAGCCGAGCGAGAGCGTTCCCATCACGATCGTCGTCGGCAGGAAGGCGAAGCCGACTTCGAGCGCGTCGTAGCCGAGGATCCGCTGCAGGTAGAGCGCGCCGAGGAAGAACATGCCGAACATGCCGGCCACCAGGAACGCCTGGATCGTGTTGGCGCCGGCGACGTTGCGCGAGCGGAAGAGGCGCAGCGGCATCAGCGGGTTCGGGATCCGCGCCTGGCGAGCGACGAAGGCCCCGAGCAGCGCCAGCGAGACGGCGCCCAGCACGAGTGTCTGCGTCGACCCCCAGCCGTGTTCGTTGACGCCGAGGATCGTGTAGACGCCGAGCATCAAGGAGCTCGTGATCAGGGCTGCGCCGGGGATGTCGGCGCCCTGCTCGAGGCCGATACCGGGACGATCCTCGACCAGGCGCAGCGCGCCGTAGGCGGTCGCGACGCCGATCGGCAGGTTGATCAGGAAGATCCAGTGCCAGCTGATCGCCTGGGTCAGGGCGCCACCGGCGAGCAGGCCGATCGAGCCTCCGGCGGAGGCGACGAAGCCGTAGATGCCGATCGCTTTCGCCTGCTCCCGGGGCTCGGGGAACATCGTCACGATCATGCCCAGGATCACGGCCGAGGCCAGCGCACCGCCGACGCCGGCGACGAAGCGGGCGCCGATCAGCATCGCCTGCGTCTGCGCGACGGCGCAGGCGAGCGAGGCCAGCGTGAAGACGGTGAGCCCGATCAGGAAGACCCGGCGCTGGCCGACCAGGTCGCCGATCCGGCCCGCCAGCAGGAGCAGGCCGCCGAAGGGGATCAGGTAGGCGTTGACAACCCAGGCCAGGTTGCTCTGCGAGAAGCCGAGGCTGTCCTGGATCGTGGGCAGGGCGACATTGACGATCGTCACATCGAGGACGATCATCAGCATCCCCGCGCAGAGGACGTAGAGGGCCAGCCAGCGATTCTTCGAGGTCGCCATCCGGCCACCTTAGCGAGGGGTCACCGGCGGCGGCCGAAGCTGTGGCCGGCGGGAGCCACGGCGCGCAGCTCGGCCACGGCCAGCCTTCTGCGGACGAGGCGCTGACCCCGGTGCGGCCCCGTGTCGCGGCGCCTGCTCGCGGCCGGGCGCATGAGCTCGGCGACCCCGGAGACGACGACGTTGGTGTTGCCTTCGTGGCGCTCGAGCTTGCCGCGGGCGCGGACGAGGGGCGCGGCCCGGACGGCGGCACGGCAACGCTCGTAGACGGGCGGAGGGACGATCAGGTTGACCGTGCCGCGCTCGTCCTCTAGCAGCATGAAGACGATCCCGTTGGCGGTCTCGGGGCGCTGGCGGGCGACGACCATGCCCGCCACCTCGACGATGCGGCCACTCTCGGTCTGCTCCAGGTCGGAGCTGCGCAGTGTCTCCGGGTCGAGGTCCTCTCGCATCAGGCCCATCGGATGCTCGTCGAGCGTCATTCCCAGCGAGCGGTAGTCGGCGATCATCCGCTCCCACTCGTCCAACGGCTCCAGCCACGGCGGCTGCGGAGCCTGGAGCGGCAGCGCCATCTGCACGTTCTCGCCGTGGCGGATGCCGGTCCCGGCGCCGCCCGCCTGCCAGAGCGCGCCCCGCCTGCCGGTTTCGAGGAGGGCGTCGAGGGCACCGGCCCAGGCCAGCCGCTCGAGGCCGTCGCGACGCGCCCCCGAGCGCGAAGCGACGTCGGCGATCCCCCAGTAGGCGCCACCGCGCTCGCGCTCGGCGACGAGACTCTTCGTCTCCTCCTCGCGGGCTCCCTTCACGTAGCCGAGCCCGATCCGCACCGCCAGCCCGCCGCGCTGCCGCTCGACGTGGCAGAGCACGCGGCTGCGGTTGGCGTCGGGGCCGAGCAGCCGCACCCCTCGCCGCTGCGCCTCGTGGACCAGCGCGTCGGGAGGGTAGAAGCCCATCGGCTGCTCGTTGAGGAGCGCGCAGAGGAACTCGGGCGCGCGGTGGACCCGCAACCAGGCCGACTGGTAGGCGAGCAGGCCGAAGGCGGCCGAGTGGGCCTTGGGAAAGCCGAAGCCGGAGAAGCCCTGGATCTGGGCCCAGACCTTCTCCGCCACCGCCGTCGGCACCCCCTTCGCTTCGGCGCCGGCGACGAACTCCTCGTGGTAGCGGCGGATCGCCTCCTCGGAGCGCTTGCGGCTCATCGCCCGCCGCAGTCCCTCCGCCTGCGAGGAGCTGAAGCCGGCCAGGTGGGTCGCCACCTCGATCACCTGCTCCTGGAAGACGATCGTGCCGAGGGTGTCGGCAAGAACAGGCTCCAGCAGCGGGTGCTCGTAGGGAATCTCGAAGCCGGGGTCCTCGCGCAGGCGCCTGCGTCGCTCTATATATGGGTGCACCGCGCCGCCCTGGATCGGCCCGGGGCGGACCAGCGCCACCTGCACGGTGAGGTCATCGAGGTTCTCGGGCCGGGTGCGGGTGAGCATCTGCATCTGGGCGCGGCTCTCGATCTGGAAGACGCCGGTGGTCTCGGCCGCCTGGATCGACTCGAAGGTGAGGGGATCGTCGATCGGGATCCGCGAGAGGTCGAGCCGCTCGCCCCGAGTCCGCCCCACTTCCTCGACGCAGCGCTCGACCGCGGAGAGCATCCCCAGGCCGAGCAGGTCGATCTTGAGGAAGCCGGCGTCCGAGCAGGAGTCCTTGTCCCACTGGACGATCTGGCGCCCCTCCATCGCCGCCGGCACGACCGGGCAGACGTCGACGAGCGGCTGGGTCGAGATAACCATGCCGCCCGGGTGCTGCGAGGCGTGGCGGGGGAGGCCCATCGCCTCCGGGCAGAGCGCCAGCAGCGCCTGCCAGCGCGACGAGGCGGCGCGCTCGGGGCCGATCGCGGCGGCGACGTCCTTGGCGATGTCACCGCTGCGCTCGTGGAAGCCGACCATCTTCGCCACCCGCTCGATCTCCGACGCCGGCAGGCCCAGCGCCTTGCCGAGGTCGCGCACGACGCCGCGCGGACGGTATGTGGGGAAGGCGGCGACGAGGGCCGAGCGCTCGGTCCCGTAGCGCTCGTGCACACGGGGGATCAGCTTCTCGCGGATGTCGCGCGGGAAGTCGAGGTCGATATCGGGCATCGTCGTCGCTTCCTCGTTGAGGAAGCGACCGGCGAAGAGGTCGGCCTCGACCGGGTCGATGTGAGAGAGGCCGGTCAGGTAGCAGACGATCGAGCTGACGCTGGAGCCGCGCCCACGCCCCGGTGGCAGGACGGAGCGCGCCGAGTCTCGTCCGCGCACCTCGACCGCGACCTCGCGCGCCAGCTCGAGCAGGTCGCGGTGCAGGAGGAAGAAGCCGGATAGCCCGAGGGCGCGGATCGTCTGCAGCTCCCGCTCGAGCCTAGACTCCGCCTCGCGGCGGCGCGGCGAGGCCGCGTAGCGCTCGCCCAGCAGCGAGCGGCAGAGCTCGGCCAGCTCGCTATCGACGCCGGGGTCTCCCTCGCGCGGGTAGCGGTAGCCGACCTCCGTGGTCAGGTCGAACTCGAGCCGCTCCGCCAGGCGTAGCGTCTCGGCGACTGCATCCGGGTGCTCGGCGAAGCGTTCGGCCATCTTCTGTGGTGGGACGAGGGCAGAGCTCGAGTTGCCGCGGCGGTGAGGCTCTGACTCCTCGAGGGTCATCCCGAGGCGCACTGCGACGAAGGCGTCCTGGAGGTGGGCGCGACGACGGGCGTGGGAGTGGACGTTGCCGGTCGCCACGCAGGGGACACCGATCCCCTCGGCGAGGCCGGTGAGCCAGCGGTTCCGCCCCCGGTCCCGGCGCCACCAGGGCCGCTGCAGCTCGACCCGGAAATGATCCCGTCCGAAGGCGGAGAGCAACCGGCGTGCCAGCTCCGCGCCCATTGCAGGTTCGCCCCGCCCGAACGCTCCGGCAACAGCACCGTCCCCGGCACACCCGGACAGGCACACCAGCCCCTCTGTGTGCTCTTCGAGCTGCTCCAAAGTCACGGAAGGTTGTCCCGCACTCCGCTGGGAGCTGCTGCGGGTGTGAGCATGTGAAGCTGTGAGCAACCGGCAGAGGTTTCGGTAACCGGTCGAGCCTTCGACGAGGAGTGTGAGGTGGGAGCTTTCCACCGTCATCTCCGCCCCGGTGATCGCCTTGACGCCGAACCCCTTGCAGGTGTGGGCGAACTCCATCGACCCCCAG
>Ga0070684_100003513_pt1 | contig 11775 bp, 14 predicted proteins | sample KBSC723LmetaG_FD_65653 | JGI IMG/M metagenome (GOLD analysis project Ga0070684, IMG submission 65653) | Corn rhizosphere microbial communities from Kellogg Biological Station, Michigan, USA - KBS C7.2-3L metaG | ecosystem: Host-associated > Plants > Roots > Rhizosphere ...
TTCCCCTGTTGTACCATTTTGGTACGAACCTGGTTCGGGTGGTAAGGGGCCATCCTTCCCTCCGACGATGTTGACCTCCAGTGGTTGTTGTCCCATTGTAGGCTCAACACGCTCTGGTTGCCCAGGCATACGTCGAACATCCTGTTGCGCAATGCCAGCTTGTCGTGCCTTCTCCGCGTTGGCAATTACCTTTGCCGTCATCGCCTGACCGCCCTTGATACCGGCAATCCCCATTAGTGCATTCGTGACTTCCTCGAAGTCCTCTGGCGGTACTGCACCGTTGGTAGCGTTGGAGAGCCAAGCTGAACCTTTTTTGATTCCAGTAGATAAAATGTCCATTGCCTTGGACACAGCCTGCTGGTCGGTTCCATCCCCAAGCCCAAGAGCAGCAATCGTGCTCTGAACGGGTGCCAGTATGCCACTTGGAGACAACCTGTTCGAGTACTCCTCTGCCTCATCCCCCGGCAATCCAGTCGCCCTTGCCCCTGCATACACACTAGCTTTCCACAGCGCTCCCGGTGATCCCAAGATCATGTCCGCCAGAACACCACCAGTCTGCAACATTCCCTTCCCAAGGTCCTTTACCCTTGAGCCAACCTCGCCAAGGGTTTGTTGGAAGTTGTCACCTGGGGACCAACCAAACAAGGGATCAGCATTGTCGCTGCCTTGCCCACCACCAGAACCGAAAAAATCCTCCAACGACATAACCTTCGAACTGGCTCCAACCTTCAATGGTGCCCTCGTGTACTCAGCACGCTGTGCCAGTATATCTACCTTTCCTGCTTGGTCATTCAATGCGTTGGTTTCCTGGTCCAGTTGTTCCTGAAGTATAGGCAATCGTGGATCATTAGGTTTTCCCTGTTTCCTGTACGCAACCATCTGAGCTTGTATCTGCTGAATGTTGGATTGTTTCTCAGCATCGTACTCGGATTGTCCTGGCAGTGTGTTCTGTTCCTGACCTTGTGCAGGCGCAGTCCCGAAGAATTCGTCAAGCGAAAGGGTTGCCATTATTGCACTAGCTCCACTCTACCATTCACGACCTTACCGAGCTTGCCATCTTTGAGATAGTAGTTACCCTCCTTCACTGCACGCGGATCGAAGCCGGGGCCGACAGTAATGGGGTTATCCTGTGTTCCCTGACCAACACCACCCTTGTTCAGCTTCAGCGTCGTTGACCCTGTACTAATCCCTGTGTCAATATTCGTGAAGGGGATCTTCAATGTCGGAGGCGCAATTATGTCCAACCTGTCCTTGTTCTTATCAAAGGCCTGCGCCAGTGATTCACTGTATTTAATCCCTGGATTAGCCTTCCTGATCTTGTTCGCTTCGTAAGTCACGTCCTTCGCAAACACGTTGAACAGTTTGAGATTGTCACCTGACAGATCTTTGAACCTCGGGTCTTCCGCTTGAATGTAGTCAGCGGCATCCTGTACTTGGCGTGGATTAGGTTCGCTGACCTTCCCACCCGTTGTTGCCAACCTCTGTTCCCTATCCTGCGACACTTGCACAACCTGTCTCCGCAGGTCTGCAATGGTGTCGTTGTAGCGTTGCATCCGTGCCAGATTGTCTTCCTTCAACGCCAGCGTTGCTTCCCTGTTGTCGGCCGCCAGTTTGTCTTTGTACGAAAGGGTCTTCTGTTGCAACGAATCAACAATCTTCGGTGAGTACGGAAGTGCCCAGTTCGGGTTGTTCGGGTTGGCGAAGGGTGCAGGTTCCTTGAACTCTTTGTACCACTGCGATGCAGCATTGTCAAAACTGTCCTGATCGTCCACACCGTTCAGGAGTGCTCCAGCACGTTGAATCTTGTCCAGGTTGGCAACATGCTCTTGGTGCTTCATCTCCCACTGGTTTTTCTGCAACGTCGCAGCATGACCCATTAAGGCCTGCAAATTACTGGCGACGTGCATTGCTGCATCCACTGCACCATTCTTCATCGCCACGTTGAGCATGTTGCTCTGTGCATTAATCATAGCGTCGATGGGAGTGTTAGTCTTTATTACATTGCCAGTCTGATCTGTTGTTGGCTGGCCGTCAGGTCCTGTGCTGGTCCCTTGGTCCGTTCCAGGTCCCTGCGACATACTGGACATTGCCGCAGACATGAGCTTGGTCTGCCTCAGTGCTTCATTCTTCAACCCAGCCTCAGCCAACCGCAGCCCGGACTCCGCCATCAGATTCATCATCTTGGCAGGCTGCATTTGAATCTCAGCCTGCTGCAGCTGCAGTGCTCCCGGCAACATTGCATTCCTGGCATTAGTCTGCGACATAATGCCTTGGTCAGCAATGGCCGAACTTACACCCCCACCACCTCCCCACTCAGAGAAGTCTGCCATGTTCTACCCTCCCCAACCACCAGCCATTGTAGCGCCGTAGCCCAGACGATTCAGGGAGTTGCCAGCCAAACTGATGGCAGATTGTTTACCTTGCAGACCGAGTTGCGCAGCACTGGCAGGGTTGAATTGCGCACCGGACAAGCCACCATACAACTGCATGGCATTATTGTAGAAGTCCCCACCATACTTCGCCATTGCTGCCATCATGTTGCCCGATCCTGTGTAACCCTGTGCGGCCAGTGACCGTTGCACAGCCTGCAACCCGGCCTGGTAGCCTGGCAGCTTCTGAATTTGACTTGGGTCATTAGTGATGTTCGACATGAGGTCTGCGTACTGCGATCGGTAGGGACCGAATGGGTCTGCAGTGCGTTGCGCTTGACCTGCTGCGCCCATCAGGTTACCAGCTGCGATCAATCCGGCAACACCACTTCCCATTGAACTAACATTACCTGGGCTGCCCCAAGGCATTGCCCCTGTCGCCTTCGCAGCTGTCATCGTGGGAGTCGAGCCACCAAACGCGCTGTTCGGTCCAATAGTGGCTGTCCCACTCATTCCATTGATAGCACCGTTGCCGTAGGGAATACCAGACTGCTGTGACACATCTTGCCAGGTTGACCCTGCAGGTGCCACCAAGCCAGCTGCTTCCGCCTGTGCAGGTGTCAGTCCAGCAGTTTGCAATGCCTGTCCTGCGTCCACACCCTGTGCCATCATCCTTTGGGCTGCATCGACTGCACCTGGATCAGCAGCGATGGTGCCAGTACCAGTAAAGCCACCTCCATACCCAGCACCAGCTCCCGCTGCTGTGTTCGCTCCGGTGATTGCATCGTAGGTTGTACCATAGTTCGAAAAATTCCCGCTAGCTCCACCTGCCAATCCACTTCCCATCATGGCAGCCTGACCCCAGACTGTATTCAGTTGTGCCTGACTACCCTTGGAATTTATGAACTGTGCGGCCAGCCCTGAGCCGGGGTAAAAGTAATTACTGACAACTGCTGCTGCTGTCTCCAAATCATCCCTGAATTCTGTCCAAAAAGACATACTCGTTCTCCTTACATCTGTGTTGAGTCAGTGTACACAGGAAGCCAACGCATCCCCTGTTGTGTTTCCACCGGAATGCAGTCAACCCACTTCCATTCTCCATTAACGAAGATTTGCTTTCCTACTGTCTCAACATTCAACTTTTGCACAAACAAAGTCTTGATGCGCTGCCACCAGTTGCCAATATCCATCCGGTTGTTTTCGATAGGAACAAGGCCAGCATCTGGACCGCCGAACTTGGTCATGTTTCCTACTACGGCAAATCCACCAACTTTTCCATCGACTGTCACCAGGAGGTCCAAGTCCCCTTGTTCATTGCCAGGCTCCCTGGAGATCAACCCACCATTCAGCAGGACCCAATCTCCCCACTTGCCATCTGCGTTCTTGGATTGGAAAGTGAAGAAGCAACCTGTACCATCCTGACGACCTTCTTGCCTGTGTCCGTAGTCACGGATAGCAAACCAAGTTACACCATCATCCGTCTGTACGACAACATACGGAGGGTTATCAGCACTCCTTTCGAATGCCTCATTGATCTGGTCTGTCGGAGGGTTTGGCATGTGTGCTTTCGTACCAAAATGGTACACAAGGGTTATGGTTTGTACCTGTAGAAGGCCAGCAAATAGTCTCCAATGATCGGTGGGACGTTGAAGGTAATCACATTCCCTGGTGCCGACACTGTGAAGTCTTGTGAGAACAACAGCGGTGGACCGTTGTGGTAGACAATCATGCTGGCCACTGGGTCAGGATTGTTAACCGAGGTGAAGGTATCATTTACTCCATCAATCACTCCTGACAATCCTTCATCGTCGGCAAACAGCTGGTAGATCGCATCCAACTGCACACCACTGTCTTTGATGTACGCAAAGGGAGATGGCGGCGGACCACTGACGGGATTATCAAACAGTGCGATGTTATTCACTGTAAACCCAGGAGGATTTGGCCCCACTACGTTCGCAAATATCGCTGTACCACTACCACCACTTCCTCCCCCACCACCCATCGTAGGCACATTCGCTGTCAGTTCCACGAACCACTTCAACCACTCCGGGTTGAACGAACCTCTCTTCTGCCCTGTCGCTGGATCGTCCCTTTCCAGGATAACTGGTGCCCAAGTTGGTGGAGGAGCAAAGTTCCCGGCCATCAGAATTGTCCTATGTCCATTTGGAGGTCGATGGCCTTTATGCGGAAGGGAGTTAGGGACTGGTGTCGGAGGTTGTATGCCCTGCGCTTGAACGACCCATTGTCAGACAAGAATGGTTTGTGCTTGCTGCAATCCACTGTCCTGAAGTTCTTCCACGTTTGATAGTCATCGTCACTGCACCGGACCTGAAGGACGCTGCCTGGCACTTGATTGCAGTCAAAGTACATCATTGGCAGGGTCTTGTCCCGCACTGTTCCAGCGTCGTAATTCGGAGTGTAAATATCCAGGGTCAGCACCTGTCCTGCGTCAGTGAACACACCTGAATCCACGACGTACAGGTAGCCATCCGTAGCGTGCTGCAGCAGAGTCTGCGCCGTGAGGGTATTGTATGTACTGTCCACAAACGCAAGGTAATTCCCATTACTGTCTGTCCACTGCGACCATAGGCCTGTCGATAGATCGTACATCAACGTGAGATTGTTATTAACCAGTGTAATCGCATACCACCTGTGGCCAGCGTACTTCAACGTCCACGAGTAAACAGTGGTGAAATCTGCACTTGCCAATAACTTCTCAATCGAGGGACTGGACACGATCTCGGCATGAAGGTTGTCCATTTTCATTACTTGGACGGCAGCACTCCGGTTGGTACACAACCAGAACAATGCTCCATCAATCTCCCTTACACTGTCCGCGCTGATGCAACCGAAGTTCACCTTCGATCCAGTAATACGACCGAGGGGTGAGCCTGTTGCATTGCCCGCATCGAAAAACACTTCCGTGGAATCCTCCTTGAACATGATCGCAAAGGACAATTGCTTCGCTAGTGCCACGCCTTTGGTTGGCTCAATCTGAGCAATCAATACATTGTCTGCATCCCACGGTGAGGAATCTACATCGTTGATTAGGCTTCCCCAGATGTTGGCGAACGGCGAACTGACATACAGTGTCCCATCCAGGTATGCCCAACCCTTAAAGAACGGCGGCACAAACTGCATGTTACCTGTGAAGTCCAGTAGTCCACTGGTGTCATTGTACGAGTACGCATGAATGCCGTTGCCGAACACCAACTTCGGCGTTGCTCCCATGATGGAGGAGAAGCGATACACTCCATTGGTAGTGTTGATCGTCGCTCCAACGTCTACGTTATTCTTGTACAAGTTGCCATTGAAGATTGAATACACATCCCCTAGCCAGTTGAAGGTTCCCTGACCAAGCCCAGGACCTCCACTCGGCTGAGCATTGCGTACCAGACCCGGCCGCTTGTACAGCCAAATGTCCCCCTGGATTTCCTTCTCCATGAAGCCATTAACCAACCGAGCGTCTTGATTAGTGTCCTCTGCCCTGTTTGCAGGCATGACAATCAACGGCCACTTGGTTGGCCGAGAAACGCTTTGGGCCTCTTGACCTGGTTGCGCGGCACTCATTTTCTGGTAGCGGTCAATGCGCCGGTACGAGACACACTCACGTTCACACCGTTCAGTGCGGTGGAAGTCACAGCCCTGGCCATCTGATAAGAGCACAGGGCTGCATAAGCATCCAGTGCATCAATTGCCTGCGGGAAGGTCATTGTGGACTCACTGGCCCGAAGGTTCGCCGCGCTGGAGTCCATCAAGCTACGCAAAGATGCTTGAATGTCGGGGTGGCCGATGCTGAGGACGCTTGCTTCAAAGTTGTTCGTGTACGCCTCATACCCAGCTGCTCCAATACCGTAGGCGCTGACCAGTGTTGAACTGGCCTGCGTTAACCCCAGTACGGCAGTAATGGCATTCTCCAGGATACCTACATTGCCACGACCTTGTGTGAACTTTCTTTCAGCATCGGATGTGAGGGCAAACCACGCACGACAGTTGGCGTTCGCTGCTCCAATTCCCGCCTCAATCAGCGCGGCAACCTGCTGGTCTGGAGGAGCATTGACCAGACTATTTGCATACCCTGCTTGGACTGCCGCCAGTGTAGTATTGTACAGCCCCATTGCTGTGGACGTTGACACTGTATTCAGTGGCGCTGGACCGTACAGTTTGTTCTGATTCTTGAACACATCTGTGAAGCTAGCACAACCACTCAGCGAAACCACACACAGAGCAAGAATAGTCTTTCTCACGATTCGTTCCTTTCAAGCAGGAGAAATTGCGTATGCTTCGTCAACCAACATTCTTCGATCATCAAACCAGGCCATGTCCATCTTGAACCAGCCGTCCACTCCCCAGTGCTTGCCCCAGGAGTTCACACACCACACGAAGGGACGATCGCCCCTTGCATCGAAGCCGTCTGCGAATACACAGTGACCACCCAGAAACTGATCGGCACTGGTGGGTAGCCGGACCAGACCATTCCTGGCCACCTGATCGGATTCGAAGTAATCTGGCACACTGAAACCAAACACAACGGGGGAGCCAGATGCTAGGGCGTGACGAAGTTGCAAAGAGCCTTGCACACGTAGCTGTTTGATTTTACCCTTCAAATTCACTGCATCGACGTAGGCATCAAGGGTGGGTCTGGTCGAGAACTCTCCTACAACGTAGGGATACACTTCCTCGGTACAAATGCCATACTCCGCCACACCTGCCAGCATGTCACCAATCATTGCGCCGGAGTCAGAGTCCTGTGTTGCCTCTCTGACCCGAGCATTGAAGTATGGGAACTGCATCGACAGGTAATGACGAATTCCCAAGGCTGTCTCAATAACTCCACTCCCACCAGCACCTGTGCAAGCACCTTCCTGACCTTGATCTCTGGGAGATCGCCAAATACTCATGCGATCAACGAAGGTTACATCTGTCGGTCTGGTCATCTTGTAACCAGGTTCATTCCAATTCCTTGGCGGTGGACCTACCCAGCCGTACTTTCTATTAACCATCAATGATCTCCGTTTCCGTTTGTCTTACCATTGGGAGGGACTGGCACACCAGCTGCATCCAATACTGTCTTGACTGGTGCATTCCCTGTTGCTGCTGCCACCGCTGCGGCTGCTGTTGCAGGGGCAGTTTTAGCCAAGTCCTGCACAACTGTATCATTGCGAATCGACCTGGCGATGTTCGCTTGTTGTGCCTGTTGTGCCACTTTGGAACCATCAAAGAAGAATTTGATAATGCCCAGTTGTGCAGCACTCATGATACCAAACAGAGACAGTAAAATGTCCTTGTTGCCTGCAGGAATCTCAAAGAACATCAGTGTTGCCACTACACCCAAGTAGCCAATAGTATAAAGGATAGCAAGTCCGTACGCACCCTCAATTTTGCTATCTTCCACCCTACGATCAAATGGCACTATGTGGCCTCCTTCCACCCCTGTTGGTAGAACATATCCCACGTGTCCCTTCGCGGCTTTCCAGGCCGCCAGCAGTCTGTGTAGTAGTCCCATCCTGCCTGAGGGTCGGTCGAAAGAGGAAGGCTGCGAGAACTCGTCCATAGCAATAACCTCGCAAACACAACTGCCAAGATGTCATTGTGCTCAACGGCAGTCCAGCAGATGTACTCTTGACCGGGAGGATCGTAGTCCAGCAACAGTAGAACGGATTGAATGAGGTTCTTGCTGCTCTGGTTGTTCAAAACTCCTCGGATGCCGCCCCCCTGTTCGAATTGAAAGTATCCCCGAGCTGGTCCGTCCAGTTGTCTGCGATACATCAAACGAGATTCTTGCAAAGCAACTGCCAGCATCAGTGCTCGTGCCGGCCGCACATCCATTGCTGGAGGCAGCAACTTCATTGCTGGATTCACAGCGTTGGATATGAACAACTGAGGGTTCACTGCGGCGAAGCCATTTTGTGACAGAAACTGTCTGGGTCACGATACTCAGGTTCCCGCTTGTTCTGCTCGATTGACATAATACAGGTCATCAAGCGTTGGGACTTCGTACTTTCCTGAATAACTGATAATACCATTTTGTCCAGTTTCTCCGACGCATCCTGATGATCACTCAACATCTTTAAACCTTTCGCTCCTATGACTCCACCAACAATAAGACAAAGCAAGACTATCAATCCGATAACGTCAGATGACTGCATGTTACTCTCCAATAATGACGGGAATTTCGCATGTACTTGCTGTCTCATTACCGGAATGCACCGGTGCCATAGTTGCTGTATTGTCTACTATCTGGCTGGAAGGAGGTGGCTGCGTCCTCAACATCTGCATCCTCCAGCATTGTTCGATAAAGGGCCGCCTTGTTCATGCACCTGTCCATGATTACCTGTGGCTGACCAGAACAAATTTCGTCTGCCAATCCCCACACAAGGGCAATACCCCACTCCGGAGGAAAGTTCATGGTTTCCACAAGGCTGATTGGATTCACAACTTGTTGTTGTACCATTAGGTGCACGGTGCCTGTGGCAGCCTGCGCATCTGGGATCAACCAAAGGTACACATTCAGGGACGTTGCCTGTTTGTCAATGAAGTACTGGGCCACCGTCCCTTGCTGTTGTCTGTTTGCCAACCTGTTCCACTCATCCCACGACAGGGCGTAAATGGGGCGCTGGTTGCCAAGGGTATCAAGGTAGTACCCTTGTTGGATGCGCCAAGGCTTTGTAATATTTACACTTCCTCCCGGCGTCAATGTGTAGGGATTGCCTGGACCTCCCTGGCCAGCGACCAGTGGAAGGGTGAGGTCTTCCTGCAACCACAGTTTCAATCCCTGCGTTTGCCACAAGTTAATGAGGCGATTCAAACTGTCCATGTGGGACGTGAGTTGCTCACTGGTGGGCACACTGCCCTCAGACAATCGCCCTGCCCTGGTCATCGCCGCAGCGATGATGCTGTAAGGAGTGTTAATGGCTGGAGTGGTCATTGCAACAGTCCTTGTTCACCACGCTCCTTGCGTGCCGTCATCAGTTGCCCCACAAGATTGTCTCGCTCTCCTCCACTCATCGTGGTGAGATCTGCAATGCTTGCACGAATTTCGAACTGTTTGGAGTAACTCTCAAGCTGGTGGGAGTTTACGTCGTTGGTGTCGAAGGAACCATCATTGTTCTCTGCCTTGAGTTTCGACCACATAGCAATCTCTCGTAGACGATCTGCCGCAATAGTCCTCATACTGGTTCGTTTGAACTGACACTCATCAAGATCAACTTGAATATCAGCTCGAACCAGCCCAGTGGCCGTCCCAAGAGCCAATGTATGTTTGGCGATTGCCAGTTCATTTCTGCGCCACTCAAAGGACAGTAATGCAAGTTGTTCCAACATCACACACTGTTCTCGCACGGATTGCCAGTACTTGGCCGCCTTGGTTGGAAAGTGCAAATCGTTAAGGACACTAATGCGAGCCTCGGTTTCGGTCCGGAAGATTTGTCGCTTGGTATAGGCGTGCGCAAGCTCGGTATTCATGGCAAGTAGACTTGCCCAATCATCTGGTTGTAGTAGATTGTCACAAATTGGCACTGGAAGATTCATTGCAGCTTCTCCGAAGATTGCGACAGCACACCTGCAATAGCTCCAGCCCCAAACCAACACGAGTTACCTGTGCCACCACCTGATCCAAGGTACCGTGCGCTTATGGATGCTCCTAAGGATGTCCACGCAGAGCCACTAAAGCGATAGGTAGTCGTGGTTATGATACTACCATCGTATCCAGATATGTACAAGGCATTACTAGTTGCTGAACCAGTCATCACACCACTTCGACGAACAGCTGGTAGTACAGTACTGGATGCCCAAGTCGAGCCGTTGTACTTTTGCACAGCGTTAATGGGACTTCCGCCTGTGTCACCCCCAGCAGAGAGCGCATCACTTGTTACGCCAGCACCTCGAATCTCCTCTGTTGCAGTTGGAAGATTCCCTCCGGCAGCAAAGACTGAGCCGTTGAAAAGCTCTGTACTGTTCAACAAGGTGCTGCCACCACCGAAGATAATAGCTGATGTTGAAGACACACCCGCAGAACCACAGGATCGCCGATTGGTTCCAATGGTCCCTTGTGCTGTCCAACTACCGCCGTTGTAAGTGTCTCCCTTGGTGTACAAGGGGCCTGGTCCCGTCTGTCCACCCATCGTGCACGCTGATGTTGAGGTGCCTGCACCAGGACAGCTAAAGCGGCTAGTGCCAAAGTTTGTGCTGTGCGACCAAGTTACACCATTACCAATCTCGGTTTCAACGGAAAAAACTGTCTCACCAACGTTGCATCCACCCCAGGCAATCGTATCGTTCGCACTGGCACCAGCACTACCTCGTTGTTCCCAAGCTGCTACCATTGTAGGACCAGCAGACCATATAGGGACAAAAATACTTGGAGCAATAACAGGTCCTCCACCGCCTGGAAGAAAGATCACATTAGGCAAGGCGAAAGTCATCTTGCCGCCCTTTGATAGTGGAAATGACAGGGGAAAAGTTTGACTACTCACGGCATCGTCGTCGCGTAAGCATAGACAGCGGTGGCTGTAGCAATTGCTACCCTAATTCTGGCACCGGCAGGCAAAAGGAACCCTGCTGCACCAGCTGCACTTAGTGTCGTGTCACTTCCCACAGCCATCCATGTCCCACTTGGTGACATAACTTGAAGGGTGACAGTGCCTCCACCGAAGGTTGCCTCGCCGTTGAACATGCCCATGCCGCCAGGCCAAACAACATCAAAGGTTGGTGTCGCACTAGCATTTTCTGCCAAGATAAACGTGTGATTTAGGGGAAATAAGGCAGTCATGTTATATCCTGTTATCCACGTTTATCTTCACAAGACTGAAGATCAAATTGAAGGTCTGCACACCGCTGACATAGCCCTTTGTCAACAGGTTAATGCCGCCTGTTGGAGCGTAGGCATTATTTTGCAGTCCGCCAGTGTAATTGCTTTCGTCACGACCAGCCAGCGCAGCGATCAGCGAGTCTGGTGTGCCTTGCCAGAACAGCTGCAAGGTCAACTGATCAGAGATGGTAAAATCCACACAGTCAAGTCGGAAGTTCTTCGGTATGTAGTAAGTGCAGTCAGCAGGTGTGATGATTGTCGTCAAGGGCAAATCACTGGTGTCCAGAATTCCAGAGATATTAACAATGAAGTTCCTCACACCCTCCTGCACAACTTGCTTGGTAATAGAGTTGGCCATTAAGGTCTCCAAAAATGGGGCCTTTCGACCCCACCTTCGTCAGGCGCTGTTAAGCACCAGTGAAGGGAACTTCAGACCAACACACACTTCCCATACCCACCGCCGTTGTGGTCACAGCAGCGAAGCACATGACTGCGCCAGGGATCAGGATGATGCCTCCATTGACGTAGTCAATGAGGGCAGCTGGCGATTCACCCACACCTGAGCCGTAGGTGGCACCAAACGACCACCGGACGATT
>Ga0070684_100003514_pt1 | contig 11774 bp, 9 predicted proteins | sample KBSC723LmetaG_FD_65653 | JGI IMG/M metagenome (GOLD analysis project Ga0070684, IMG submission 65653) | Corn rhizosphere microbial communities from Kellogg Biological Station, Michigan, USA - KBS C7.2-3L metaG | ecosystem: Host-associated > Plants > Roots > Rhizosphere ...
GATGACCTCGCGCGAGACCAGGCTGTACTTCATGCCTTCGGTGCCCATCGCCATGCCGTCGCTGATCGTCGGCGTGCCGAAGATCTGCGGGTTGGCGCCCGCCGCCTTGAGTTCGTCGACGGCAGCGTCGGCGAGCTTCTGCAGGCCCGAGTTGCAGGGCGTGATCGTCGAGTGGCCGTTGGCGACGCCGATCATGGGCTTGCCGAAGTCGGACTCCTGGTAGCCGAGGGCGTAGTACATCGACCGGTTCGGCGCGCGTGCGGTGCCTTCGGTGATGTTCCTGGAGCGGCGGTTGCTGGCCATCTGTCATCCTGAGCGCGAGCGAAGGATCTCATCGTAGCGCCGAGATCCTTCGCACGCGCTCGGGATGACGCGACCCGCGCGCCGATATCATCCCGACGTGCTCAAGCATCCGCAGTTCGACCCGATCGCGCTCGACCTGTCGCGCTTCGGCATCCCGCTAGCGATCCACTGGTACGGCATCACCTACCTGGTCGGCTTTGCGCTGTTCCTCTTCCTCGCCTGGCGGCGCGCGCGGCTGCCGCAGTTCGCCGAGCGCGGCTGGACGCGGCGCGACGTCGAGGACCTCCTCTTCTACGGCGTCCTCGGCACCGTGCTCGGCGGCCGGCTCGGCTACGTGCTCTTCTACAAGCCCGAGTACTACGCGATGCATCCGCTCGAGATCTTCATGGTCTGGAAGGGCGGGATGGCGTTCCACGGCGGCCTGCTCGGCGTCATCGGCGCGATCGCTCTCTTCGCGCGCTCGAGGAAGCGCGCGTTCCTCGAGGTCACCGATCTCGTCGCGCCTTGCGTGCCGACGGGATTCGCCGCAGGGCGGATCGGCAACTTCATCAACGGCGAGCTGTGGGGCCGCGTCGCCGATCCGTCGCTGCCGTGGGCGATGGTCTTTCCGCAGTCGGGGTCGCTGCAGCCGCGCCATCCGTCGCAGCTCTACCAGTTCCTGCTCGAAGGCCTGCTGCTGTTCGTCGTCCTCTGGATCTACGGCCGGAAACCGCGCGGTCTCGGCCAGGTCTCGGGAGCGTTCCTCGTCGGCTACGGCGTGCTGCGCTTCGTCGCCGAGTTCTTCCGCCAGCCAGACGACTTTCTCGGCTTCCTCGCGCTCGGCATGACGATGGGGCAGTGGCTGTGCGTGCCGATGGTGATCGCCGGCATCGCGCTCTGGCTCTGGGGCCGTGGACGCGTTGCGCCGACGCCGGCGCCCGGGGCGCTGCAGGCGAAAGAAGCCTGAGCGACGATGCGGCAGATCTTCCTCGACACCGAGACCACCGGCCTCAGCCCCGAGTCCGGCGACCGCATCATCGAGATCGGCTGCGTCGAGCTCGTCAACCGCAGGCTCACCGGGCGCAAGGTCCACTTCTACGTCAACCCCGAGCGGCGCAACAGCACCGACGCGCTCGCAGTGCACGGGCTGAGCGACGATTTCCTCGCCGACAAGCCGCTCTTCGCCGAGATCGCCGACGAGCTGATCGAGTTCGTCCGCGGCGCCGAGCTCATCATCCACAACGCCGCGTTCGACATCGGCTTTCTCGACATGGAGCTACGCCGGATCGGCCGCGCGCCGGTCGCCGAACACGGCTGTCGCGTCACCGACAGCCTGTCGATGGCGCGCGACAGCTTCCCCGGCAAGTCGAACTCGCTCGACGCGCTCTGCAAGCGCTTCGAGGTCAACAACGCGATGCGCGAGCTGCACGGAGCGCTGCTCGACGCCGGGCTGCTCGCCGAGGTCTACATCCGCATGACGCGCGGCCAGGACTCGCTCGTCATGGACGCCGGCGACGCGCGCGACGCCGACCTCGCGGTGCGCACGATCGACTTCGCTTCGCTCTCGCTCGTCGTCATCGCAGCCGACGACGACGACCTCGCCGCGCACGCCGCGCTGCTCGCCGAGATCGACAAGGCGAGCGGCGGCAGGACCGTCTGGCGCGCGCTCGCGGCGGCGTCGGCGCATGTCGCCATGGCACAATGAACGCCTCTCGCGCGCGACACGCAGCCGCGCCGCGCGGGCGGTTAGCTCAGGGGTAGAGCACGTCCTTCACACGGACGGGGTCGCAGGTTCGAAGCCTGCACCGCCCACCAACAATCGACAACTTGGCAGCGCGGTTGGTATCAAAAAGGTACTCGACGGCGCGCGCCGCGGCGCTGGCCGAACCGGCCGAATTACAGCTTTCTTTGGAAGAAGCGAACCACACGCTCCCGCGCTAGGAACGCCTGATCGACGTCGGGCGTGAATTGGACCGCCGGCACGACGCCCGTGCTGAAAAAGCTGCCCTGGTCCGCGAACGGGTCGTTCACCACGATCGGAACCATCAGGCGGTCCCAAGCGTGCGTCGCGCCAGGATAGGCGTTTACTCGCACGACCCGGCCGTTGCTGGGATTCACCGATGCCGCCAAGGCCTCACAGGGTGCGCTGCTGTTGTCGTAGCCGTCCTTCGTGCCGACCTCGATCAGCACTGGGGCGCCGGTGAGGTTGATCCACTGCACGCCGAATTGCGTCGGCGTCAGACCCAGCTTCGCGAACAGCGCGGTGTTGTTCCACGCATAACAGACCGGGTAGTGCGCGACGTGGGCCTTGAACGTGAGCCCGTTGCCGTACGTGCTGGAGTACAGGCGCTCGGCTGCACCCATGCTGACCAGCCCGCCCCACGAAAAGCCGAGCACGCCGATGCGCGCGGCGTCGATGTTCGGTTGCTGCGACAGGAACGCCAGCGCTGAAAAGGCATCGGGATAGGTCAGGTAGATCGCTGCCGGACGCTGGCCGGGGGCGTTGTAGCCGCGTGCCTGCCACATGTCGATCTGCAACGTGGCGATGCCCGCGTCGTTGAGTGCAGCCTCGTAGAAGTCGCCGCGCGAATCGACGCCGGCGGAGCCGTGCAGGATCAGCACCGCCGGCAGCTTGCCGCGCTGGCCTCTGTCGTCTTGCGGACGGGCGGCGTGGCGCGGCACGCTGAGCTTGCCCTGGATCGTGAGCATCGTGCCGGGCGGCTTTGTCAGGTCGGGCGACTGAAACTGCACGAACGAAATGTTGACGTCCGGTACCGGCCCGAAGCGGGAATCGGCTGCCGCTGCCGACGGTCCCGCGACCACCATCGTGAGTGAGGTCAGCACCGCAAGAGCGAATCCCCATCGGTTCATTGCCATCGTCGTACTCCGTGTCGGCAAGTTCGTGCCCCGTTGTTTTGGCAGCTGCTCCAGGCAACGTACGACTTCGTCAGCGATCGCGCACTACGGACATTCCACGACGGCAATTCGGTGTTTCGCGCGCAGTCGAGGTCGTACTCGGACAACGAACAACGACGGCGGCTAGGCAACGTCCATGCCCGCGCGCCCTGTCCAGTCGAGCAGTGGCCTAGCGCCCAACGGCGAGCCAGACTAAGGCGGCATCGGCCTCGGCGTTCGTGTCGAGGACGTTGTGCCGCGCAGGATCAGATGCTGCGCGACAGCGGCGGGCCGGACGACCGCGTGCCGTCCGGCTCCCAGCAATTGCATCGACGAGGAGACTCTCAATCATGATCAACGAACACTCTGCCAGCGCCGACACGCAGGCCCTGGTGACACGCTTGGATCGCTGGTCGAGGCGGGCGGTGTTGGCCGTCGCCTGCGCGACGGGAGCCGCGCTGGCGCTGCCGACGGCGTTCGCCGCCGGTCGCGACGGCAGTCGGGGAGACATGAAGTGGGTAGCGAGCTGGGCCACGGCACCCGCTTCCTACTTCGTGTACTCCGCACCGATCCCACAGAACCAGGCGCTCGGCTTTTCTCCGACCAAGTACGCCTTGGCCAATATCCAGCCCGATCTGTCGTTTCCGTTCCCGGATGCGAAGACCTCGGGGGCGACCGCGAACAACCAGACGTTCCGCTCGATCGTCAAGCCCGACCTCTGGGGCCGCACGATGCGGGTCAAGTTCTCCAATCTCTTCGGCAACCAGCCGTTGACGCTCAGCGCGGTCACGCTCGGATTGCAGGACTACTCCTCGAACCTCGTGCACGGCTCGGTCGTTCCGGTCAGCTTCCAGGGTTCGAGCTCGGTGACGATCATGCCCGGGCAGGACGTCTGGAGTGACGGCGTCACCGTCGGCTGGGTCGGCGAGGAGGGCCGCAACCCGTTCCTGCAAGGACGAAACCTCGCCGTCAGCTACTCGGTGCAGGGTGACAGCGGCCACATGACGCACCACAGCGGCGCCAACCAGACCTCGTTCATCACGCCCGCCGGCAGCGGCAACCACACGGCCGACGAGGACGGCTTCGCCTACGAGTTCACCACGACGTCGTGGTTCTTCCTGACCAACGTCGACGTCATGGCGTCGAGCGACACGGTCGTCGTCTGCGCGTTCGGCGATTCGATCACCGACGGAACGCACACGACGCTGAACCTCAACGACCGCTGGTCGAACGTCCTGTCGCGCCGGCTGCACGACGCCTACGGCAACAAGGTGAGCGTCGTCAACGAAGGGATCGGCGGCAACCGCGTCATCAATCCCGTCGTCGCGAATGCCACCGCCGGTCCGGCGGCGGTCGACCGCCTCGACCGCGACGTGCTCGGGCTCTCGGGGTTGACGCACGTCATCTGGCTCGAGGGCATCAACGATCTGGGTGCCGGCTACGGGCAGGCGGCAAGCGCCACGCCGGTGATCGAGAACCCGGTCGTGCACACGCCCGCCAACATCATCGCGGGCTACCAGAACGTCGTCGCCCGACTGCACGCCGCCGGGATCAAGGTGTACGGCGGCACGATCATCTCGGCCTTGGGGCTGAACAATCCGCCGGAAGGCTGGGATCTGGTGAACTTCCCCAACTTCCTCGCGTCGGTCGACAACGGCCCGCTCGTGGATGCCCAGCGCCAGATCGTCAACCAGTACATCCGCACGTCGGGCCTCTTCGACGGCGTCGTCGACTTCGACGCGGCGCTGCTCGATCCGGCGACCGGCAACATGAAGGCGGAGTACTTGCCGAACAGCCAGTTCACTCAGCTGCCCTGGGACTATCTGCATCCCAACCATGCGGGCTACAACGCGATGGGACTCGCGATCGACATCACGCCGTTCGCACCGTCGCGCCGGAACCGTTGACAGGCAGCAGTTGCGCACGACGACGTGCCCGCGGGCACGTCGTCGGTCCTTGCTCTTCTGGCGACAAGATGCACAAGCCGTCAAAGCCGGCGCGGGTTGCCCACGGGATCAGGTAGAGGCCCGGCGATGCGGTGACCAGCACCGCGCATGCCAGAACGGTGCAACGCGGTGGTCAGGGCATGCCGGCCCGGGCGCTCAAAGCCGGTATTGCACGTTCCACTTGTCGTCGATCGCGATCTTGCCCTCGTCCTCCAGGCGTTCGAGCATCGCTTGCGCGTCGACGTCGGAGTCGGCGCCGATGCGCGAGCGAACGAAGGCGAGCAGACGAGCGCGCTTGCTGGGCAGCGTCCCGGCGGGCGTCTTCCGCAGGATCGCCAGCACCTGGTCGAACGACTTCTTGGTCGCCGCGCGCGAGGTCTTCGCCCGCGGAGCCGTCGTCTCTACCGGCGCGGGGAGGGTCTTCGCGGGCGCGGCGGGCGACGTCGCGGCGGGCGGCTTGTGCGCCGGTGCCGCCTTCTTCGCCGCCGTTCGTTTCGGCGCCGTTGCGCTCTTCTTGGCCGCGCTTTTTCGCGCGGTGGGTATCGGAGTCGCGGCCTTCCTGAGCGGGGCCTTCTTGGCGACAGTCTTCTTCACGGCGGCCTTGCGAGGCGGCCGTGCCGGCTTGACCTTGCCGAAGCCGCTCTGGCTCGTGACGAAGCCGAGCTCCTTCGCATGGTCGAGCATCGGTCCGTAGCCCTTGTCGTTCGAGAGCACGACCAGGCGCGACCCCGGATGCTTCGCCGCGATGTAGCCCATGTAGAACGCGAGATGGAAGTCGAGCGCGTTCTTGCCGGTGCGTGCGATTCGGACCGGCGTCACCCGGTCGCCGAACGTCTCGTAGCCGCGGCCGATGTTCTTCTGGTTCGGCCCGTGAAAGAGCCACACGTCGGTCGCGTCGGGAACGAGAGCGCGGCAATCGGCCTCGTTCGGCTGCACGTTCTCCCAGTCGACCAGCACGTGTGTCTTGTCGCCCGCGCCGGCATGCAGCGGGATCGACGCGTTCTCGGCGAGCCGCAGCAATTCGGCCGCGAACTTGCGCAACGTTTCTTGCAGCGCGGTGATGTCCATGGGGCGAAGGTTGTACCACCGCGCCGGCGCGGATCCAGGCCGCTCGCGGCCAGAACGAGACACTCGCGGCTCGCCGCTTCGCGGCGTCGCGCGTGCCGCATGCGGCTCGGGCAACCGATCCATGTCTTGGCTCCTCACGCCGAGCCCCAGCGATCGCGTCGTGACAAGGCCTAACAAACGGCAAGGCGTCGGAGTGTTCGTCCGGCCAGTGGGCTGGTAACCCGGTTCCTAGAATCGCGGCATGGTGGCCTGTCCCAACTGCGCCTCTTCGATGACAGCGATGTCGCTCGACTCGACGATCGGCACCAAACTCCAGGTCCAAGCCTGCGCCGCTTGCTCGCTGCTCTGGCTCGCCCGCGCGACCGGCACGACCCTGGCGCCCGCAAGCGTGCTGACGGTGTTCAAGACAATAGCCGCCGGCGGAGAGCATCCGGACTTGCGTCCGCAGTTGCACTGCCCCGACTGCGGCGACGCACTCGCGTTCATCCACGACCTCGTGCGGCAGACACGCTTCACGTATTGGCGCTGCCCGATCGATCACGGACAGCTGATCGCCTACACGCAGTTCCTGCTCGAGAAGAACTTCATCCGGCCGCCGTCGGCTGAGGAATTGACTCGGCTTCGCACGATGGTGCGCCAGATCACCTGTTCGCAATGCGGCGCGCCGATCGATCTCGCGACGGATTCGGCCTGCCGCTTCTGCCACGCCCCGGTCAGCTTGATCGATCCGGACGGCGTCGCCAAGGCGTTGCGCGAGCTGTCTTCGTCGCCCCTGGACGCGATGTCCGCGTCGCCCCCGCTGACTGCCGCGGCTGCGGTGCACGAGGCGCAGATGAAGGCGATCTTCGACCCGGATCGGATTGCCCGCAGCGACGGGCGGCATGACCTGCTGGCGATCGGCGCCAGCGCGATCGGCGGCCTATTGGCGCGACTGAGCTAGTTCTCTACTCAGCGTCGAGGTCAGCGTTCAGACGCCCAGGCACCGGCTCACGGAACGGTTCAGGTAGCCACGGCTCTCCATCGAAAGTGGTGACCGAGCGCCGCTCGCGACCTCGGAGGGGAAGGGGAGCCCCGCTCTCCGACCGCCCATCGAACGCTCGTCCTCGTGCAAGCAGCGCCGGCCTCACGACGAGCGCTCTGGACGCGACGCTGAGGGATTGAGAGTTGGCTAGCGCCATCAGCTCCCAAGAATCGCTTCCGCGACTGGAAGCGGATAGGCCGTCTCGAAGGCCTAAGAATCTTTAATGCGGTTTAAAGACGGCGCCCGGCCAACGGAACACGCTGCCTGCCAGTGCGCAAGAGGCAGACCGGCCGGCTGAACTTCAGACCGTCTCGGCCCGCCGTCATCCAGGCATCGAGGCGGGAGGACCATGAGAGCGCTGATCATCGATGATCAACCTTTGATCGTTTCAGGACTGCAAGCGGTCATGGCGAGTTTGCAAACGCCGGTGGAGACGTCATGCGCGGAATCTGCCGACGCCGCGCGACGCCTGCTGGCTTCGGATATGCACTTTGATTTTGTGCTGCTAGACCTCGACCTCGCAGGCTCAGGCGGTCTGAACTTCTTCAGCGAGCTGCGGCGCACGTATCCCGCGATGTCGATCGTCGTGCTGTTGGAATCAAACTCCAACGAGCTCGTCAGTCGACTGGTCGTGATGGGGGCAACGGGCTTCCTCTTCAAGCGGGCAAGCCGTGCCATGCTCATCGACGCTTTGCACTTGGCGATCTCGGGCGTCGTCCATGTCCCGCCGACGAAGCCGCGATCGCAGGCGCCGGCGGGCAGTGACCTGAGAGGATCCTTCGAAGGCCTCCGTGTCGGAAATCCGTCGCCAGTTCGCCGTCTCGCGTCGGCGCGCGGCTTGACGTCCAGGCAGACCGACGTTCTCGAACTCCTCGTCCTCGGGCAGTCTAACAAGCTGATTGCGCGCACGCTCAATCTCTCGGTGGAGACCGTCAAGGACCACGTGGCGGTGATTCTGCGGGTACTGAATGTGACGTCCCGGACGCATGTTGTGTTGGCCATGATCCAGTCGTCCGAGGAGACGCGACACCTCGCCGACGCAGCGAGCTTTCGCAGCGTCTCACAGAGCCTGACGAGTGACGGGCTGCGTCCTGCAGCGCGAACGCGCTCGCGTTCGCCTCCGGTCACCGCGCGGGCGGCTTCAACTGTACGTCGAGGTCCCTGGACCGCGACGGTGGACGCCGGATGACCGTGGTGGTTGCAAGCCTTGGATCGAGACGGCTCAACGCTTGAGCCAGCCGCGGTCGCGGTCGTTGACGGTGTTTGATCAGGCGTCACCGCTCCCGAAGGCAATCGTTTCGATGTCTTTGTCGTGCAACGAGCGGCCGTCGGCGTGGAGGCGCTCGAACTCGGATTCGCCGAGGGCGCCGGCGGCGAGCCGGCAGGCGCGTTCGAAGGCGATGGCTTCGTTGCCTCCCCTGCGTTCTTCGAACAGTTCGTAAGCGGCAACGGAGTATCCGCACAGCCGGGCGGCCGCGGCGGCTCGCCCCTCCAGCGCGGTCAGCAAAGCGAGATAGTCGGCCCACTCCTTCTGGACTTCGAAGCGCGCCGCTTGGGGCCAACCGGCTTTGGCCACGACGCGGGCCTCCGCGACGGCGTCGAGCGCGAGTAAAGCCGCAGAAAGATTGAGCCGCGCCATCGTCAGCTCGTATTCGTCACGACCCAATGCCAGCTTGGCCACCAGGGTTCGGCCGGTCGCGACGGCGGCGTGCACGTCGCCAGCGGCAAGTTCAGCGTCGATCAGATTGCTCACATTGGTCATTTCTTCGTGTGCGCCAAGCATTCGAGCGACTCGCTCGCGCATCAAGCGCAGGCGCTCGGCTTGATCGCCGCGAAATCCCGCGAGGTCAGACTCGACATCCTCGCGCAACATCAGATGGGTAGGCACCGTCGCGACGTCTTCGAGGCCCCGCATCTCGGCCAGGCTGGCGCTGGCGGAATCCAGCTCGTTGTGGAATGCCTTCGCCCATGCCGATAGGCCAAGGGCCAGGTAGAGATGGCGTCGATCGCCAGTCAGTCGCGCGTGATCACGGGCCAATGTCAGAGCGCGTTCTGCAGCCGCGCGGCCTCGCTGCCGCCGTGTTATGAGCACCGTAAGTGCCGTGGACAGCCAGCCGACCATGCGCAAGTGAAGCGACGGCTCTGACTCGAGCAGTGCGACACAGGTATCCGCGCGCGCCATCTGCTCGCCAAGCAGGGCGCGCGGCAATGCCCGTTGCAAGACCGCGGCGATCTGCAATCGCACCGAGGCGGAGCAATGCACCGAGGCGAGCGCGGCGCGCGCGTTGTCGCAATCGGGCGCGAGCGAGCGGTGCAATCCGGTCGTGAGCCTGCCGGACATGCGCGCGTCCCAGGCTTCGGCGAACAGGCGCGCGACCGCGTGTGCCAGGCGCAGCTGCGTCGCCTCGACCTCGCCCGCAGCGGCCAATCGTTCCAAGGCGAAGGCCTTCGGCGACTCGAGCAGCCGATAGCGCGGGCTTGCATCGTCGTCGCCCGGCAGCACCGCCACCAGCGAGCGGTCGACCAGCACGTCGAGCGCATCGAGCACCGCCCAGGCGTCGATGGGACCTTCGTCGGCGGCGATCTGCTGCGCCATCTGCAAGGAACAGCTGCCGACCACCACGCCGAGGCGGCGGAACACGGCCTGCTCCGTGGCGTTCAGAAAGCCGTGGCTCCATTCGAGCGTCGCGCGCAGCGTGTGCTGGCGGGCCGGCGCCGCGCGGTTGCGGTTTCGCGTCAAGAGCTGCAGGCGGTCGCCCATCGAGCTCGCGAGGCGCTGGACGCCGAGCATCGGAGCCCGGGCGGCGGCGAGCTCGATGGCCAGCGGCAGGCCATCGACCGCGTGGCACACCGACGCCACCGATGCGACGTTGGCATCGGTGAGCCTGAAGCGTGGGTCGGCCGCTTGAGCGCGGTCGACGAACAGCGCCACCGCGCCGGCGGCGAGGGCCTGCTCGACGTTGGCGCCGGCGGGGGGCAGCTCGAGGGTGGACAGCCTGAGCACGCGTTCGGTGGCCAGCCCCAGGCGCACCTGGCTGGTGACGACCAGCTTCAAGGCCGGGGCGGCATCGACCAGAAGCCGAGCCAGCCGGCCGACGTCGTCCCGCAGGTGCTCGGCATTGTCGAGCGCGAGCAGAAGATCGAGCGGCCCGACGGCCAGGGCGAGCGCGTCGAACGGGTCGCCGCCGCCGAGCCGTATCCCGAGCGCCTCCGCGACCGTTGCCGGTAGCGCCGCCGCGTCGGCGACGCTGGCGAGCTCGACCCAGCAGACGCCGTGCGGGTGGGCGCCGCGGCGTGCATCGAGCAAGTGCTGCACCAGCAGGCTCTTGCCGATGCCGCCGGCGCCGGTGACGCTGACCAGGGCGTGGGCGTCGACCAGTGCGCCGAGCGTGGCAAGGTCGCTTGCACGACCCAGCAGCGCCGGAATGACACGCGGCAGACGCGTCTGGAGGTCGGCGGCCACCACCGCCCTTGCCGGGGCGTCGAGCACCCGGTCTTCGACGCGCCCGGTGAAACAGTAACCACGACCGGGCACGGTGCCGATCAGATCGCCGCCGAGCACCTTGCGCAGCGCGTTCACCTGCACCGCGATATTGCCCTCCTCGACCACGAGGCCGGGCCAGACACGCTCGAGCAGCTCGTTCTTGCCGACCAGCTCGCCGGGCCGCTCGACCAGGACCACCAGCACGTCGAAGGCGCGTGCGCCAAGCAGCGCTGGCCGGCCGTCGATCAACAACCGTCGCCCGCTTCGCTGCAGCTCGAAGCGGCCGAAGCGCAGCGCTTCATGTGCGGGCGACGGGCTCGGCGGCTGCATGTCTTTGGAACAGTGGCCAAGAAGCTTAGCAGGCACCCATCCACGGGACCGCCGCGCTGCATTCATGCGGCCAGTACGAACACCGTAGCTCACGGGCGCGAAGCAACCGCTCAGCTCGACTCCCGCGAGCTTCGTTTTCAGAGTCCGAGTCGATCGATTCGAGCGTGTACCTGATGACGAAACCGTTCCGGGTGAATCGGATTCACCGCTGCGATTCGCCTGGGTTCAGCTTGCGCATGAGCTGCTCCTTCCGATGCTGCAGCCGCTTTCCGAGTTCCTTCATATCCATCTCTGCTTTGCGGCACGCGGGAAACAACTCGTGTTCTTCGTCCTTGACGTGATGCTCGATTTGTTCCCCGAGCACCTTGACACGCGCGTCATAGAAGCTGTCGGAAGCCTGCGAGGCACCGATCTGGGCGATCAGCTCCTTGGCGCTCGCGTGCTCGATGGCGGCTTCGTTCAGCAGTGCAGAGTCGACACCGGCCTCGCGAGCTGCCGGATAGAAGATTTCTTCTTCGATGATGGCGTGCACGGCGAGCATTCCGCAGATCCGAGTGGACAGCGCTCGGCGATCGCCTGCGTCTCCCTCGCCCTCGGCGAGCAGCTGGTAGTCCTTGAACAGCGCTTCGACCTCGTCGTGGTCCTTCTTCAACAAGTCGATGGCGTTGACATCGTCATCGGCATCCGAAGGAGTGACGGCTGCGACGACCTTTTCCAGAAGCGACATGGGTATCTCCGTTGATGAATG
>Ga0070684_100003519_pt1 | contig 11768 bp, 10 predicted proteins | sample KBSC723LmetaG_FD_65653 | JGI IMG/M metagenome (GOLD analysis project Ga0070684, IMG submission 65653) | Corn rhizosphere microbial communities from Kellogg Biological Station, Michigan, USA - KBS C7.2-3L metaG | ecosystem: Host-associated > Plants > Roots > Rhizosphere ...
GTCTACATCCCGTCCATGCTCGTCGCGCCGATCTTCCAGATCCTGCTCTTCGTGTACATCGGACGGTCGGCCGGCCTCGAGTCGGACGAGTTCTTCGTGATCGGGAACGCCGTGCAGTACGCGGCGATCCCGTGCCTCTTCGCGATGACGTTCACGATCGGCGGCGAGCGCTTCCAGCACACCCTCGGGTACATCCTCGTCAGCCCCGCGCCGCGGCTACCGCTCTTTCTCGGCCGCGCGCTGCCGGTTGTGGCCAACGGGTTCTTCGTCGCCGCGTTCTCGCTCGTCGTCGGCGGGCTGATCGTCGGAATCCACGTCCCGGCCTCGTCCTACGCGCCTCTCGCGCTCGCGACGCTGATCTGCGCCTTCTCCTGCACCGGCCTGGGGCTCACGGGCGCCGGCATCGGCCTCCTGATGCGCGAGCAGGCGGTGCTCGCGAACATCATGTTCGGTGTGCTGCTGATCTTCACCGGCGCCAACGTGCCGGTCGACGCGCTGCCCGGCTGGATGCAGTCGGTCTCGAACGTGCTGCCTTTCACGCACGGGATCGAAGCCGCGCGGGAGGTCGCCGACGGCGCGTCGCTCGCGGACGTCTCCGACCTCCTCGCAATCGAGGTCGGGCTCGGCCTCGCGTACGGTGCCTTCGGCTACCTCTTCATCCGAGGCGCCGAGCGACTCAGCCTGCGGCACGCCACGCTCGACCGCGCCTAGGGCGCCTTACACAGCGCTTACGTTCGTCCACTCCTTCGCTAACGCGGTCCTGTGACCATCCCCGTGTGAAGGCAGCCCTCGTGCTCGCAGCCGTCTGCGCGTCGCTCGTCGCCGCAGCGCCGTCCCCGGCCGCCGGCCGTGTCGTCGAGCGCGGCATCGTGCAGTCGGTGGGTCCTGCCACGGTCGTGCTGCGGGCACTCGACGGCTCTGAGGTGACGGTGGCCGTCGGGCCGGCGACGCGTGTCCGGCTGAACGGTCGCGCGGCCACGCTGGCCATGGTCAGGCGCGGGTTCGTGGCCGAGGCGGCGACGACCGCCAACGGGCCGGCGGTCGTGATCCGGGCCTTCGGCCGCGCCGCAGAGGAGGCTGTCGTCGGCGAGCTCGTCCGGATCCGGCCACAGGTGATCGTCGTCCGCAGCGGCACGGGCGAGCGGCTGCGCATCCCGGTCACGCGGGCGACGCGGGCCTGGCGCGGCACCGCGACGATGGCGCTTCGCACGCTCCGCAGCGGGATGCAGGTGCAGATCGTCCGCACGCCGAAGGGCGCCGCGCGCGTCGTGCTCGTGCTCGCGGGGCCCGGTGCCTGACGTGTCCCGCGGCGGGACGATCCTCGTGATCGAGGACGAGGAGGACATCGCGGCGATCGTTCGCGCATACCTCGAGCGCGACGGCTTTCGCGTCGTCTGGGCAGCCCGCGGCACCGAGGGGCTCTCCGAGCTCGAGCGGCACGACGTGCGGCTCGCGATTCTCGATCTGCAGCTGCCCGACGCCGACGGCCTCGACGTGTGCCGGGCGATCCGCTCCTGCTCGCGGCTGCCCGTCGTGATGCTCACCGCGCGCGACGAGGAGGTCGACCGCGTCACGGGCCTCGAGTTGGGCGCGGACGACTACGTGACGAAGCCGTTCTCACCGCGCGAGCTCGTCGCGCGCGTCCATGCCGTGCTACGCCGCACGGATCCCGGGACCGAGGACGACGTCCTCGACGCAGGGGACGTGGTGCTCGACCGTCGCTCGAGGACGGCCATGGTCGACGGCTCCGCCGTCGAGCTCACGGCCCGCGAGTTCGACCTGATCTGGCACCTCGCCGAGCGGCCTGGCATCGTCGTCCGGCGCGAGCGCATCCTCGAGCGGGTGTGGGGGCTCGCGTTCCCCGGCGGCACGCGCACGGTCGATGTGCACGTCGGCCAGGTTCGCCGCAAGCTCGACCGCCCCGAGCTCATCCGCACCGTGCGCGGCGCGGGGTACAAGCTCGTTCCGTGAGTCTTCGCTCCCGCCTGTTCGCGGGGATCTCCGCGACGGTGCTCGTGTCGCTCGTCGTCACCGTGGTCGCGGGGGCACTCCTCACGCGGCGCTCGCTCGAGCACGCCAGCATCAAGGCCCTCGAGCGCCAGGTCGAGCTCGTCCTCGCGCAGCGCCAGGCGAATCCGGGCCGTGGCACGGAGCAGGATCTCGGCCAGTTCCTGGCCACCGACGAGCAGCGGCTCGCGATCGTCACCCCTGCGCAGGCAGAGCTCCTGCTGCCCGAGGACGGCGCCACCCGGCTCCGCACGTCCGGGGAGGCGAGCGGCAGCGTCGACGTGCGCGGGAAGCGCTTCCTCTACGCGGCCAAGCAGAACGCCGACGAGGCAATCGTCCTCCTCCGTCCCGCATCGCGTGCCGCGGCCGACTGGACCCCGTTCGCCGTCGGCCTCGGGGTGGCGGGTCTCGTCGGAGCTGCGCTCGCGGCGATCGTCGCGCTGCTCCTCTCGCGCGCGGTCGCGAGACCGATCGCGCGCGTCTCCGACGCGAGCCGCGCCCTGGCGGCCGGCGAGCAGCCCGAGCCGCTCCGCCCGTCCGGGCCCCGCGAGGTCGCGGCGCTCGCCACGTCGTTCGACCACCTCTCGGCCGAGCTCGCGCGGACGCAGCAAGCCGAGCAGGCGTTTCTCCTCTCCGTCAGCCACGAGCTGAAGACCCCGCTGACGGCGATCCGCGGTCACGCCGAGGCGCTCCAGGACGGCGTGCTGGAGCCGGCCGGGGCGGGCACGGTGATCGAGCGCGAGGCGCGGCGGCTCGAGCGGCTCGTTGGCGACCTGCTCGACCTGGCTCGCCTGCGTCGCCGCTCGTTCTCGATCCGGTCCGAGCAGGTCGATCTCGGCGAGGTGGCGGTCTCCGCGTTCGAGCGGCACGAGACTGTCGCCCGCTCGTTCGGGGTCGGCCTGCACGCCATGGTCGAGCCCGACGCTCTCGCGACAGCCGATCCGGATCGCGTGCTCCAGGCCCTCTCGAACCTCGTCGAGAACGCGCTCCGCTCGACGCCGGTGGGAGGCGCGGTGCGGATCATCGCCGCATCCGGACGTCTCGAGGTCGTGGACGACGGCCCGGGGATCGCCGAAGACGACCTGCCTCGCGCCTTCGACCGCTTCTACCTCTACGACAAGCTCCGGGCCGAGCGTCGCGTCGGCACCGGCCTCGGGCTCGCGATCGTCCGCGAGCTCGTGGAGGCGATGGGCGGCTCCGTCGCGGCGCAGAGCGAGCCTGCCGTCGGGTCGAGGTTCACGATCGTGCTCCCGCTTCCCGCCGGGATGCCTGTGCCGACGAGCGAGCGCCGGCCCGCCTTCGTCCGCGTCGTCCGTTCCTGACGCTCAGCTGCCCCAGACTCGGATCGCCGACGGCTCGCCGAGCGGCGCGGGCCAGAGCTGCAGGCAGATCCGTTCGGGGGACAGTTCCTCGCCGGCCAGGTCGTTGTCCGGGTGCGCGTCGGCCGCGGCGAGGCCGGAGAACGAGGCGCGGAGCCGGAGAGGCCCCTCGGGCAGCTCGAACACGAGCTCGGGCTCGGTATCGCCCCAGCTGAGCACCCCGAGGGCGCCGGATCCCGAAAGCGAGACCTCCGTCACGCGGTCCGCGTGCTCATCCGGCGAGGGCTCCTCGTCGTGGAGCTCGAGCGCGACCTCGACGGGATTGCCGTACATCGACGTGCCGACGTAGACGAACCCTCCCCTCCCCTCGAGTGCCCGTTCGATGCCGGCACGAGAGAGCTGGTCCGACGCCCACGGCGCGTCGCCCCGCTGGAGATAGAACTGGCGGTACCACGGGTTGACGACGACCTTCGCAGCAGAGACCTGCATGCCGCGATTCTGACGTCCTTGGCGGAGGGATTGCGGTCGTGCAGCGCGACGGTGAGAGTCTGGTGTCCGACTTACAGTCGGACCAGACGTCCCGGCTCACCCCACCCGGGTTCGGTCTGCCACACCCCGCCACTCGAGCGTCGGGGCTACGTTGACGCCGTGACCGCGCGCCTGTTCTGGATGGGCTGGCTCTTCCACGTGAAGACACTGACGAACTCGTTGTTCTTCGTGCTCGTCTCCGTGCTGCAGCCGATCATCTTCGCCTCGATCGCCTTCTTCATGGTCGAGTCGGGAAACCAGGCGGGCACCCTCCTCTACGTCGCGCTCGGCGCGGGCCTGATGGGCATCTGGTCGGCGACGCTCTTCGGCTCGGGCGGTGCGATCCAGTGGCAACGCTGGCAGGGGACGCTCGAGCTGCTGGTCGGCGCGCCGCCGCCGTTCGTCGCCGTCCTCCTCCCGTTGACGGTCGCAACGTCGACGATCGGCATCTACTCGGTCGTGGCGACGCTGGCCTGGGGGCGTCTCTTCTTCGGCATGCCGCTCGACTTCGCGCATCCGCTCCAGCTCGCCGTGGCGCTCCCGACGACCGTGCTGAGCCTCGGCATGCTCGGGCTGTTGCTCGCGTCGACGTTCGTGCTCTATCGGAACGCGAACGCCTTCTCGAACCTGCTCGAGTACCCGGTCTGGCTGGCGACGGGGCTGCTCGTGCCGCTGACGCTCCTTCCCGGGTGGGTCGCGCCGATCGGCTGGGTCCTTTCGCCGACCTGGGGGATGCGCGCGATCCGGCAGGCGGCTTTCGGCGGGAATGCCTGGCCCGAGATCGCGCTCTGCGTCGGCCTCGGCATTGCCTACGTCGCGCTCGGCGCGCTCGCCCTGCGGAACTTCGAGCGGCTTGCCCGCAGCCGCGCGACTCTCTCGCTGACATGAGCACGAGCATGCGCGTCTTCTTCGTGGGTGGCGGGATCTCGTACCGCGCCCTCTTCAACTGGATCCAGCCAGGGATGTACGTGGCGACGATGCTCGGCAGCCCGCTCTTCCAGATCCTGTTCTTCACCTACCTGGGGCGCTACGCCGGGTCGCAGGACGACGCCTTCTACATCGTCGGCAACGCCATGCAGGTCGCGGCGATGGCCGGTATCTACGGGATGACGATGGGGATCGCGAACGAGCGTCAGTACGGGACGCTCCAGCCGCTGCTCGCGACGCCTGCCAACCGGCTCGCGATCTTCTCGGGCCGCGCGCTGCCGTTCATCGCGAACGGCATCGCCGTCTCGGTGTTCGGCTTCGCCGTGTCGTGGCTCCTGCTCGACTTCCGGCCCGCCGAGGGAAGCGTCCCGGCCCTCGCCGTCGCGATCGTCATCACGACCAGCTCCTGCGTGGCGCTCGGGATGCTGATCGGCTCGATCGGGCTCCGGGCGCGCGACGTGTTCTTCGGGGCGAACCTCGTCTACTTCCTCATGCTGCTCGTCTGCGGCGTCAACGTTGCGCTCGACGACCTGCCTGGCTGGCTCGCGGCGATCGGACGCTGCCTGCCGCTCACGCACGGGATCGAGGCTGCGCGCGAGATCGCCTCCGGGGCGGCGCTCGGCGACGTCGCCGGCCTTCTCGGGACGGAGGCGTTGATCGGCCTCGCCTACGCGACGGCCGCCTACGTGCTCTTCCGCGTCTTCGAGGCGGAGGGCCGCCGCCGCGCCTCGCTCGAGACGTACTGAGCTCACCGGAATAGGCTGGCGCCGTGGAGACGGGCCTCGCAGGGCAGGGCGTCCTGGTCACGGGCGCCTCGGGCGGGATCGGCGCGGCGTGCGCGCGGGCGTTCGCCGCCGAGGGCGCGCGCGTCCTCGTCCACTACCACCGCGGCAAGGAGCGCGCGCGGGCGCTCGCCGAGGAGCTCGGCGGCGCGCCGGTCGCACAGGCCGACCTGACCGTCGAGGCCGACGTCGAGCGCCTCTTCGTCGAGGCACGGGACGCGCTCGGGACGGTCGACGTCTGCGCGGCTGTGGCCGGCGTCTATCCCTCGCAGGACATGCCGGTCTGGGAGCTCGACCTCCCGCGCTTCGAGCAGACGATCGCCGCCAACCTGACCGCGACGTTCCTCACCGCGCGCGCTTTCCTCCGCGGGCTCGCAGGGAGCGGCCACGGCGCGCTCGTCCTCGTCGGCTCCACCGCGGGCCGCTTCGGCGAGGCGGGGCACGCGGACTACGCCGCCGCGAAGGCGGCGGTCCAGGGCGGCTTGCTCCTCTCGCTGAAGAACGAGGCCGCAAGGCTCGGCCCGCGCGTCCGGGTGAACGCCGTTGCGCCCGGCTGGACGGCGTCGCCGATGACGCGCGGACTGCTCGAGGAGGACGACGTCCGCCGGATCACGCGCACGATGCCGTTGCGCAAGGTCGCCGTGCCCGAGGACGTCGCCACGCAGGTCGTCGTGCTCGCGTCGGAGCGCCTGTCCGGCCACGTCACGGGCGAGCTCGTCACGGTCGCCGGGGGGATGGAGGGCCGCGTCCTGCATCCCGACACGTAGCGCGTCACGCTTCAGGCCGGCCGGGTTCCTGCCGATGGACGTAGCAGCTCCTGGGTCGGGAACTGACGGCAATCACTTCCACGGCCGACGGAGTGGAGACCGGGGCGGCGAAGGCCGCCCCCTCTCCGTCTTCAGGGGCAACCCGTGTCCGACTTCAGTCGGAGCCGCGCGATCCGGCGCGCGCTGGACGGTTGGGTGTCCGACGACACCGGTGAGCTTCGAATGCCCCGGAAAGGTGATGCGCGAGGGTTGGGCCGCCGCCGATGACCGCTTCGCTCACCGGACGCTGCTCGGGCGCGAGGGGGGACGGCTCCGGCGTCGGAGACCGGTCGTGTCGGAGCGGGGCCCGGCGGCAGCCCCGCTTCGCCCGATCCCCGCGGCGAGCCGGGACTACAGTCGAAAGCGTGAGTCGATTCCTCGAACGTCTCGGCAACGGCCCGCCCATCGTGGCCGACGGCGGCACCGGAGCGCTGATCTCGCAGGCCGTGCCCGGCCTCCGCTGCCCGGAGGAGGCGAACCTTCGCGCGCCCGAGAGCGTCGTCGCCGTCCATGCGAGCTACATCGCAGCCGGGGCGGAGATGATCGAGACGAACACGTTCGGCGCGAACCGCCGCAAGCTCGCGCGTTTCGTCCTCGACGGGTCCTTCGAGCAGATCAACTCCGCGGCCGTTCGGCTCGCGCGGGAGGCGCGCGAGGTCGCCGGGCGCGATGTCTTCGTGGCCGGATCGATCGGCCCGCTCGGCGAGCTCGAGGTGTTCGACGCCGCGGAGCACGGGCCGCAGTACGCGGCGCAGGCGCAGGTGCTCGAGGGACGTGGTGTCGACCTGTTCATGGTCGAGACGTTCTTCGACCTCGAGGAGCTCGTCGTCGCGGTCGATGCGGTGCGCGGGGTCTCGTCGCTTCCGATCGTCGCGTTGCTGACGTTCGACGACGAGGCCGAGGTGACCGGCGGCGTCGGCGCGGCGGCCGTCGCGAACCGGCTCGCCGCGCTCGACGTCGCGGCGATCGGGACGAACCACGGCGCAGGGCCGACGGTGGCGCTGAAGGCCCTCCGCGGGATGCGCGACGCGGGCCTCCCGCTTGCGGCGCTTCCCAACATCGGCCTCGCGAGCCTCGCCGGCGGGCGGGTCGTCTACCCCCACTCGACACCCGACTACTTCGCCGAGTTCGCGGTGCAGGCGGTCGGTCTCGGCGCACGGATCGTGGGCGGCTGCTGCGGGACGACGCCCGCCCAGATCGAGGCCGTCCGCGAGGCGTTCGACGCGGGCCGCGTCGCCCGAACGACGATCGAGGTCGACGAGCCGGAGCTCGCTCTGGCGCCCCCCACGACAGAGCAGGCGACCGGGCTCGAGCGCGCACTCCGCGACGGCGAATGGGTCGTCTCGATCGAGCTCGATCCACCGAAGGGAGGCTCGCTCGACGGCCTCGTGGGGGTCGCGCGCGCGATCCGGGCGTCGGGACACGCCGGCTACGTCGACGTCAACGACAACCCGATGGCGCGAGCGCGAATGAACGCGCTGATGACCTCGGCAACGCTCCAGCGCGAGACCGGGATCGAGACGATTCCCCACGTCACCCCGCGCGACACCACGGTGATGGGGCTCGAAGGCGTGCTGCTCGGCGCCCACGCCGAAGGCGTGCGCAACATCCTCGCGGTGACAGGCGACCCGCCGCACGTCGGTGACTACCCGGGGTCGCGCGGCGTCTACGAGGTCGACTCGATCGGGCTCGTGCAACTCCTCTCCGCGCTCAACCGCGGCGAGGACTACGTGGGCAAGGGGATCGACGCGCCGACGTCGTTCTTCGTCGGAGTCGCCGTCAACCCGTCGGCGGACGATCTCGAGCTCGAGCTCGAGCGCTTCCGGCAGAAGATCGACGCCGGTGCGCACTTCGCGATGACGCAGGCACTCTTCGGCGTCGAGGTGCTCGACCGGTTCGTGGAGTGCCTGGGAGGAGCATGGCCGATCCCTGTCCTGGTGGGTGTCTGGCCGCTCCGCAGCCACGCAATGGCGCTCCGCCTGCACAACGAGGTGCCGGGGATCAGCGTCCCGGAGTCGGTGCTCTCCGCATTGCACGACGCCGGCCCGGACGCGCCCGCGGTCGGCCTCGAGCTCGCGCGGCGGCTCGTGGACGAGACGCGCGAGCGCGCCGCAGGAATCTACGTGATCCCGCCGTTCAAGCAGCCGCTCGCGGCTCTCGACCTCTTCGCCTGACGTCCGCTCACTGGTAAGCGCGCGTTCGGTGCTCTACCCTCCTGGGCCAGGCGCTCGGAGGTAGACCAGATGAGCGACGACCCGCGCACGTACGACTACTTGCATCCCACGCGGTCGTGCGACGTCGTGCTGAAGGGCGGTATCACGAGCGGGGTCGTCTATCCGCACGGATTGTGCGAGCTCGCGCGCACCTACAGGTTCTCCAACGTCGGCGGGACGTCCGCCGGCGCGATCGCCGCCGCGGGGGCGGCCGCCGCCGAGCACGGCCGCGAGCACGGCGGGTTCGAGAAGCTCGCAGAGCTCCCGGAGTGGATCGGCGGCGACGACAACCTGTTCCGCCTCTTCCAGCCGCAGCCGCGCACCCGACCGTACTTCCGTCTCCTCGTTGCGTCGCTCGGCCGGAAGGGCGCCGGCAAGTGGCTGCGCGTCGCAGCCGCCGCCCTTCGAAGCTTTCCTTTGATAGCGCTGGGCGGCCTGGCGCCCGGAGCAGCGCTCACGGTGCTGGCGCTCTGGAGGGGATCCGGCGCGCTCGCTGTCTGCGCCGTGATCGCGGGAATCGTCCTCGCGGCTCTCGGCCTGGCGGTGGCGCTCGGCCTGCGCATCGGCCTCGGGCTGCCGAAGGCGCTCGGCGAGAACGGCTTCGGCCTCTGCTCTGGCCTTTCGCCCGAGGGGAGCGTGCCCCCCGCCCTGACGCCGTGGCTCGCCGACCTCGTCGACGATCTCGCCGGCAAGGACGACGGCGCCCCGCTCACCTTCGGCGACCTCCGCGCCAGGGAGATCGAGCTCCGGATGATGACGACGAACGTCACGCACCGGCGCCCGCACCGGATGCCGTGGTCGAGTCGCGAGCTCCTTTTCGATCCGGCGGAGCTGCGCCGGCTCTTCCCCGAGCGGATCGTCGCCTGGATGGAGGCCCATCCTCCGCCAACCGGCACCGGTCGCGAGGCGGAGCGGGCACGAAGACGGCTCGAGGCGCTCGCCCCACTCCGCCCCTTCCCCGCGCCTGACGATCTGCCGGTCGTCGTCGCGGCCCGCATGAGCCTGAGCTTTCCGCTCCTCCTCAGCGCCGTGCCGCTTCGCGCGCTCGACATGACGAGAAGGCACACGCGCGAGGCGGTCGAGGCGGTCGAGAACGCCCGTCGCGCGACGAGCCCGCTGGTTGCCGACGTCTGCTGGTTCTCCGACGGCGGGATCGCGAGCAACTTCCCCGTCCACTTCTTCGACACGCCGCTGCCTACGAGGCCGACCTTCGCGATCGACCTCGACGGCTTCCATCCCGATCACCCGCGCAGCCCGAACGAGGCCGACAACGTCTACCTGCCCTCGTCGAACGTCGGCGGGCTGCTCGACACGTGGCACCGGATCGACCCGAAGCCGGGCCTCGCCGGCCTCGCGGGGTTCGTCTCCGGGATCGTCCGCACGATGCAGAACCACGTCGACGCGACGCTCACGCACCAGCCCGGCTACCGCGACCGGATCGTCCACGTCCACACCGCGCCGGACGAGGGAGGGATGAACCTTGCGATGCCGGAGCACGTGATCGACGCGCTGACCCTCCGCGGCCAGGCCGCCGGGCGCGCCCTCGTCGAGCGCTTCGCCGAGACGCCCGGCACCGACCCGGGCCTCTCGTGGGACAACCACCGCTGGGTGCGCTACCGGAGCGCGCTCACCGCGCTCGCCGAGCAGCTCGAGCGGTTCGGAAGCGCCTGGCGCGCGAGGCCGGAGGGGGAGCGGTCGTACCCGGAGCTCGTCGATCGCGCCGACGACGTCGGCCCGGACGGCTACCGGCTCGTCTCCGACGGTCAGCGGGCGCTGGCGCTGAGCCTGGCCGAGCTGCTCGCCGAGGCCGGCGACCGGTCGGAGACCTCGGACACGCCGGTCGACCGGGGCTCGCCGCGGCCGGAGCCCGTGGCCCGCATCGTCCCGGGCGAGTAGAACGACGCGCTCAGCGCGCGACGCAGGCCGTCTCGAGCGGCGGCCCGACGTTCGCGAGGGCGTTCGAAACCTGCCCGTTCGGCACCGCATAGCCATCGTCCGATCCCTCGCGGGCCCCGAAGATCGTCGCGATGACCCTGCCGTCGCCGTTCACCACCGGGCCGCCCGAGTTTCCGGGCTCGACGTTCCCTCGGAGCGCGATGACCGTCCGGCCGAGCTCGAACCGGCCGTAGGCGTCGTGCATTCCGAGCTTGGCGGCACGGCCCATCCGCACGGGCGTCGCCCGAAACGGCCCGTTCCCCGGGAACCCGAGCAGCGCGGCCGGCTCGCCACGCTCTGGATCGCCCATGCCGAGCGGCGTCCCCCGGAGACCCGGAACGCGAAGGATCGCGACGTCGTTCTCCGCGTCGAAGGAAACCACCTTGGCCTCGAGGCCGTGGTTGTCCCGTCGGTCGACCTCCGGCTGGTCGACGCCGGCGACGACGTGCGCGTTCGTGGCGACCAGCTCCTTCCCCACGATCCATCCCGATCCTTCGACGCCGAGCCCGCAGGCGAAGCCGGTGATGCGGACGACCGACGGCCGCGCCGCGCGAACTGCGGCGACCTGCAGAATCGCGGGATCGGGCGGATCGACTCCGGCGGCCGGGCCGACGATCGCGGCGAACGGGTCGATGCGCACGACCGCGTCCATGACCGTCGCAGGCGGCAGCGCCTGCGTGAGCGCAGAGACCACGCGCGACTCCTGGGCCAGCCGGCGGCCTTCGGTCTGGCCGGGAAGGTAGAGGAGCGTCGCGCCGATGACCCAGCAGATCGCGAGCCCCGTGCAGAGCCCGAGCGCGCTCCCACCCGCCGAGTCGAGCCAGCGCAGCGGCGGCAGGATCGAGATCAGCCCCCGTGCGGAGCGGCCGACGAACGCACCCGCGATCTGTCCGAGCATGCCGCCGATCGCCGCACCGCCAAGCGCGACGAGCGGGACGTACGGGCTCGCGTCACCGACGATCTCGGGCGCGAAGCGCGCGCCGATGAGCGCACCGGCAATCAGCCCCGCGAGCGACAACGCTCCCGTCAGCAGCCCGCGCCGGAAGCCGCTGACCGCGGCGAGCGCGATCACGGCCACCGCAATCCAGTCGGCGAGGTTCACCCTCTCAGTCTGCCCGCACCTCCGGCCCGCGCCACCCTTCCCACCGGTGCGCCGCTACAATCGCGCAGCGCTCGGGGGCGTAGTTCAGTTGGTTAGAACGCCGGCCTGTCACGCCGGAGGTCGCGGGTTCGAGTCCCGTCGCTCCCGTC
>Ga0070684_100003520_pt1 | contig 11767 bp, 11 predicted proteins | sample KBSC723LmetaG_FD_65653 | JGI IMG/M metagenome (GOLD analysis project Ga0070684, IMG submission 65653) | Corn rhizosphere microbial communities from Kellogg Biological Station, Michigan, USA - KBS C7.2-3L metaG | ecosystem: Host-associated > Plants > Roots > Rhizosphere ...
CTGTACGTGATGGCGTACTGCGTCGGGCGGTTCTGGATCGAGGCCATGCGGACGGACCCGGCCACGCACTTCCTCGGGATGCGGCTGAACGACTGGGTGTCGATCGTCGTGTTCCTCGGGGCGCTCCTCTACTTCGTGCGAGTACGGGGGGAGCAGGAGCACGTTGTGCCTGCTTCGGACGCCCCTGCCCAGCCGGCGGCGGCCGCAGAATCCGACGAATCTGACGAATCCGACGAACCTGCGGCTGATGACGGCGAGTCCGAACCGGCTTCTCGAACGCCTGATGCCTAGGGCGATCGTCGTCGGCGCCGGCATCGGCGGGCTTGCCGCGGCCGGCGCGCTCTCGCGGGCCGGGTGGGAGGTGACGCTGGTCGAGCGGGACGACCGGGTCCGGCCCGGCCGGGGCACTGTCACGCTGTGGCCCAATGGCATCAAGGCCCTGAAGGCGCTCGGGCTGGCCGGCGGGCTCGACACGATCGCGACCCCGGTCCCGGCGCACGGCCTGCGCCGGCCCGACGGTCAGCCGCTGGTGGTGGCCGGGGCGGCGTCCGGCGCACTCGAGGTCCACCGGGCCGATCTGCACGACGCCTTCATCGCCGCGCTGGGCGAGCGGGTCGACGTCCGGACCGGAATCGAGATCCGCTCGGCGCGGGCCGGGCGGCCGACGCTGAGCGATGGACGCCACTCCTACGAGGCGGACCTGGTCGTCGGCGCGGACGGCGCGAGCAGCGTGATCCGCAAGCGACTCGCGCCGACGTCGCGGCTGGTAAGCCCGGGGTTCGCCGCGTGGCAGGCGTTCATTCCCTGGTACCGGGCGCCGAAGGTCCAGTTCACGGACACGCTCGGGGTGGGCCACCGGTTCACGTCGGCGACGCTGGGCGACCGTGGTGTGTCATGGACGGCGACGGCGCCGGGTGCGCGGCGGCCCGAACCCAAGGAGACCCAGCTGACGCTGCTGCGGCGGTGGTTCGCGGGTTGGCACGAGCCGGTCGCCACGCTGCTGGACGCGACCCACCCAGACGACCTCGTCCACGACCCGGTCGGCGAGGTCAACCCGTTGCCGGCGAGCTTCGCCTCGGGCGGGTACGTGCTGGTCGGCGACGCCGCGCACGCGATGCCGCACTACCTGGGGCAGGGCGCATGCCTGGCGCTGGAGGACGCGGCCACGCTGTATGCGGTGCTCTCGACGATGCCGGTCGAGGCGGCGCTGGCCGCGTACGACCGAGCGCGCCGGCCGCGGGCCGTGAAGGTGATGGCCCAGACGCAGCGCGTGGAGACGGTGCTGAAGGCGCGCGGCATGCGGGCGCGCTTGAGTCCGAAGGTGCTGGAGAAGGCGACGCTCGTAGCGACCGACTGGCAACCTCCGGCGTTTTCCACATAGGCCGTCGTTGTCCACATCTTGATCTTCGTGCTGCCGCAAGGGTCGGCGGATCCGGGCATCCTGGCCCACCATGAACCCCGAACTCGATCAGCTGTTGCGTCACCAGTTGGGCGTGATCACGCGCGCCGCCGCGATGGCCGTCGCCCCCCTGAGCCAGGTCGACTATGCGATCCGCGCCGGCCACCTCGTGCGCGTGCATCGCGGCGTGTATGCGCGGCCGCCGCTGACGCCTTACAGCCGGCGGCGGGCCGCCTTGATCTACTGCGGTGGTCGCGCTGTGCTGAGCCACTTGACCGCGCTCGCCCTCTGGGGACTGGGGGACGGCGACGGGCCGGTGCACGTCACGATGGGCACGGAGCGGCCAGCCACCGGCGCGGGCCTGGTGGTCCACCGGCATGAAGGTTTCGCGCTCGGTGTGGAGCCGGTCCGGTACCGCGAGGGGCTACCGGTCACGCCGCTTGAGCTCGCTCTGGTCGACAGCTGGCCACTCCTTGCGGGCGAGCGCCGACGGGAGCCGGTCATCCGCGCGGTCACCGGCCGGCGTACCACGGCGAAGCGGGTGCGCAAGGCACTCGACGCTCGACCGCGGCTGGTCGACCGGCAGAGTCTGGCTCGGCTCCTGTTTCTGCTTGAGGTCGGCTGCCACAGTCCGCTCGAGATCTGGGGCTACGAGCACGTCTTCTGCGGCCCGGACATGCCCGAGTTCCGCCGCCAGGTGCCGGTTCGGCTGGACGGGCGCCTGGTGTATCTCGACGTGTTCGCCGAGGAGGAGAAGGTCAACTTCGAGCTCGACGGGCGCGATGGTCACGTGACGAGGGCCGACCGCGAGCGGGACCTACGCCGGGACGCGGCGCTCGCCGCGCACGGAATCCTGGTCGTGCGGTTCACGCACTACCGGCTGACCCACGAGCCGGAGGCCGTTCGTCGCGAAATCTTGGCGATCTTGACGGCTCGGCGGATTTCCTGCTGAGAACTCCGCGAAAAATCGGCCCTGAATTCGCTGAAAACTCAACTGCAATCCAGTTACGAAACAAGTTCGCCGTGCTCGACGCATGACGCGCGCCAGCCCGCCGGCAGCACCTGCACCTTCATCCGGCGCCGGCACTGGGCGCAGTACCGGGGCGGCTCCAGCTGCCGCGCCAACGCGCACGCCGAATGGTCGCCAACCGACCGGTCGGAACCGCAGCGATCACACCACATCGGACAGCGCCTTGACCGGCATGCTCAGCTCGCGCAGCATGGCGAGATCCGCTTCTGAAGAGCGACCGAGCGTCGTCAAGTAGTTCCCGACGATCACCGCGTTGACGCCGCCCAGCAGGCCGTCCCGCGTGCCGAGGTCGCCGAGCGTGATTTCCCGGCCTCCCGCGTATCGCAGGATGGTCTTCGGCAAGGCCAGCCGGAACGCGGCGATCGCTCGCAGCGCGTCCTTCGGGTCGAGGACCGGCTGGTCGGCCAGCGGCGTGCCGGGACGCGGGTTGAGGAAGTTGAGCGGGACCTCGTCCGGCTCGAGGGCTTGCAGCTGGATGGCGAACTCGGCGCGCTGCTCAATCGTCTCGCCGAGGCCGAGGATGCCGCCGCAGCACACCTCCAGGCCGGCGTCGCGCACCATCCGCAGCGTCTCCCAGCGCTCCTCCCAGGTGTGGGTGCTCACCACGTACGCGAAAAATGATCGCGCGGTCTCGAGGTTGTGGTTGTAGCGGTGGATGCCGAGCGCGGCGAGGTGGTCGACCTGGGCCTGGGTGAGCATGCCGAGCGACGCGGCGATGTTGATGTCGACGGCGTCGCGGATCGCGGCGACGCCCTCGGCGAGTTGTGACATGAGTCGCTCGTCGGGTCCGCGGACGGCCGCGACGATGCAGAATTCGGTCGCGCCCGTCGCCGCGGTCTGGCGCGCGGCCTCGACGAGGGCGGGAATGTCCAGCCACACGGCCCGCACGGGAGACGTGAAGAGCCCAGACTGCGAGCAGAAATGACAGTCCTCGGGGCAGCCGCCGGTCTTGAGCGACACGATGCCCTCGACCTCGACCTCGGGACCGCACCACGCCATGCGCACCTGGTGCGCGATGTCGAGAAGGGCCGGAAGCTCGTCGTCGGATGCGCGGAGCACGGCCAGGACGCCGGCCTCGTCAAGGCCCTCGCCGGTGGCGAGGACGGCTTCCGGGGTCGCAGACATGCACGTACCCTACAAGGCGTTTGGTGGAAGTTCTACAACTGATCAGGAGGCAGGGTGGGGTCGGCAGAGTGGCTTGCGCGCGACGCGGCGGCGGTTTGGCATCCGTTCACACAGCAGAGTTTCTGGCTGGGTGACGAGCCGACCGTGGTCGACCGGGCCGAGGGGCCGTGGCTGTTCGATGTGGACGGTCGGCGGTATCTCGACGGGGTGTCGTCGCTGTGGGTCACCACGTTCGGCCACCGGGAGCCGGAGATCGACGCCGCCATCGTCGCCCAGCTCGGGCGGCTCGACCATGCCACCTTCCTCGGTGCCACGCACGTGCCCGGCATCGAGCTCGCCGAGGAGTTGCTGAAGACCGCGCCGGCCGGGCTGAACAAGGTCTTCTACGCCGGGGACGGCTCGTCGGCCGTCGAGGTCGCCCTCAAGATGGCGTACCAGTATTCGGTGCAGGTCGGAAAGCCCAAGCCGCTCTTCGTGCACCTGAAGGAGGCCTACCACGGCGACACCCTCGGCGCGGTGAGCGTCGGCGGCATCGAGCTGTTCCACGCCACGTACCGGCCGTTGCTCCTGCAGACCGTGGCCATCGGCTCGCCCGGGGTCCGCGCCGAGGGCCAGAAGCCCGAGGAGCGCGCGGTCGAGGTCGTCGCCGAGCTCGAAGCCGTCCTGCGCGAACGGGGCGACGAGGTGTGCGCGATCGTCGTCGAGCCGATGGTGCAGGCGGCGGCCGGCATGTTGACGTACGACGCGCATTTCCTGCGCGAGGCGCGGCGGCTGGCGACGGAATTTCACACGCTGCTCATCTGCGACGAAGTAGCGACGGGCATCGGCCGGACCGGCACGATGTGGGCGGTCGAGCACGCCGGCATCGCACCCGACCTGATGACCACGGCCAAAGGCCTGACCGCCGGCTACCTGCCGCTGTCCGCGGTGCTCACGACCGACGCCGTGTACGAGGCATTCCTGGGCGCCGGGAGGACGTTCTATCACGGCCACACCTACACGGCGAACCCGCTCTGTTGCGCCGCCGCGCTCGCCAACCTGCGGCTGATCGAGGAGCGCGGGTTGGTCGCGCAGGCGGCCGTGCTCGGCGAGCGGCTCGGGCGGATGCTCGGTCCGCTCGAGCACAGCGACCGCGTCGTCGAGGTGCGCCGCCTCGGAACGATGACCGGCGTGCAGGTCCGCTCGGTCGGCGAGCGCACCGGCGCCGCCGTCTGCCGCGCCGCCCGCAACCGCGGCGTGTGGCTGCGCCCGCTCGACGACACCGTCATCCTCATGCCGCCGCTGTCGCTCGGCGAGGCCGAGACCGACATGCTCGTCGGCGTGCTGGTCGAAGCGATCAACGAGGTAGTCCCGTGAGAGCGATGCGGCGCGCCGTCGGGCGTCTGGACGCCAGGTCGCGCTTGCGCGGCCTCATCGGAAGACGGCCGGTAAAGGCGCGCTGCAGCGCGACCAGGGAGGCATCGTGAGCGATGCGGCGCGCCGTCGGGCGTCTGGACGCCAAGTCGCGCTTGCGCGGCCTCATCGGAAGACGGCTGGTAAAGGCGCGCTGCAGCGCGACCAGGGAGGCATCATGAGTGAGTGGTTGTCCACTTTGGACGCGGAGGCCGCCGCGCGCCAGGCCGCCGGGCTGCGCCGCGAGTTGCGGGTCCGCGCGGCTGACGATGCCATGGTCGACCTGGCCGGCAACGACTATCTCGGGCTCGCCCGCCACCCGGAGGTCATCGCCGCCGCGGGCCGGGCCCTGGCCGCCTACGGTTTGGGCGCCACCGGTTCCCGCCTGGTGCGGGGTTCCACAACCATTCACCGTGTACTGGAGGAAGCCCTCGCCCAGCACCTCGGTTGCGCGAGTGCGCTGGTCTTCTCGTCGGGTTACCTGGCCAACCTCGGTGCGCTGCGCGCGCTGGTCCGGCCCGGTTCGCTGGTCGTGTCCGACGCCCACAACCATGCGTCCATTGTGGACGCCTGCCGGCTCGTCCGGAAGCAGGCCGAGGTGCGGGTCGCCGCGCATGCCGACCCCGGCGCCGTCTCGTCGATCCTGGGCTCCAGCAAAAAGCCGGCCGTCGTGGTGACCGAGAGTGTCTTCTCCGTCGACGGGGACCTGGCGCCACTGGCCGAGCTGCACGCGGTCGGCCAGAAGTACGGCGCACTGCTGCTCGTCGACGACGCGCACGCCCTCGGCGTCCGGGGACCGCACGGCGCCGGCGCGGTCGTCGAGGCCGGCCTGGCCGGCGCGCCCGGCGTCGTGGTCACCGCGACGCTGTCTAAGGCCCTCGGCGCGGCCGGTGGCGTGGTGGCCGGGCCGGTCCCGCTCCACCGGCACCTGGTCGACACCGGCCGGACGTTCATCTACGACACGGCACTGCCCCCGGCCGTGGCCGCCGGTGCGCTGGCCGCCCTGACGCTGCTGCGAGAAGGCGACGACCTCCGCCGGACGGTCACCACCCGAAAAGAGCGGGCCGTGGACCGGCTCAGGGCGGCCGGCCTCGAGGTGTCCGCCCCGGACGGCGGAGTCATCTCGGTGACCGCGCCGAGCGCCGAGGCCGCGTACGCCTGGGCCGCCGCCTGCCGCGACCGCGGCGTGGCCGTCGGCTGCTTCCGGCCGCCGTCCACCCCGGACGGCCGCTCCCGTCTGCGGCTCACCGTGAACGCCGGGCTCACCGACCGCGCGTTCGACGACGCATTGGACACGGTCGTGAAGAGCGCTCCATGACTGAGCACGCCGGCCTGGTCCCATACCGACAAGCCGCATGGGACGAGCCGCTGCGCGGCCTCGCCGAGCGGCAGGGAGGAGGGGCGGCATGACCCAGCCCCTGCGCGGTCCCGTCATCGTCACCGGCACCGATACCGGCGTCGGCAAGACGATCGTCACCGCGGCCATCGCGTCGGCCGCGACCAGCGCCGGCCTGCGCGTCGCCGTGGTCAAGCCGGCCCAGACCGGCATCACCACCGGTGAGGAGACCGACGCGTCGGTCATCACGCGGCTGGCCGACCCGCCGACCGTGCGGACACTGGCCGCGTATCCCGACGCGCTCGCACCGCTGGCCGCCGCTCGCGTCTCCGGCGAGGCGCCGTTGACCGTGATGGCCGCGCATTTAGGCGTACGGGATGCCGGCCGCCATCATGACCTCACGCTCGTCGAGGGAGCCGGTGGGCTGCTCGTGTCGCTCGGGCAGAACCGGTGGACGATCGCCGACCTGGCCGGCTCGCTGGGGGCGAGCGCGGTGGTCGTGGCCCGGGCCGGCCTCGGGACGCTGAACCACACGGCGCTGACCCTCGAAGCGCTCGAAAGGCGCAAAATCCCCGCGTACGTGGTGATCGGCGCCTGGCCGGTCAATCCGGAACTGGTGCACCGGACCAACCTGCACGATCTGCCCGGTGAGTTGGCCGGTGTGATTCCCGAGGGCGCCGGCTCGATGGCCGCCTCGGTGTTCCAGCGGGAGGCGCCGCACTGGCTGTCGCGGGTGCTGCACGGCCAGTTCGACCCGATCGCGTTCCGGGCCCGCGGCCGCTAGAGGTCGAGCACGCCGTTCAGGTCGCCGATCGCCTTGCGTACCAGCTTGGCGTGCGCGGTGAGCAGGAGCGCCTCCTGTCGATGCGCTTCGAGAACCGACGCGGCCAGGCCCAAACGGTTTTCCAGCATCGCGCCGAGCCGGCCGACCCCGACGGCGTCCTCGGCCGCGAGCGGCGTGACGGTCAGCGTCGGCAGCCGATAGATGAGCAGGTCGAAGAGGAAGAGCTCCTCGCTGTAGACCAGTTCACTGCGGATCTCGGCGAGCGCCAGCCCGGCCAGGATCACCTCGTCGGCCTCGCCGAGCAGCTCAAGGACGCGGAGTTTGCGCTGCGTATAGGCCAGCACGGCGGACGGGTCGAGCACCAGCTTGATCATGACGGCCGCGCCATGATCTCTTGCATCCGCTCGTGGCACTCGAGCCGGGCATCCGTGTCGACCCGGGCCCCTTGGAGCCGCTCGCGGGCCTGCCGGCGGCTCTCCTCAGTGGGCTCGTAGCCGGCCTCACGGAGAACCTCCCAGAGGTCATCCGACGTCCCCATGAACAAACGCTAGCACCCGCGCCGACCCCTTATACGCTCCCTTTCTCTAGCGCGATCCCGGGGTGTGTGCCTACGTTGCCATAGTCATTTCGCACCCTCACGAGGAGACCAATGACTGTGAAACGTCGCCGGCTCGCGCTCAGCCTTGGCGCCGCTGCGCTTGCCCTCTTAGCGTTTGCCGGCGGAGGCGCGGCATATGCGGCCGCTACCGCGCAACCGGCCATTAAGACCTTTACGCCCCGCTCCGAGCGGGACATCACGAACATCGACGTTCTGCGCCAGCAGATCCGCAACTACTACGGCGACCCGCTGGGCACCGGCATCTTCGCCGATGACAGCAACTACGCCAAGGAGGCGCGGTCGGTCGCCTTCGCCGGCAAGCGCTGGCTGAGCTTCCCCCGGCACACCCACAAGACCAAGGCGATCGTCCTCGACGTCGACGACACCAGCCTGGCCACGTGGAACTACGAGATCTTCAGCAACTGGGCGTTCAACCCGACGACCAACGGACAGTTCGTGACCGAACAGCGCTTCCCGGCTGTTCCGGGCATGGTCGACCTGGCGCTGACGGCCGAGCGTGAGGGCTACGCCATCTTCTTCCTGACCGGCCGTGGGGCCGCGCAGGAGGCGGCCACCCTCGGCAACCTGACCGCCGACAACATCGGCGTCGACGCCGGCTTCCCCAAGCCGACGACGCTCAACAACGGCGAGGACGGCCTGTTCACCAAGCCGGCCGTGGCCAACTACCCGGATTACCTGCAGGCCGCCTGCGCCGGCGACCCGAACGGCTCGTGCACGACGATCCACTACAAGTCGGCCACGCGGGCCCACATCGAGTCGCTCGGCTACGACATCGTCGCCAACTTCGGTGACCAGTTCAGCGACCTGCAGGGCGGGCACGCCGACCGCACGTTCAAGCTGCCCAACCCGAACTACTTCCTGCCGTAGACGCCGCGGATGGGCCGGCACCGAGGTGCCGGCCCATCCGACGGATCAGAACGACGTCATCCCGGCGCCGTACGGGTACAGCGGATTGCCGTACGTCGTCGGCGGGGACTGCCCGGCGTCGATCCGGGCCCGGATGTCGGTGCGCTCGGCCGCCGTCGCGCCGAGGTCATACGGCAGGTCCCAGTTTTCGTTCGCGTCGGCCAGCACGTCGGTGCCGCCCGGCCGCAGGACCTGGTCCAGGGTGCGCGGCAGCTGCCAGGGCAGCTTGCCTCGGGGCTGGTAGTCGCCGAAGAGCAGACCGGCCACGGCCGGGCCCATCTCCTCACCGCCGCGGTAGGTGACCACGATCGCGCTGGCCAGGGTGTTCCAGTCGCTGATCACATATGGCCGGGGCAGCACCAGCAGGACGACGACCGGGATGCCCTGGTTGCGGAAGTTCTGGATGACCGACAGCTGATCGGGCGGCAGGTACGGCTGCTCCTTCACCCAGTTCGTGCCGTGCGTGTAGGAGGCCTCACCGACGGCGACGACCGCCAGCTTCGGGTTCGGGCCGCTGTCCTGATAGACGTTGACCCCGGCCTGGCTGGCCCGGGCCCGGATGGCGTCGAGCAGGTTCAGCGAGCCGTATTCCTGGTGGAAGTAGCTCGTCCAGATGCAGCAGGCGTTGGCGTCGGCCGCCCGCGGCCCGGCCACCACGATGTTGTCGCCCGCGTTGAGCCGCACCGGCAGGACGCCCGGCGTGTTCTTCAGCAGTGTCACCGATTCGCGCTCGGCCTGGTTGGCCAGCGCCGCGTACGACGGCTGGTGGAACCGGTACGGGCCGTTGACCGGGTCACCGTACGGGTTCTCGAAGAGCCCGAGCTGGAACTTCAGCCGCAGGATGCGCCGCACTGCGTCATCGATCCGCGCAGCCGGTACACCCGAGGTAAATTGCGCGATCGAGAAGCCGGCGGCACCCGGGTCGGCGCCTCCCATGACGTCGGACCCCGCGTTGGCCGCGTTGATCCAGGAGCCGGACGGCAGCCAGTCGGTCGTGATGAGCCCGGTGTAGCCGAGGTTCTGCCGCAGGTACGCCAGGATCTTGGCACTGTCCCCGGCGCCGGGGCCGCCCGGATCCAGGTAGGAACTGCCGGCGTAGCCGGGCATGATGTTGACCGCCCCGGCCTCCATCGCGGCCCGGAACGGGATCATGTGGTACTTGATGGTGACCGCGTCGTAGGTGATCCCGGCCTCGCCACCGGCCCCTTCACCGGGCCAGTGCTTGACCGTGGCGAGCACCGAGTTGGGGTTGAGCTCGGGGCCGCCCTGCAGCCCGGAGACGAGCGCCCGGACCTGCGCGGCGGCGACGTCCGCGTTCTCGCCGTTGCCTTCCTGGATGCGCGGGTAGAGGACCTTGGTGCCGACTTCGGCGAGCGGTCCGAGGACGCCGCGCGTGCCGACCTCGAGCTGCTCCTTGCGCTGCATGTCGCCGAGCCTGTAGTCCAGCGCGTAGTCCTTGCCGGCGGCCAGGGCGCTCTGCGTCGGGTACGTCGTCTGGTACCCGTGGATCGTGTCGCCGGCCGAGATGAACGGGATGCCCAGGCGCGTCCCGGACGCCGCCAGCATCGTGGTGTAGAGGTCCTGCGCCTGAGCCGGGCCGAAGTGCCAGCCGGAGCGCGGGTACACCTGCGCGTTGTAGAACATCTGGTACGCCTTCTCCTCGGCCGTCAGGCGACCGAGCAGGTCGTTCACGCGGGTCTCGACCGGCTGCCGCCAGTCCTCGTAGGGCTGGATGGCGCCGTCCTTGTTGAGGTCGCGCGCGCCGTTGACGACGTGCGTGCCGTCGGCGACGGTGCTGATCGTCGGCAGGTACACGCTGAACTTCCGGATGTTGGAAACCGCGCCGGTACTGGCGACGACGTACCACTTGTAGGTCCAGCGATCCGAGATGTCCCAGCTCGGCGTGTAGGACGTGCCGGTCACCTGGGCGACCTTGGTGTACAGGTCGAGCAGGCTGCCGGGCTGGGTGAAGTCGTAGTCGGTACGGCTGACGTTGAGGTACACGGAATAGCTGCCGGCCCCGGAGACCGCGGCCCAGGACAGGGCCGGCCGCCGCGTGGTGGTCACCATCGCGCCGTCGGCCGGGGCACTGAGCTGGAACTGGCCGGTCGTGCCGGGCGCCTTGGTCGGGCCGGACAGCAGCGGCGGGCTGGTCGAGGACGTGTCGAGCGAGCCGAACACCTGGAACTCCCACAGCGAGTACCCGTAGCCGGTCGCGCGCGCGGTCCCGTACATCCGCACGTACCGGCCGGAGCCGGTCACGTTGAGCGTCTGGGTGCCGCCGGTGCCGGTGGTCGTGCTGTAGATCGTCGTCCACGTGCTCGCGTTCGGCGACGTCTGGATCTGGAACCCGGTCGCGTACGCGTTCTCCCAGATCAGCTTCACCGAGGTGATGCTGGCCGTGGCGCCGAGGTCGACCTGCAGCCACTGCGGGTCACTGAACTGGCTGGACCAGCGCGTGTTGGTGCGCCCGTCGAGGGCCGCCGCGGGGGCGTTGCCGCCCTCGTACGAGCTGGCCGTGACCGGCTTGTACGCGGAGATCGGCGTACCGCTCGGCGGCTGCGTGGTGCCGGTCGAGCCGAACACCTGGAACTCCCACAGCGAGTAGCCCCAGCCGGTTGCGCGGGCCGTGCCGTTCATCCGCACGTACCGGCCGGAGCCGGTCACCGTGAGCGTCTGGGTGCCGCCCGTGCCGGTCGTCGTGGCGGAGATGGTGGTCCACGCGTTGCCGTCGGCCGAGGTCTGGATCTGGAAAGCGGTGGCGTACGCCGCTTCCCAGACCAGCTTGACCGTGTCGATGGTGGCCGTCGCGCCGAGGTCAACCTGTAGCCACTGCGGGTCGCTGAACTGGCTGGACCAGCGCGTTGCGGTGTTGCCGTCGGTCGCGTTGGCGGCGACCGTGCCGCCGTTCTCGATCGACGACGCGGTCGTGGGTTTGCCCTGCGACAGCAGCGTGCTGGCGGCTACCGCGGGGCCTTGCGTGACGACGGCGTAGCCGGCGAGCAGGACGAGGAGCGAGAGGAGGGTCCGTTTCCGGGGGGATCTGGACATGCGGTCTCCCGAGCGGGTGGGGTGTGGTGGAGAGCGCTATCCGAGACCACGTTATCGAAGAATGTCGAATCGTCAAGACTTAGTTCAAGCCGTGAGCTCTCGTGCAAGCCCTTGCGCGAGCTGTG
>Ga0070684_100003521_pt1 | contig 11766 bp, 10 predicted proteins | sample KBSC723LmetaG_FD_65653 | JGI IMG/M metagenome (GOLD analysis project Ga0070684, IMG submission 65653) | Corn rhizosphere microbial communities from Kellogg Biological Station, Michigan, USA - KBS C7.2-3L metaG | ecosystem: Host-associated > Plants > Roots > Rhizosphere ...
GCCCGAGCCGGGCGGCCCGGTGAACAGCCAGGCGTGCGTCATCGCGCCGGCCTCGACCACCTCCCCGCGGACGACGGCGGCAGCGGCCGACGCGGCACGGGCCAGCATGGCGACGGCCGGCTCCTGCCCGACCAGGTGCTGGAACACGGGGGGTGTTGTCACGCCCACGGCATCTCCTCGCTCCGCTCGGCGATGCCTACGACACGATCGCATCGCTCCGCGATGCGATCGTGTCCGCCGAGTCTGATGGCTCGCTCGCTACGCTCGCTCACGCGGAGACTTCGCTTTCCTTCGGGCTGGGCAGCAGGTCCTGGACGCGCTCCAGCACCACCTCGGCCACCAGTTCGGGCTCGCGTTCGCCGTCGAGCACCAGGTACCGGCCGGACTCGGCCGCGGCGAGGTCGAGGAACCCGAGCCGGACCCGCTCGTGGAATGCCAGCGACTCGCTCTCCAACCGGTCGGCGGCCACCCCGCGCGACTTGGCCCGGCGCAGGCCGACGGCGGGGTCGAGGTCGAGCAGCACCGTCAGGTCGGGCTTGAGGCCGCCGGTGGCCCAGGACGACAGCCAGGCCACCTCCTGCACCGGCAGGGTGCGCCCGGCGCCCTGGTAGGCGAGCGACGAGTCGACGTACCGGTCGCTGATCACGATGGCGCCGCGGGTCAGCGCCGGACGCACCACCGTCGCGACGTGGTGGGCCCGGTCGGCCGCGTACAGCAGCGCCTCGGAGCGCGGCGGCAACGCCTCACCGTCGAGGAGGAGCCGGCGGATCTGCGCACCGGTCGCGGTGGCGCCCGGTTCGCGGGTGACGACGACGTCGCGCCCGGCCCGGCGCAACGCCTCGGCGAGCAGTCGCACCTGGGTGGACTTGCCCGCGCCCTCGCCGCCCTCGAACACCACGAACAGGCCGCTCATCGCGTGCGGCTCGGCCGGGCTGAGCGGGCGCCCGCGCAGCGACCCCCACAGGTCGGCCAGCACCGGAACGCCGGCCTTGTCGTCCATCTGGCGCAGCGCGCCGACGCCGGCCAGCACCCCGAGCACGCCCGCGACCAGCAGCAGGATGCGCGTGGTCGAGACCGTGAACTCGGTGAACCCGATGTCGATCCGGGGCCGCCCGCCGGCGCCGACGAGGGTGCTGGACAGCGCGATGGTGAGCATGAGCACCACCCGCACGCCGGTCTGCACGACGGCGAAGGCGCGCCCGCGCAGTTCGTCGTCGACCTCGCCGCCGAGCAGCGTCGTCCCGGACAGGAACGCCATCCCGGCGCCGACGCCGACCAGCAGCACCGCGGCGATCGCCACCGACAGGTGCGGCGCGACCGCGAGCAGCACCACCGAGCCTGCCGCCAGCACGATCGACAGCCCGAACCAGCGCCGCCGCGACAGCGCGCCGATCAACCGCGGGCCGGCCACGATGCCGCCCGCCAGGCCGACGAACAGCATCGCGAAGAGGAGGAAGAACGTGGAGTCGCCGCCGTAGAGTTCGCGGGCGTAGAACTGGGCGGTGCCGATAACCACGCCGCCGCCGGCGAAGGCGCCGAAGATGCCGAGCACGAGGCCGCGCACCAGCGCCGTGCGCCCGACGAACCGCCACCCCTCGACGAACTCGCGCAGCATCCCCGGCCGCCGTTCGCGCTCGGCCCGGTCGCTGCGCCGGCCGCTGATCTCCTTGATACCGAAGAACACGGTCAGCGCGGTGGCGAGGAAGGTCAGTGCGTTGAAATACAGGGCGACGTTCGTGGGCTGCGCCCAGTCGGGCGGGTTGACCTTGTCCAGGGCCGTGGTGAGCAGCGCGAGCAGGAGAGCGGCGGCCACCGGCGTCACGCCGTAGGTGGTGGCAAGGCTGATCTGGTTGGCCGTCTCCAGCCGGGCCCGCGGGATCAGGTTCGGCACCGAGGCTTCCTTGGCGGGCGTCCAGAGCATCGACACCGACTCGATCGCGAACGTCGCGATCGCCGCCCACCCGACGATCAGCGCCGAACTGTCGGTGACCAGTGCCGCGGCCGGGATCGACAGGAAGAACACGAACCGGATGAGGTCGCAGACCACCATCGTGTAGCGGCGGTCGAACCGGTCGGCCAGCACGCCGGCGACCGCGCCGAACACGAGCGCGGGCAGCAACCGCACCGCGATCACCGACCCGAACGCGGCACCCTTGGCGAGCGACCCGCTCACCTGCTCGGCGGCGAAGGTCGACGTGGCGAGCAGGCCCAGCCAGTCACCGAGGGCGGAAAGCCCCAGCACCGCCCACAACCGGCGGAACGCTCGGATGCGTAGAATCGCCTTGAGTTCGGCGATTCCGCTCAGATGGTCTTTGCTGGCATGGTCCGTACCCGTGCGGATCGGACGGGTCGTGGCCTCGCTGTCCGGGTCGCCGGCCGGCTCGTCGCCGAGTTCCTCGTCACCTGGCTTGAGGTGCGGCCACCCCTCGTCGGCGGGCACGTCGGATCGGCCGGTACCCACACCGGCTGGCTCGTCGGCGCTCGCGGCGATGGCAGCCTCCCCCCGGCTCGTCGCTGCATACTTTAGCGCCGGCCCCGACGGTCCGATCGCAGCCGAGCCGGGTCTAACGTGCACGCATGCTCCCCACCACCGCCGTCGACCGCCTCGAACGCCTCGATCGTGCGACGGCCGCCCTCTCGAGCCCGGTGGCGATCGTCGACCTCGCCGCCTTCGACGCCAACGCCGACGCGATGACCGCCAACGCCGCGGGCAAGCCGCTGCGGGTCGCCAGCAAGTCGGTGCGCTGCCGGGACGCGCTGCGCCGGGTGCTCGCGCGGCCGGGCTGGCACGGCGTTCTCGCGTACACGCTGCCCGAGGCGCTGTGGCTGGTCCGCGACGGCGTCACCGACGATGCGGTGGTGGGCTACCCGACCGCGGACCGCGCGGCGATCGCGCGGCTCGCGGCCGATCCGGCCGCGAGCGCCGCGGTCACCCTCATGGTCGACGCGGTCGAGCAGCTCGATCTCGTCGACGACGTCGTGCCGCCGACGGGTCGCGAGACCATCCGGCTGTGCATCGACCTGGACGGGTCGTGGAAGCCGGGCGGCCTGCACATAGGGGTACGCCGCTCGCCGGTGCACTCGGCGGCGGCCGCGGGCACGCTGGCCGCGGCGATCGCCGCCCGGGCGGGGTTCCGGCTGGTCGGCGTCATGTGTTACGAGGCGCAGATCGCCGGGCTGGGCGACCGGCCACCCGGGCGGCCGGTGCGGGGCATGGCGATCCGGGCGATCCAGGCCCGCTCGTACGCCGAGCTGCTCGAGCGGCGCGGCGCCGCGGTGGCGGCCGTCCGCGAGCACGCCGACCTCGAGTTCGTCAACGGCGGGGGGACGGGCAGCGTGGCGGCCAGCACCGCCGATCCCTCGCTGACCGAGGTGGCCGCCGGCTCCGGCCTGTACGGCCCGACCCTCTTCGACGCCTACCGCGCCTGGCGGCCCGAGCCGGCCGCGCTGTTCGGGCTCTCGGTGGTGCGCAAGCCCACGCCCAACACCGCGACGGTGCTGGGCGGCGGCTGGGTGGCGTCCGGGGAGGCGGCGAAGACCCGGCTGCCCACGCCGGTGCTGCCGGCCGGGCTGCGGTTGATCGGGCAGGAGGGCGCCGGCGAGGTGCAGACGCCGCTCGTGGGGCCGGGTGCCGGGAAGCTCAGGATCGGTGACCGGGTCTGGTTCCGGCACGCCAAGGCCGGCGAGCTGTGCGAGCACGTCAACACGCTGCATGCCATCTCGGGCTCGGCGGTGGAGGCCGAGTGGCCCACCTACCGCGGCGAGGGCCAGGCCTTCCTGTAGGCCGTGCCCGACGGCTAGACCGTGCCCGACGGCACGCGCCGCATCGGCTGACCCGGCACGTCCCGGGCTCCCGCGTCGCAGCGGCGCCGCGGGAGCCCGCGTGCCTAGGCTGTAGCGGTGCGGTGGAAGGACGCCATGGACCGGGCGCTCTACGGGCCCGACGGGTTCTTCCGGCGCGCCGGGCCGGGGCCGGCCGGCCACTTCCGTACCAGCGCCAACGCGTCGCCGCTGTTCGCCGCTGCCGTCGGCCGCCTGATCGCGCGCTTGGACGAGGCACTCGGCAAGCCGGATCCGTTCGACGTCGTCGACGTCGGTGCCGGACGGGGTGAGCTTCTTGTCGCGCTGGCTGCCGCCGTCCCCGGCGACCTGAAGGGACGGCTCCGGCGTACCGCCGTCGAGATCGCCGCCCGGCCGCCCGGCCTCCACCCGGACATCGCCTGGACCGACGAGCCCCCACCAGGCGTCACCGGACTGCTCATCGCGACCGAGTGGCTCGACAACGTCCCGCTCGACGTCGCCGTCGGGGATCCGCCGCGCTACCTGCACGTCGGCGGGCGTCACGGCGTCGCGGTGGACGCCGCCGACGAGAAGTGGCTGCGCGCGTGGTGGCCGACCACGACGGACGCCGGCGCCCGGGCCGAGATCGGCCGCACCCGCGACGAGGCGTGGGCCGCCGCGGTGTCCACAGTGGAGCGCGGCCTGGCGGTGGCGGTGGACTACGGCCACCTCCGCGGCGCGCGGCCGCCGCTCGGCACGTTCGCCGGGTACCGCGACGGCCGGCGGGTCGACCCGGTGCCGGACGGCTCCTGCGACGTCAGCGCGTACGTGGCGATGGACGCGGTGGCCGCGGCTGGCGAGGCCGTCGCGCGGGCCGAACCGGCGCTGGTCAGCCAGCGCGCGGCGCTGCGGGCGCTCGGCGTCGACGGCCGGCGCCCGCCGCTGAACCTCGCCGGCGAGGATCCGACCGGCTACGTGCGCGCCCTGGCGACGGCGAGCGCCGCCGCCGAACTGATCGACCCGGACGGGCTGGGCGGCCATTGGTGGCTGCTCCAACCCGTCGGCTTGGATCCGGCGGTATGCCAGCTGGTCATACCTGAGGTATTCTCGGCGGCATGACCGCGAAGGTGACCATCTCGTTCTCCGATCAGACGATCGCCGACGCCCGGCACATGGCCGAGCGCGACGGCGTCTCGTTGTCGGCCTGGATCGACAGGGCGGCGCGCGAGCGGGCCCTGCGCGAGATCTTCACCGCGCACGCGGAGACGGTGCGCCGGGCGGGCCTACCCAGCGAGGCCGACGCACTGGCCGACGAGAACGAGTATCTGCAGGTCGGAGCGGAACTGCGCCGTGCGGCGCGGTGAGGTCTGGCTGATCCGTGGCGCCCGCGAACGGCTGGGACTGATCATCAGCTCCGACATCTTCAACGAGACCGAGGTGCCGGTGCTCATCGTCGCCGAGGTCACCGACCGGGCCGAACTGCGCGACTCGCCGCTGTCCGTCGGCCTGGGCGACTACGTGGTGATGCCCGACCGGCTGTCGTCGCCGTTGAAGCGGTGGTTCGTCGAGCGGGTCGAGGTCGCCGACACCGACACGATGCAGCGGGTGTCGCGGGCGCTGCGGATCCTGCAGGATCTGTAACCGTGACTTCGGAGTTGGTGGTCGGCACCGGCGCCGGCCTCGAGACGGCCGACATGGTGCTCAACATCGGGCCGCAGCACCCGTCGACGCACGGGGTGCTGCGCCTGAAGCTGGTGCTCGACGGCGAGCGGGTGATCAGCTGCGAGCCGATCATCGGCTACATGCACCGGGGCGCCGAGAAGCTGTTCGAGGCGCGCGACTACCGGCAGATCATCGTGCTGGCCAACCGGCACGACTGGCTGTCGGCGTTCAACAACGAGCTCGGCGTGGTGCTGGCCGTCGAGCGGCTGATGGGTCTCGAGGTGCCCGAGCGCGCGGTCTGGCTGCGCACCGCGCTGGCCGAGTTGAACCGTGTGCTCAACCACCTGATGTTCCTCGGCTCGTACCCGCTGGAGATCGGCGCGATCACGCCCGTCTTCTACGCGTTCCGCGAGCGTGAGACCCTGCAGGCCGTGCTGGAGGAGGCGTCCGGCGGCCGGATGCACTACATGTACAACCGGGTCGGCGGCCTCAAGGAGGAGGTGCCGTCCGGCTGGACCGGGCGGGCCCGCACCGCGATCGACGAGGTTCGCCGCCGGCTGCCCGACCTCGACCGGCTGATCCGGCGTAACGAGATCTTCCTCGCGCGCACGGTCGGGGTGGGCGTGTTGTCGGCCGCCGACGCGGCGGCGTTCGGAGCGTCGGGCCCGGTCGCGCGGGCGTCCGGGTTAGATCTTGATCTTCGACGGGATGAGCCGTACCTCGCGTACGGTTCGCTGACCGTTCCGGTGGTGACCCGCACGACCGGCGACTGCCACGCCCGGTTCGAGGTGCTGCTCGACCAGGTGTTCGTGTCGCTGGACCTCGCCCAGGAGTGCCTCGACCGGGTGGATCAGCTCTCCGGGCCGGTGAACGTGCGGCTGCCCAAGGTGCTGAAGGCCCCCGAGGGCCACACGTACGCCTGGACGGAGAACCCGCTGGGCATCAACGGCTACTACCTCGTCTCGCGCGGCGACAAGACGCCGTGGCGGCTGAAGCTGCGCACGGCGTCGTACTCGAACGTGCAGGCGCTGTCCAAACTGATCCCAGGCTGCCTGGTGCCCGACCTGATCGCGATCCTGGGCTCGATGTTCTTCGTGGTGGGCGACATCGACAAGTAGCCGCCGTTTCAAACTGCCGAGATCTTGGAGTCCCGTCGCCCCTATGACGACCACGAGCCTCCAAGGTCTCGGGATCGGGTGGTTCGGAGAGCCGGGGTCAGCGCCAGTCGCCGTGGCGGGAGCGGCGGCCGGCGGACTCGTCGTCCTGGTAGCCCTGGTAGCGGTTCGGCTCCTGGCCGGCGCCGTGCTGGCCGGACGTGATCTCATAGGCGTTCCCGCCGGAGCGGCCGTAGTCGGTGCCGCCGGTGCGCTCATATTCGTTGCCCGCCGTCGGACCGTACTGGGTGCCGCCGTAACTGGGCGTGCCGCCGCCGTACTGCGCGCCGCCGTACTGCGCGCCGCCGTACTCGGCGCCGCCGGTGGCCCGCACCGCGGCGGCGTGGGCGCGGGTGTAGTCGGTGGTGTCGCCAACCCGGCCGGGCTCGGTGCCGCCGCGCCGGCCGTCGCCGTTCGCGCCGTACTCAGGGCCGCCAGCCGGCCGGCCGTAGCCAGTACCGCCGTGCTCCGGGCCGCCAGCCGGCCGGCCGTACCCGGTCCCGCCGTATTCAGTACCGCTCTGACCGCCGGCCCGGCCGAAACCGCTGCCGCCGCCCTGGCCGCCTGCCCCGCCGTACTCCGTGCCGCCACCGGCCCCACGGCCGTACTCGCCGCCGCCGTTGCTCGCGGCCCGGCCGTACTCGCCGCCGCCAGCCGCGGCCCGGCCGTACTCAGTGCCGCCGCCGTACTCCGTGCCGCCGCCGTACTCCGTGCCGCCGCCGTACTCCGTGCCGCGGTACTGCGCCGCCGCCGGCACGGGCTCCTCGGTCCGCGCGGCCCGGCCGCCAGCCCACGCCGGAACCGGATCGCCGCTCGGGGCCGCCGGCAACGCCGGCCGCGGCGCATCCACTCGGGCTGGCTCCGCGCGGGACGGCTCGGCGCCGCCCCACGCCGGCTGAGCGCCACGGTCGCCGCCCCACGCCGGCTCTCCGGTAGCGCCACCGGCACCCCATGCCGGGTCGGTGGCGCGTTGCTGCGCGGCGTCGGCCCGCAGATCCGACCAGTACCGCGAGTCCTCGTCACCGTCGTCGCGGCGCCGACGTCCGCCGGCGGACTGGGCGGGCACGGCGGCCGGCTGCGCCTCGCGCTGCACCATCGAGGCCCAGCGGTCCTGCGTGCGCATCTGTGCGGCTGTGTCGTCGACGCGGAACTCGGAGTTCCGCTCCCCGACGTGCACCTCGCGCGCCGACGACCAGCCTCCGGTCGGCTCGTCGTCCTGGCGGGCCCGGCGGGCACCGGCGTAGCCGTCCCGGTCGGTGTACTCGTCGCGGCCCCGAACCTCGGCCTGGTAGCCCTCGTGCTCGCCGCGCCGCTGGCCGGGAACGGCGCCGGGGGCGGCCGGGCTGCCGTACACCGAACCGGTGCGATCGCCGAAGGCGGTGTCGTCGATCGTGGTCTGGCGGGTGGTCACCTGCACCGTCTCGGTGTGGCGGAACACGCCGCCCGGCACGCCCGCGACGCCCGTCACCGGCGCATGGCCGCCCCCGACGGGCGTCGGCGCGGCGAGGTGGTTGCGCTCGACGTGGCTGCGCAGGACCTCGATCTGGCCGCGCAACGCCTCGACGGTGTCGCCGAGCGCGGCGATCTGCTCCCCCAGCACCCGGTGCGACGCCTTGGTGGCGCGCGAGATGTCGGCCCGGATGTCGCCGCGCAGCGCCTCGACCTCGTCGCCGACGTAGGCCTCGACGTCGCTGCCGGCGCGCCCGCCGACACCGGCCCGGGCCAGCACCGACCCGAGCGCGACGAGCACCACCGCGAGCATCGCCAGTGCGCCGCCGGCCCGCAGCAGGCCGCCCGCGCTACCGAGGACGATCAGCGTGCCCGCCACGGGGGCCAGGGCGATGGCAATCCAGAGCAGTACCAGCGGCGCCGTTGGCGCGCGCCGGTCCGTGTCCTCGGCCGACATGGGGTTAGACCATACCGATCACGAAGCGTGGTCGCCACGCCGGCCGAGGATCGAAAGTTGTGAAAAAGTCAGCTGGCGAGCGCGCCGTCGGACGAGAACACCAGCCCGATGCTGATGGATCCGGTCGTCAGGGCGTTCTTGGTCTGCGGGCCACCGGCGTCGAGCGAGGAGAACTTGCCCACCTTCAGGTTGTAGGTGGTCTCCAGCCCGGGCTGGCAGAACGGCCGCTGCGGGCACTCCGGCGGGCCGCCGAGCACGGTCGCCGCGCCGGAGCACTTCGACGCGAAGTCGCTGAGCGTCTTCAGGCTGTACTTGTCGGCAAGGGCCTTGGTGACCGCGAACGCGTTCTGGTCGGCCGCCTTGGACGCCTTGCCCACCTTCAGCCCGACCTTGCCGGCCAGGTCGGTGAGCGCGGTGACCGTCTTGTCGACGTCACCCGAGGCGACGGGCTGCGCGGAGGCGCCATTCACCTTCTTGTTCAGGAACTCGGTGAACGTACCGGCGTACTCCGGCACGACCTGGATCTCGCCCTTCTCCAGCGACGGCTCGTACAGTTCCCGGTTGCCGATCGACTGGACCGTCGACGTGTAGCCGGCCGCGTCCAGGGCGATCTTGTACAGGGCGCCGAGGGTCTTGTTCTCGCTGAAGTTCGCCGCACCGATGACGACGTTCCCGCCCGGGCCCTTGGCCAGCCCGTCGGTGAGCTTCTCCGCGGTCGCGAAGTCCTTGGCGGCGACCTCCGGCGTCTTGCGGTCGACGTCGACCGCCTTGTTGAGCGCGATGAGCTTCGACGTGTCGAGGGCGCTGGCCACCTTGTCCAGGGCCGCGAACAGCGCCGGGTCGCCGGCGACCTTCGCGTTCGCCACCGCGATGATGTTGTCGGCCGTCTGCAGCTTCTTGTCGTCGTCGAGGACGACGAGCTGGTTGCCGGCGATCGGCGCGCACCCGGCACCGGACGCCTTGTCAGCCTCCTTGGTTCCGGAGGAGCCCTCGCCGCCACAGGCCGCGAGAGCGATGGAGGCAGCGGCCAGCATGAGGCCGACGGCTGATCGGGTTATGCGGTTTCGCATGGCAGTTCGCATCGCTGCCCGCCTTCCGTGTCCCGGCTCGCCCGTCGAGCGGGCGGCCGCGTGTCCGACGGGCGACGACAGACGCCCGCAGCACCTACACAAGCGCGCCGAGACTCCGGCGGCAACCGGAACCGCATCACGAGTTGGCTACGTCATACCGCTTACGCGCGGCGCGCCTCCCGCAGCGGTCGCGGCGTCACCAGGCGCTGCAACAGCGCGCCCAGCCCCTCCACCACCAGGGCCAGGACGACGACGAGCAGGCCGCCGGCCAGGATCTGGCCGCCAGCGGCGGCGACCCCGAGCCCGAACCCGGCCGCGATGATGGTGCCCAGCCCGCCGCCGTTGACGAACGACGCCAGCGCCGCCGTGGCCGCCACCTGCACGGCCGCGGTGCGCAGCCCCGACGCCAGGTACGGCACGGCGAGTGGCAGTTCCACCCGCCACAGCCGCTCCCAACTGCCCATGCCCATGCCCCGCGCCGCGTCGCGCACCTCCGGGTCGATCTCGCGCATGCCGGTGAACGCGGTGGCGAGCAGCGGCGGGATCGCGAAGACGGCCAGGGCCACCACCACCGGCAGCCGGCCGAAGCCGAGACCGGTCAGCGGCAGCACGGTGAGCAGCGCCAGCACCGGGATCGCGAGCGTGATGTTGGACATCACGACGATGAGGTTGCCGCCGCGGTTGGAGCGCCCGAACGCGATCCCGATCGGCCAGGCGACGACCATCGCCAGCGGCAGCGCGCCGGCCATGATGAGCAGGTGCTCGCGCAGGCGGACCAGGATGCCGTCGGGGTTCGTCCAGTTCAGCGGGTCGTTGAGCCAGACGATCATGTCGCTGAAGTAGTTCATGCAATCGCCTCGCTCCGCTCGCTCACGCGGCCCGCCTCCGCCACGGCGTCAACGCGCGCCCGATCAGCAGCAGGATCGTGTCGAACACGAGCGCCAGCAGTACGCAGAGGATGGCCGCCGTCGCGATCTGCGCCTTGTAGAAGTTGTTGCGGAAGCCGTCCATCAGCAGGCTGCCCAGCGCGCCGTTGCCGATCAGCGCGCCCACCGTGACCAGCGCGACGGTCGACACCGTCGCCAGCCGCACGCCGGTGAGCATGCCGGGCAGGGCCAGCGGCAACTCCACCCGCCAGAGCCGGGCCAGCTTCCCGTAGCCCATGCCGGTGGCGGCCTCCCGCACGTCGGCGGGCACCTGGATCAGCGCGGTGAGGGTGCTGCGCACGATGACCAGCAGCGCGTAGATGACGAGCGCCAGCACCACGGCCGACCGCAGCGACGGCATCAGCGGGCCGACGAACGCCAGCAGCCCGAGCGATGGGATGGTGTAAAGCACCCCGGTCAGGCTGAGGATCGGGCCGGCCACCGGCCGGACCCAGTACGCCACCACCGCGAGTAACACCCCCAGCACAGTGGCGATGATCATGGCTTCAACTGTGAACTTGACGTGCTCGATGAGCGCGGCGCGAATAGTCTCGGCGTTGTCCTGCACGTACTGCCACGAGAACCAGGGATTGCCCGCCTTGGCTTCGGCGAGAGAGGACATACGTGGACGGTACCCGAACTGCGGCTCCGATAAATCTTGAGCGAGTCCGCAAGCAGTACCCGGACGGCACCGTCGCCGTCGAGAGCCTGACGATGGATCTGGCCGCCGGCGAGACGACCGTCCTCATCGGACCGTCCGGGTGCGGCAAGTCCACGGTGCTCCGCATGATCAACCGGCTGATCGAGCCGACCGGCGGCACCATCCGCGTCGACGGCGTCGAGGTCGGCGTCCAGGACGCGGCGAAGCTGCGGCGCAGCATCGGCTACGTCATCCAGAACGTCGGGCTGTTCCCGCACCAGACGATCCGCACCAACGTCGGCACGGTGCCCCGCCTGCTCGGCTGGCCGAAGGCCCGCATCGGGGAACGCACCGACGAACTGCTGACGCTCGTCGGCCTCGACCCGGAGCGCTACGGCAGCCGATACCCGCACGAGTTGTCGGGCGGCCAGCGCCAGCGCGTCGGCGTCGCCCGCGCCCTCGCGGCCGACCCGGTGGTGCTGCTCATGGACGAGCCGTTCTCGGCCGTCGACCCGATCGTGCGGACCCGCCTGCAGGACGAGTTCCGCCGCCTGCAGGAGACGGTGCGAAAGACGGTCGTACTGGTGACCCACGACATCGACGAGGCGGTGCGCCTCGGCGACCGCAT
>Ga0070684_100003522_pt1 | contig 11764 bp, 8 predicted proteins | sample KBSC723LmetaG_FD_65653 | JGI IMG/M metagenome (GOLD analysis project Ga0070684, IMG submission 65653) | Corn rhizosphere microbial communities from Kellogg Biological Station, Michigan, USA - KBS C7.2-3L metaG | ecosystem: Host-associated > Plants > Roots > Rhizosphere ...
CCGGATCGCGCCCCGAGTGCGGCCGTGCAAAAGATGCTCTCGGCGCTGATCGCGACGCCCGCCGACACCGCCGCGCCACCACAACTGTGGCGGGCCGACGGCCGACCACTCGGATCGCTCCAGCTCGACATTCCCGCCGACGTGCAGCACCTCCGCGACGAGGTGCGCCGGCAAGAACGCAGCGACTCCGGACGCGTCGGTCGACTCTTCGCCACCAACGGACACGCGTCGCTGTGGATGGCGGTTCCCGTCCGACAAGCCGATGGCCAACTCCTCGGCTTTGTCGCGCAGGAGCGGCGCATCAACAGTAACCCGCGCAACCTGCAGCCGTTGCGCGATCTCATGGGCTCGGACATCGATTTCTATTTCCGAAATGCCGACGACGATACCTGGGTGCAGCTCACGGGAGCGAACGTCGCCGCGCCCACCGCGTCGCGCCGGTTTCTCGACACCCTGACGGTCTACACGCACGGGAACAAAGGCGATTTCGTCGCGGCCACGACGCGTGTTCACGGCACGCCGCTGCTGATCACCGTCGAGCGGTCGCGACAAGTCATCGAGTCGCGGCCCGCGGCCATGCTTCGCGTGTTACTGATCGTCGGAATCCTGCTCGCCGTCATCGGCGCCGTCGTCGCATGGCTCATCAGCCGTCAGCTCGTGCGTCCGCTCGGCGAGCTCACCGACGCTGCCGAGGCAATGGCCCACGGCGAGTATTCACGTCGCGTGGGTGCCGGCGGAAGCAGTGAGGTCGATCGACTGGCGAGCGCCTTCAATCGAATGGCCGAACAGGTTCAAGAGTCGGCAGACGAGTCGGCGTTGGCCGTCGAGCGTCTCACCAAATCGGTTCAGACGGAAGAATTCCTGGCCGAAGCAAGCCGAATTCTTGCCGGCTCCCTGTCCGACGACACGTTGATACCCGACCTCGCCCGCTGTTGCGTGCCGACGATCGCCGACTATTGCACGATCCACGTGGCTGACGACGACGGCACCATCCGTCGCGTCGAAACGGTGCATCACGATCCGGCTAAGCAAGCCTCCGTTCGCGCACTCGTGAAGCACTACGACTACCGCGTGGACGGACCGGGAGAAGTACCAGCGGTGATCAGAAGTCAGGAGGCCATCATGCTACCCGTGCTCGACTTCGCGGCGATTCGCCGCGCGGCCCGGGACGAAGCCACGGCACGCCTTCTCGACGAAGTGCATCCCACCGCGTTCATGTGCGTTCCGCTCACCGCCCGTGGCCGCTCGTTCGGCGCCATGTCGTTCACGATGACCGATTCGGGTCGCACGTTTACCAGCGAGGATCTCGAGCTCGCGAGCGAGGTAGCGCGGCGCACGGCGGTCGCGATCGACAACGCCTTGATCTATCGCCGGTCGCTCTCGCTTCGACTCGAGGCCGAGGCGGCGAGCAACGCAAAGTCGGACTTCTTGGCGAAGATGAGCCACGAGATCCGGACGCCGATCAACGCGATGATGGGCTACGCTGAATTGCTCGAGATGAAGATCGCCGGCCCGATCACCGAGATGCAGGCCAAGCAGCTCAGCCGCATTCGTGCGAGCGGCGAACATCTGACCGCGCTCGTGAACGAGATTCTCGATCTCGCCAAGATCGAATCGGGACGCATGGGCGTCGAGCCGACGATCGGCATTTCGGGCGACGCGGCTGACGCCGCGCTCAACTTGATTCGGCCGCAGGCGACGACGAAGGGCATCGAGCTCGTCGCCAAAGCCGTGGGCGATCCGCGCGCCGAATACCTCGGCGATCCGCAGCGCGTTCAGCAGATCATTACCAATCTCTTGTCGAACGCGGTCAAGTTCACCGGCACCGGAGGCAGCGTCTCGATTCGCTGCGGCACCGCGGCACAAGCTCCCATTCCAGCGACGAACGGAACGTCGAGTTGGACGTGCATCACCGTGCAGGATACCGGCGTCGGAATTGCGCCCGAGGATCAGGACCGGATCTTCCACCCTTTCGTCCAGGTCGACGTCGGCTACACGCGCGCGCACGGCGGAACGGGGCTCGGCCTCACCATCAGCCGCAACTTGGCACAGATGATGGGCGGCGATATCAGTGTGGAAAGCGTGTTTGGGGAGGGTTCGCGCTTCACACTTTGGTTGCCCTCGCCCAATTCGTGCATTCCTGAGCCATAGACAGCTGCAGCGGAGCTCGCTATGCCGGGAAACAATCCATCACGACTCATCCAGCGCTGCGGCCGAGCGCTGACAATCGTCGGCCTCGCTTCGACGCTTCTGCCGGCTTCGGTCGTGGCCCAAGCGGACTCGGTGCGAGACACGACGCATTCGCAGAAACAAGCGCCGTTCTTTACCCACAAGGACGTTATCCTCGCGGGAGTCTTCGCCGGCGCTACCCTTTTTGCCGCGCCGTTCGACAAGCGAGCGGCGCTGAAGCTCCAAGACTCCAGCACACAGGCGAACCGATTGTTCAAACGCGCCTCGACCGGAGTCGAAGCGATCGCGAGTCCCGGTGCGTACGTGATTGGCGGAACGCTGTACGCAGTCGGCAGAATCGGCGGATACGATCGAGTCGCGGACCTCGGGCTCCACGGCACCGAGGCGGTAATGTTCGCCCAAGGCGTAACGTACGTGCTGAAGGGCACCGTTGGCCGTAGCCGGCCCTTCATGACGAACGGCAAGGATCCAGACGACTTCCATCTCGGAAAAGGATTCTCTTCGGGCGACTGGACGTCGTTCCCGTCTGGCCATACCAGCACCGCGTTCGCCGCGGCCGCCGCCGTGACCAACGAGACTACACGCTGGTGGCCGCGATCGACGTGGATCGTGGGCCCGCTCATGTACGGAGGCGCGACGGCCGTCGGACTATCGCGCATGTACCACAACAAACACTGGGCGAGCGACGTCGCACTCGGCGCCGCGATCGGAACGTTCAGCGGACGCAAAGTCGTGCAGTATCAGCACGGACACCAAGGCAACCTGCTCGATCGAATGCTGCTGCGGACGTCGGTCGTTCCTGACGGTCACGGCGGCGGCGCTCTGGCAGTGACGCTTCCTATACCCTGAGTCGAGGCGCCGCGCCGCCGGGTGAGTCGGCGAGCGCGGCGTTGCACCCGAACGCGATCGCGCCGCCCAGAAACCAGGCGCCAATGACGTCGGTGGCCCAGTGTTCCTCGGAGATCACGCGGTACGCACCCATCACGATCGGCGGTATCGCGGCGATCGCAGCGGCGCGACGACGTGAGACGAGCCCGCGACGGTGCAGGATGTACGCGGTCGTGAGCGAGAGCGCGGTCGCGCCGGTCGTGTGTCCGCTGGGGTAGCTGTCCCACCGCCGTTTGACGCGGGGACGCCGTGGACGTTCGCGCACATACACGAGCTTTGCCGCGCGATGGACCATCCAACCAAGCCAGGCCGATGCAACGATCGCCGGGCCGCCGCGTTGGCCGCGACGATGGAGCGAGTGCGCCGTCGCGTATGCGATCGTGATGTATCCTCCAGGCAGTCCGATCGGAAAGAGCGGCCAGAGCATCTTGTCGAGCGCGCGCCCGGGCCTGGAGCGAACCAGGCGGCGTGCGCGCCGATCGATAGCGGGCGGATCGCCGTCGCGTAGCAGACCAGCGATGAGCGCCGTTGCCCCGAATGCTCCAGCGCTCATCGCTACCGGCGCAATGGCGCGCGAGGTTACGCGCGGCCGTCGTCGAGAAGGTCGTGTCTTGCTCACATTGGCGAGACGTGCACGCACCGCGCCATGACGGTTCGAGCGCAAATCTGGTGAAATTGTTAGACTTCGAAGTGAGTCCCTCGTTCCCTCCCGTCAATGCTCGCACCGACCGTCCCCGTCGAAATCACCGATCCTGTCAACGCGCGCATTCTCGCGGTGTCGGAGGATCGAATCGCCGGCTTCCTCGTCGATCCATTCGCCGAGATCGCCGCACTGGCGTCGCTCGACGTCTCGATCGTTCATGAGCGCCTGCGCGCGATGCTTGCCGCCGGCACGATCCGCCGCATTCGGCAAACGCTCATGGCGACGAATCTCGCGCCGGGTGCGCTGGTCGCATGGCGAATCGCCAACGAGAAGCTCGACGACGCGTTCGATTTCCTGTCCAAGCACGATCCGTTTTCTGGACACGTGGTCATTCGTTCGACCGACGCGGAGACGCCGGGGTCGGCCTACCGTCTCTGGACCACGCTCAAGGTTCCGCAAGGTTTCTCGATGGCCGAGCACTGCGATTTGCTCATGGGGCGCATCGGCGCGGAGGCGTATCGAGCCATGCCGGCCAAGCGACTGTTCGCGCTGGGAGTCGGCCACGTTCGCCGCAAGGGAATGGAACCCGGGAGCAAGAGCGACGAGCTCGGCGTCGTGATCGACACGAACGTCGTCGAGTTGAGCGAGATCGATTGGCGCGTGCTCGAGCCACTGAAGCGTGAGTTCGCGGTCGAGGAGATCGCGGATAATCCGTGGGCCAGACGCGCCGGCGAGGCGGGGCTGTCGCTCGATGAGTTCGTGCGCATTGCCCGCTCGCTCAACGAACGCGGCGTCATTGGCCGGTTCTCGACCTTCCTCGAGCATGTGAAGCCCTCGAGCGGCGGCACGCGTGTCACGCGCTACAACGCGCTGTTCCATTGGCGCGTGCCCGAGGGCCGCGAGATCGAAGCGGGCCGAGAGGTTGGACGTCACCACATTCTGACGCACGCGTATTGGCGCGAGGGCGGCGCTGAATTCGCGAACGTCAACATCATGGCGGTCGCGCACGGAACGGACAAAGAGCTGGTGCTCGCGCACAAGGCCGCGATCGACGCCCATCTCGCGTTGATCGGCATGCCGGTGCTCTATACGAACGTGTTTTGGGGCGGTCGGAGTGAGATCAAACCATCAGAGATCTCGCCGATCGCCTACGCCCGGTGGAAAGAGGGTCGAGGGTCGAGGGTCGAGGGTTGAGGGAAGGATGGCGCCTTCGGCGCTGAACTGCATAAATGTAGAGTTCCAATGCCGTTGGGCGGCGCGTAGCGCCGCGCACATTCCCTCGACCCTCGACCCTCGACCCTCAACCCTGAATTCCTGATCCTACTTCTCGTTCTTGTAGACGACTCCGCCTTTCATCACGAACATCACGCGCCGCAACGCGGTAATGTCTTTCGTCGGATCGCCCTGCACTGCGATCAGATCCGCCTGATGCCCAGGAGCAATCGACCCGATCTGATCGCCCATCCGCAACGCCTCGGCCCCCAGCGACGTCGCCGATGTGATCGCATCGATCGGCGACTGTTTCCCCGCCTGCACGCGGCACACGAGCTCCTCCGCGTTGCGACCGTGCGCGCCCGCCACCGCGTCCGTCCCGAAGATGACCTTGAGACCCGGAGTGTGGATGGCGCGCGTGAACATCGCGGTCGCGAGAGGGATCGCCTTCTCCATCGCGGCGAATCCGGCTTCGTTATAGTTGCCGATGCCGTCGTACTTCGCGCGGTTGTCCAGATAATTCCGAAACACGAGGCAGACCTGCGGGTCGAAGTACACACCGCGATCGGCCATCAGTTTGAGCACCTCGTCGTTGGCGAACACGCCGTGCTCGATTTGGTTGCATCCGGCGAGCACCGCGGCCTTGATGCTCTCCGAGCTGTGCGCGTGCACCATCGTGCGCATACCCTGCGCCTTCGCTTCGCCGCAAATCGCTTGCAGTTGCTCGTCGCTCAACGTCTGCGCGCCGCCGTCGCGAATGCTCGCCGACGCGAAGATCTTGATCACATCCGCGCCCTCGGCCTTGCGACGACGAACGATGTCCCGCATCGAGTCGGGTGTGAGACGCGGACTGGTAATCGCGTTGAGCGACGTGAGCACCCGCGGCCCCGGCACTCCGCCCGACGCGATCCATTCGCGAAGATCCTTGTCCTCCGGCGAGCCCGGGCTCTGGATCGTCGTGAAGCCGGCCATCAGCGTCGCGTACGCGTTGCTCGCCATCGACAACATCGACTCGACCGGCGTGTCGCCGTCGTCGCGCGTGTGGTAGCGCCCTTGCCGATTGAAGTACCAGCTCAAGTGCGCGTGCGCGTCGATCAGGCCGGGCAGCAGCGTGAGACCTTTCAAGTCGTAGGTGACCGCACCCGCGGACGCCGGACCGACTTTGGTGATCTTGTCGCCCTGCACCGTGACCGCGCCCGATGGAATCACCTTGCCGTGGCCGTCGACGATCCGATCGGCGTGGATGATGATCGTTCGAGCGGGCGCGGAGCTCATTGATGGAGTTTGGGCTAGCATCGGCGCGGCAACGAAGACCGCGAGAAACATCGAACGCATGTGTCAATTCCAGGAAAGAGGCGACGCGAGAGCTTACGCCGCCATTCGCCGGGAATCAATGCGCGCGCCTACGCCGCATATACCTCGAACAATCCGGCCGCGCCCATCCCCCCTCCAATGCACATCGTCACCAGACCCGTTCCACCACCGCGCTTCCCGAGCTCGTGCACGAGCTGCGTGGTCAGCTTGGCTCCTGTCGCGCCGAGTGGATGACCGAGCGCAATCGCACCGCCGTTGACATTGACTTTCTCTTCGGGCATGCCGAGCTCGCGAACGACCGCCACGACCTGCGCGGCGAACGCCTCGTTGAACTCGATCAGGTCGACGTCGCTCAACGACATCCCAGCGCGCTTGAGTGCCTTGGGCACCGCCTTGATCGGACCCACGCCCATGACGTCGGGATCCACTCCCGCGGCAGCGAACGTGATGAATCGCGCGAGTGGCTTGAGGCCAAGCTCCTTGGCTCGCTCGGCGGTCATCAACAGCACGGCTGCCGCGCCGTCGGAATACGGGCTCGCGTTGCCCGCGGTCACCGTGCCGTTCACCTTGAACGCGGGGCGAAGCTTGGCCAGTCCATCGATCGTCGTGTCGCCGCGCGGAATCTCGTCGCGCTCGAACTCGATGAGCTGCGCGTCTTTCTCTGCGCCCTTCCACGTCACCCGCTCCACGGGCACGCCGACGATTTGCTCTTTGAACGCGCCCGCGGCCAACGCGCGTGCCGCCTTCTGTTGGCTGCCGAGTGCCCAACGGTCTTGATCCTCGCGCGTGACGTGCCAGCGGTCGGCGACTCGTTCGGCCGTAAAGCCCATTCCGATGTAGGACTCGGTGATCTCCGGATCGAGACGAGTATGGTAACCCGACATCGGGACCTGGCTCATCATCTCGACGCCGCCGGCGAGGACGATGTCGGCCATGCCGCTCATGATCTCCTGCGCGCCGAACGCGATCGTCTGCAGTCCCGACGAGCAGAATCGATTGACCGTCGCCGCAGGCACTTCAACAGGGAGACCAGCCCGCAGCCATGCGAGGCGCGCGATGTTCAGGCCCTGCGTCGCCTCGGGCATGGCGCACCCCCAGATCACGTCGTCGATCGCGCCGGGGTCGACATACGCGCGGTCGATCGCCGCGCGCATCATGTACGCCGAGAGGTCGACGGCGTGGAGGTTGGCCAGCGCTCCGTCTTTTTTCCCTTTGCCCACCGCGCTTCGGACGGCGGATACGATTACGACTTCTTTCATCTTCAATTCCTCAGCGGCTTGCCGGTCGTGAGCATGTGTTGAATGCGTTCCTGCGTCTGCGCCGTCGCGGCGAGGCGCAGAAATGCTTGACGTTCCAGGTCGAGGATGTCGCGCTCGGTCACGCGGCGCGGTGGTCCATCGCCGCCCGCCAGGATGTAGGCCAGCTCGTGCGCGATCCGAACCTCATATTCCGTAATCTGTCCCGCTTCGTGCATCGCCCACGCGGCGTAGCGCAGGTTGCCAAGCGCTTCCTTGCCCAACGCGGTGATCGTGCGCGGAAGCGGCGGAACATAGTCGGGAGCCAAGTCGACGACCCGCGCCACGGCGTCCGACAACAGCCGGTCGCGATTCATCGTGATGCGATCAACGGCGCGAAGGAACCCGAGCTTGCGGGCATCCAGCGCGCTCGTGCTCGTCGTCGCCATTGCGATGAGCTGAAACGCGCGCTTGACCGCCTCGAACGGATCACCTTCCGCGTACGCCTCGAGCTCGCTCGAGAAACGGAACAACAACTCTGTGGTTCCGCCGCCGCCGGGTATCAACCCGACGCTCACCTCGACCAGCCCGATGTACAGTTCAGCATGCGCCTGCACGCGATCCGCGTAGAGCGAGAACTCGCATCCACCACCGAGCGTCAGACCGAACGGCGCGGCGACAACGGGGAACGGCGATCCTCGAATCCGCAGCGCCGTGTCTTGGAAGGCGCGCGCCGCGGCATCGATCTGCGCGGGGCCGCCACGAAGCAACTCGAGCATGCGTGACAGGTCGGCGCCCGCGCTGAACGTGCGCGGATCCTCGTTGCCGATCACGAGGCCGGTCATACCATCGCGTTCGACGCGGTCGAGCGACCGGTGAATCGCATCGATGACACCGGCGCCGAGCGTGTTCATCTTGCTGTGAAACTCGAGGATCGCGACCCCTTGTCCGGCGTCGAGCAACGAGGCGTCGTCCGAATGATCGAGGACGCGGCGCTCGCGGTTGGACGGCAGATGCAACTCGGCCAGCCGAATCTCGCCGGGATCGCGCGGAATTTCCTCGTACCCGCCGCTCAACGACAGCACCTGCGCGCCATCCGCCGTGTAGAAGCCGCCGCTCACCTCGCGAATCAGCGCGGGCTCGTCCAACCCCAGCTCGGCGAAGCCCCGGCGCAGAAAATCGAGCCCGAGCAAATCCATCTGCTTGTACGGGCCAGCCTCCCAGGCATAGCCCCATTCCATGGCGTGATCGACGGCTGTGAGATCGTACGCGATGGCCGGCGTCGTGCTCAGCACGTAATGAGAGAAGCGTAACAGATATTCTCTCACGAACGCGCCTTCCCGGTCGTTCCAATCACGCATTGCCGCGAAACGCGCCGCCAATGGAAGCTTGGCGAGCCGCTTGAGCTCGGGCGTCTCGACTTTCGTTTGCGGCCGATACTCGCCGCTGCGCCAATCCAACGTGTGAATGTCTTTGCCGACGCGTTTGTAGAATCCCGCCCCGCTCTTTTCGCCCACGCGTCCAGCCTTCACGAGCTCGAGCACCCACGGAGACAGAGAGAAATCTTCGCCGGTCGTGTCGCTCAATCCTTTCGTGACGTGGGCAATCACATCGATGCCCGACAGATCCGCCGTTCTATACGTCGCGGACTTGGATCGCCCGGTGAGCACGCCGGTGAGCACGTCGGCTTCGTCGATCGAGAGGTCGTGTCGTTCCATCAGCCGAATGGCCAACACCATTCCGAACACGCCGAGTCGGTTGGCAACGAACCCGGGAACGTCTTTGGCGACGACGATTCCCTTTCCGAGCACTCGATCGCTGAAGTGTCGCGCGGAGGCAATCGTCTCCGCGGACGTGTCAGCAGTCGGGATCATCTCGAGCAGGTGGAGGTAGCGCGGCGGGTTGAAGAAGTGGAGCCCGAGAAAGCGCGAGCGAAATGAGTCCGATCGGCCTTCGCTCAGCAGCTTGATCGGAATACCCGAGGTGTTGGATGCGATGATCGCGTGCGCGGGCAGCAATTGCTCGAGTCGTTGAAAGAGCGCACGCTTGGGTTCGAGCTGCTCGATGATCGCTTCGACGACGAGGTCGCAGGTCGCGAGCCGCGAGAGGTCGTCGTCGGTGTTGCCCGTCTCGATGGCCGACGCTCGGTCGACGTCCATGAACGCGGCCGGCTTGGCCTTCTTTGCGCGATCGACGCCGCCGCGGGCAAGTGCGTTGCGATCCGCGCCGGAACCGGGAACGTCGAGCAGCACCACGGGAATCCCGGCGGAAGCTGCCAGCGCGGCAATGCCGCTGCCCATGGTTCCGGCGCCGATTACCCCCAGCTTTCGAACCCTCATTTTGGCCCCCCAAAGGTAGCCGTCGACCGCCGTCTGTTTCGCGCGAAAAATGGTCGATTTTCGGCCACCGACGCGGCGGTTTCTCGAGACCGTTACACTTGGCCCTAAGATTCGTCAATATAAGAACTTAACCCAGCAGACTCGTGTGCTTTTCGGGGCCCTGTCGGGTGATTGGCGTTACAGACGAGTACGCCAGAGTTACCTAGTCTCTTCTCCTGCCGTCCACGGAGTAGGTTGGACTGCCCCCGCTTCGGTACCCATATGAATTCAATTGACCCTATGCGACGAGTCCGTTTGCGCCGCGGATTTTCCATTCTCGAACTAATCACCGTCGTCGTAGTCGTCGGAGTCCTTGCCACCATTTCCGCCGGCAAGGTGCAAGGCATCATGATGCAGCAGCGCATCTACCGTGCATCCAACATCGTTCAGACTGACGTCGAGGCGGCATGGGCCCTCGCGGCCCGCAACCGTCGCCCCATTCGAATAACATGGGATGCGGCGAACCGTCAAATGCGCGTCACCGATCGTGCCGCGACGACCAACTTCCGCCGCACGTCGCTCGGACGCGATCCGTACGGACTGCCTCCAGGCTCCGTCACGTTCTCGAGGGACACGCTCGAAGTGTACCCCAATGGTCTCGCGAACGATTCGCTCTTCATCACCTTCTCGGCGACCGGCGAGGGGAAGAGGATCTTGGTTTCGCGCGCCGGCACAGTGAAACAGGTGAAACTACCATGAGCCAGCCTCGCAAAGGGTTCTCACTGATCGAAGTCATGGTCGCCATGACCCTGCTCGCAATCGTGCTCATGTCGCTCGCGAAGATGTCGTTGATGGTTTCCATGCGCGGCCGCGGCAACGACCTGTTCGCCAAGCGGACCGCCGTGCTGCAGCTCGAGAGCAACAAGCTCGGCGCAGTTCCCTATGCGACGCTGTCGACATGGCCGACCACGACGCAAACGCTCACGCTGGGCGATTTCACGTACAAGCGCCGGATGGCCATCGCGAACACCAGCTCGAGCCGGTACACGATCAAGATCATCGTCATTCCGATGAGCGACACGACAAAGAAAGACTCTGTGACGCTCGACCGGACCCTCCCGGCCACGCGGACGCCTCTCTGCACGGGGTGCTGACATGAAATCGACACGCCCAACTCGCCGCGGCTTCACGCTGATCGAAATCATGATCGCGATGGTGATCGTCGCGATCATCGGCGCGGCGTTCACGAAGCTGCTCGCATCGCAGTCGCGCTTCTTTGACAAGCAGACGAACATTCGCAAGGCGCGCAGCGTAGCGCGAAACTCGATGAATGTGTTGTTGTCGGACCTTCGAATGGTGCAAGACCGCGGCGGCATCGAGTCGGCATCGAGCGACGGCAAGACAATCGTGGTCAAGGTTCCTTACCGCTTCGGTCTCGTGTGCGGGACTACCGGCACGACTACCACCGTGAGCATGCTTCCGAGCGACTCGAGCGTCACCGCGATGGCGCAATATGGCGGCTTCGCCTGGCGCGACTCGTTGACGGCGATCTACACCGTCATCACGCCGACCGCACCGTACACGGCCGACGCGCCGGTGGCCAGCGCCTCGCCGAGCCTGTGCACGGGCACCGGCGCTGGTCAGGCGAGCATTCGGACGTACGCCGTGGCCGGACGCACCGGCGACATTCTCGACCTGAAGTCGCCCGCGGGCAGCGGCGCGCAAATGGGGTCGCCGGTGTTTCTGTGGCAGCGCATTACCTACAGCTTCGGGAGCTCGACCCGGTATCCGGGCTACTTCGGCCTCTGGCGCAACGTGGACAATCTGCCGATCGAGGAAGTCCTCGCGCCATTCGATACGTCGGCGCGCTTCCGGTTCTATGCCAGCGGCGCAGACACATCCGTTGTCAGCCCACCCGCCGTGTCGTCGATCGTGGGCCTCGACCTGGTGTTGAACGGCATCAG
>Ga0070684_100003525_pt1 | contig 11760 bp, 11 predicted proteins | sample KBSC723LmetaG_FD_65653 | JGI IMG/M metagenome (GOLD analysis project Ga0070684, IMG submission 65653) | Corn rhizosphere microbial communities from Kellogg Biological Station, Michigan, USA - KBS C7.2-3L metaG | ecosystem: Host-associated > Plants > Roots > Rhizosphere ...
CAAAAGATTATGTAATTCGCCGTGAATTAAGAACCTATCCCGGCGAACTTTTTAGCCGTACTGACCTGATACGTTCTCAACGGGAATTGGCTGGTCTTCAGTATTTCAACCAGGAAAAAATCAATCCTGATATTGTTCCGCACCAGGAAGATGGCACTGTTGATATCAACTGGAACCTCGAGGAAAAATCGTCTGACCAATTGGAACTTTCGGCTGGTTGGGGTGGCGGTGTTGGTTTAACCGGGACCCTGGGTGTAACCTTTAATAATTTCTCTTTAAAAAATATTTTAAACAGGGAAGCATGGGACCCCTTACCACAAGGTGATGGCCAAAAGCTTAGTCTTCGCTATCAATCCAATGGCCGGGCTTATAACTCTTATAATTTTTCATTTACTGAACCGTGGCTGGGCGGCAAAAAACGTAATTCGCTTACGGTTTCATTTTATCATAGCAAATTTTCTAATTCATATAATTACGCTACCGGTAGCTATGATAAAAAGAAATCTGATTCCAGCTACCTGAAAACTTCAGGTGTGTCGGTTTCAATGGGTAAACAATTAAAATGGCCAGATGATTTTTTCAGCCTCATTTATTCGGTTAACTACACCCGTTATAACTTAAAAAATTACCCAGGTTTATTCCGTTTATCAGACGGAACTGATATCGCAAACGGAACATCAACAAATGTTAGTTTCAAAATAGGGCTGCAACGTTCTTCAGTTTTTGATCCTACTTTCCCACGAAGTGGCTCAAATTTCTCAGCCAGCGTTGCCCTTACACCACCCTACTCATTAATTGACCCTAGTATTGTCAATTCACTTAACCCATATGAGCATCCTGAGTACCATAAATGGAGATTCAATGCCGAATGGTATATTCCAATTGGTAAAGGCACAGGTGAAAATCACGATCACCAGTTTGTGATGAAGATTGCAGCAAAATATGGATTTATGGGTCGCTACAACAACAGACTTGATTTCTCTCCATTTGAAAGATACCAGTTAGGTGGCGACGGGTTAACCAATAGTTACGGTTTGTTAGGTTATGATATCATATCGTTGCGTGGTTATCCTGTATTTGATAATTCAAATCCTAATGTTAACAACCCAGATCAAACTAGTGCCAACCGGTTGTTTACAATTTTTAATAAATACCAGTTAGAAATGCGTTATCCATTAGTTACCAACCCAAGCAGCACTATTTATGGTTTGGTTTTCTTCGATGCTGCAAATGGATGGTATTCATTCAAGGAGTACAATCCTTATCAGTTGCGCAGGTCAGTGGGCGTAGGTATGCGCTTCTTCCTCCCGATGTTCGGTTTACTTGGATTTGATTATGGTATAGGTTTAGACCGCCTTCAACCTGGTACTGACCGCTTAAAGAATGCAACCAAATTTACCTTCATGTTAGGTTACGAACCTGAATAATCACTGAAAAAACAACAATATGAAAAAGTTCGTCTTTCTTATAGGCTGTTGCCTTTTGCTGGCAGGTTTTGCTCATGCTCAGAAGTATGCCATCATTGATACAAAATACATTTTGGATAAAATGCCTGATTACAAAACAGCACAGGCGCAATTAGATAACATTGCTAAAACATGGCAAAAAGAGATTGACGATCTTCAAAGTGACTTAGATAAAATGTATAAGAATTACGATGCAGAACAGGTCATGTTAAGTGATGACTTGAAGAAAAAAAGAGAGGATCAATTGTTTATGAAAGAGAAATCAGTACGCGACTTGCAAAGGCAGCGTTTTGGTTTTGAAGGCGATCTTTTTAAAAAAAGACAGGAGCTGATTCAACCCATTCAGAACAGGGTTTATAATGCCGTGCAAAAATTGGCTGTTCAAAGAAGCTATGACTTCATTTTGGATAAAAGTGAGGGAATTACGGTTATCTTTGCCGACCCTAAATTGGAAAAAAGCGATGATGTGCTGCGTGAATTAGGAATAAAATAGATAAGTAAAACATTTGCAAAATCAATTTTTTAAGACAACCAAACTAACCGGATAACTATCATAATAAACATCAAAACAATCTCATGAACAAGTTCAAAATTATTTTAATTGCAGCCGCACTCGTGTTGTCATCAAGCGCTGTAATGGCCCAGAAAACAGGATATATTGACGTGAACACGGTAATTCAGATCATGCCTGATGCCGCAAGAATCGATTCTTTAATGGAGAAGTTCCAACAGGATTCTCTAGGCAAACAATTCGAAACACTTGTGCGTGATTACAAATACAGGGACAGTATTTTGGGATCTAAAGATACTTTGACAATGCCTCCTTCAGTGAAGGCGCAACATCAACAAACTTTACAAGGCGTTGCTTACCAAATTCAAAACTGGCAAAGCATTTCCCAACAGTACTACCAGGCAAAGCAAAACCAATATCTCGAGCCTGTTTATCGCAAAGTGATGGGTGCTGTGCAGGCTGTAGCAAAGGAAAAAGGCTATACCTACGTTTATGATAAATCTGTTTTAATTATTGGGCCAACAGGTGATGATCTTTTACCAGCTGTTGCTCAAAGACTTAATATTAAAGTTCCGCCGCAGGTGCCCATCGGCATCAACGCTGCTGCTAAATAAATTTGAATGTCCCGCAAGAGCGGGACTTTTTTTATCGCTGATTGCAGGAAACTAAACTTTCAGTGATTAGTTGCTGTTCTAACTTCCTCTTCTTACTTATAACTTCACTGCTCTAACTTTATTGAATGGGACCAATCGGCGTATTTGATTCTGGTTATGGAGGATTAACTGTATTGCGTGAATTTGTCAACCGTTTACCACAATACGATTATCTGTACTTAGGGGATAATGCACGGGCACCGTACGGAACGAGGAGCTTTGACACGGTTTATCGCTATACCCTACAATGTGTAAAATGGCTCCTTCAACAAGATTGTCCTCTTGTTATCCTTGCTTGTAATACTGCATCTGCAAAAGCTTTAAGAAGCATCCAGCAAAATGACCTGCATCTTCTCAATCCCGAAGCACGGGTTCTGGGAGTCATTCGTCCCACAACAGAAATTATTGGTAAGCACACAAAGAGCAATAGCATCGGCATTTTAGCAACGAATGGAACTGTTCAATCGCAGTCGTATTTAATTGAGATTGAAAAGTTTTTTCCAAACCTAAAGATTGAACAGGAAGCCTGTCCTATATGGGTGCCACTGGTTGAAAATAATGAGCATCAAAGCGACGGGGCCGATTATTTTGTAAAAAAACACATCGACAATATTTTAAACAGGAATAAAAACATAGACACAATTTTGTTGGCTTGTACTCATTATCCTTTGCTGAAAGAAAAAATCGAAAGGCATTTACCGGAAGACGTAAAGCTGGTTTCGCAGGGCGAAATTGTTGCAGATAGTTTAAAAGATTATTTAGACAGGCATATTGAAATCGAAGCCAAAATTTCGAAAACTGGTAAGCGGCTTTTTTACACTACCGATTCAACGGAGGATTTTAATAATAAGGCAACAATATTTTTTGGAGGTACAGTTCAGGCAATGCATCTAGACATATAATAGGTGTATTTCTGTACAAGAGACTGGGTAAAAGTATCAGAGTGCGACGCAACAGGGACTAAATAGAAATAGGAACGACGGGGTCATAATAAATTCAACACTATACCTGGCCCTATTTTAACAGCTCTCCCTAAAATTTCTGTATTCCTGGTCCTGAATTTTCCCTTTCAACCCTTACCTTTGCGGTCCTTTCACAAAACCAACGGGTGTGGTGACCTGTGGGTAAAACTGAAACAAGCCCGGTTCTCCACGGGTATTTGGTAACGTGAAAAAACTAATTTAAGATGAAACGTACATTTCAACCGCATCGCCGTCGTCGTAAAACAGTTCATGGTTTTCGTAAACGCATGCAAACTGCCAATGGAAGAAAAGTATTGGCAAGTCGCCGCGCTAAAGGACGTCATAAGTTGACGATCAGCGATGAAAAGAAATTGAAATAAGGCATAAGTAAGCCTTAATAATATTTAGCTCTCAACCTACTTAAAGTTGAGAGCTTTTTATTTAATGGTTACCCAAATGCTCTTTTAATTTTGTATGATGCCGGTTAAGCGTTTTGGATTTGGAAAGAAGGAAAAGCTTAAGAGTCGAAAACAGATAGAGGAACTGTTTTTAAATGGGAATAGCTTTTCAGTTTTCCCTTTAAGAGTCACCTATCAATTTGTGCGTTCCAATGAAACGGTTATCCAGGTTGGTGTTACCGCAGGTAAAAAATATTTTAAAAGGGCTGTTGATCGAAATCGTATCAAGCGTTTGATTAGAGAAGCTTACCGCCTGCAAAAAAATAATTTAATTGAGTTATTGAAACAAGAACAACTGAGCGGTTTTGTATTTTTCGTGTATACCAATAAGACAGTGCCTTCTTTTTTAGTAATGACAGAAGCTATGAATAAGTGCCTGAAACGCTTAGAAAAACTTTCGGAACAAAATGAGATCTCTTCTTAAAATATTGTCCTTGCCTTTTATTCTATTGATTAAACTATACCAATGGATTGTTTCACCTATGCTGGGACCTTCCAAATGCCGCTTTACGCCCACTTGCTCACACTATGCCCTGGAAGCTTTTAAAAAATATGGTGTTGTAAAGGGATTTTGGCTAACGGTGAAGCGCATTGGTAGGTGTCATCCCTGGGGTGGTCATGGCTACGACCCCGTTCCATGATCATATCTTATCTATCTTCAAATATCCTAAATGCATTTCATCCTGCTGTTGATCAGGAGCTAACTTAAGCTGGATACAATATTGTTTTTTGAGCAGTTCAGGCAATGCATCTTCAATCTCGTAAACATCATCCACATCAATGCCATACTTGTCATCGATATGTGATACGGCTCCTTCAAAACCAATATGCCTGTAAAATGCAGTTTGTTTTGCTTTTTGGATTGCAATTCTTTTGTCTACAGACACAGTCAACATTTTGTAATGAAATTCTTCAAATTCGTTTGGCTTATATCCACCCAGGTTGATAAAGAATAGCTTTTCGTTTGTTGTTGTAATTGAGTTATCTCTTTCTTCAACTGAAACTTTATAGCCATCTACGTGTTGAACCTCACGCCAGGCATCAATATGTATTTTGCCATTTGCTTCTTTCCAGAAATCAAGAATATGTTTTTTTACATCACCTAATGTTCGTCCAATTCCAAAAAACACGTCATGTTGTTCTGTGTTTCTTCCGCCTGGTTTACATCCCAGCAGTATCATGTAAAGCTTTAAGTCAGGCATATATAAAATAAAAACCGCTTCGTTTATGAAGCGGTTCTGCAGTGTATTTATTTTTATTTAGACGCCTTGTCGAAATGGGCTGCCACTTTATTCCAGTTGATTGCATTCCAGATATTCGTGAGGTACTCGGGTCTGCGGTTTTGATATTTAAGATAATAAGCATGCTCCCAAACATCAATTCCCAAAACAGGAGTGCCTTTCACTTCGGCAACATCCATCAAAGGATTGTCCTGGTTCGGAGTAGATGTTACTTCCAGCTTTCCATCTCTTACAACGAGCCATGCCCAACCACTTCCAAAACGGGTTGTACCAGCTGCATTCACTTTTTCCTTCAAAGCATCGAATGAACCAAATGTTTGATTAATTGCATCGCCTAATTTGCCCGACGGTTGTCCGCCGGCATTGGGACCTAAAATTTCCCAAAAGAAACTATGGTTCCAATGTCCGCCTCCATTATTTCGAACTGCTGGAGAAATTTTGCCTGCGCTTGCAATTAATTCTTCTATGCTTTTATTTTCGTGATCGCTGCCTGCAATGGCTTTATTTAAATTATCTACGTAGGCCTGGTGATGTTTATCGTGGTGAATTTGCATGGTTTGTGCGTCAATATGTGGTTCCAGTGCATTGAACGCATACGGTAATGGAGGAAGGGTAAATGCCATAACTTTTTAATTTTTGTTTTACTTAATACTTGTCTATCCTAAGGACTGCAAATTTATTAAGGATCGCTCGATTGAAAATTCCTTTCTTTAAATGTTCCGCTATTCGAAAACACATTGCGGTTTTTGCGGATTTGATTTGCTGTGAAAAAATATTTTAACGATATTGATATAAAATGAGCAATTTTATAGCAATGATGCCGGTTTTTGCACGAATAGTTTTAGGAAATTGCAAGCTTGACATCTTTTCCTACCCTGGAGCTACGGTCACACTCAACTTGATATAAATAAACCTTTGCGTTATGAGAAAATCACTGCTTTATGCATGGATGATGCTTTTGTTATCCATGCCTTTACTTCTGCTCGCTCAAGCGAGGCTAATTACAGGTACTATTACAGATGAAAGAGGTAATCCACTTTCTTTTGTTTCTGTTTTGCAAAAAGGTACTAACAATGGTACTACGACGGATGTACAAGGCAAATATTCACTTCAAAAAGTACCACCTAATGCAATACTCGTTTTTTCATTAGTAGGTCGTAAGTCCGTTGAAATAACGGTAGACGACAGCAATGTGGCCAACGCAACACTTCAGCCGGATGCACAAGCACTTGACGAAGTAATTGCCGTGGCTTATGGAACGAGCAGAAAGGGCAGTTTTACCGGCTCTGCGTCGGTAATCAATGGAAATGAGATCAAAGATCAACCTACAACTTCTTTTCAAAATGCGCTGATTGGCAAGGCGGCTGGTGTGCAGGTTACAGCTTCATCGGGGCAAGCAGGTTCAGTCGCCAGCATTCGCATTCGGGGTGTTGGTTCTATGAATGCTTCCAATGAACCACTATATGTAATTGACGGTGTGCCGGTAACATCTGGTAATTCAGGCCAGATGAGCGATTACATTTATTCTACTAACAACGTGATGAATACTCTCAATCCTGCTGATATTGCCTCCATTACAGTTTTGAAAGATGCTGCTGCAGCTTCGTTGTATGGTTCAAGGGCAGCCAATGGTGTGGTAGTAATTACCACCATGCAGGGAAAGGCAGGGAAACCGAAAATCAATCTACGTTCTTCTATTGCCTTTACGCCTTCATGGGCTACTGATAACTATGAGGCGGCCGATGTGCAGGCACAGGTAAATATGTTATACAGCATCCTTTACGATTCTCGTATTTCAGCAGGTAGAACACCGGCACAAGCTAGCGAACAAACGCTTATGAGATTGAACTCCAGAAACTGGTCACCTGGAACCAGCTATGGAACTCCTACCACTGCCTACGGATTCGGGATCCATGGTTACGAATTTTCCACCACGGGAACCGGCATGTATGAGAACGTCATTATCAAAGGCAAGACCGACGGGATTGAAAACAGAGAAGGGAAATATTTTGATTGGGAAGATGCACTTTTCAGAACCGGTGTTTATCAAACTAACGATCTTTCTGTGAGTGGTGGTGATCAAAACACAAAGTATTATTCATCTTTTTCCTATACAAAGGATGATGGCCGCATAAAAGTAAATGAATTTGACCGTGTATCAGGACGGGTTAACCTTACACAGGGTTTTGGTAAATACGTTGATTTTACATCCAATATTAATGTTGCTAAAACAACCAAATCAGGTTATAACGATACAAGGAATACCGGGGGTAATTATTTCATGCAAAGCCGCAATTTATTATGGCCGTTTTACTGGCCTACAGATTATAAAACAGGTCTGCCTTTTACTGCGCGGTTTAACAGCCTTGCGCAAAACGGATTGTATTACGATAATGAGTGGGAAAATGAAACAACAGATTTAAGAACGTTCGCCAACGAGTCGATAGTAGTTCATATTTTACCCTCCCTTGATTTGAAATCAATATTCTCCTACGATAATGTAAATACAAAAGATCATCTTTATTACAGCGCAAAACATTTCAATGCATCTGCAACTAACGGCAGTGTTTCTGAAATGAGTACCAACTCAACCAGGCTCGTTTCATCTACCATATTGAACTATAAGAAAAATTTTGGCGCACATGCTATAGATGCGTTAGTAGGCTATGAAGCTGAAAAAAACAAGACGGATTTTCAAAGGGCAACTGGCACCGACCTCCCATCCAGTGCCTTGCATACGGTGGCTACTGCTGGTAAAAGGGATGCCAACGCTTATTCATGGGGTAACACCATGAATTCCATCTTGTCAAGGGTAGAATATAATTATGATCAAAAGTATTTTGCTTCAGCGTCCTACCGACGTGATGGCTCTTCCAAACTTGGTCCTGAAACGCGTTGGGGTGATTTTTGGTCCATCGCTGCTTCATGGAGGATCAATAGAGAGTCCTTTATGGGCGAGGCCAAATACATCAGTAACCTGCGTTTAAAGGCATCCTATGGAATAAACGGTACACTACCTTCTTCCGATTTTGGCTGGCGTTCTTTGGCTGGCTACGGAAACAAATACATGGAGCAGGCCGGTGGCGGTATCTCTTCGCTGGCAGATAGAAATCTTAGGTGGGAAACCAACTATGTTACCAACATAGGTTTAGAGTTTGGCTTATTTGCTCAACGCCTGTATGGTAACATTGAGTACTTCAATCGCGACTCACGAGACCTGTTGCAGAATGTACCTATTTCGAGAGTAACCGGTTTTACATCTACACTAAGAAATATCGGTGAGATGAATAACCAGGGGTTGGAACTCACTTTAGGTGGAGATATCTTCCGCGAAACTAAATGGAGATGGAGTGTAAACGGCAATGCATCGTTTATCAAATCTAAAATAACCAAACTTTATAAGAGCGCAAATGAAACCAAAGGAAGTGACATTATTTGGTATGATCCAACCGGCGGCGATGACAGGGCTCAATTTATTTATAGAGAAGGCGAATCTACTTACACTTTCTATGGCTACGAGTGGGCTGGTGTAGATCCCGCAAATGGAAAGAACCGTTGGTATGTAAATAATGCAACCGATAAAACGGTAGGTGATTTTCAACTGAATGGAAAAGGAGCCACTTACGACTGGAGCAAAGCCAATTATGTGATATTGGGAAGTGCTTTACCAAAAGCATTTGGTGGCATCAGTACAGACCTTGAATATGGCAACTTCACCTTGGGAATTAACTTTATTTACAAGATAGGCGGATTTCTTTATGACGGTGCCTTTAAGGACATGGCCGACGATGGTTATTATTGGGAGCGCATCCGCTCTGAGATTGCTTATGAGGATATATGGACGCCTTCCAACACAACCGGAACGTTGCCTGAGCTGGATGGCAATGACCTTACTGATCCGATGAAGTTCAGCAACCGTCAGATGCACGAAGCCAGTTTTTTCAGATTGAAAACCCTTTCGCTTGGATATAATTTGCCGCGTACTGTGATCAACAGAATTGGTCTTTCTAATGCAAGATTTTTTGTAAACGGTACCAATTTGTTAACCACGTCTAAATACAAAATTGCCGATCCTGAAGTGAATAATTATGGGACAAGAGGATGGGAAACTCCTTATGGCAAAACATTTACTGTTGGTATTGATGTAAGTTTCTAAACCTCTAAAGATTCAAAAATGAGAAAGTACAATATATTTTTTGCAGCGCTTTTACTTTTAGCATTTGCCTCGTGTAAAAAAGATTTTTTGGATGTGAAGCCGACCAATGCAGGAGATGCGGAAACAGCTATACAAACTGCTGCCGACGCCAAGGTGATGATCAATGGCCTTATGAGTAAAATGACCAGTTCCGACTATTATGGAAGAAACTTTATTTTATATGGCGATGTAAAAGGCGGTGATCTTACCATTATTTCTCAAGGCCGCGGACTGGATGCTTTATATACTTTCAATCATTCCAAATCATCCAACAATTACTCGGGATTTTGGAACCAGATCTATCATTGCATTTTACAGGCGAATAATATTATAGCAAGCATTGACAAGTTGAAAGCAGCTGGCAGTATTGAAAACTTTGACACTTACAAGGGACAGGCCCTTACTGCAAGAGCTCTTATGCATTTTGACCTGGTACGTCTTTATGGAAAGTCCTATACACAGGACAAAGCTTCTTATGGGGTTCCCAATGTGACCCAACCGCTGAAGGCATCTGCACAGCCCTTACGTGCTAGTGTAGAGGAGAATTACACTCAAATTTTGAAAGATTTAAAAGATGCAGAACCATTGCTATCGAAATCAAAATCCAACGGTTATTTGAATTATTATGGTAATAAGGCTATCCAGGCCAGGGTTTATCTCACTATGGCAAAATATACTGAAGCAGTCAGCGCAGCCCAGGAAATTATCAACAGCAATGTATACAAATTGTATACTAATACTGAGTGGGTGCCTTCATGGAAAGCACAGTTTGGTTCTGAATCCATATTCGAACTTGGAATTTTTCCAAATGAAACTGACTTAGGCACCAGTTCTTTGGGATTTTATCTACGCCGCAAGGCACACGGTAGTAGTCAGGCTCTTGGCTGGTTTATGGCAAGCGATTATTTCCTTAATCGGTTAAAACAAGATGCCAATGATATACGGTGGGGTGTGATGAGCGCTGATGAAAGCAGCACAACCCGTCTCGGTGCCAGCTATAAGTACAGTGGAAGTATCACGCTGGAGGGCGATGGCAAAGGTTCATCTACTGCAGTAAACATTAAGGTGATCCGGCTTTCAGAAATCTACTTAATTGCTGCAGAAGCAGCTTTCTACAGCGATAAAACTCTCGCTGCTACTTATCTCAACCAGATCCGGAAGCGTTCTCCAACGCTTGCAGCGGCAACAGCAACCACCATTACATTAGACATGATTATGGAGGAAAGAAGTAAGGAGTTGTTTACCGAAGGTCAGCGCTTCTTTGATATGTTGCGTTTGAACCAACAAATTACTTTCAATGATGAATTCGGGAGCATAACAGTACCTTCCCGCCCCAAAACCATTGACCGAACTTTTCAAAAAGTGATCCTTCCAATTCCGCAGGATGAAATCAATGCCAACCCGGGACTGGAAGCACAACAAAACACTGGCTACTAATTAACCAACAATTAAAATAAAAGCCTGATCGCATGCACGATCAGGCTTTTATTATGTCAAATAACATGTCACGTCCACGCAGTGAAAATGGAAATAGAACAGAACCGAAGACGCTTTCAGTGTAAGATTGCACTAACAAGCCGATCCTATTTTTTTAGCCTATGCAATTTCTTTCCCTTCTCTGTAAAAACTTCAATCACACCTCTCGCATGCATATCATGTTTCACAGTTACTGCGTACCATCCAATAGAACCATCAAATTTTGTTTTTTGTTGTCTGAAACAATCATGAATACCATCAACAATCTGCGAGTAAGTAAGGGGTTGACTCTTTTTCAAAGTATGATAGATGGCTGTTGAAAAAATATCGTAGGTGTTTTTATCAACGTTCATACGCCCGCCAGTGTTTGGGTTGAGGCATTCAACTTTTTGAGGAGTTGTTTTAGTTGGCATATTATCTTTTTTGTTTAAAAAAAGTTTTGATTAGCGCTGCACAATCTTCCTGTAAAACACCTTTTGTTAACTGCGTTTTTGGGTGAAACGGCGACGTTTCTTTGGTAATATGAAGGTAGCCATTCTTTTCATCCGGTGCACCGTACACAACACGACCAATCTTACTCCAGTACAAAGCGCCGGCACACATCAGGCATGGTTCGATAGTAATGTAAATGGTGGCATCGGGTACATATTTGCTTCCCAGGTAATTGAATGCCGATGTAAGCGCAATGATCTCAGCATGAGCAGTCGGGTCCTGTAATTTTTCTACCTGGTTATATCCTCTTGCAATAATCTTATTATTAATGACCACCACAGCACCGATGGGTACTTCATCTTCGTC
>Ga0070684_100003531_pt1 | contig 11755 bp, 19 predicted proteins | sample KBSC723LmetaG_FD_65653 | JGI IMG/M metagenome (GOLD analysis project Ga0070684, IMG submission 65653) | Corn rhizosphere microbial communities from Kellogg Biological Station, Michigan, USA - KBS C7.2-3L metaG | ecosystem: Host-associated > Plants > Roots > Rhizosphere ...
GGGGCGCGAGGAGACGACTTCAATGTCCGTGCGGGACTTGATTTCGTTCCAGAGAGTCGCGTCGAGTTGATAGAGAAGACTCAGTTGCGGGCGCACTTTTTCGTGCTGCAACGCAAAGGTCTGTGCGACAGTTCCTTGGGCCATGATGAAACCTCTTCAGGATTCATCGCTCGCGTCCAAGTTCGCCCCGAAGGGCCAGCATTGTCGTGCTGTGTCGCCGCTATGCGATTAGATTGTGTGCATCCTCTACAGCGATTTCGAGCTTTCGCAGCTTTGTCAGGGGTTGCATCCCGAGGCTATTGGCTCTATCAACTGCTTTGGATGGTCCTACATAGTGTACTACTTACGTCAAGCCCACTGCACTCGTGTTCCGTTCTTGAGCACAGCTTGATTCTTGAAAATGTCTTCCGGCTTCGTCTTGAAGCGGTCAATCTGATCGGCAGAGGGAGCCTTCTGAAGCAACGTTACGCCCTTTGGCCTTGCCGCTACTGTTCCAGGCTTCGCCTTCTCCTGCACCTTCGCCTGAGACTTGGTTACGCCAAAGACTTTTGCTGCCGATGGAACTAACTTTGGAACTAAATCATCGAGTTTGGCCTGTTCGAGCTTCGCGAGGCCTTCCCGGTCGCCATTGGCAATCAGAGTGTCACGTCTGTTCAGAAAGCCTTTGTCTGCGCCTAGTTGTTTGCCGATGCGCTGTGATATCCACGATGCAACCGCAGATTTGCGGTCCTGATCCATCGTTTCCCAATCGCCAAAGGGCTTGATTTCTCGGGCAATGACAGAGTCTCTGTGTCTGATCGAATCCGCATCGACAGACTTGACGAGCAGTTCAGCCTGCTTTTGCGCGAACTGCTGGCGCTCCTGATCAAACTTCTGTCTTTCAGGATCTATTTTCTTTTCAGGCACCTTGGAGGCTGTGGCTCTGAACGATTCAACCCAGTCGATGACCTCTTGCAGCCCTTGCTTCGCTCCGTCTCCCACTGTCTGCAACAGACCCTTCAGAGCATTCGTCAGCCCAACCCCGTCGAAGGTGTTGACCATCACCCGCGCCATGATGTGCTGATATTGTTCTGGCGACGTGTTGGCAAACTCCTGAATCGCCAGCGGAACCATTTTCTCGAAGGCTTCAGGATCAGACTGCGCGATGTTCTTTACAAACTCCGGGCGCCCTTCGGTAAATGCCTTATCGAGCGCTTCCCACTCGCCAATTTCGGTTTTGGCCTGCTCGACAAACTCGCGGCCTCCGAGTTCGGTAACATACTTATGCGTTTCGAGCAGCGCGGGTAATCCCCCCGCAGCGTCGGCTTGCTTTTTCGACCAGACCGCATCGCGGATAAAACCCGGAAGCGAAGGATCAAGAGCCTTGAGAGCTTCGCGCTTCTGCGGGTCTTTGATCAGCCCGGTAGCATCGAACTTCCCTGTCGTCTGCTGTTCGGTCTGTTGGCCTTCGGTTTCAGTCTGAGTCTCGGTTCCCTGCGATTCAACTTCGGATGACTGACCTGTGTCTTCGGACGTGCTGACCGATTCGGCAGAAACGGATGATTCAACTGGTGCCTCTGCAACTGCGCCTTCAAGCTCTGGCATTTACGGGTGCTCCTTGTGGTTTTTGATCCTGCATTTCTGCTGCGGCAACCTCTGCGGGTGCCTCCTGAATCCCTGCCTCTGCTGCGGCCTGCATCTTGCCGCCCGGCGTCAAATCTTTGTAGTTGATCGATACTGACGGCGGTTTGCCTTGTGGCGCGCCCTGCTGGGCCTGCAATGCCTGCTTATGCAACTTGCCGTGCAACTTCACATTCTCGATACCGGCCAGATTGCCTTTTTCTTTTTCCTGGTTGCATTGGTCCGAAGCCAGCCAGTCCTGAATGACCTGAATGTGGAATTGGTGGAAGTCCCATTCCGGATCAATCGGCACGGTTGGCTGCGCCATAGCCTGCTGGACTTGCTTGATTACTTGCGGAGTGGGCGGAGGGGGTTCTGGCATCCCCTGCGCCATAGCCTGCTGAACCTTTTGCGCCATCGCAGCCAACGCCTGTTGCGGAGTGGGGACATTCGGGCCCGACTGAAGTAACTGCTCGATTTCCCTGAGCTGCTGGATTCTAGCATCGGCCCCTGGAATCTCAAGGTCTGTGTCGGTGTTCTCTTTGAGAAGCTCCTGATTCTCAGGAAGAGATAGAATTCCCTGCAATGATGGGACTTTGTCCGCGAAGCTGATCATTGACATCAGAATCGCTCTCTTGGCAGCGCGCGTATCCGGGAACGAAACATCTACTTCCGCGTAGAAATCCCCAGCATTCAGATCTTGCGTATCGATCTCACGCACGGAATCTGGCTGCAACGCAGTACCAGGAACCTTGATGGCCATTTTGGTGCCTTTATCTTTAGCCTTTTCTCCGCACCGCTTGATGGCTAGTTCTTCAAGGTGAGCTAGAAGCCACTGACTTGCGCCCCACGCAATACCCATTTGCCCAAGAGCCTGCTCGCGCATGATCTGAATGCCGCCCTTGGTTTCGTTGTGCTCATCTCCAGAGCCCATCAGAGAGGGAAGAGCAGCGGTAATCAACTGCGCTAATTCTCCAGAAAGATACTCAATCGCCCGAATCAGGTCAGGGCTGATCTGTACCGGCCGTCCAAAGAGGATCTTGTTTCTGATGTCTTCATTAGGCTGCAGAACTACGGGCAAGGTGTTACCGGGCTCAGAAACGTGCTCCTGCTGGGCCTGGAGGTCGTACGTATCCTTGTCCATGTAGTTTTCGGGGATGCAATATTCGTGCATCTCCTTGCGCAGGTTCATCAGGTCATTGAAAGCGTCCTGAATCGGCACAAATGCCTTCAGAAGCGAGGTCCTGTTCTGCCCATCGCCCGGCTTGGCATGCCCTACGCGAATCCATTTGTCCATCGAGGCGTTCCAGCTCTTGCAATACACCCCTCCGCAGACAATCAGCTTGATTCCGTCCGGATACGTCTCTTTCAGCCACTCGCGCTGATCTTTTGGAGCCTTTTTATAGAACGCAGGCCGTAAAAACGCGATATGCCTGGTTGTAAGGTGCTCCCACGTCTCGCCTGTGGCTGTAATGACCTTGGTTCCCTGCACTACACCGATGCGAGCCATGCGCTCATAGGCGGATTCGCCGGAATCCTGCGATCCTGACTTGATTTTCGACTCGCCCTGATCATCTACTGCTTCGGGGTAGCATTCCTCGAGATATTCCGTCTCAAATTCCCGCGATTGCACAGCATATGGCCAGTCGCAGAGGTTTTTCTGAGTGATTGGCACTTTCCACTCTAAAACTCCGTCGATTTCGAGCCTCTCCGCGCCCATCGGTTCGTTATTTGCGTCGTAGCCGTATTGAGGATCGGCGTCTTCATCGCAAACCATGCCTACTACGCGCCCATCGGTGCACATCAGGCGGGCTACTTCGATTTGCAGGTTCTTGATGTCGTTGATTTGTTCTAAACGGCTCTTGTATTGTTCGGCCACCGTCGCCGCAGTGATGTCTACAGTCCTTTTGGCCGTGCGAGGGACCATGTGCGCGCCAACATCATTCTGCGACAGAGCTGCTGTCAGCGTTCTCAAGAATGCGGAATAGATGTCGTACACATCGCAGTAGCGTTCCTGATCTGCTGCGGTGCCTGTCCCGCCCTGGTAGAGCGGAGCGAACATCATCGTATTCCAATTCCAGTAGATGTACTGGATGGAACGCGAGTAAAACCTCTGCTGGCGGGCGTCAATGACCTCGGTACGGCGCGAATAGACCTCGCGGGTCAGCGCAGAGCGCAAAAGACCCTTCAGAACATTCTGCTTCTCTTCAGGAAGATTCGGAAATCCGTCTTCCTGCCGCCAATCTTCGCCGGTTTCCTCAATCTCGGGCTCTTCAGCCTCTAACTGCTCTGGCGCAACAAGGCTAGTTGACATAGCGACTGTGAGCCTCTTCGATCTTTTCCTGTCGCTTGCCCATCAGGATGGTGATGACGCAGGTTCGGAGTGTGTCGCAGCAAAGCATCTGACCTTCGACGTTGATGTCATGGCAGTAGGGACACACAATGACGTGCTTTTCGCCTGCCATGCGAGGCGCTTCCATCTGCTCCTTGACGCGGAGAATCTTTTGGCGGGATGCGATTTCTTCAGCAGTGATCATTTCTTCATCCCTCTTGCAAGCCGACGCAATGCGCCCTCTTTTTTCGGTGCATACTCCGGCTTGCCTGCCTCTGATCCCACCGCAAAGTCATGCAATTGGCCATGAGACATCCCCAGCAAGCCCCGATTGCGCTTATAGAGTTTGCTGGGATTGTGCTCTGCGATCTGCATCGCGGTTTGTTGTGCCTTCGAGACTGACGGCATCGCTCACCGCCTAGTAGAGGACGTGGGTTGTCGAGGCGTACACGGAACCAGCAGCAGCGGCATAACTGAACACGCCTGCAATGCCGGAGTAATCGAGAACAGTGGTCGTCGCGCCAAGTGACTTGAACCCCGTCAGCGCTGTGATTCCAGCGGCATGGCTCGCATATTGCCTGAACCAAGCTGGAGTGAGCGCAATTAGACCACCGCCAGCCGCAAGCCGATCAGCCGCAGCTTCCTGCAACCCATTTGAACCAGAAGACACGATCTCGCCGGCTGAATGCGCATTGGCAAAAGTCGCCGTGAACGTGCAGGTATTCAAGCCCTGCGGGTTGGAGGCGCTTGCGGCGGTAACAACGACCGTCTCTGCATTTGCGCCGGTTCCGACTGTCAAGCTGGCATTCACGAACAGGGGCAGGATCTTGCGACCATCTTGGGTGGTCGAATAGCCGAGTTCGACTATGTAGGTCTGGGCGCCGGTTCCCGTATTGGAAGAGGCGAGAATGAGCGGCTGTGCCTGCCCATTCACCCCAAAAGCAAATTCAAAAGCGTTGGCAATGCCGTTTGAGATTGACTGAGCCATTGTCTCTCCTTATGCGGGGAACGTATCTGTTACGTCCACGCCATTGATGTCCACTTGTTTAAATCCGCCCTGTTTGTGGCATCCAAGGCAGATACGATCTGGCGGGAAATTGAAATACATCTGCCCGCAGGTCGTGCAGTAGTAGAAGCGGACCCCGCCCAGCTTCGGAGCGAGCGGCCCAGGTACGGGTTGAGAGGTTGCAGCCATGAATCTCCTTGCACGTTAAGGCGCTCGGTGCCTTCTGCATCCCGAAGGGAGCGTAGGAACCGCGTTTATTGCTGCGGCGGGCATGAATTCCCGCGTCTGCCCCACCGTGCTGGTGGGGTCGTTCCCGAGCGCCTGTTTCTGCGCATCTAAGTTGTCCTGGAGGTGTGCCGATGCTGATTTACTGAACAGCATTTACATACCCAACGCTGATACGTGCGCGTGCTCCGGTTCTTCTGAGGTTTCGCCCTCATCTGACTCTTCGCCCTCAAGCTGCGCCAGGTGCTCTTTCAAAGCCTCGATGCTTTCATGCTCATCCGGGCCTGAAACTTCGCCGCTCTCATCAACGTGATGCGAGGTGTGTGTGCCGTCGCCGTGATGCTCGACGTGCGTATGAGCGTTTCCGGTTGCGGAGTGCATCGCCTTCAGATGCTCTTTGATGGGGCTCTCTTCTTCCGTCTTTTCCTCGGGCGTGCCTTTGGGCGCAAGAGGCTTTTCGGGCTTAGCTGAGTGCAGCCGTGCTGACTGATCGTTGTGGCGGTAGGTTCCCTGTTCATCAAGCGGCATTGTGCTCTCCTTCATTGAGGACCATACTTGCCCTCCATGGCGCGAATGTTATTTTCTGTAACCTGGTCCCGGTGCTCTGTCGGCTTGTAGGACTCAAACTCTGCGCGCGCGCGTCTTTCAGCAAGCCCGACGCGGCGATGGGGGGCAGGTTTGATTGCCGGGCCTTCGGTCGGTAGCGTAGCGCGGGCGATCTGCTCTTCAACCTTGAATTTAGAGGACCATGAGCTCACTTGCTTTTCAAACAGCTTGCGATCCTGCCACGCAACGAACAGGGGCCATGCATGACGGGCGACAATGCCAGCGGCAAAGCACGCAATGGCGATGATGGCTACTTGCATGTTCTGCCCCTGTTGAAGGCTTCGATAGCGACCTCTTCAATCCTCTTTGGCCACACATCTAAAGCCTCTCCTATGGTCATTCCGCCTAAACCTCTAAATGACTCGCGGCAGAGTTCTCTAATGTCCTCTGGTATCTCCGGGACTGCAAAGAGATTTCGCACCTTTTCCATGCCCGCAATGAATTCCTTATCTACGCCCTCCACACATGTTGTTTCGCGCAATCGACCGATTTCGTTGGAGAGCCAGCGGAGAGCGGCTTCGAGAACTGCGCTCAAGTCATTTAGGCTACATAAATCGCAATGAACGGTGCGCCGGTTGTTGACAGCCCCAAGCGATGCCTTAAGCATTCCTTCTGGAACCTTTATTTGGGTCTGCCCCATCTCAATTGCCTCCTTACGGGTTGATGCGTCTTACCCCAGTTCACATCAAACTTCCTGCCGGCCATAGCTCTTGCTGTCTGCTCTAAGTCAGCCTCGGGCTTCTGAATCGCTGCTAAGACTTCAGACAACTGCACTTCTCTGGGCTTCTCTCTGGGCTTGCCATAGATGGCATACAGACCATACCCAGCCCCTTGTAATGGTGAATCTGTGCCGTCTGTCGTTGCTTCCATCTTTTCGGGCTGAACCTCATCAGCCTTCATGATGGGAATGATGCGTCTCAATTGCGTGCAGGCGTCGGAGATCTGCCACGCTGGAACTTCGAGCAAATGCCCTTCAGCGTCTTCGCCTAGTCTTACCTTCTGCCGCATCCGCTCGCGCATCAGCGTGTCTCTGCCTAGCTTGTCTCGCGTGCTCTCATGCGGAGCTGGGATGCCATGCTTTCTTAAGATGGGCAGCATTCGGTTGTTAACCGAGTTTGAGTTCTCGCCCATCGTTGCCGTCTTCTTGGTAGCGTTGGCATCGAAGGAATGCGCAAAGCTCTCAAATTTCGGCATCTTGCCATCCTCAAGCGCCCATTCGCACAAGAGTTTAGCTAACTCTTCCGGCTCCTTCTCGCGCTCAAACAGCTCGTCATAGGTGTACAGAATTCCTTCATCGTCCATGACGTGCTTGTAATAGCTGGCCGGGTGAGCATATCCCCAATTGCCTGAGATCCATTGCTTCCACCACGGCTTTATCTCTAACTTATGCCGGGGAAAGACATGAATGTCCTCATCCCATGCGCCCCGGAAATACCCGCCCGCTGCACCCCATTTGGCGAACTTCAGCGCATCGCGCATTGCCTCCGGGTAGGCTTCGAGGTTCTTGAGAAATACCGGATCGTTCGCGTATACCGGATTATCGAGGTACGTTGCTTCGAAGTACGGATAGTCTTGAGGGTTGTAGCTTCTCTTCTGCGAAGCATCCATTTCCATACAAGGAACGTGCTTCACAAACACATCTTCTACCCATACTGCGCCGATGCCAATAGGGTTTCCAGAGCCGAACTTGCGAACCTGCCTGCTTACCGGACATCTATTCCAAGCGCTTGTTGCCATCCACTGCTTGAAGGTGAACTCGCAGAGCTCGTCATAATAGATTTGAAGCCATTGCCCCTGATAGTCCCAGGCGTTGTAGTCGTACTGCATCGAGCCGAACTTGGTTGTCGCGCCATTCTTCCAAATCACTTCACTCTTGGTCTCGTTGAACTTCGAGTAAAGCTCTTTCGGGAACAGCTCGCGAAAGCGGGTGATGACTGTAGCTTCGAGCTTCGGAAAGGTCCTGCGCAGGCTTAGCGTGTGAACCTTGGGCCCGTCTTCGAGGTTGAAGGCGTTGACGGCGTGAAACTGCTCCATCAACCCTGCAGCCGTCTTGCCTGGTCCTGCCGCCCCGCCTAAGAATCCGTAAGGCGCTGGCGACTCGTGGAACCTGCGCTGAAACGGGTACGGATCGTAGATGTCGCGCATATCGAACACGAAGCGATCTGCGCCGGATCGGATGTCTTGGATGGTGCGCTTCTCAGGCAATCACGCACCGGCAAGTCAGGCAGTAGCGCCCTTGATTGGCAATAAGGTGGCCCTCATGGTTGCCAGCATCTTCTGGTACCGCTCCACCTTCGGGTTGGCGTCCCAATTCTCCCCGTCCAGCCAATTCAGACCGCATGGGTTGCACCGGATGTAATCGCTTCTTTGGACTCTTGGCGTTCCGCACTGCGGGCACGGTGGGAGGGTTCCCACTTCCGCTAGTCGTTCCTGTCTTGTCTGCTTCAGAAGGTCGATGAGTTCCACGTAATCTCCAAGCGACTACCCAAGCCAAGCTGCGCTCTTCTCGCTTTGCTTCGGCTCTGAGTTCTGCAACCAGATCGGCTGGTAGTCTAAGTGAAATGTGTTCGGTTGTGTTCGCCACGAACACATTGTAGCACTCATTACCTCGCGATAGTGATCGTCGTCGCTCCAGGATCGGAGGCGCAGAGCACGCGATAGAACCCAAACGATGCCGGAAAGCTCACGGCTGTATTGGCTGCGACTGTAACTGCTGTGCCTAGATAGCTATACGCCTGGTAACTGGCCTCAACGTCCTTGCGCGCATATTCAACAGTCAGTGCAACAGCTGATTCATTGGCGATAACCAACAATTCGGAAGACAAATCCGCCGAAGGACCATAAGCCACGGCAATGGTCTTCAAGCCTGTAAGTGATGCGCTTGAAAGGGTTATCAAGTCGCCAGGCGTGATCTCTACTGCCTTGCCATCTGCGTATGCCGGCATCTATTCTCCTTGCTTCGGACGGGGTACTGAGCTGATGATCTGCAGGCCTAAGTGCAATGGATTGTCTGCGCTATCGCCTGGTGTCTTATCTCGCCATTCTGTTGGCTTGCGGTTCTTCAGCCAGAAGATCATCGATGTTGGATCGGGCGGTACATGCTCACGGAATGTTACAGTTACAGGCGTTCCGTCTTTGGCGAGGAAGATCTTTACTGCATCTCGCTCGTAGCCCGTAGCGCGTTCAAACAGCGAGCGTTCTACCCGATCATCCGCTAAAGGCTTGTTGGTCTTTATGGCGTGAAGAAATTCTGGATAGCGAATCCGCCAACTGTAAATAGTTCTTACTGTAACTCCAAACTCATCAGCGAGTTCTGCATCTGTTGCTCCTGCTGCACACATTTCTTCAGCGCGAGTAGCGAACTCTGGTTTGTATTCAGAAGGTCTGCCCATGACACGTTATGCTGCGTTCTCACTGAGGCAGTTTATTGCAAAGAGGTTCGCATCTCTTGCAAGCTGGCGCTCTTCATAGAGATGTGGGAGGTTGATTACTTTTAGGCCGTGACACTCTGCGAGAGCGAGGGGTTCGATTAGCCTGGATTGCTCGGAGCGTGCGTTTACTCTTTCAGCAAGCGTGAGATCCCGGATCGTTTGTCCCTGCACGACCCAGCAGGAGATGCACTGATCGATGCGGTTCTCTGCCTGAGAGCGCTTGAGACGGAAGCCGGAGGTGAGATTGGTTATGCGCAAGCTACGTGCCTTCAGGCCTTTTGTCGAGGCCGCTTTGCGCTAGAAGTTCCGCCACATCATCGACATGCAGACAGTCACACATGCAGGCGTATTCGTTCGATGATTGCACGATGGCGATATTGCCGTTGCAGTAATCATTGCCGGGAGTTGCACTGTGAAGCACGCCGAAAGCTTCGATCTTTCCGCCATTCAGCCGAACAACCTTGTCGCCGTTCTTGGCTTCGCGTCCATTCCGATAATGCATCTAGTCCTGCCTTTCCCTGTCGTATTGCGAGAGCGTGGGAGTGGTTTTCACACGGATACCGCCTATCTGCGGCCAAAGCTTGACCCTGGGGCGCTTGCTAGACGGTTTTGGAGACTCTGAGGGCTTAGTTGTCACGGGGACTCGGCATGATCCTGTTTCCGAGCATCAGGGGCTTCTTACCGCAAAGCCTAGGGTTTTGTACGGCTGGATTCGGGTGTGAATATAGCAAAGCAGAATTATTTGTCAACAACTTTGTATATACATTACAGGCAGCAGTGATCTTTGGAAACTCTGTGCGCATTTTGTGCTTGTATTTATCCCCTTCAAAAGTTTTCCTTGTAGAACTTTGCAATGATGGCTTCGATGTTCTCGACCCGCGTTGACATGCCCTCTCCGTCATCCTGCTCGATCCAAACATGAGTGCGGGGCTCGAATGGCGGCTCTTTGCCTTCAGGAACCTCTATGAGCGAAAGAGTGTACTTGCCTATTTGCAGCATAGAGTCCTCTCCCTCAAAAGCGATGATGCCAGATGACTTCCCGCTCATCTCTGCGTCTGCGCTCGTGATCCAGGGTAAGCAGCCCTTGGATTGAATTCTGCAGGCGCTTATCCCTTGCTGCTGCTTCAAAGGCTTCTCGTTCGTGCAGCTTGCAGAAGCCCTGATCCCCTACATGGCGCAGTGCTATGTTTCCACAGTGGCAGGTCATTGCTGCGCCTCAGATTCACGCTCTAGGTGCATGGCTTCAATCGCTTTATTGGTTCCGTTTCTCTCCATCGCCCCAGTCGGCATTGTTGAATCGTTATGATTGCCTTCGTGCCCTCGAAAGCGGTCGCATACTCGGGGGCTATGTGGATCTCGGAAGCAGCAAAACGTCGCTGATTGAGGCGGAAGGCTTGATAATTCTCGGTTGTTTGCAACTGCCATGCTTAGAAACTCTTGTTCCGTCATTGCTTTCCTCCGTACATGAGCTGGCCCTTCATTGTGCGTTGCCCTTCTCGCGGGTGTCGCGGTCAAGCCATTCTTGGCTCAGCCAATCGATAAGGAAATCCAGCCGCCTGCTCTCCTGCTGAATTTGCCCTCGAAGTGAATCTATTTGGCTTGTCTTTGTTCTCAGCGCCAAACGCTCATTGTTGGCAAGGTTTAACGCATCAGTCAGCCTCTCCACCTCTGCGGCGAGGTCGGCGATGCGCTCGATGAGTGCAATCTCAAAATTGAATGTCGGCGGATAAACGTGGTCTTTGTGCCCATGCCGAACACTCAGCAGGTAGTGGTAGCGCTCGGCTAAATCACTCGGTATCTGTCTCTCGACGCCCATCACAGTCTCCAATACACGGTCAATCTCTTTGTCTGCATATGCCCTCAAGTCTGCGCGGCTCACGAATCCGAACCGCTTATGGCACACAATACACTCGCCCCAACAGCCAGTATCGTCAGACTGAGTTACGCATCGGCAGAAATGCCACTTCCAGAATTTCCAAGTCACTTACTATCCCCTGTTTTGCGCAGCGGTCCCACCGATAGACATTTACGCTTGCCGCAATAGGATGCCCATCCATAATCACCATTGTCGGCATACATCGGCACTGGCCCCAAAGGCTTACTTCCACAAAACGGACAACTCTTCAGTTCTTCCATCTCATCCTCTTTCCTGCTCCTGGCTCGCATCAGGTTTATTTAATGCGGATTCAGCGATGCGATGGATCTTTGCCCACGCGTGCTGATTACCAATAGAGACAGGGTATTGCCGCTTTGCCTCTTCACAAATTTGCACCAAAGCCACTCGCAGTTGGTTGGCATCTGCCTCCCAATCCATCAAAGCTAGCGCCCGATTCTCCGAGGTTTGCTCTATACCTTCGAGATACTTGCGCAGCGAATAGTCGCACTGGCACCACTGATTTGTATGACCGATAGCACAGCCAAGGTCTTCAGTATGGGCATCCCACGGATGCATACAGCGCGGGCAAGTCTCTTTGTCGTTCACTTTTTGCGGATCAACTAGGTGATTCACAATCCTCATCCTCTTTCCTGCTTGCGTGTAGCGAGCAAAGCGTTTAC
>Ga0070684_100003533_pt1 | contig 11754 bp, 12 predicted proteins | sample KBSC723LmetaG_FD_65653 | JGI IMG/M metagenome (GOLD analysis project Ga0070684, IMG submission 65653) | Corn rhizosphere microbial communities from Kellogg Biological Station, Michigan, USA - KBS C7.2-3L metaG | ecosystem: Host-associated > Plants > Roots > Rhizosphere ...
GTCACCCACGACCGCTATTTCCTCGACAATGTCGTCAACTGGATCCTCGAGCTCGATCGGGGACGTTATTACGTCTATGAAGGAAACTACTCCACCTATCTGGAAAAGAAGGCGAAACGCCTCGAACAGGAAGAGCGGGAGGAAGCCGGCAAGCAGAAGGCCATCGCCGACGAGCTCGAGTGGATCCGGCGCAGCCCCAAGGCCCGCCAGGCCAAGTCGAAGGCCCGCATCAAGGCGTTCGACCAGCTCGTCGACGCGCAGGAGAACCGCACGCCGACCAAGGGCGAGATCCTGATCCAAGTGCCGGAACGGCTCGGTGGCAAGGTGATCGAGGCGAAGGGGCTAAGTAAATCCTACGGCGACAAGCTGCTGTTCGAGAATTTGAGCTTCACGCTGCCGCCGGGCGGGATTGTCGGCGTGATCGGACCCAACGGCGCGGGCAAGACGACGTTGTTCAAACTGATCACCGGGCAGGAGAAGCCCGATGCCGGGGCGATCGATATCGGCCCGACCGTGCACCTAGGCTATGTCGACCAGAGCCGCGACGCGCTCGACCCCAAGAAGAACGTCTGGGAAGAGATTTCCGACGGCCTCGACATCTTCAAGATCGGCAAGCACGAGTTCGGCACGCGCGCCTATGTGGGCGCCTTCAACTTTCGCGGCCCCGACCAGCAGAAAAAAGTTGGGCAGCTCTCCGGCGGCGAGCGCAACCGTGTCCATCTCGCCAAGATGCTCAAGGAGGGCGGAAACGTTCTGCTGCTCGACGAGCCGACCAACGACCTCGACGTCGAGACCCTGCGCGCGCTCGAGGACGCGCTCGAGAATTTCGCGGGCTGCGCCGTAGTCATCAGCCACGACCGCTTCTTCCTCGACCGCCTGGCAACCCACATCCTCGCGTTTGAGGGCGACAGCGAGGTCGTCTGGTTCGAAGGCAATTTCGAGGCGTATGAAGAGGACAAGGTGCGCCGCCTGGGCGAGGAAGCGACCCGGCCCCATCGGATGACATACCGGAAGCTGACGCGGTAGCTGTACCAAATGATCACCGTCACTGCTCGTCTGTCGCTGTGGACCGGCGAAACCGGTAGCTGGCATTTCATCACCGTGCCGGAGGAGCAGTCGGATGAAATCCGCGCGCACTGCCTGGCGAGCATGCGCGGGTTCAAGTCGGCGCGTGTCGAGGTGCGGATCGGTGACTTCAGCTGGCGAACATCGGTCTTCCCGATGAAGAGCGGCGGCTATTTCCTGCCGGTGAAGAAAGAGGTCCGCTGCCGCGCCGGTATCGCCGCTGGCGACGAGGTCACTGTCGAGATCGAATTACTCTGAGCCGCTGCCGCCGGGCGATTTGTCGGCCGGATGGCGCGCCGGATAGCGCTGCTGGTGGTCGATGTCGTCCTGCTTGTCGACGCCTTCATGCGCTTGGGGGTCGCGGACGCGCTCGAGCTCGGCCTGGGTGGCGACATCCTCCTGCAGATTGCCGCCAGAGCTTCCGCCCTGGCTCGGGGCGAAGTCGGCGCTGTCGCGGTCGATAATGTCGCTGTCGTCGTTCTCGCGGGCAGTCTCGGTTCGGCGGTTTTCCATCGCGCTTGCCTCCTTTGCCAAACGAACGGGCGACCCCCGGCCGTCGTTCCCCGTCGGGACGTAACGGAACCATCATGTCCGGCCTCAGGTTGAGCGGGCGATGCAGGACCCATTCAGCGCGTTGGTCAACAGCGCGGGCGCGGCCCCGGTTGCTGCTCACGGGCAGGTCGAGGGGATGAGGATCTTCGGCGTCACGTTGATCGGCGCGACGCAGCACAATTGGCACAAGCTGCTACTGACGATCGCCTTCGTCGCGGTCGCCTGGATCATCGCCTGGCTGCTTCGGCAGGGTCTCAAGCTGTTCATCGGCAGCCGAAGCGGCACCCGCTTCCAGTTCTGGGCCAAGCAGGGCGTGAGCCTGATCATCGCCGCGGTCACGATCCTCGGGATCATGTCGATCTGGTTCGACAGCCCGGCGCGCCTCGCCAGCGTGCTCGGCCTGATCGGCGCCGGAATCGCCTTTGCGCTGCAGCGGGTGATCACCGCCGTCGCGGGCTATTTCGTGATCCTGCGCGGAAAGACGTTCAACGTCGGCGACCGGATCCAGATGGGCGGCGTGCGCGGTGACGTCATTGGCCTCACGTTCATGCAGACGCGAATCATGGAGATGGGCGAGTCGCCGCGCGAGGAGGACGAGGACAAGTCATGGGTGCGCAGCCGGCAGTTCACCGGCCGGATCGTCACCGTCACCAACGACAAGGTGTTCGACTGCCCTGTCTACAATTACACGCACGAGTTCGCGTATATCTGGGACGAGATCAGCATCCCGCTCGCTTACCACCAGGATTTCAAGAAGGCCGAGGAGATCATCCTCAGCGCAGCGAATGCGCAGGCGCGAACCTCGAAGGGCCTGGGCAAGGAGGAGGTTCGGCGGCTCGAGCGGCGCTTCGGAATCGACGCGGGCGAGATTGATCCGCAGGTCTTCTGGGCGATCACCGAGGATTGGATGGAGCTGACGGTCCGTTTCCTCGGGCCGGATCACGGCATCCGTCACATCAAGGACAAGATGACCCGCGACATCATCGCCGGGTTCGAAAAGGCGAACATCGTAGTCGCCGCGCGGAGGCAGGAAGGGGTAAGCTTGGAACCGCCGAAGCGGAGAAGCGCGAAGCGTTAGGCCTGCCGGCTCTTCGACAGCTCCTCGGCGGTGCGTTGATATTGCTCGCCCATGCTTCCGAGGATTTCGGACACTTCACGGTTGTAGGTCGCGCTCGCGAGGCGCCGGCAGCGTTCAGCCTGAGCGCTTAGCGCCTCGATCTGCTGCTCTGGCGGCAGCCCGTCGACAACCGAGCTCAAGTTCGCTGTTTGGCGCATCTGTTGGTGATTTTGAGCCGTCACAATTGCCCCGCCGAAACTAACGCAGATTAGGTGCCAAAACTGGTCTCACCCGCTCCGGTTCCAGTCGGCGCACAAATCTATGTCGGTGTGTCGTCCCGACAACAGAGCGCGAATCGAACCGGCCGCGAAATTTTCTGTGGATCATCCATCCACAGCCGACGCTTTCAGCGCAGGCGCTTAACTAGCAGGCGACCGTCGTCGCCGGACTTCACCTCGAAATTCGGAACGGCTTTGATGAGGTCGGACAGGCGGGTGTAGCCGTAATTCCGCGCGGCGAAGCTCGACACCGCCTTGGCCCGCTGGCCGAGCTCCGAAAGGGGCGTGAAGCCTTCCTCGTCGCGCCTGGACGCCTTGTACGCCGAGCCAAGGACCTGGAGCAGCTCCGGGTCGACCGGCCGCTGTCCCTTGCCGGCGGTCGGCTGCTCGAGCTGCTCCTCGTCATTGAGGACGAGAGCGCCGACATCGAAGAAACGCGTGCACGCCTGCTGGAAGGAGAGGGGAGTCTTGGCGGTCCCGAAGCCATAGACGGGGAGGCCGTCCTCGCGGATGCGTTGGGCGAGCGGAAGGAAGTCGCTGTCCGACGACATGATCCCAAATCCGTCGAGGTTGCCGCGGTAGAGCAGGTCCATCGCGTCGATGGTCATGCGCATGTCGGTCGCGCTCTTTCCCTTGACCACGTCGAATTGCTGCATCGGCACGATCGAATGGAGGCCCGTGAGCTGACCCCAACCCTTGAGACTGGCCTTGGCCCAGTTTCCATAGGCGCGACGGATATTGATCGTGCCGAGCTCTCCGAGCACGAGCAGGACATCGTCGAGATGCTCGGGGCTGGCGTTGTCGGCATCGATCAGCAGGGCGATATTGGCTTCCTGGTCGGGCAGGCGTTCGCGCATGCTTCAATATCCTCCTCGCATCCCCTTAGCGCGGCGTCGTGGAATGGCCACCGTTGAACGCGGCGTCCGTCGCCGAGCTGAACGGCAGATGATCGATGCGGGAACGAAACGCCGCTTGGTGCACTTAATCCGGCAATGGGGGCGAGTTGTGGAAGGGACGAGAAAATGAAGAAGCTTGGTCTTGCCGCAGCCCTTGCCGTTGCGAGCGTTTCGGTAGCTGGCTGCACTACTTACCCGGATCAATATGGCTACGGTAGCCCGTACGGCTATAACAACGGCTATTATCCTTACGGGTACAACAATGGCTATGGCTACAACGGCTATGGCACCAATTCGCAGGCCGGCAACGTGGTTGGCGGTGCGGCGATCGGGGCGGCCACCGGCGCGATTGCCGGCGCTGTCCTCCCGGGCATCAAGCCGGGCACCGGCGCGATTGCCGGCGCCATCCTCGGCGGCGTCCTCGGCGCCACTGTCAACGGCCACCAATATTACCGGGATACGCGCGGCTATTGCTATTACGTCGACCAGTACGGTCAGCCACACTACAGCTACGACATTCGCTGTTAGGCGGCCGTAGCCGCACGTTCTTTGGGCTGCTTGACGAGGCGGGAGTCTTCTTCCGCCTCGTCAACTCGTACCTTGGTTCGGTCTATTCCGTTTTGAACACGCTTGGTGGCCCGCCGACCTTCGGAACGGGAACGATACTGCTGCTAGCGCACTGACAGGAGCGGGCGCGTTGGGCCCCTGCTGTGGAGAAACGATATGAAACATCTTCTGATTTCCGCTGCCGCCGTGAGCAGTCTCGCGCTCGGCGGCTGCACGACGGATCCTTACGCGAACCACCAGATCGCAACCACCGCGACCGGAGCCGTGATCGGCGCAGGCGCCGGCGCTGTCGCGGGCTCGGTCCTTCCGGGCATCGGCACTGCAGCCGGTGCAGCGGTCGGCGGAGTCCTTGGCGGCGTTGCCGGGGCGATCATCGGCGGCCACCAATATTATCGCGATACGCGCGGTTATTGCTATTACGTCGACAGCAACGGCCAGCCACATTATAACTACAACGTAAGGTGCTAGCCTGAACTGTTCAGACGGGGCGGAAGCTTCCTTCCGCCTCGTCGAGGACATACAGCCGGCCCTCGGCGATCGAGAAATGGGCGCCGTGAAGCCTGAGGTTGCCGTTTCTCTCCCGTTCGGCGATCCACGGGAAGGTGCGGAGGTTGGCGAGGCTAACCTTCACCGCCTCGCGTTCCATCTCGAGGAAAGCAGGACGGTCGAGCTCCTTGTGGCGCGCGCGGACCTGGTCGCGCGCCGAATGCAGCATCCGCACCCAGTCTCCGATGAAATGGCCTTCGCCGGGCGGCGTGTCGTCGAACTGCCCGGTCAGCGCAGCCGCGCACCCGCCGCACATCCCGTGGCCCATCACCAATATTTCGCCGACGTTGAGCTGGGTGACAGCGAATTCAAGCGCGGATGAGACGCCGTGGTAACCCTGGCTCGTCTCATAGGGAGGGGCGAGCGCGGCGATGTTGCGTACGACGAACATCTCGCCCGGGCGCGCGTCGAAGATCTGTGCGGGATCGCTCCGGCTGTCGGCGCAGGCGAGGATCATCACTTGCGGACTCTGGCCCTCGGCGAGCTCGGCCCAGCGTTCGCGCTCTCGGTCCCAGCCCTTCTCGCGGAAGCGGCGGTAGCCTTCGATCAGTTGCTGCATGTAGGGCATGAGGGGCGGCTAGCCGGACGAGGGGAGGGGTGGCAAGGGTTGACGCCAATCGCTATCTGCGCGCCATGAACGCTCCCGCCGCAGTTCCTCCCAAGCAACGCAAGCCCGACTGGATCCGGGTCAAGGCGCCGGTGAGCGAAGGCTACCACGCGACGCGCCGGCTCATGCGCGAGCTCAACCTCGCCACAGTGTGCGAGGAAGCGGCCTGCCCGAACATCGGCGAATGCTGGACCAAGAAGCACGCGACGGTGATGATCCTCGGCGATACGTGCACGAGGGCCTGCGCCTTCTGCAACGTGAAGACGGGCATGCCGAGGCCGGTCGACCCGCTCGAACCGGAACATGTCGCGACGGCGGCGGCGGAGCTGGGGCTCGAGCATATCGTCGTCACGTCGGTCGACCGCGACGATCTTGCCGATGGCGGCGCTTCGCAGTTCGTGAAGGTGATCGAAGCGCTTCGCCGGAATACACCGCAGACGACGATCGAGATCCTGACCCCCGACTTCCGCAACAAGAGCGAAGCCGCGGTGGATGCGATCGTTGAGGCCGGCCCCGACGTCTACAACCATAACCTCGAGACCGTGCCACGACTCTATCCGACGATTCGCCCCGGTGCGCGCTATTATGCGTCACTGCGGCTGCTCGAGAGCGTGAAGCGCAAGGCGCCGCACATCTTCACCAAGTCAGGGCTGATGGTCGGCCTCGGCGAACAACGCCTCGAAGTGCACCAGGTGATGGACGACATGCGCTCGGCGGGCGTCGATTTCCTGACGATGGGCCAATATCTCCAGCCGACTCCACGGCATGCAAAGGTCGAGGAGTTCGTCACTCCCAAGGCGTTCGACGCCTATGCGGCGATCGCCCGGGCCAAGGGCTTCCTGCTCGTCGCCGCGTCGCCGCTGACGCGCTCGAGCTATCACGCGGGCGACGATTTCAAGAAGATGCAGGCGGCACGCCTGGCGCAATTGGAGCGTTCGAACGGCTGATGCCTCGGCATAGCGAAACGAAGCACCTGCCTTACACACCCGAGCAACTCTTCGACATGGTCGCGGACGTGAAGGACTACGACCAATTCCTCCCGTGGGTCGTGGCGGTGCGGGTGCGCTCATCGAGCGAGAAAGAGACGGTGGCGGACCTGGTCGTCGGGTTCAACGCGTTCAAGGAGCGGTTCACCAGCCGGGTGCTCAAGGACCGGCCGCACAAAATCTGCGTCGATTACATCGAGGGGCCGCTCAAATATCTCCACAATGAGTGGGTGTTCGAGCGGGCCGCGGACGGGGGCACTAACGTCCACTTCTCGGTCGATTTTGCGTTCAAATCGCGGTTGTTCGAGACTCTTGCCGGAGCGATGTTCGACCGCGCGCTGAGGCGGATGACCAATGCCTTCGAGCAGCGCGCCGCGGCGCTTTACGGCATCAGCAAGTCGAGCGCGCAAAGCGCCGCCTGAAGCCGGACCCCGGAGCGGGTCTTCTCATCGAAGAACTTCTGGTCGGCGACGATCTTCGCCGGATCCGCATCGCGCTCGGCGCGGGCGAAGACGACGGTTCCGACCGGCTTCGACGCCGTTCCGCCACCGGGGCCGGCGATTCCGGTGATCGCGACGGCGACGTCGGCGTCGGACGCGGCGAGCGCTCCTCGAGCCATCGCCCATGCGGTCGCGACGCTGACCGCGCCGAAGGTCTCGACCACTTCCTCGCTGACCTTGAGTTCGGCGATCTTGGCGGCGTTCGAATAGGTCACATAGCCCGCTTCGAAAACGTCGGACGAGCCGGCAAGCTCGGTCAGCGCAGCACTGACGAGTCCACCGGTGCAGCTTTCCGCAATCGCGACCCGGCGGCCGGCAGCGCGGTTCGCATCGACGACTTCGCGCGCCTTGTTCACCAGCACGTCCGGAAGCAGGAACTCGCTCACGTCAATGATCCCATTCGAATGCTCGCCACCGCCTGCGCGGCAATGCCCTCGCGACGGCCCGCGAACCCGAGCCCTTCGGTAGTTGTTGCCTTGATGCTCACCTGGTCGATGCTCAGCCCCGCAATCTGGGCGATGCGCGCGCGCATGGCGTCGCGATGAGGGCCGACCTTCGGCGCCTCCGCGATGATAGTACAATCCACATGGTCGATAATTGCTCCGCGAGAACGCAGCAGCTCGACCGCATGAGCAAGGAACAGAGAGGAATCGGCGCCTTTCCACCGCGGCTCCGAAGGCGGGAAATGTTCACCGATATCGCCCAGGCCCGCCGCACCGAGCAGGGCATCGGTGATTGCGTGGAGGACGACGTCCGCGTCGCTGTAGCCGGCGAGGCCGCGTTCGTGCGGCACCTCGACGCCGCCTAGCATGATCGGACCCTCACCCGCGAAGGCGTGGACGTCGAAGCCCATGCCGGTGCGCGGCGCGAGGCTGCCGGCGAGCCAGCACTCCGCGCGGTCGAAGTCCGCCTGGCGGGTCAGTTTCTCGAGCGCGGGGTCGCCTTCGACAGCTGCGACTTTCATGCCCGCTGCGCGGACGACCGTGGTTTCATCGGTCGGGGAGGGACCGGACCAGCGCTCGTAAGCGGCTTTGAGGTCGGCGAGGCGGAATGCCTGGGGAGTCTGTACCCGGACGAGACCGGTACGGTCCACGGGATCTTCGAGCGCATCGCCGAGGCGCGCGAGCGTGTCGCCGACGGGCAGCACAGGCGCCGCGCCTTCATAGAATTCGAGCGGAGCGAGGAGGCGGTCGAGAAGCGATTCGGGGCAGAATGGCCGTGCGGCATCATGAACCAGCACGGCGTCGCCCTCGATCTGTCCGAGGCCGGCTCGGACGGAATCCGCACGTTCAGCCCCGCCTTGGATGAGAGCGCCGACGTCGAGCCCGGCGAGCGAGGCTTCGGCGAGCTCCTGTTGTCCGCCACCGACGACCACCCGAACGGCTTTAATCGCGCGATGGCGCATCAGCGATTCGACAGCCCAGCGAACCACCGGCTTGCCGCCCAGGAGACGATATTGCTTGGGTACGCCTCCGCCGAGGCGCTCGCCTTTGCCGGCGGCGACGATGAGGGCGGTGACGGTCATTCGCGCGGGCATCTAGGGCGGCTTGCCTTGTCCGCCAAGGGCTCTTCCCCTATCTCCCGCCCTTCCATGAGCATGCTGAAGCCCATCAGGATCGGCCCGGTCGAGGTCGCGTCGCCGGTGATCCTGGCGCCGATGACGGCCGTCACCGACCTGCCGTTCCGGCGCGCGGTGAAGCGGTTCGGCGCCGGGCTGACGGTCAGCGAGATGATCGCCAGCCAGGCGATGGTGCGCGAAACCCGCCAGTCGCTGCAGAAATCGCTGTGGGACCCGTGCGAGGAGCCGGTCTCGATGCAGCTTGCGGGATGCGAGCCCGAGGTCATGGCCGAAGCGGCCAAGCTCAACGAGCAGCGCGGCGCAGCGATCATCGACATCAACATGGGCTGCCCGGTGAAGAAGGTCGTGAACGGCTGGGCAGGGTCCGCGCTGATGCGTGATCTGACCACGGCCGCGGCGATCATCGAGGCGACCGTGAAGGCGGTGAAGGTACCGGTGACGCTCAAAACGCGGATGGGCTGGGACCACAATAGCCTCAACGCGCCCGAGCTTGCGCGCATCGCCGAGGACCTCGGCGTGAAGATGGTCACCATCCACGGGCGTACCCGCTGCCAGCTGTACAAGGGCGAGGCGGATTGGGCGTTCGTGCGCAAGGTGAAGGACGCTGTATCGATCCCGGTGATCGTCAACGGCGACATCAACTCGGTCGACGATGCACGCATAGCCCTGCGCCAGTCGGGCGCCGACGGCGTGATGATCGGCCGCGGCGCCTATGGGAAGCCGTGGTTCGTCGCGCAGGTGATGAGCGATTTGGGGAGCGGCGGGCAGCGGCCCGAGCCGAGCCTCGACGAGCAGCTCACGACCATGCTCGAGCAATATGACGAAATGCTCGCGCTCTACGGTACCCACACCGGCGTGAACCTCGCACGCAAGCATATCGGCTGGTACACCAAGGGGCTTCCCGGCTCGGCGGAGCTCAGGAACCGGGTCAACAGCCAGGACGATCCGGCGGTCGTGGTCCGGATGTTGCAGGAATTCTATTCACCGTGGCTCGCGCGCTCGGCGGCCTGACCTAATCACCCCCACACAAGTGTGTTGATTCTGCAACGCCCATGCTAGGCCGAGGCGAATGGATGCGCGTACGGCCGAATCGCCCGTGACATTGCAGCAAGAGAGCTGGCTCCGGCGGGAGCGAGCGAGCGGACGGTTCTACGACCGGCTGATGGTCCTGCTCGGCCTCGTCCTCATCGCCATTTTGGCGCTCAGCGGCTGGTTGCTGAGCCGCAGCGCTGAACCTGGAACGCTGCTGTCGCCACCGCTGATTGCGATGTTGCTTATTGCAATCCTGCTCCCCGCGATCGCGCTGATGGCGCTCTACGCGCGAAAGGTCGCGGTTCGGCGGGCCGAGCAGGGGGGCCTGGGAAGCGGCCGCCTTCACGTGCGGCTGGTGGCGCTGTTCACCGCCATTGCCGCCGTGCCGACGGTCCTCGTCGCGATCTTCGCCTCGGTGCTGTTCCAGAGCGGACTCGAATTCTGGTTCTCTAACCGCGCGCGCAACATGCTCGAGAACACGGTCCAGGTCGCCCAAGGCGTCTACCGCTATGAGCTGAGCCAAATCGGCGCGCAGGCGACCACCATGGCGGGCGACCTGACGAGCTACCTGCAGAAGGTGCCGATGGACGACCCGCAGTTCCAAACGGGCCTCGCGTTCCAGACCTACCAGCGGGCGCTCAACGAAGCGGCAATCCTCAAGGTCGGACCGGGCGGAGAAGTGCAGACGCTTGGCGTCGCCACGGGGAGCAAGGACCTCGACGTCGACAATGCACTCATCAGGACCGCCATCGCGAAGCTCAACCGCCTCCCGGACAACGCGAGCGTTGATGTGGGCACCAAAAATCGAGTGTCCGTCATCACCCGGCTGATCCCCGGGACGAATACCTATTTGTACGTCGGAAGGCTCGTCGACCCAGAAATTGCGGCTCAAACTAACCGCGCGAACGAGGTGCTGAGCGATTATCACGCGCTGCTGAAGCGATCGCGGGCGAACCAGCTCCGGTTCAATGCCGCGCTACTCCTCGGCTCGTTGATCATCGTCGCGCTTTCGATATTGACCGCGCTCAAGCTCGCCGACCGGCTGGTGAGACCGGTGGGAGAGCTCGTCAGCGCCGCCGGGAGGATCGAAGCGGGTGACTTCTCGGCGCGGGTTCCCGTCGCGAACACGGAGGACGAGGTCCAGACGCTCGCCACCGCCTTCAATCAGATGACCGAGCGGCTGCAGGAGCAGACCGACGAGCTGCGCAGCGCCAACACCCAGCTGGAGACTCGCCGCGCATTCATCGAGGCGGTGCTGTCGAGCGTCACAGCGGGCGTCATCGCGGTTGACGCCAAGCACCGAATCCTCCTCCTCAACCGGTCCGCAGAAACGCTCCTGGAGCAAGGGGAGGCGATCGAGGGTAAGCCGCTGGCTTCGGTTTCTCCCGAGCTCGAGGAATTCATGCGGGGCCAGCAATCGGACGCGAACGTGCTCATCACCGCCGATGCGATCCAGCGCACGCTCGCCGTCAAGCGCGTGCGCTACCAGGACGGGTCGGTGCTGACCTTCGACGACATCACCGACCAGCTCACCGACCAGCGGCGCGCCGCCTGGTCCGATATCGCGCGTCGAATCGCCCACGAGATCAAGAATCCGCTGACGCCGATCCAGCTCGCTGCCGAGCGCTTGCAGCGACGCTTTGCCGGCGAAGTTCAATCGGACAAGGAGACGTTCGAGCGGCTCACAGGCACGATCGTCCGCCAGGTCGGCGATCTCCGGCGGATGGTCGACGAATTCTCTAACTTCGCGCGCATGCCCAAGCCGGTTTTCCGCGACGAGAATGTGCATGAGATCGCGCGCCAGGCGCTGTTCCTGCACGAGGTGGCGCACCCGGCGATCAGCTTTACGCTCGAGCCGCCGACCGGCGATTTCCGCATGGTGTCCGACCGCCGCCAGCTTGCTCAAGCATTAACGAATGTAGTGAAAAACGCGGTCGAAGCCATTGAAAGCCGGCGTAATCGCGGTGAGCACAGCCTTGCGGGTGACCGCGTCGAGCTCAAGCTCCACAAGGAAGATGAAGCGCTCGTGATCGATGTGCTCGATACCGGAATCGGACTGCCGGAGGATCGCGAGCACCTGACCGAGCCC
>Ga0070684_100003535_pt1 | contig 11744 bp, 14 predicted proteins | sample KBSC723LmetaG_FD_65653 | JGI IMG/M metagenome (GOLD analysis project Ga0070684, IMG submission 65653) | Corn rhizosphere microbial communities from Kellogg Biological Station, Michigan, USA - KBS C7.2-3L metaG | ecosystem: Host-associated > Plants > Roots > Rhizosphere ...
GCGATGGCGACGCCAAAAAAATTTAGAAGGCCGGGAAAAATTTCAAGACCCCGCCGCAATTTTTTTCGCGAGGAATCGCGATGGTTGGCGATTCCCGTGCTGCAGGAGGCCGGCGCCATCCAGGAGTGCGAACAACACGGCTGGATGCAGGATCGCGCGGATCCGCACGCGTTCGAGCAGGCGTTTGACATGCCAGGCACGCTGGTCCGGCGGGCGTCTCTCCGGAGGCCGCTGCCGTTGATATCGCCGAGGTCCTGGACGGCGTCGGCGACATGAATGCCCGCCTGCGCACCCAACCTGACACGGATCCGCCGGGCCCTGTATAATCCGCACATGGCCACCGACGATCAAGACCACCACGTCTCCACGTCTCATCGGAAGATTATCCACATCGACATGGATGCGTTCTACGCGTCAGTGGAACAGCGCGACAATCCGGAACTCCGCGGCAAGCCCGTCGCGGTGGGCGGATCGGCGGAGCGCGGCGTGGTCGCCGCGGCGAGCTATGAGGCCCGAAAATTCGGCGTGCGCTCGGCAATGCCCTCGATCACGGCCAAACGCCAGTGTCCCGACCTGCTCTTCGTTAAACCTCGCTTCGAGGTGTATAAAGCGATCAGCCGTCAGATCCGCGACATCTTTGCCGAGCACACGCCGATTATCGAACCTCTGTCGCTCGACGAAGCCTATCTTGACGTGACCGAAAACCTGCAAGGCATCCCGTTGGCCAGGGACGTCGCGCTTCGGATTCGCGAGAAGATCAAAGCCGAGACCGGCCTCAACGCCTCGGCCGGAATCTCGTACAACAAATTTCTGGCGAAGCTCGCCTCGGATCACCGCAAGCCCAATGGCCAGTACGTGATCTCACCGGAGATGGGAGCCGCGTTCGTCGAAAAGCTTCCGGTCAGCAAGTTCCACGGGATCGGCCCGGCCACGAGCGCGAAGATGAACGGCCTCGGACTCTTCACAGGGCTGGACATGCGCAACCAGTCGCTGGAGTTCATGAACGCGAACTTCGGCAAGGCCGGCGCCTACTACTACTACTGGATCTCGCGAGGGGTCGACGAACGCCCCGTCCGCCCAAACCGCATTCGGAAATCCGCGGGCGCGGAGAACACGTTCTTTTCCGACTTAAGGGGCTTCGACGCCATGGTGTCGGAACTCGAGCCGCTGATCGACAAGGTCTGGCAGCATTGCGAATCCACGGGTAGTCGAGGCAGGACCGTGACGCTGAAGGTGAAGTTCTCCGATTTTGAGATCATCACCCGCAGCCGTTCCGTTCCCTCCGCTATCGCGACCCGCGACGATCTCGCGCGTCTGTCTATCAGCCTGCTCGAGAACAGCATGCCTCTTCCCAAAGCGGTGCGGCTCCTAGGAGTGTCGCTGTCATCCCTGCAAGGCGAGAACGACGCAGAGCCGCAATTGGATCTCATGATTTGAATCACAATCAAGTTGAGGCTTGGCCGGTCCTGATACGCTAGCGAATGTCCGGAGGATCAAGAGAACCGATGCACGATAATGACCAGAATTTGGCCGCCATGGCCGAGGCATTGGCCAGAACCGCCGACTATCGGGTCCTTCGCCGGCTGGTCCCCCGTACAAGCTTCACGCCGTCCATCGCACCAACGAAGACCGCCATCCTTCTCGACGTCGAGACGACAGGTCTCGACCAGCGCAAGGACGAGGTGGTCGAGCTCGGAATGGTCAAGTTCGATTATCTGCCTGACGGCCGTATCGCAGGCATCAGGGACATCTTCTCGTCCTTCAACGAGCCGCTTGAGCCGATCCCGCCGGACGTCATCGCGCTCACGGGGATCACGAACGAGATGGTCGCGGGGCATCGAATAGACGAAGCGGCCGTATCATCGTTCGCGGACGAAGCCGTGATCGTCATCGCCCACAACTCCGGTTTCGACCGCAAGTTCGCCGAGCGCTACTGGCCGATTTTTCAACGAAAAGCTTGGGGCTGTTCAGCGACCGAGATCGAATGGCGAAAACACGGCTTCGAGGGTTCACGCCTCGGCTATCTGCTAAACGGCGCCGGTTTTTTCCATCAGGCTCACAGGGCGGTCGACGATTGCCACGCACTGCTCGAAATTCTCTCGTTCGAGCTGCCGACGACCGGAACATCGGCACTCGCCGTCCTGCTGGAGCGAGCTCGCAAAAAGACGATGCGGCTCTGGGCAGAGCAGTCGCCCTTCGATCTCAAAGACGTGCTCAAGCGGCGCGGCTACCGTTGGAGCGACGGGGGCGATGGGAGACCAAGGTCATGGTACGTCGACCTCGACGAAAGCAGACTGGACGACGAAATCGCGTTTCTCAAGGCCAAAATCTATCTACGTGACGTTGAGCCGTCCGTGCAGACGTTGACGGCCTTCGACCGGTTTTCGATCCGCGCGTGAATCCAATCGCGCCTGGCCGGCCGGAATCAATGCGTATGTCCCGCATACGCATCTTCAAGCATGAAGCCGTCTCGAAATGCAGCAGCTATGAAGTCCGCTTCCCGGATGGCCGGCCCTCGCGGTTCTTCTATTGGGACGACGAGGCCAGCCGGCGGTTACGGCCCGAACTGTTGACAGGCGAAGAGGCGTTGGAGAACGGCCGGGCCGCTGCTTGAGCCGTGCGAGATTCGAAGTAGGGAACCAATGCTGGGCGAGTGAGTCGAGTCTCTGCCTCCGGACAGCCCCCCTAAATTGCCACGGAGGAAACCCAAGGGTTGGCGGCCTCGGCACCAGCGCTCCTGGCACCGGGGCCGCTTGCCGATCGCGCGAGCCTACGCGGCCACCTTTGCAGGAACCGCCCGCGAGTATGGGATTTGATTCCATGCACGGCTTGGCACCCCGGCCGTGCTTAAAGTGGGACCCCAGGCTTGGAAATGCTGCCCCCGCACTGGGCCTGGGGCCTTTCCGATTCCCATAGCCATCACGCATAGCTAGCGGCCGGTCGCTATGGCAGCGTCAGCTGCTTCAATCTCGCCTCCTTGCGGATAGCCGACATTGAGTTTCCGGCCGTTCGAACTAAGTCGGCGAGTTGCTCGTCAGATACCTTCAAGCGCTTTCGTACAATCCGGACCTGCACACGATTGTTGAGGTCAAGCTTGTTGCGCGCGCCAGTGAATTGGCGACGGTGCATGGAAGTCTTTCCATTTGCTGAGAGATGATCAAGGCCCGGGCGGGCGTTACACCGCCCGGGCATCTTGATGGCGACTGTCCCGCTCCTCGCAAGGATTCCGTCTCCGGCAAAAAAACCGACTGCAAATGATTGTGTTCCCGGTCTGTGTAAGAATTTCAGCTTCAAGCAGCCATTCGCGCCGCCTCTCGACGGCTTGGCCGGCCGTTCGGAAGGCGGCCGCGGGCGCGCTTGATCTGCCGGCGGCCAGTCGCACGGTCGATTACGTGGACGGGATGGAATAAGAACCCGGCGATCGCCGGCACCTATGAGATAGCGGCTCTTGAGATTCAAGCCGCACTGATGCGACTTGATGCTCAAAACATCTCTGCTATGTAAGCTCCTCGATTCAAGGAGCACAACGTGGCCAAAGCTAAAAAGAAGAAACCAACCCGCAAGCCGTATACTGCAGCTGATATTAAGTTGCTGAAGCAGCACTCAAAGGCAAGAACGCCAGTCGCAAAGATTGTGAAGCGAATGAAGCGCAGTGAAGGATCGCTGCGGCAGAAGGCTTTGTCGCTTGGGATTGGGTTGGGCCATCAGCGCTAGAAGCTCCTCAAATCTTGGTCGCGCGGCGATCGCTAAGCTTCAAAGCCTTCAATGCATAGTGCGCTAGGGCTTCTTCATCGCGGATGCCCTGATTATGCGCCTCGACGATCAGATTTGCGGCAGCGTCGTGCACCCACTCAGCTTCATTGTCCCCTCGCGCCTCATAGGCGGCCAAAGTTTGCTCAAGCGCACTGTTCAAGAACAGTCTTCATCTGAAACCGGCCAGGGAAAGCTAACGGGCATCATTGTGTCTCGGATACCGAGAGAGGCGCCCGCCATAGCGACAGATTGCAGTGTTGCGGCCCGCTGGATTAGGCAGCAGCAAGCTCGATTTCTTCGCTGTGCCTGGTCTCCGCGTCATAGACCTTGACCTGAAGCCGCGGGAAACGATTTTTCAGCTCTTGAGCCGCTTTCAGGGCATGATCACGGGCCTCAAAATCCCTCTTTGGCTGACCATCAACTACCAACAAGAATCCGATCGCGGGTAGGTTGGCGGCTGTTCGACGCATAGGCGCAGGCACACTCGCCTGCTGATTACGCTGCTGGCGCATATAGAACCTCAGATTTTGGGAAGCTACACTATAAACGCGCGAAGCGACCGTCCGTTCCGAACTTATTCCCCAAAAACCAAAGACCCCGGTCGCTTACGCGCCGGGGTCCTCAGGCTACAGGCGTACATCCGGCCTGCAACATGTGTTTGCCTACTAAACGATCCAATATGATGGATTTGCGACGGACCATGGGCTACTTCTTGTTGGCACACATGCTGTGCCGGCTTTGTCGTATTTGAACGCAGGGGGCCTCCTTCAGATCGTCCTTGCTCCGATCGAAGGCAATGCCAGTGATCCTGACGACCGAGGAAGAGCGCGACGTCTGGATACACGTACCATGGGATCAAGCCAAAGCGCTGAGCGACCGTTGCCAGACGACGCCGCAGACAAGGCTGCAGCGTAACGGCGGCACTTGCATTCGCTTACCGGTTGCGATTGGATGCGCCCTCTAGTCAGCGAAACGTGCAAGGTTGCGTTATGCCAATTTATGATTTCGTGACGATTGATGATCCGTCAGCACCGACGAGCGATCAACCCCAGAACCTGTTTGGGACCATTGTCGATGGCCTGCCGGTCATCGCGCCTAGAAACATCATTCGCCTTCCCTAGGCCTGCCGCCGTCGCTACACCCAGCACATAGATCCATCCCTCGGTGAAGTCGAAAATGTGTGAGTTCAACGAAGAACTGAGGATATTCTGAATCACGACAACGAGGCCTATCCAGGCGCTAAATCTGGCATCCCCCCAGAACAATCGCGCATGGAAAAACCATATCGCAATCAAGATGATCCCACCAAAGAGACCCCATTGAATCATGACGTACAACAGCTGGTTGTGAGGATTGCGGATTTTGTCTGCCCAGTGACTTACCTTGCCAGCGGCCGCCGCTTCGAACAGCTGCTTTGTCGATCCGGTTCCGTGACCGATCAACGGCGCCATTCTGATCCATTGAATAGACTCTCTCCAGTAAGTCAGCCTCTCGCCCGTCGAGTTTGCTTTATTCTCATCACGATATTGATTGTACTCCACTCCAATTTGGAGGACGCGGCTCCGCAAGTATGACGAGAGATTCCAAACGAGCATTCCCGCAATGACGGACACCAAAATAAATGCCGCGGTGGCCTTCATGTTGAAATATCGAATACTGAAAAGAACGAACAGGACGGGGATGTAAAGCAGTGCCGTGCGTGAGGTCGAGACAAACGTCAGGTTCACGAAGAAAATGAGGGTCATGGATACGCACGCCACGAAAGCGGCAAGGCGCCGCTTTTCAAGCAATGCCAGCGCCATAGGAGCGAGCGCAACCATACAGAGAGCAAACTCATAACTTTGATCAATGGAGTTCTTGACCGGCACGCCGGCGAAGTCGCTCTTCGCGAAGCTCCATTGCGGCTCCAACAGGACGGCCCAGGAGCCAGCCAAGAGCAGAACGCACGATATTCCAAAACTCCAAAGAACCCAGTGGCTCCGCTTCGAAGAAGCAAAGTAGGTCATGAAGAACGGCATCACCAGCAACTTGACGACTGGCGACAATCCGGCAAACCGGTCCAGCCAAGGTCCATCCGCCCAGAACAGTCCGGCCACGGCGACCGCAAACAACGTTAGCGGAAGAAAGTAAGACGGCTGAGAAAGCGAACGTACGAACGTCCTATAATCGATGATCGGCACCAGAAGGACGAGCCAGACCGCGAGAAAGATTGAAAAGGCGCTTGTTGACCAAGGCAGCAGCGCGGCACATAGGACAGGGATGACATCGGCGGCAAGAAGCCACAAAAATCGGATAATTCTAAACAGTGCGGCAGCACTGCCGGTTCTCTCTGACGGATGAATGGGGACCTGCAACTTCGGGCGCTCCAGCTATGTTACCAGCGCGCCAGCCGTATTTGCTCCTGCGGTACGATCGCCGCATTCAATCCCGCATTTACCATTGAAACAGCCCCCTCCCGCGCCCCAATCAACCATATGGTTTGTATGTAAACAACTACATCTTCTGGCGGAGGGCACCAGATTCCGCGACGCACCACAGAGATTGCCCCTTTGCTTTACAAACAAGTTGTGATTAATACAACCTTGGGTGGGGGGGGTGGTGATATTGCTACTTTCGATTTTAATCTGGGTTTTTGCTTTTCTTGGATTTGTGACCGCCGCGACCATCGTGACAATTTGGATTGTCCATTGGTTCGCGACGAAAGCCAATTTCTACGAAAATAAGGAGCCTTGATGTATCATCAGGGCGCAACGAAGACTGGAGCGCATGGGCAGGAAAATGTTCGTAGTTTGGTAATGCGAATTGCGTGATTCTTCCCAAGTTATTTGCGCGCCACGGCTGGATCAAGGCCACGAACTCGAAGCCGTTCGGCAGCGATTGTCGTTCCGGTCAGGCTCAACGGACCGCGCGGCTTGAACACCGATTTGCCCATTTTCTAAGACGGTAATATCGGACCAGCGCCGACACACGGGACGGTCACATGCGCTATGTGACGCCAGTCGATGACGATGGCCTGATATTGGCCGGCCGCCACGCCGCACAGTACGTACGCATGTCGACCGACATGCAGATTTATTCGGCCGAAAACCAGGCCGCCGCCATCGCATCCTACGCGGCGAACCACGGCCTTGAGATCATTTCCACCTACATCGACGAAGATCGCAGCGGATTGATCATCGACAATCGCGATGGCCTTCAAAGATTGCTGTCCGACGTGGACAGCGGGAAAGCCAATTTTCAGTTCGTCCTCGTCTATGACGTTAGCCGATGGGGCCGTTTCCAGGACGCCGACGAAAGCGCCTACTACGAATTCATCTGCAAGCGAGCCGGCATCAAGGTCGCTTACTGTGCCGAGCAGTTCGAGAATGACGGCAGCATGTTCTCGACGATCATGAAGAACCTAAAACGTGTCATGGCGGGTGAACTCAGCCGCGACAAATCGGTGTTGATATCCACTGGAGCCTGTCGCACTGCGCGAATGGGCTTCAAGCAGGGCGGCGCTCCCGGTTTTGGTTTGCAGCGCGTCCTCATCGATCGGTACGGCAATCCCAGGTGCTTGCTGCAGCGAGGCGACCGGAAATACTTCAACAGCGATCGCGTCATCCTGCAACCCGGACGTCCCGAGGAAATGAAGGCCGTGCAGCGGGTCTTCCGGTCTTTCGTAGTAGCCAAGAAGTCGGAACTCATCATTGCTCGCGAGTTGAATGAAGAAGGAATTTTCAACGAGTTTGGCAGGCCGTGGCGGATGCTCGCCATTCGGCGGCTGCTCACCTGCGAGAAATACATCGGCAACTATCTCTACAACCAAAAATCAGGGAAGCTGAAACGGAAGCGCAAGCCAAATCCACCCGATAAATGGATTCGCTGCGAGAATGCGTTCGCAGCGATCGTCGATCGGACCATGTTCGAGAAAGCGCAGAAAATCTTTGCCAGGCGACCTTCTCGCCTCAGCAAAAGATGGCCCTCGGACGAAGACATGCTCGCGCGCCTCAAAGCGCTCTGGATTACAAGGGGCAAGCTATCGAACGAGATCATCAACAATGCCGATGACGATCTGCCTTGTGGCGTAACCTACATCGAGAGGTTCGGAAGCTTGCGCAGGGCCTACGCCCTGATCGGATACAAACCTGGCCCGCGATCAGCGGGCTTCGATGCCAGGCGGGCCGCTCTCGGAACCATCAGCAAGCTACAGGAAGAACTTGCTTGCGCCATCCAGCTCTCGGGCGTGTGCGCTGACTTCATTCGTCCTACGACGCATCGCCCCTCCGCTGTATTGACGGTGAACAGAGTGCTCAGCATCTCGATCTATTCGGCGCGCAGCACACGCCTTCCGAACGGAGGATACCGTTGGGAAGTCAGGAGGCGCATTGCCTACGATGCTGATCTGGTGCTGGTCGTGCGCATGAACGAAAGCAACAGAGCCATTTTGGATTATTTCCTCTTGCCCCCAAGCAGGATTATCGACGGCAAGATCAGCCTCTGGGAGGAAAACCGCGAGCGGCTGAGGGAGTATTGCTTCCAGGAATTGAAAGATCTTGTTGCTCCAATCTGGCAGACGTTGTCGCAGAAGATGGCCGGCTCCCCCTTCACTTCAAGTGGAACCACGACAGGCCCTGCTTCTCCAACCACATCGCGGCGGCCGAAGCGAGCGCAAACCAACCGAAAGAACGGCCGCGCGCGGCGCTGATGGAATAGAGATAGAGCAGCGCGCCGATTAATCTGCCGTAGTTTCGTTTGAAGTCGCCGTTGAGCTTGGAAATCTCAACAAGCTCGGAAGTGGGTTCGAACATAAAGGGCTCCTGACAGTTGGCCAGGACACCTCATAGACCACTGATTTGCTCGACGGAGCAAGCGCCAGTCCCCGCCTTTCGCAACTACTCCGCGAGGCTTCCGATCTTTTTACAGCTAACTTGGGGTAACCACACCCACGACACACTATAGCCCGCGGCCGTTCCGCGCCCCCACACGTCGGCAATTTGCACTCGCCGACGGCCGGCGGAATCATTGGCGCATGCCGAAGCTCACCCGCCGCCGCACCGCCGATCGCCACCGCGAAACCTGGCACGTCTACTATGGCGAGGTGCGCGTTGGCGCGATCGGCGAGCGTGCTGGCGTCCCGGTCCATGGCGATCAATGGGGCTGGAGCTGTGGCTTCTATCCCGGGCTCGAGCCAGGCCAACATCGCTATGGCACTGCGAAAACGTTCGAGGCCGCGCGCGGAGGCTTCGAAGCCGATTGGAATGCGCTGCTGTCTGAGATCCCCGAAGGCGCTTTCGACGAATATCGGCGACACCGCGCGCTCCACGCATGGAAAGAAACCATGTGGGCGGCCGGCCTGCCATTGCCGACGCAGGTAGCGAGCGGCCGATCGCAATGCTACTGCGGGGCGCAGATCGATGTCAGAAGCGTCGACCAACACATCGATGCGGAGCATATGACTTGAACAAATTCGTCCAGCCTCGGCGTTACGCCGATCCTGAAGCCGCCGCCGGCAAGATCGTCGAGTTGGCCAACGCGGTAGAGCCGGTCCAGGACGGCCGCATTCACATGGAGAAGATCAATGGGCCGTTTCTGTTTCAGCTCAAGGGCACGCCGGCCGAGTACAAGGCCGGGCTCGATCTGGCGATCGCAAAGGGCTGGCTGATGATGCACGAGAGCGGCACGTTCGTGAAGTTCACGCAGGCGGGCGCCGATCTGTTCGCCTGATCGAACCCCTCTAGCCTCGCTTGTGCGCTCGCCAGTCGGGCACTCGCGTAGGTTGGCTGATTGGCTTTTTTTCGCTGCGACCTCCACGCCCAGAACCTGTGGGTTAAGTGGGGTTCCAGGAGGGTCCAGTTGAGGAACCCTGGCGATTGGCAAGAATTAGCAGGTGGGGCTTACGGGAGGAAAGCGATGGCTGAAAAGCGACTCGCTGCTCCAATGCTGGCGCGGCCAGGCGTGGGCCCCGAACGCACTGGTCAACTGCTGGCGCGTTCGAGTGACGAGATACCGCGCGCAACTAGGCGACAGAGGGCACCAGTCTGCGAGACCTGCAACGTTGAAATGAGATGGTCGCGGTCCGCTCTCGATATTGCGGGGCGGTCGGCTCGGCACGTATTCGCGTGTCCAACCTGTGGGGCGGTAAACGAGACTACGTCGCCTGCAAGTGCATCGCTTCCCCAGTAGTAGGATATGTCGACACGACGTCGGACGGCCGATGATGATCAAGCGCTGCTCACGCTCCGCGCTAGCGGCGTGAAGTGGCACCTAATTGCAAAAACGCTTAATCGGACCGAGGCGGCGACGATTACCCGTGCCGTCCATTTACGAAAATCAAAGGCTGCGGCGGGCATCGCCTGCAAGCAGCAGCCGTAAGCGATGGGTGCGAAATCGCTCACGCCATCAAGCACAAGCTGCACAGAAGTATGCCGCCCAGCTTCAAGATCGCGCTCGACAAGACGGGATGGTGGCATTGAGCCCCGCTGCCAGTAGGCTATGTCGACGCTGAGGCACTAACTGAAAATTCGCGATGGCCTCGATCACCATCCGGACACGTTCAGCGTGCTTTCGAAAATTCTGCAATCTCCCGATGCTGTTACCGAGAGGCAACGGATGTTTTGTTCCTGCATCGGAACTGTACATTTGCACTCCCCTCTGCGGCAGGAAGTCTAGACTTCGAATCACCGGGCTGGGGCGCGTCTCAGTACAGCAAATTTTTTAACCCGGAGGCTTTTTGAAATGATCCTCGAGATCCTCGCAATTCTTTTTCTGATGTGCTGCGCCAGCATGGTTGCTCGGCTGATCGGGCGCCGACGGGACGTGCTCTTCTACGTTTCAAAGTCAAATCCTGGCTAGAGTCCGGATTCGCCTTTGGAGGCGGGGATCCTATATCCGGGTCATGCCCCGCAAACCAATAGAACTACCGCCCGAGGTCGCGCGCAATTTCGTTCGCGACATGATGGCCTATTTTGCCGCTGGACACGATACGATCAAGAAGGATGCTATCGCCGCGCAGCAGCTGCACGCTCTTCGCGAATACTTGGGACCGCGGGATAGGAAGCTGCGGCTGACCGACATCCGCGAAATGTTCGAGCAAATGAGATCTGCCGGAGCGTTTCGGGAGCTGGAAGATCGTTCATCAGCGCCTCAGCCGGTGGGCGATTTCGCACCCACGACGCGCTGCGCCCGGCGATTTTGTCGGCTGAGGGAATAGGAACCTTGCTCGCAGCCCTCGTGTTAGCTGGCATGAAAAGGCCACGAGGGTATCTCAAGCTAGCTAAGCGCTGCGGAGAGCTAAAGGATCGCGCACAAGACAATGTGTCTCGGAGCCAGCTCACGACCCTTGAGTGTAGTTACCATACTCTCGCCGCGAGTTCGCAAGTGCTTCGCCGCTCGGTAAGGCTGCAGAAGGCGCTGGAAAGGCGTCATCGCGAGTAAAGGGCGCCTCGATTGGCGGCTTCTTCCACCCACGACGCGATGTAGCTCGCCAGGCGCCGGTAGCGTTTCCATCGCACGACAATCTTCCGATGCTGTTGCCGCCTAACAACTCAATTTTTGTTCCTGCTTCGGAACCGTACATTTCAGTTTGCACCCACTCCGAAACGACCTAGGGTTTACGTCACCGGGCTGGGGTGCATTCTAGAAACACTAAATTTTCGAACCCGGCGGGCCGCAGCGCGAAAATGCCTGCGGCTATTTGATTACCCAGATTTCGCAGTCTGCGGCCCTGGCGCCTATCTAGTGGCAGCGACCTCAATAGCCCGGCACCCGATGCGTCCGACAATCGTACGGCCCATCTGAACCTGTGCCTTTGATATTCTGATTGTAAAATTGCCCCATGGCGATGCAGTCATGAAAGCGTCAAAGGTAGCGGGTGGCAACTCGCAGTAATGATAGTAAGTACCCCGCAAATTGATCAGCATATAGCTCTGTGTCTTGTCGTAGCAGACGCGCTGAATAAAGCTGCTGCGGGGCGTGTCGGTACAAGCGGATGGTGCCAAATCAACGACGCC
>Ga0070684_100003536_pt1 | contig 11744 bp, 9 predicted proteins | sample KBSC723LmetaG_FD_65653 | JGI IMG/M metagenome (GOLD analysis project Ga0070684, IMG submission 65653) | Corn rhizosphere microbial communities from Kellogg Biological Station, Michigan, USA - KBS C7.2-3L metaG | ecosystem: Host-associated > Plants > Roots > Rhizosphere ...
TGATTTATTTTGATTTCGTTTCTCCCCATACATTGATTGTGGAAGCGCTACCGAGCAATGACTTCGGAACTTCCACTACAATGGATAATACATTGGTACCAGCAAACGTATCCATACCAGGATTTCGAAAACCCGTTTGTGTTCCGCCTATTATTTCTTTAAAGCGGGCAAGATCAAAGAAGAAAGGATCGTCCCTTGGACCGGCAAAAACTTTAATTCCGTTATTTGTTCCAACAGAGGCACTGGCTGCGCCATAAGCGGTAACGGAAGCTTCAGTTACTGTGCCATTTATCCTCACTGTGCTGGAAGATCCGGTGGCTGCGGGCGCCACAGGTCCGTACACTCTAATTTTTCCATTCTGAACCAATGCCTGGATAACAAGATCTTCAACGTTATCCCCTGTATTATCAATATTGAATTCATATAGCACATTGCCTGGAAAATTAGCGGCCGATGTTACCGCGGGAGACATAAGACCTTGTACGTTCATTACAAAAACCATCTTACTATTGTCTGCCGGGCTTTGAAATGCATAAATGTCGGTAATGTCTGCACCGGTACTCGTGCTATTGGCACCGGTTACTGCGGGAGCATCAATATGGTCTGCAGCGAAAATGATTCCGCCGGCCACTGCTATGGCCATAATACTACTGAACACGATTTTCTTTTTCATAAAAAAAGTTGATTGTTAAACATTGCTGGTTTCAGAAAATGGTTTAATCCGTGGGACTTTTAGTGCGCTGGATAATGAATCAGTTACGAAATGTTTTTACGAATAGATTGCAATTGCCGTGATTTTTTTTACAGCTCTTTAAATGATAAATCTCAAAAACCAGAAATCCGTGCTATTCGTAAATGTGATGACCTGCTCCAAATGTTTGGGTTGTTAAGTAATGAAACAGGCTTTAAAATCAATTTTGTTTTTATTGGTAGCTCTGGGTATTTATTCTACGGCGTTCGCACACGTAATCATTGGTGAATTGGAAAAAATGTCGAGATCTGAAACGGCCATTATTTATTTTAAACTTGGCTACCAGCATATTCTGCCACTCGGAGTTGACCACATTCTGTTTGTATTGAGCTTGTTTTTGCTAAGTCCAAAATTGAAACCGGTGATTATCCAATCAACTGCTTTTACCGCTGCTCACACCATTACGCTTGCATTAGCAATGTACCAGGTTATTCATGTTTCTTCAAAAATTATTGAACCGCTCATTTCAATTTCAATTATGCTTGTTGCAGCTGAAAATATTTTCTTTCCTAAACTTAAACCATCACGAATTGGCATTGTTTTTCTTTTTGGTCTGGTACATGGCTTAGGTTTTGCCTCCTCCCTAAGTCAAATGGGGTTGCCCCGAAATTCCTATTTAAGTTCTTTGTTGATGTTTAATATTGGAGTAGAGGTGGGACAGGTAACGGTAATTCTCCTTGCTTTTCTTTTGTTGGGTAAATGGTTTGGGCAAAAGGTATTTTACCGAAAATTAATAGTGCTGCCATTATCAGTGCTAATAATTCTTGTAGCAGGGTACTGGACAATAGCAAGAATTTTTTATTGAGAATATCTTTCTATAGATTTTCTTCAAGATCTTTTTGCACCAAAGGACTTAAATCATATTTGTTGTTTTCCGCTGCTTTAAAAAACTGTTGTGCAGTATAGCCCTTTCCCAAACCTTTCATCAACTTACCCATCCAGTATAATTCCAATCCTTCTAATGGTCGTCCGGAAACAGATTGTTGATACACTTTGTACGCTTCCTGTTTTCTTCCATTCAAAAACAAACACCAGGCTAGCCATGCATTGGTTTGAGGGGTGTTGCGGTTGAGTAATTCTTTTTGCGCAAGCAACAATGCTTTTGTGGGATTATTTAAAGTTGAAGAATAAACCTGGATTAAATACTTGTTGTACATATTGCCATAGGCAGGAAGGCTTGCCTGGTTAGCGAATGCAGTAGCCCATTTTTTTGCCGCGGAAGAATTGGTTAATTCATTAGCCTGCGAAAGCTTAAACAAAGGGTCCGGCGATTGCAATTTTGAACCGGCGAACACGAAAATTTTTTCCGCCAGTGAATCATTACCATCATGCACTAAAGCCAACCAGCCCAACGCAATCAGGCTGTGAAAATCGCAGCTGTTATTGCGAAGGCATTGTTCATATAATTGAACAGCACTAGATATTTGACCATTGTGAACATATAAGTCTGCAGCATTGGACAGGGCTGTTAATCGCAAGTACGCATTGGAATGAGCAAGAGTAGCTGCATTCATCATATGTGTGATTGAACTGTCGATGTTACCCTTGTAATGATCAAATTTAGAAAGACGAAAATTGTACGAGTAGTCACTCGGAGAGCGGGTTTGCTGTAAAATAGTATAGGCATGATATTCATCTCCCAATTCAAAACTTGCATCAAACATCATCATTTGTGTTGCCAACTTTTCAGTCTTCATTTGAACTACCCCACCGATATATTTCTTAGCGTCGATAAACTGGTGTTGCAACATTTTATAACCAGCCAACGAAAGCAGCATTCCTGGTTCGTTAAACTTCAAAACCAGGGCTTGCATAATGCTGTCTGCCCGCAACAGGTCATTCATATTGCCATAAATATGAAACCTCCGGGCGAGTGCTGATGAATATTTGAATGAGTTCACGAAGTTCTCTGGTAATGTCTGCACACGAGTTTCCCAAAATTCAAGATCTTTTTGGTTGATTTTGGCCATCGGTGATGGTTGATATCGTGACAACACACTATCAATAAATATCGGGCTAACTAAAACTTTGTGATTGTTGCAGGATAAGAACATTATTATCAGGCCAAGGGAGAAAAAATATTTCAAGGTGTTTATGAGAGATACGAACGAATGGACCAGATGGATTTAGAATTCTGTTTTTAGTTTGTCGAAACGACAGTGGCTGGCTTGCTGTTAATTTCCAGTTTCCATTTTCTTTGGTGCAGATATTTGTGAAACGTCTTTTTAACCGTTTTCGCGGGATGTTGTGTATCCCTTGAAGCACTGGTTCTGGTTTTTCAATCGACAAGATTCTAATGTGACATGTCATAATAGTTCCATCTGTTGTTATTATTGCAATGGAGAAGTTTCTGTGTCTTTTCATTAATTGGAGAAAGAAAACCAAAATGCTCTATATTAGAGATAAATCTGATAGCAAATTTCTCTGCAATATGTTACTTCGCTATATAACGGAAATAATGGGTATGACGGAAGATGAAATCAGGTTTCATCGACGTCTTTTAGTTAACGTTTTCGATCGGGAGCATCGGGTATTGTTTTGGAACAAAAAATGCGAAATGCTATTTAATATTTGCGAACAGGAGGCGCTTGGCAAAACCCTGGAGGAACTTCTGCCGTGGACACAAGGCCACGATAAAATGGCTTACCTGCACAATGCGTTGTCGGGCCAACCGGTATATGTGGCCGATGAAAAATACGAACAGAATGACAATTATTACGACCAGGTTGTGTTACCACTAAAGGACATCAAAGGAAATGTATTTGCCGCGCTGAACATTGTAATTGATCTTGGTAATCCGCGGGAAAATGCCAACGGTCGAAGTAAGTTTTCTATTCTGCTGGGTAACATACAGTAAAAAATGTTCAACAGGCAAACTCTTAAACAGGTTTTGCTGATTATGTATCTTATCTTTATAAGGAGATATTGATTTGTGATCTTTTGAATCCCCCAACGCTTTTATTAGTTCAGCACGAAAACTTTCACCATCACCTAATGCCTAAAGTATGTTGGGTCAATTGACACGTATTATGAATCTGCCCGAGGACAGAATTATTAATCATCCTGCTCTTTTAGTTAATGTTCTCGATCATCAGCATCGTATACTTTTTTGGAACAAAAAATGTGAAGAATTTTTCGGTATCAAAGAAGAAGAAGCATTAGGGAAACGTTTGGAAGTTCTCATCCCAAATAGCAATAACAACCCCAAAATGGGTCGCCTAAATGAGGCATTGTCAGGTAAGCCAGTGTTTATAACAGATGACAAATACGACAACAAAGATTATTATACTCAAATCGTTCTTCCCATAAAAAACCAAAAAGGAGATGTTGTAGCTGCGGTAAACATTGTCAGGTTTATACTTTCTGAAGGGCCAGTCCTAAATTTTAAAATCAGCAAAAACGCTTGTATTACCATTGGAGGTTAAAGACTTCATATATAACTTATACGGGTTATAAACTTGAAGCATTAGAGTCGCTGTGCTTTTGGTTTTACTGATAAATGCATGTTCCTGAGTGCCTTGTGTCAATTATTATCATCTCAAAAGCATTCTCCTTCAGCAGGATTTCATGATGGATTCTCAAGAACATTTTTGCTCTGCTTAAAAACATTTAATATCTTTTCCAGCGCTAAGGCTGCCTACATGGACTTTAAAGAATTCGATGTTATAAAACAAGATGTTTGTTCCATACTTCACAAGTTGGATCCGAAACTTACTTATCATAGCAAGGAGCACACAATGGATGTGCTTGAACAATCGGAACGTATTGCTAAAGAGGAAGGCATCGCGGGTAATGATCTTTGGTTATTAAAAGTTGCTGCACTATATCATGACACTGGTTTTGTAAGAATTTATCACAACCACGAAGAAATGAGTTGTGCCATTTTCCTTGAGAGTTCAAGTCGCTTTGAGTTTACAGAGGAAGAAAAAGAAAAGATCAAAGGCATTATCATGGCAACCAAAATTCCTCAACAACCACATACAATTTTAGAGCGCATAATTTGTGATGCCGACCTGGATTATCTGGGCAGACAAGATTTTTTTACCATTGGCGAAGAGTTGCGCAAAGAATTTTTAACCTTTGGTATTATCCGCAATGATGAAGAATGGGACAGGTTACAGCTCAATTTTCTTAAGAACCATCGCTATCATACCCTCAGCTCTCAAAAGCAAAGAGAAAGTGCTAAACAATCAAACATTCAACAGCTGTTAGGCACTCATATTTGAATTTCTTTTTAGCTCAACATTAATCTTATCCTGCTGCCGTAACCGTTTACAAAGCGTTTTCATGATCCCTTTTAATATATCGGTGTTGGTGGCAACAACATCATAAAAATCCTCCTGTTCTATTTTTAGCAAAATACATTCGGTAAGTGCCGTGGCACTGGCTGACCGGGCTTCTGAATCAAGCAGGGACAATTCGCCAAAGAGTTCGTTTTCGGATAACAATGCCAGTTGGTGTTCACCATCATGAATTGAAACCTGACCCTTATAAATGAAGTAAACACAATTGCCACTATCATCCTTTTTAAAAACTACGGAACCTTTATCAAAATGCTGTTCACGGCAAATAGACGCAATCTCTATTAAATCAGTTTCCTTGCAGTTTTGGAAGATGTCAGAATTTTTTAGCAATAATACTTTTTCAATGATCAGCATAAACAGGGGATTGCATTGCTTTTAGCACATAATTTTTTGTTTCGGAAAAGATTACGCTTTCGGCAACACCATTCTTGGAAGATAAATTTTGCAGGAAGTCGAAATCGCCATTTTTAAAGCTTGTAAATAAGCAAACAGATTTTGTCCATTGATTAAATTTCTCGCTACTATCCTGTATCACCAGGTCGTAAAAATTAGCTGCTGGCATAACAGCAAGTTTTCTTTTAAATACTACAGGGTCAAGCAGGTAATCCAGAAGTACATTAATTTGCTTGGATACTTGTTTTGGGAGCACCATTTCCATCACCTCCATAGCGTTAAAAATCTTGTTGTGATTGTTGTTTTCGAAAATTTCCAACACCCTGTTGATTTCTTTTTTATGGTACACAATTGCACAAATTTTCAACGCTGTAATCAAATCGTTCCTGATTTCACTAAAGAGGGATTGCTTGATCAACTGCATCGAAGACTCGCTATTAAAAGAAGGTTGCAGGTGAATTTTGTCCACACCGTTAGCCAGGCATACTTCTAAAATTTGCCTTAGCTTTTGTAATGTTTCTACCATCTCGGCCTGGTATCCTTTTATCCAAAGTGCATGAATGATTTTACTGGTATATGCAGAATCGTTAAGGCAGTCCAATAGAAACCGTGTTGATTGCAGCCCCTTTGCTTTTTCTGCAATTTTGATGAGGTTCAATTTATTTCTTTGCACCTGTTCTTTGGTTAAAACATCAAGGTCTTCAAATAAGGTATCACCGTATTGCATTAGCCCTTGTAACACCACGTATTTTTTATTTGTGTCCAACTGGTCCAATAAATAAGGCAATAGGTTCCTGGATCTTAGTTTACACGCTGCAATAATTGCTGTTCGTTTTACGGATGGTTCTGCGTCATTGATAAGTTGTTCAATTGCTGCACTAAACTTTATGTTTTTTAACTCGCTAATGATTTCCAATGCAAGCTCTCTTTCTGCCGGCACCTCGGATTTAATGAGGCTGTTAATTTCTCTGCCGGCTATAAATAAATATTCAAATTCGGTTTGGTCTATCAAGTGAATGATAATGGTTTTTCGAATGTAGTGCTCCTGCTCAGAAAGGTGTTCGGAAAGATGATGAAGAAACTTCGGGTCGAGCTTACATAGCGAGGCCACAATTTTTTCACGTATTTCAGGCTCTGTTTCTTTTTCCAGCAATATTTTCAAATTATCGCTGTTCAATTTGCCACGATACTGCAATCTTTCCAAAGCAAATTTTCGGACCTTATCAGAGGCATTCGTAAGCTGTTCAAAAAGCAACGGATCTAATCGTTCGTACCCGGCTTTTTCCAGGAGCTTCAGTGAGTAAATATTGTCGGACTTGTTTTCGTTTTGAAGTTTTTGTAATAAAAGATCAATGGCCTTTTGATCAAACACGGTCATTTCCTCTGCAGTAAATGTTCCCCGTGCAATTGATTTGTGAAGTGTTTGCAGGTATTCTTTTTTTACAAAAAATACTGCGATGGCCCATAACGCCAAATTAGCGAGCAGGATCTTAATGGTGAATGAAATATTCAAGGTGATATGAACATCTTTCAATACGATAAGCGAAACGCCTACAATGATTAACGAAGGCGGCAGCATGTATCCCTTGGCAATAATGTGCCCTTTTAAACGACCTTCTTCATTTAATGGTTGAAACAAAATAAAAAACGATGGCTCCTGAATGGTCGATCGTAATACCTCAGTAATCAGCGCCATTATTCCAAAAAAATACAGACTATAATACGAACGGTCATTAAATCCCAAAAAAGCAATAGACAATACAAATAAAATGGTTGGTGTAATGAGCAGGCAAATGATGATACCAAGTTTTTCAATTAACCTGCTCGTAAAGATGAGTTTTAATATGAGGGCCACAAATCGCCCAACGGCAAAAAATACGGCCACAAACGCTGCTAACTCTGAAATGCTTTTGTATTTCAGTTTAATTTGGGAGATGAAAGTGAAATCAATAAAATTGAAAACGTTATAACTCAGAATGGCAAGAATGGAAATGGCTAATATCAGCTTGTTTTTGATGAAAAAATTGTTTTTAAAAAAATCAGTCAACCCTTTTGAATGATGGTGAACATGATCATGATGATGTTGAACTTTAAGCTCGTTAAATCGTTTTTTCTTAATTAGCCTGTTTGTAAAATACCAGGCAATGCCAAGTGCTATAAGCGATAAGATCAGTAAATTATTGATGCCAATAAAAACAATTAATACAGGAGCGCACAAATATCCAATCAGCTTGGCAGGGATATCGCCTGCACCAACTATTGAAAAAACTCTTTTGCTTTCCCGGATGTTAAAAAGCAATGATACCAAACCCCAATAAGCATACCCTGTGACCATGTAAAAAAGCATGCTCCATACAGCCAATAAAAAAATCATGGCATTTAAATTCCACATCAAAAACCCCGACCAAAACACCGCCACTATTACCGCCGAACCACCCACAATAATTTTAAGTAGTTGTAAAGGCGAGAGTCGATGTTCTAACTTTTCATAGCCAATATTGATAAGCAATAGTCCGCCGGCAATTGCAAGGTAAACATAGGGAAGCCCATCTACTGAAAAGTGATAAATGAAATAAGTAAAGGCTGCGATGTTGATAAACGAATTAGCGATGCCAATAAAAAGCTGGATTCTTAAGAGGTCAAATATGTATGTAGATTCTGATGTTTTGATGTTGAGAAGTCGGTATATCCGTGCTTTCATTTTCTAAATATAAAATTATTTGATGAGGGCAGGCGCAGAGCTTGTTTTGCACGGGTATCATTAGCCTAAATTAAAACAATAATAATTCGGTATTTAGCGAATAATATTTATCTTCATCACAAGTAATAATCCCCACCCCTGTTATAGGTCTCCAATACCAGAAATTCAATTAACCTCACCCTTATTGTAGCCATCGAATATTGTAACATCTGATTAGTTCTATAAAATATTGTTGAACTAATTTTAAATCTTGTTCGTTTTTATGAAACAACTGCTTAGGACCCTTACCCACGGTATAGGATTATTATTTTTCGTATTGACTGGATTCAATTTAAATGCCCAGCTTAAAGAGTTTGTACTTTTTGGAAAAACGGGCGTGCAAATGGGCACATCTACAAATGTTTTAAGTGGAAAGGTGGGAAGTAATACATTAGTTACTTCTACCGGTACAGCATCATTTGCTGGTGACATTATAAGCAGAGGCAGAGTTATTTTAGCAAACAGCAATACCGTTGATGGTAATATTTACGCAGAGAATGCGACGAATCCAGCCGCCACAGGAGTTGTTTTGCAATCCGGCTCCAACGCATTATTAAAGAATAGCCTATTTGCCAAAGGTGACATTTCTGTTGGTGGAGGGTCAGTTCAGGGCCCCGTCTATACTACTGGTATCTATTCTGGTCCCCTTCCCGTCATTACACCAGTACAAACCAATCCTGTTTTTCCTCCTGCTGTTACGCTTCCCATATTTTACAGCCTGCCCTCAGTAACCAACAATACAAATATCAAAAACTCCGGAAAAATTGATCCCGGATCGTACAACTCTTTAGCGCTGACTGGTGGTAAGACAGATACATTTTCGAGACCCGGAGTGTATATCTTTAATTTCATCAAAAATTCAGGAAACACCAATAATCTCGTTTTTAATTTCAACAATAGCACTGGCAATTTCAAGTTTTATGTAATTGGTGATGTTGATCTCTACAAAGTCAACATTAGCTTTATTAATCTTCCTATTGCAAATGCTACCGTATCTGACGTTGCGGCTCGAATATACATGCAGGTTGGTGGTACTGGAAACACATCATCAACGGGAACTGATGCCTGGTATTTAGCAAATGGCGCATCAGGCAACAATCAATCCACCTGGTATGGAACTGTTTGGGCCCCCAACGGTAATGTGGATGTTGGCTCAGGTTCAAGTCCCTCAAAAATTGTTGGTGCGTTGTGGAGTGGTAAACAAATCATCGTTCAAAGTGGAGTGAACGTAACATACGCACCCTTTATAGACTGTTCACCATCAGCAAATGCAGGAACAGATAAACATATCGATTGCGATCATCCTACTACCAGTTTAAGCGGGTCGTCTACAAGCAGTACTGCACAATTTAGTTGGAGTAAGGTAGGAGATACAATACCGGGAAATACAAGTACTTCCTCTATCCAGGTATCAAGAGCCGGGACTTATGTGTTAACTGTTTCAAGTTTGGATTGTGTTTCACCCGCAACAGACACTGTAGTAGTTACATCCACCCGTTGTGTGCTTCCCTATTATCCACCACCGCTGGTTGGTAAAGTAACCAGCAAAATTGGCGCAGAGCTCACATCTCTAAAAGAAAATTTCGGAAATGTTTTGGATGATGGTAAAACGCTTTTCATTATTGTGGGCAATAAGGTTTTGATTGATGTTATTGTGATGCAGGGCAATCGTGCACAAGTAAAATCAATGTTACTCTCAACAACTTATGGAATGACGGATACAGTTCCCAATGGTGAAAGTCAATTGATCATCACTGGTTTGTTTCCAATTGCTAACCTTGGAATGTTCGACCAGGCTCCGATGGTAAGTCTCATCAATTTTGTTCGGCCATCCTTTCCACCCGTGACTAGTAGTGGTTTGATTCAAACCCAGGGAGATGGAGCGATTAATACTGACCTGGCGCGTAACGGTTTCAACGTTGCCGGTAATGGAATTAAAATAGGAGTCCTTTCCGATAGTTATAATACGTTAAACCGGGCATCAGATGACATGAACAACAAAGACTTACCCGGCCCAGGCGATACAGTGAACTCAACTCCTGTTTCCGTTTTGCAGGATTACCCATATGGAGCAAGATCAGACGAGGGAAGAGCCATGCTTCAAATAGTTCATGACATCGCACCCAAGGCAAAACTGGCTTTCCGTACCGGGTTTATAACGCCAAACGATATGGCAGTGGGTATTCGTCAGTTAGCGGATTCCAATTGCAATGTCATTGTTGATGACGTAACATTTGTTACGGAGCCATTTTTTAGGCCCGGCGCTATTTCAAATGCTATAAGAGATGTATCTGCAAGGGGCGTTCATTATGTAACTGCTGCAGGAAATTTTGGAGTGAAATCGTACGGTGCTGTATTTAATCCATCTACTGCTACGCTGCCTTCTGGCATTTTTGGAAGAGCACACAATTTTGGCGGCGGAGATATTTATCAAATTGATTCGGTAAAGGGCACACCAGAACAGCCAGGAATTTACACAATAGTTTTACAATGGCAGGAGGACTTCTATTCTCTTGGTGGAAACAGCGGTGCCGGTTCAGATATAGATGGTTATGTAATTGACAACCTCGGTAATACCATTGGGTTTAACCGGGTCAACACAGGCGGCGACGCTGTGGAGATGCTCACGTTGGTGGTTACTCAAAATACCACGATAAGGCTTTTAATTGTAAATGCATCACTAACAACGCCTCGTTTCAAATACGTTGTTTTCAGGGGAGATTTAAAAATTACAAATCACCAGCAGGATTCTTCTACTGTAGTGGGGCAGGGCAATGCGCCTGAAGCGATAACAGTTGGTGCGGCGTTATATTCCAATACACCGGCATATGGAGTAAATAATGTTACCAAAGCTTCTTTCTCATCCGTAGGAGGAACAATTTATAATAACAGTGCAGCTGCAAAACCGGATATTGTGGGGCCCAATGGTGTAAACACTTCAATCAATTTTGGCAGTCTTGATCTGGAAGGAGATGGCACACCTAATTTCTTTGGTACATCTGCTGCAGCCCCACATGTGGCTGGCGCCGTTGCACTGATGCTCGAAGCAAGAAGAAAGTTCTATAATCAAACACTAACTCCACCACAAGTAAAGCAATTGATCGCGTCTTCAGCACTGGACATGGATGTGACAGGGTTTGACTACAATACTGGTAATGGCTTTTTAAGAGTCGATTCCGCCATTCGTACCATGGCGAATCCTACTCCACATATCGATAGCATTTTGCTGTCAAATACTTCTGTTCCGATTGGCTCGCAACCAATGACGATCACTGTTTATGGTAGTTATCTTACATCAACTACGGAGATTTTATTAAATAATGACACACTTCAAAGCGTAGTGGTAAATGGGCATGAAGTGATAGCACAGCTTCCAACATTTTCAGGTCAACAATATATTTATGCTTATAATGATCCAAAGAGTTTGTTGGGCAACGATGGTGGATTATCAAATGCATATTCCATAACTGGTATCATTAAAAAGAATGTAACGATAACGGCTGATAATAAATCGAAAAAATATGGAGAGCACAATCCGCCGTTAACAGGCACTATT
>Ga0070684_100003543_pt1 | contig 11733 bp, 26 predicted proteins | sample KBSC723LmetaG_FD_65653 | JGI IMG/M metagenome (GOLD analysis project Ga0070684, IMG submission 65653) | Corn rhizosphere microbial communities from Kellogg Biological Station, Michigan, USA - KBS C7.2-3L metaG | ecosystem: Host-associated > Plants > Roots > Rhizosphere ...
GTTTTTCATTAGTCTTGCTTCCTTTCTTCGGGTGTTGATGCCACAAACGCAGTATCGGAGCGAACGTCGCTCCACCTACGCTCAAAGGTATAGTTATCATTGTCAAAACCTTCTAGGCTCCATTTGTCGTCATGCTTAAGTAAATAAGCCATACCGCAATGAGTTGCATCATACCCGCCAAAATCTGCACCATCTATTACCACGTTGGCTTCGTCGGGTATTTGAGATACTAAGTCTTTTAATTGTTTTCCTGTCATGGTTATCTGCTCCCTGCTAGTATTGCTTTCTCTGTTGCTCGTTGTTCTCTCTCCGCTTGTTTCTTCCGGCGGTAGACCTTGAGGGTATCTATGACAGACTCAGGTCTTAGGTTCACCACATCGCGCCAGAAGTTATCGTAGTCGCTGTTTCCTATCTCTGGAATCACCTTCCGCAATTCCTTGAATAGCCGATTCTTCTCTTCGCTGTATTCCAGCCATAGCTTGAAGTCAATCGGTTTGTTATGTCGCCTGACTTCCTCTAGGTAGGTCTCATAGCCCTTACGGGACTTCATGTAGCCCTTCCAGAATACCAACAGCGCAGCCATTTCCGGTTTGCTAACTTTCTGGTTAAATAATCCCATTAATACTCCCCTAGTTTCGATTTGTGCGTCCACTGTCCCGGAGCCGACTCGTAATATTCACCAGACGCAATCAAGCGTTCTGATGTTGTTTGTGGCCTCGGCTGAATGACCGTCACTGTGACTACCGCACCGACTTCGTTTTTGCGTGGGGCTGTCGGCAAGCCCAAGTTGATTGTCAATCGTGTCATTGTTTATCCTTTCAGGTGATTGTTGTTTTTTGCGTTCCAAGCTGCCCACCGCTGCCTGCGAGCCTTCCAAACGCGCTGTGCTGGAGTCAGGTTGGCGTCTACGGCGTTTTTCTGAGTGAACCCTACTGGGAGCGCCAGAGGCAACTCCATGAACGCGCTGTGGCCTTTTAATGTGATCGTGTGCTTCATAATTCAAAATTTGTAGCAGAAGTATTCCTAGAAAGATCATAAGCAACCCACGCCCTACAATATGCGTTGTAGGCATGTTTTCTAATTAACTTTGCCCTCCGAAGATTGTCGTCTGCCGTGCTGAGTTTATCGTGTGTTTCTTGAAACGCCTGTTTGACCTGATCTTTTGTAAGTTTTGCTTTCATTATTATTCCCTGTTGTTGACTGTGATTGTCCAAGCGTTAACCAGCCTGCGATTGCCGCCAGCAACTGGCAGATTATCAACCACCTTGCCGTGGACTACCGCAAAGGCGTGATTATTGGTCTGGACGTAGAATCGGCCAATCGGATGAGAGGCCAGAAACTCGTTCAGTCCAACGTATCCATACTGCCGGATGCTCGCATTGCCCCGTAGAGCGTTCGCAAGTTTGTATCCGGCCACCTTGCGACCAGCGATGTTGAAACCGCGACCGCGAACCCTTCCTGCGCCTTGCAGCACCCTGTCTGCAACGAAGTAAGGAACCTGAGCAGCGTTTGAGAAGGCGTGGACGGTGCAATTACCGCGATCTGTAATGTGAGTGGTGTTGCCTTTGGAGCGAACCACAACTGGCTTGACGACCGGAGCGCGAAACAGTTTCGCCTTTCGGCCTTTGGACAGCTTTACTCGGACGAGTGATTTCGCTTTGGTTGTCGCCGGATTCGCAATGAATCGGACACCGGAAGAAACTTTCTGATCGTTGTTCCATGTCCAATGGGAACGCTTCGCAGGCTTGATATTCCCAAGGGACTTCCAATTTACTCTGGCAAGGTTTGTTTTCATCGAGCCTCAGCCTAGCAGGGTGCTACACGTAATCAACAGTTTTTTTACAATTCTATCCTGATTAAGGGGTAAGGAAAATCCCTACCCCTCGTCAGGTTTTAGCACGTTACCATACCGCGATTCATCAACAGGCGGGTGTCGTTCAGGCTTGTAATTGGCACGATCTTTCGGACTTTTGGCGGTGTCCAGATCGTCCGAATCACATTACCTTTTTTATCTTTCTCGACCATTGTCACACCGCCATCAGAGTGAACCGTTCTCGTAACCAGCAGGTCTGGTCTTGACTTTTTGATCTTTAGCGATTCGGCCAAACCCGTTGTGTCCGTAGACGGAATGGCTTCCGTTCCGTCGCTGGCCTGCTGCCTAGCCAGAGCATCCTGTTTCTTAATCCAGTTAGCGACATGCCGCTCATACTCGGTCTCAGGAGCAAACTCCAAGTCTCCCTCTAGCTCAGCTAGCGACCTAGCCTCACCAGCAGCGGCAATTTCCTCATCCGTAGGCTCACGTTCTGAATCATCGTTATCGTCCAAGGTTCCGGCGCAAGCTGCGTTGAAGATTTCATCTTGCATGGCCGTTTCCTCTTCCTCGGTTACGATCTTAATGTCGTCTGTAGACACCCACTCGTTCTCTACGTTGTAGTAGCCCTTAGGCTCGTAGTCACGCATCTTAATCCAGTCACCCTGATAATCATAGTAGCCCACGGAATGATGAAGCTCCGAATAGACTGGTTTCTCTCTCGTCCCAAAACCCTCGTATGAGGGACGAGCTAGACTGTTCCACATCCCTGCGACACTTGTAGCTGCGCTTTTCCAAGCGCGGGTAAAAGGGCCATAAGCATAACCGTTGTTACTATACCACGCTCCGTTATGCCATGTTCCCTTCTGTTCATTAAACAGCCATACCTTACCTTTGGGATTAAGGATAGCTACCTTGTTATAGCCGATAGCCTCACCTACTACCTTGCCGAATTTCTCATTACCAAACGGAACCATAGGGATAAGGTCTTCCAGTAACTCGGCAAACTGACGTGAGTCTGACTCTTTCTTGTTATCGCTATGCAGCGAGCTAGGCAGGATACCATTATGCACTAAGGCATACTCACCTTTATTCATTGTAAATGGGTGACAGTTTTCCTCGTTAACTTCGCCGTGTGTTGCAATCCTGAAATGTATCAGGGCCGCATACTTCTGTAGTGACTGATAAGCTTTCCAGAAATCCTCAAAGGTAAAGAACCCTTTCTGAATTTCGATCTTACCGTTCTTAGCTATGGCAAACCCCGCACCCTCTTTGTTATTAGCAAAACAGTTTTGCAGGTATTTCTTTGCGATCTGGACACCTTTAGGTTTCCATACCGCGATGCAGCCCATCATGGGCAGCAGGTCTAACAACTGACTGCACTGAGCTAGCCAGTTTAAGATTTCGATTATGTGATGTGTCATTGTGTTTCTTTCTAACTAACTATTGCTGGGTGAATGTAATCTGTGTATCTCCTACCATGAACAGGTGGGAAATGTTCCTTGCCGTTCTGAATGATGTAATCAAACGCCTTGGCTACGCAGGACTGCCTATATGGTGATGTTTGGCTCGGCGCGGAGTTGATTTCCAAAACGAATGGATTTTCATCTTCGGCTACCATAACATCTACCCCGCAGAAGTCTGCTCCGCTAACCTTAGCGGCCTTAATAGCGGCCTTGATAACCTTGATGGGCCACTCGCCCCATCTCACGTTGGCAAACTTGCCACCGCGAGCTACGTTCCATGCTACATCGCTTGGGTTAGCTGGCGTCTTGCTAGCCACCCACACCACACGATTCTGGCATACGAACACCCGATACTCCGCGACCTTGACAACCCTAACCGATATGTAACCGTCACCAAAGTTATCCTCAAGCCATCGGCTGCAATCACGGAAGCTACCAACAATCATGTTTCTTCCCTGTGAGTGAGTAACTGGTCTAGCTATCCACTCGTTGTTACTGTATTCGTGCGGAACGGTGTCGTTGATACACAGAGTAAATGGAACAGGCACTCCAGCGGCCTGCATTTCAAGCCTGCTCTGTTTCTTGTTACCACACCAGTGTATCACCTTCGCCGGATTAACAACATCGGCATTGATGGGAATGCTGGAAGTGCAACCCCAACGAAATACTAATGGTGTATCTTCGTCATTGGTTGCACCGTTCCAGTCATTCGGAACCCAGTTTCTAACCTGAGATATGCTCTCGGTAGCAGCAGCGATGATTCCATCGGCACTGGTCTTACCGAGCTTCCTGCGTCTAAAGATAATTGCTTTCATTGTTTATTCCGATGTTATTCCTCGAACGTTAAGCTCAATTCGTTCTTGGCTGAGCAGTTTTTAAACGGTTTCCAGCCAGCTTGTTTGGATAGCTCTGTTTCCTTACCAAACCAGCGGCACATAATGAATGCCATGAGGTGTGGCCATTTGTTCTGATGTTTCACGAAGCGCATGAATCCTGCTCGACCGAGAGCCTGATTCAATGTCAGCCCGTCTTGCGACACGAAGTCGAGCAACGCGTCCACAAACTCAAGGTTCTTAAACACTGACTCTTTCTTGAGAGTGCCCTTGAACATGCGAAACTCAACCGTTTTGTCGTTGCACAGGTTGATAGCCTCATGCCGTTCGCTATTCCTGTAAGCGGTTTCGATTTCCTTAGCCTTGAATTTAGCATAGGAGTTATCTTTCCGGCCCGACACAACGTAGATGAATTTCTTGTTGCTTAGGCTGTTAACAAAGCACACGGCCTTGGCGATAATCTCTTCCGTTAGAGCATCGCGGCTAACATGGATATGCTGGCCGCACCGTGGGCTATCCCAAGAGATAAGCCCCTTTGGACGCTTAGTAAGAAACTTCTCCCAAGTGATGTATTGCTTTGGAAGCGTCATTGGGATAGTGACTATCTCGATTCCGTTCTGCAATGAAGAGTCGCGCTTCATTATGACAGCATCGCCCATCAGGTCGTCAATCTCCCTCAGTTTGGCCTTGACGTTTTCCTCTGACGGGTCTTTGACTTCGGTCTCTATCTCTGTGCCGAAGTAACGCACACCACGTTCAAGCGTGCTGGTGTCTACCCTTGTGCCGTAGTCTGCTAGGCAGGGGTTCTCTCGGAAGCATGGACGACACTGGTCGTTCCTCATGGTTCCCCGAAGCAAAAACTGCCCACAGAAGGGGCAGTAACGATACCGCAATGCACATGGTATGCACAGTCCGGTATCCAAAAACTGATTCAGGTCGTCACCAGCAGCTACTAGGACAACGTTACAATCTCTGCAATTCATTGTTTTCCTTTCTTGTTAGAATTTCTCTCGATATGACAGATGGTCTGTTGTTTGTGGTTTCCCGTTTATGGCGTTTTCAAGATAGGTTAATGTTCCTTCCTTGTCGCCGGAATGTGTTATGTAGGTCTGAGCTACTCTGATAGCGTGCCTAAGCTCGCCAATATACTTAATGACTTGCTTGGCATGATCTGACTCCCTAGCTGCTAGCAGGTTGTGCCTGAGTTTCAGCCAGTAGTCAAGCTTAAACAGGATTGCTGCTAGCAGCATAGCTATGATAACTAGAATGATAGTTGTCATTGGCTGTCGCTCCATTGCCAAGCATGAAGATATATAGTGGGACGACCGTCTGCGTCACCGTCTTCAAATTCATCCAAGGCGGTTTTGATGTTTTTCATTTCGTGTGTCTTGCCGATAAACTCGATTGGATTTCCATCGTGATCGAATCCGATACCGGACGAGAACAGCGAACCTTCGCTAGGAATCACCTTATGAACGGTGATTCGTTTGGTTCCTTGTAAAGCCATTGTTATTTCCCCCTTAGTATTAACGGAAGAAAAATAAACCAGAAGATAATCGTTACGACTTGCTGTAACGGAACCTGACTGATTGGAGTTTTCCCCCATATTGCGATAACTCCGCTCACGGAATTGTAACCAAAGGTAAGACCTAAGATTATCAAAATGAGATAGAGTATGACGAAAGCGATTGATGTTGTTTTCATTACCAGTCACTCGCCTCGTCGAGTCCCGCTGGTGGAGTGTTTTTCGGGACTGGCACATAGTAAATATATATGCAGACCGATGCCGTGATGATTGCCCAAGCCGGATACGCAAACCACATCGTATCCATCATGCTGATGATCGTGTTCATTGTTTTCTCCTGTTTATTGTTTACCGCCGGACGCAATTCGTCCGTAAGTCAATTTACAGGGAATTTTTTACAGCGCAACAGAAAAGTTACATTATTTTTCAGCCTGCTTAAGTGCCTGAGCCTGAGATTCTTTCAGCCTCTCGTAATGCCAGCAAACTACGGCAGCATTCCAGAGATTTGCGTAAACATGAGGGATGCCACTTTCGGGGTCTAATTCTTCTCCCTGCGCTGCCTTGAATGAGTGTCTGGCTCCAGCGGCCAGATACCTAGCCACACCCTCGTCCGGCTCGCTGTGCATCCAACTATCACGGTTGCCATACTTGGCGTTGCCGTAGTCCGATATGATGGAAAAGGCAGTAACGGCTTCAAATGGAATTAACAAAGGATTAACCTTACCTGTGATATCTTTTCGGTCTACGTCACTCATAGGTAGTATACTGGTAGCTCAAGAAACTCAGCCATAGCTTTCTCTACCGCTACCCCCTTGCTTTTCTCCCACCCCTTCATTAGAAAGATAGCGTCTGACTTAGCTATAGCCTCACAATCCCTGAGAATCATTTCTCTGATTAACTCAGGTGTTACTGGGTCTGTCTCTGGGTTAAAGCCTGCCTCTCTATCTAGGCTAGCAGGACTGATAACTGTGTATCCTTGCTTCTCTAGCTCTGCCTGATGCCTGTCAAAGGCAGGGAAGTTATAATGCTCATAGCCCCTCATTGGGCCACCTAGGTATACTGTCTTAGTTTTTTTCATATATCGCCAACTCTCTTTCCATTTCCTTTAGCTTGCTAGTTACTATCTTGATAACATCGGCGTAATTTCCGTAACCCAACAACTTAGCGTTAAAACCAAACAGGTAGGTCTGGGTTCCCTCTATGAAGTGATGTATCTCTGAGTTACCTTTGTCACTAACCCATGTTTCTATTGTCATATCTCTATCTGTTCTGTGGGTGGCACAGGATTGCTTTGTATTAAACCTATCTGCCTATTTCTCTCTGCCTTAAATTCATCCAAGTTGCTCTTTAGCCACGCAATTAGGTTTACCCTAGCATCGTTGAAGCTAGCAGTTGACCAATATGTATGATATGGCATAAACCACCCTTTCTTGTAAGCAGTTACCCTAAACGGGGCAAACCTACAGTCATAGTCTGTAAGTAGCTTGTATTTTAGTTTGAATTTCATTGTATCTCGTATTCTAGGTATTCTGGAGTAACAGCCGCCCATTCACGCATTTGTCGTCTGGTTCCGGCGTAAATATCGAACACTGGATACTTACCATAAGAGGCCTGTCTTCGCTCCACGGCAGAGCCTCTATCTTCGACAGTAAGGCATCCGTCAATACCACAGATCGTCCGAAGTGCCGGAATACAGACCCTAGTGCCGAAGGGATAGGCTCGTTCTGCGGCAACCGTGTTGCCAACCTTAGCTCTACGGTGTTTGGAACAAGCGATTCTATTTCCCCACTTATCTTCATGTTTGTTGTAATATGTTATCCTTGCTATTCCTTTGTTATGTGTTACTTTGGTTGTCTCGCAGGCTGATAGCAGGAGTAACGCCCCCGCTATCGCTGCCAGTGCGAGTAACCAACTTGCTATCTTGACTACTCGTTCGTCATTCATTGAAGTCACTCACTTTGTTTTTATTAACTTGATACCTGCTCTGCGCCTTGCTGCATAAGTGCGCCTACGGTCAACTGTAACACGGCGTTGCAATGTCCCGTTCCTAATACGATAATCAGTCTTATGGACCATTGAACAATCGCAGCATTGCTCAAGGTTATTTTTCCACCCCCAATCATTCCAGTCGCCTTCGTAGACTTGCTCATACCGTTCCATCGGGTATCATATATCTCCGTTTTTTTCCATCTTGGCTATTTCGTAGGGTTTCACGTGTAGGGCAAAGAATACTTGCCATGCTAACTCTTTAGCCTGCTGCCAAGACGGGCTGGAAGGCGGAGTGGCTACAACATCGGCATATATTTCGGAAGCTGTAGTCCACCTTGGAGACCTGTGCCACCTTTTCATCATCCTAACGTAGTGGAAGTAGCACTTCTCTCCTGAGGTTCTAGGCTTCCTGCCAGCATCTATCTCTTCTCGTTCTTTCTTAGGTATGAATGGCATGTTATCTGTCCGGTATGATTGCTGCTAAAAAACAAAACATAAACAAGCTGGCTATAATTCCCGAAAGCTCGGATTGGGTAAGTTTTGCCACTAACACCCCACAGAAAAAAGAAGCCGTAACATGATATACTATAGTTGATATTTGCTTATGTGTCATTGTGCTATTTGTTTATTCCTTTTGCTTGCTATTATTGGTTGTTTCTCTGCTATCGCGCCGAATTTCCTAGGCTTGCTTTTGCGATACTGGCTAAACCTGCCTCGTAATGATGCAAACTTGTTAGGCGTTTTGTAGCTAGCTAGCTTCCTAGCTCTGTTAGCTGCCCGTTCTTCTGGTGTTAACATCTTCCGTAATTCTTAAGTCTTGCAGCCCATTAATTGCGTTATCGCACTCTTTGGCCAAGTTATACCAACCTAGGTCTGTTAGTTTTTGTTTTGCCATTCCAAGAACAGCAGACGCCCTAACTATTCTTGATACCGCTGAATCAGCGGCTGGTTGACTTGTTTCTATTTTGATTGTTGTCATTCTCCGCAGCACCCTTCTAATATCCTGCCCCTGCACATACCAGACTCACACACAGCATGTCCATGCCTAATGATGATAGCTTTACTACACACTGGGCACACATCTAACACAGCTTCTCTCGGCAGAGTGGTGGCTACCGAGCATTGCTGCGCTGCCTTTAAGATAAGGTCTAATGCCTCGTCTGGTGGCGGCAGATCGTGTTTCATATGCGTTCCAAGACAGCGGCAGTTACCGTGTCTACGAACCTTGTTATTGACTTAAGACAGCCCTGTTTAGTGTTAAGGCCTTTACCAGATGCTGTTATTCGTCCGTTCTTAGCTACTAGCCGCCAATACCACTGGCCGCTACGCTTGCTTTTGCCGTATTGTAGTTTAGGTGTTCTCATTTATTCTTTCTATTGACGCGCTAGCCCAAGCTGCTATCAGCTTCCTGCGCTCTGTTGATGTTAGTGGCTCTGTTGTAACATACCACTCGCCGTTATCCCTTCGGACTTGGCCCATATTTACGCTGTTACTTGTGCATACCTTGGAAAACTTATCGAAGTGTTCCTTGATAAAAAAATGCAGGTTAACTGGCCGCTTCTCGTTCATGTATTACTTTCCCATTGTTGGGGAGTTTCGTTATCATGGCTGTGATCTTTCCAGTCTACAGGTTGAGTTGCGAGCCTCTTGACTTTATTAAACAGCCTAGCTCGACCTACTGATTCTAGTTCGCCGTAGCCACAACTCAAAACAGCGTTTTCTAAAAATGCCTGCTCTGTCTCGTTCAGCCTAACTACCTTACTGCCACTCATGTGTTCCTTTCTTCATATGCCTTGAATGCCACGTTGGGTATCATATAATATTTGCCGCAGCCGGAATCTAAACAACGCATCTGATGTTTAGTGACTCCCGTTCTGCCTACCATCATTCTGATATGACCGACATGCTCAGAGCCGCAACGCTGGCAAGACCAACGCTCTCCACCGTCCTGAACACCAGCATGGGTGTGCAGTGGGCAGTATTTACTCAAGATGGTATGCACTGGCTTTAACAGGGCTGTGTCATGCCTGTTGTAGGCACACATTCGCCTTACAGCGGCCTTGGACTGTTTGTCTGTGCCGCCTGTAGCTTGCTTCCACAGGTCATACTCAGTCCTGATCTTGGTTCCTATGCCTAGGAATTTCGCCAGATAGTCTAGCTTGTTAGAGTTAAGGAAGAAGTAACGAGAGGCCCATGCCTTAGTGTCTACGGACTTCCAGTTAGGCACAACGATGCTGTGCTTCATGGCTCGCGTTCTAACCCAAGGAACATCAAAACCGTCGCCATAGTGGGCTACGATTTCGTCAGCCTCGTTCATTTCACCTGTCAGGTCTTCTACAAGCTTTGCGTCTTCGCGGTTCTTGTCCCACGAAAAGTCGTAGATTTTGTTCTTACCTTCCCAGTTAAAAGCCGCCGTAATGATGCGACGTTCCTCTATGATCTGTTCGTAGCTCAAGTTGATCTTGTAGCCAGCAGACCAGAAGTATCCTACGTTAGGGCAGGTTTCGATATCTAGGAATAGTCTTTTCATTCGCGTTCTAGTTCTTTCTTGAGCCTAGCTAGTTGTTTAAGCTTACGCTCTTTTGAGGCGGCTGCTCGTTTATCCTTGCGTTCCTTGTCTTCCCTTTCTCGCTGTTTCTTAAGGCGCATCTGTTCATCGTGAAATTCTTTAGCAGAACTAAATACGTCCCTGATGTTTTCTTCCTCTACTAAGATGTAGTAATACCACATGTCTTTTCGATTCATGTTAGCATAAGTCACAGCTTCACGGAGCTTGGAATAGTCTTCTGTTGAGACTTCTTCCCAGTTTGTTACCCCCGATGATGCGGCGCGGTCACACTCGTAACAGTTGTTACTTTTGTCTTGCTTAATGATCTTGATTCTCATTGGCCTTGCTTGCTGACAAATGGAATCATAACGGCATGACTCTCTCTGGAATGAAACAGAAGCGTCCCTACAGGTCGCTGGTGTCGTTGGTTAGCAAAGGCATAGCTAGTAGGCCTACTGCGTCGTTTTCGTTTGTTTGGTTTCTTCATACATTGCGTGGGTCTTGAGTAGCTAGGACAGCTAGAAAGCCTAGTGTCATAATAATACTGCCGACCACGGGGCCAAGACAGTAGAACCAACTACCAATACATATTGTTGAGATTATTTTGAAGTGAAACATAAAGTGATGCGCCGACTAGGTGAAAACAATGAAAGACCTAATCGGCGCGGGGCGTGGCGAGACAATCGAGGGAATGAAATGTTCTCTGTCCACATGTCAAAATAGCATAGCTTTCCGTATCAACAACGGAAATCTTTACCGTCTATTTCGTGGCTTTTGGAATACGGACTTTGCTCAGAGCCTTATTCAATTTCTTCACCCGCTTACGCATCTTGGCGTCTTTGTAGCCAGCTACGTTTATAGGGACTTTTGATACGGCCTGTGGCTTTACTTTTCCTTTAGGCATAATCTTCCAGATAGTCTATGGCTGCTTGTAGCAACTCAGGGTCTTCGTAGAAATTTCCAATTCCAGCATTACAGGGAACACACAAGATAGCTCTAACAGATTCTTCTCCACGCATACCATGTATATGATCTAGGCAGGCGTTTTTCCTAGCGGTCTGATCGAACGGCTTGGCGCATATAGCACAACAGCCACCTTGTTTTTCTATTAGAGCGTTCTTAAATTCAACAGAAACTCCGTATTTCTTTTGGAGACATGTTCGTTTGTCTATGTATTTCTTTTTCTCTGGATGCCGCGCTTGCCATCTTTTTTGGGTAGCGTTATGCAAGGCGAGTTGTCTTTTGTCTCTCATTAGCTATAATTTCCGTCTTCGTTAAAATATTTTATTGGCCTACCTCTGGTTCCTTCTTCCCATCTCTTAGCCCCTATGTAGCGTCTTTGCGCTAATCTTCTATCTATGGTGCAGACTTGACATAACACACGCCCTCGTTGTCGTTTGTTTTTACATCTGGCACACATGCCAGATTTATACCTTCTCCGGCGATACGCCTTCTGTCGGTTTCGGCGCGATGGGTCGTTCATTCTCTCGTTTCGGTTGAGGTATAGGTTCTCCGCGATTACTCCATCCAGCGTCTCCACCACCTATCTCAGGTGGTAAGTT
>Ga0070684_100003549_pt1 | contig 11725 bp, 10 predicted proteins | sample KBSC723LmetaG_FD_65653 | JGI IMG/M metagenome (GOLD analysis project Ga0070684, IMG submission 65653) | Corn rhizosphere microbial communities from Kellogg Biological Station, Michigan, USA - KBS C7.2-3L metaG | ecosystem: Host-associated > Plants > Roots > Rhizosphere ...
TCGCGTATCCGGGAAGGCTGCGAATCCAGCCGTCCTTACCAGTGAACGGACGGAGAGCGAGTCGCGCCAGGCGCTGCGCCGCGCGGAAGCGGGAAGCGCTCGCAAAGATCTTGTTCGCCATCCGCAGGCCAACGTACATTGGATCAAAAAAGCGCCGCTCTTCTTCGCGCTCGCGGTCGGTGACTGCGGCGCGCAGGTCAATGAGAATCTCGGGGATATTGATCTTCACCGGGCAGACTTCGTAGCACGCCCCGCAGAGCGAACTTGCATAGGGAAGGCTCTGCGCATACTCGAGCTCCATGAGCTGCGGCGTGAGGATGGCGCCGATCGGCCCCGGGTAGACAGAGCCGTAGGCATGGCCGCCGGTCTGCCGGTAAACGGGGCAGGCATTCATGCAGGCGGCGCAGCGAATGCAGCGCAGGGTCTGGCGCTCGCGGCTGCTGCGCAGGATTCCCGAGCGTCCGTTGTCGAGCAGGACCACGTGAAAGCGCTGCGGCCCGTCACCCGGGGTGACACCGGTCCACACGCTGGTGTAAGGGTTCATGCGTTCGCCGGTTGCGGAACGCGCCAGCACCTGCAGCATGACTTCCAGGTCCTGATAGCGTGGCAGCACCTTCTCGATTCCCGCAAGGGTAATCATGGTGCGCGGCAACGTGAGACACATACGACCGTTGCCTTCGCTCTCGACCACGACGACCGAGCCGGTCTCGGCAATGAGGAAATTCGCTCCGCTGATGGCGGTGGGCACAGTCAAAAACATTTTGCGCAGGTAGGTGCGGGCCGCGGCGGTGAGCGCCTGCGGATCGTCCGAGAGATCGGGCAAGCCCATCGTCTTGGCAAAAATGTCGCGTACCTGGCTGCGGTTCACGTGCAGTGCCGGAACAACGATGTGAGAAGGCTCATCTTGACCAAGCTGCAGGATGATTTCGGCGAGGTCGGTCTCGTGCGGGGCGATTCCGTTCTCCACCAGGAACGGGTTGAGCTGGATTTCGGCGGAAGTCATGGTCTTGATCTTGATGACTTCTGAGGCCTGCTCCTCGCGCAGGATGTTGAGAACGATGCTCCGCGCCTCGGCGGCATCCCGGGCCCAATGCACCACGCCGCCCGCTGCTGTGCAGCGCTCTTCGAATTGTTCGAGATAATGCGCAAGATTATCGAGGACATGGTCGCGAATTGCGGCGCCGGAATCGCGAAGGGCCTGCCAGTCGGTCTTTTCGGCCACGAGCCGTGCACGCTTGGCCTGAATCACATCGGTGGCGTGGGCTACGTTCTTCCTCAATTGCGGATTGCGCAGCACGGGTAGCGCAGCCACGGGGAAAGGCGGGGCTACGCGAGGATCAAGGATGGGGTGGTTCATACCATCTCCGCTGGAGCGTCCTGCGTGCTGGCCAGGATTTGCGCCATATGGATGGTTCGTATAGGGGCATATTCGCGGTGCAACGCGCCCCCCAGGTGGATGAGACAACTATTATCGAGCGCGGTACAGAATTCAGCTCGCGTAGCCAGCACATCCTGCAGCTTGGCGGTCAACATGGCCGAGGAAACTTCGGCATTCTTGACGCTGAAAGTGCCGCCGAATCCGCAGCAGCGATCGAGATTGTCGAGCGGGGCAAGTTCAAGCCCGCGAACGTGATTGAGCAGGCGCAAAGGCCGATTCCCGAGCTCGAGAGCGCGCAGGCCATGGCAACTCGCGTGGTAGGCCACCCGATGCGGGAAATAGGCGCCGACATCCTCGACTTGAAGAACATCGACAAGGAATTCGCTTAGCTCGTGAACGCGAGGCAAGAGGGTCTCGAATTCCCGGCGCAGGGAATCGGTGCCAAGCTCGGCCAGCAGATTTGGGTATTGCTCACGGATCATGGCGACGCAGGAAGACGATGGGATGACGACTGCCTCGGCGTCGGCATAAAGCCGCACGAACTGCTTGGCGAGGCTGAATGCTTCGCCCCGGAACCCGGTATTTGCGTGCATCTGGCCGCAGCAGGTCTGGGCGGGCCGGAACTCGACCTCGACTCCGAGGCGCTCCAGCAAGCGCACGACGGCCTGGCCGGTTTCCGGAAAGAGGGTGTCGTTATAACAGGTGATAAACAGCGAAGCCCGCATCGTCACCTCATTCTCGCAGAGACGATTGCGGAGCGGTAGTTCTCTTTTGAAATATGTTGCCTTTCGGTTTTTTGCATCGCCGTGGGCATACGCCGCCGTCAGCTCATGACGGCGTCTGGCTCCAGTCGCAGAGCGCTTCGCGACCGGCGGCGAAGCTCTCCTGGGCCCATTCGAGGATTCGAGCGGCGCGCCAAGCCTCGACTGCGAGAACAGGGAGTTCACCCCGTCCAAGGACCGCATCTCGCACACCCGCATAAAAGCGGCGGTAATCGCCGGGAACGGTTTCGATGGTGCGAGAAACCATGCCCCCGTTAGCTGCCACAACGAGCGCGCCCCAGGCGGATGGCGGCTCCTTGCCCCAGTCCGGTGACTCGATGCGCGTGATTTTATTCAGGGCGGCTTCCTGTGGATCGAGTCCAAACTTGAGGAAGCTTCCAGCCGTTCCGCGCAGAAGGAAACGCGGCCCGGGGAGTGAAGAGAGCATGTTAGCTCCCAGCGTCACGCGAAGGCCAGGATAGCGCAGTCGGATCTCGAACGAGTCGTTCGCGCCTTCTCCATCGCGCTCGCGATCGATTTCCGCGCTGACAGCCTCTGGGTTTCCGAAGAGCACGAGTGCAAGGTAAGCGACGTGCGTACCCAAGTCGTGCAGGACGCCTCCTCCCTGCTCCATGTCGTTCTTCCATGGCTTGCGGGTGTCGCCCGGACTCCAGCGGTCCATGCGCGATTCGAATGCAACGAGACGCCCGACGGCGTTGTCTGAGACGAGTTGGCGGACGGTGAGAAAGTCGCCATCCCATCGCCGATTGTGAAATGGGGTAAGCATCACGTGCCGCTCGGCGGCAAGCGCCATGAGTTCGGCAATCTCACTGGAGTGCATGGCCATGGGCTTGTCGACGACAAGATTTTTGCCCGCTGCGATTACTTCGCACGCGACGCCAAAATGCGTGCCGCTAGGCGTCGCGACGACGATCAGGTCAAGAGAGCTGTCGGCGAGCATAAATTCGAGCGAGCGATAGGTCTTAATACCCGGAAATCGCGCCGCAGCTTCATTGGAGTGGCGCTCGACCACTGCGGCCAATTCGAGGCCATCTACGGAAGAGATAAGCGGCGCATGGAACACACGCGTTGCCATGCCGAAACCTACGACGCCAACCCGGATCATTACGAGCTCCCACGGCGATGATAAGGCCTGCTTTACCCTTCGAGCTTATAGCGCGTCTCTGCCAGACGATATAAACGCCGCCATACAAGGCGGTTCATGGTGATGACCATCAACGCCACCAGGATCGTGGCCAGCAGAATAATGGCGAAATGGCCGTGATCGGTGGCGGAGCTAATCTCCGCGCCAAGGCCAAGGGTCTCGTAGGTCCGATCCTTGATCTTGGCGTACTCGGCCAGCACGGAGGCGTTCCACGCCCCACCCGACGCGGTTACCATTCCGGTAATGAGGTAGGGGAAGATGCCGGGTAGAATGAGCCGCGTCCAGCGCTGCCACCGATTGAACCGATAGAGCCGCGCAACCTCCCGCAGATCGGATGGGATGGACATGGCCCCGGCAATCACGTTGAATAGGATGTACCACTGCGTTCCGAGCAGCATGAGTGCAATGGATCCGACGCCGAGCCCACCTCCGATCTTGAGCAGGCCGATGAGCAAGACGGGATAAAAGGCGGAAGCCGGGACTGACGCCAGCACCTGTGCCAGCGGCTGAACAATGCGTGAGAGTCGCGGGTTGAACCCGATCGCCACCCCTGCCGGGATGGTCCAAACCGCCGAAATAAGCAACGCAGCGTTGACGCGCAGAAACGTAGCAGCGGCTCCCGCAAGCAGGTGCAGCATCTCTGCCCAGGTGATGCTGCGCAGCATTACCCACGTTTCCATAAGGGCCCACGCGCCTACAATCGCCACCACTGCCGCAACAATCCAGAAGCCGATTGTCCCTCGCCGCTGTTCGGATTCGTCATCGAGAGCGGCAACGCCCACGCGCCGTTGCGAACGTGCCAGCCGGCGATAGATCGGCTGCTGGATGCGGTCTCGAATATGGACCGCCGCAGAGTTGAGCAGGTTGGAACGGCGAATGAGTTCGAGGACCGGCGAAGTGACCCGGTCTGCCGACTCCACCTGTTCGAATTTGAACTTATCGCTCCATGCGATCAGCGGCCGCCACAACAACTGGTCCGTTGCGATGACGATGAGAATCACGGCACCGATGCCGCTCAGCAGCGCGGGCACATCGCCTGAGTTGGCAGCAGACTGGATATAGCTGCCGAGTCCGGGGAGCTGAAAGTTGCGGTCGCCCATGGTGAACATCTCGCATAGCATCAGGGCAAACCAGCCGCCTGCGACCGATACGATCGAGTTCCATACCAGCCCGATAGACGCATAAGGCATTTCAAGCTGCCAGAAGCGCTGCCAGGCCGAGTAACGGAAAACACGCGCTGCTTCACGCATCTCGCGCGGAATGGATTTCAGTGATGAATAGAAGCTGAATGCGAGGTTCCACACCTGTCCCGTGAAGATGAGCAGAATGACGCCCAGTTCGATTCCGAACTGACGGTTTGGAATCATCGATACCATCGCCAGCACAACTGGCGGGAGAAAGCTGAGCACGGGAATCGATTGCAGCACGTCGAGCACCGCGATCATCCACGCCTCGAGGCGTGGCGTTCGTGCGGCCGTATACCCGTAGGCGATCGCGAACGTCAGGCTGAGCAGGTAAGCGATGCCAATGCGAAAGATCGAGTAGAACGCATAGAGCGGCAATGCGCTGGCCGAGTGCGAAATAGGCACCACCGGTTCCGGCGTTCCCAGCCAGTAGCGGGCGATGTGCAGCACCGCGAAGAAGAGTGCAAGCCCGCAGAATGCAACACCGACGTCCAGTAGGAAGGGCCAGGTGCGCACCATCACGAGCGTGCGCGCGAGCGGATGCTGGCGAATGCTCAAACTTCAGCCTCGCCCGCCTTGGCGGCTTCTTCCTGTGTATCGGGAAGGACAAAGCGTCGCCGCCCGGAGTCAAAATCAAATAACTCGGCATAGCGGCCCCAGGTCACGGCAGTTTCCATCTGGCGCAGGCTCTCCTCTTCGCTGAACTGTTCGTCGATCATGTCCAGAAAGAAGTCTTCGGGCACCGTGTGATCGCTCTTGGCTTCGAGCGCCCTGCGGATCTGGCGTAGCAGCAGCACGTTGCCCAACGCGGCTTCCCGGAACAATTCCTTTTGCCGAAGAATCTCCGAGTTGGCGAACTGCGTGCCGTTCTCCGTGATGGCTGCATCGCCCTCTTCCACCTTGAGGAAGCCCAACAACTGTGCGGCGTCTACGATTGGCAGCAGGTCGTCGATTTCAAACGACAGGTCGTCGGCGAGGCGATAGATATCGTCTCGGCCGCCCTTGTCGAGCAGTAATTCGAGCAGCCCGGCCACCCCGCCGGGACGCGCATGGGGCAGCATCTGGTACTTCATCTGGCGCTGATCGCGGACCTTGGGCCCGGGCTCCTGGCCCAGCGTATCGGGGGGCACATCGGGCCGGGTGAGCACCTTGTAAATGAAGTCCACGAGCTGCGTGAATTCCGGCGCCTTGCGGTCGCGCGGCTGGGTGATCGAAACCCGGAAATCGGTCCGGATATGGCCCGGATTGCGACCGAGGACGATGATGCGGTCTGCCAGCAGAACGGCTTCTTCGATGTTGTGAGTCACCAGGAAGACAGCCCGGGTCGGCATAGTCTTCTTCGACCACAACTCGAGGAGTTCGCTGCGCAGGTTTTCCGCCGTGAGCACGTCGAGAGCCGAGAAAGGCTCGTCCATGAATAGTACTTCCGGCTCGACCACTAAGGCTCGCGCGAACCCGACCCGCTGCCGCATGCCGCCGGAAAGCTCCTTGGGATATGCTGCTTCAAACCCATCTAGGCCTACCGTATCCAGCATCCGCATGCTGCGATGCCGGCGCTCCTCGGGCGGAACGCCGCGAGCCTGCAATGGAGCCTCCACGTTCTCGAGCACCGTCATCCAGGGGAAAAGGGCGAAGCTCTGGAACACGATTGAGACGTTGATCTCCGTCTCTCCGATCGGCTTATCGTGCCAGTAGACCTGACCGGCAGATGGGCGGGACAGGCCCGAAAGCATGCGCAGAATGGTCGATTTTCCTGAGCCGGACGGCCCGAGCAGCGCAAGAATCTCTCCCGGAACGATCCGCAGGTCCGTGGCTGAAATTACCTGAATTCGGTTTTCGCTCGGCTGCGAGTAGTACTTTTCGATCTTCTCGGCTCGGATAATGGCCTCGTCGAGGGCAGGCCTGATCTCCGTCTTCGGGGCAGTTTCGCGCATACGGCGTTCTCCGGAGGCACGGGATCCCGGCTGAAATACTTTCAAGGTTAGGATTGCTGGATTGCAATCAGGTAGAATCACGTTCGACGGAAACGTCCGGCACCGTCGTGAGCGTGGCGGTTCCGTTCCCAGACTGAGCGTATCATTGAGGAAGCGCGGTTTACAGTGGTACGGATCGCAGCCGTCTCGCGTTTGGGGGAACAAGAGAGGCGTATCGCGCGCAAGGCAGTCTGTCACGTACGGGCCATGGAAGTCTCAGTAAGCCGGCGCGAGGTGGTTACCGTAGACTAGCCAAGGCAGTAACTTTCCCAGCAAGTCCAGCCGCTGATTGCATTTGAGATCCAGGAGCTTATGCCCGACACTACGACGAAGCCCAAAGTCCTTGTTGCCGATGACGAAAAGGTGATTGCCGATACGTTGGCCATGATCCTGAACCAGAGCGGGTTCCAGGCACGCGCCGTCTATTCCGGCGAAAAAGCGCTGGAATTGGCTCCCACCTTCCAGCCAGACATGCTGATCAGCGACGTCATCATGGCTGATCTGAACGGCATTGACGCTGCCATTCGCATCCGCGCCTTGCTTCCCACCATAAAGATCCTGCTGTTTTCCGGCCAAGCCGCAACCGCCGACCTGCTTGAAAAGGCGCACGCCGAAGGCTACGACTTTGAAATCCTGGCCAAGCCGGTGCATCCCCAGGACCTGCTCAGCAAATTGCGCAGCAACAACTAACCGGGCCGGGTGGCGGGTTTCAACGCGAATCGGGCTCAAGCTCGCTGTTATTTTTTCGGGCTGTCCTGATCGTTTTGGCAACCGAGAGACCACCTTTAGCGCCAGTTCTGCATCTAACGCTTCGAGGGGCCATGAAAGCTAAAGTTCTGATCGCCGACGATGAAAAAATGATCGCCGACACCCTCGCACTGATCCTAAATCAGGGCGGGTTCGACGCCAGAGCCGTCTACACCTGCCGGAAGGCGCTCGATATAGCGCCCTCTTTCCGTCCCGATATCCTGGTCTCTGACGTGCTGATGGATATGAATGGTGTGGACGCGGCCGTTCAATTGCGGGCACTTCTGCCGGATTTGCGCGTGTTCTTGTTATCCGGGCAAACCGCGACCGCGGATATCCTGACCGATGCAAAAGCCCAGGATCTGCGATTTGAGGTGCTTGTTAAACCGGTCCACCCGCAGGAGCTCTTGCGCAAGCTACACGACGCGGCTCTTGGGATGCGCAGCGTGGCCTAGCCGCTCGCCGGTCTCGCCCGACCTTCTGGGCGATCGTGCAGCGATCGTTTCCAATAAACGAGAGAGTAACCCAGTTCGGCTACACGTCCCGTCGGCCTTCGAGGGCGCGTGCCATGGTCACTTCGTCAGCGTACTCGATATCGCTGCCCGCTGGGACGCCTGTGGCAATGCGGGTGATGCGCACGTTCAAGCCTTGCATGGCAGATGCCAGCCAGTTCGCGGTCGCCTCGCCTTCGAGCGTGGGGCTCGTCGCCAAAATGACCTCGTCGATTTCGCCTCGCTCGGTCCTTGCCACCAGCCCGCGCGCACGAAGCTGCTCTGGACCGATCCCATGCAGCGGTGACAGGGTGCCGTGCAGAACGTGGTACACCCCGCCATACCGCGTTCGTTCGATCGCCCCAATGCTCGTTGGCTCCTCCACCACGCAAACCTGCCGCTGATTGCGCACCGGACTCGAGCAGAACGCGCACGGATCAATATCGGTGACGTTATTGCAGACCGAACAGAGGCGCAGGCTCGCTTTCAGGCCCTGCACGGCATCCGCAAGCGCAGCCGCATCCTCATCGCTGCCGCGCAGGATGTGGAATGCATAGCGCTGGGCGCTTTTGGTGCCCACGCCGGGCAGCTTTCTTAATTCCTCAATGAGCCGCGCCATCGGCTCGGCAAAACGGGACACCGCGCGCGCCTCCTGCTTTGATTTATGTGAGACCGGGAATGTTAAGCCCGCCCAGCATACCCTGCAGGCTCGACTGCATTGCGTCTTCGGCCTTCTGTCCCGCGCCATTCACTGCGGCCACCACCAGGTCCTCCAGCATCTCCACGTCGGGAGTTTCGCCGCTGAGCGCCGCCACCGCCGAAGGATCAATCCGGATACGCAGCAACTGTTTTTTTCCATTCATCGTGGCGGTCACCGCGCCGCCGCCGCTGGAGCCTTCAACTACCGTCTGCTCCAGCTTGTGCTGCATCTCGTCCTTCATCTGGTTCGCCTGCTGCATCATTTCCTGCATCTTCAGCGGATTGAACATATCTCGCTCCCTGACCGCACTTCATCGTCACTTAGCGCGCAGATCGACCACGCTGCGTACTTCGGCGTTGAAAATCTCCCTGGCGCGCTGCACCAGTGGGTGATTCAGCGCCTCCTGCTGAATGCTGCCGGCCACCGATGGTACTGCCGCAGTCGTCGAGACCTGGGCCACGCCTGACCCCGGAGTCACCATGAAACGCGACGGTCCGCCCAGCCGCTGCAACTCCTGGCGGATCACCTTTTCCGCTGCCGCATTCACCGTGAGGCTGAGCATCTTCTTGCCCATCCCCGCTACTTCTATACGCAGATTTGCCCCGTCCACGGTCCATAATCCCGAACCGAGAAGGTGAGCCGCACTCTGGTGGCCGGCGTCGGCCAGCGCCTGCACCACGACCGGGCGCAACTCGTCCACTCCGGGCGTCTCGGCGGTCGCTATTGCGGTTTCCGCGGCATGGGCTGAAATAGCCACCCCTTCCGGCTCTTGCGGCCCCATCGTCGTGGCAGTGAACGGCGTAGCAGCCAAAGCCGGAGCAGGCTCCATCACGGGTTCGCTCGATGCCAAAGGAATTGGGGGAACGGGGCTGGAGACCCTCTCGGGCGCAACTCGGACCGGGGCCGCGACCGATTCTGCCCGGCTGCCCGATTCCGCGGACGATTCTCCGAAAGCCGCCGCGCTCGAACCAAACGGTGAAAGGGAAGGTGCAGCTTTGACCATCGGTGCCGGCGTAGTCGCCTTCGGGCCCGGCGCGGCCCGCGGCGCTGAGGGCGTCGCCGTACTGCGTGCCGGTGCTCCCGCCGCGACCGTACTCAGGAATTCCTCTAGCGGCAGCAGCCGTTGCGCATGCACCAGCTTCAGTAGTCCCAACTCGAGGTGGAACCGCTGCTCCTGCCGATAATTCAGATCGTCGAACGTGCGCAGCATGATCTGCAGGCTGCGCGTCAGATCTTCCTCGCTGAAGAGCATTGCCGTCCGATTGGCCCGCGCGCGCTCGTCCGCCGAAATCTGCAGCAACTCAGTCTGTTCGCCGCCCAGTCTCGCCATCAGCGCATTGCGCAGGAAGCGCACCATCTGCCGTGCCAGCGAGGACGGACTGTGTCCCGCATTCAGCAGCACATTGGCCTGCTCCATCAACTCCGCACTCTGCCCCGCGGCAACAGCCTCCATCAGCCGCTCGAACACCGCGTTCGGCACCGAACCCATCAGGTCGCGAATCAGCGGCGCGTTCAGCACCGCTTTCCCGGCTTCGTTGCACGGCGCCGACGCGATCGCCTGGTCCATGATCGAAAGTGCGTCGCGCATGGAGCCATCGCCCGCTTCGGCCAGCAATGCCAGCGCCGCGTCTTCCGCCTGCAACTGCTCCTTATTGGCGATCATGCGCAACTGGCCGACGATATCCTCAAACTTCACCGCGTGAAAGCTGAAATGCTGGCAACGCGACCGAATGGTCTGCGGAATGTTCTCGGGCTCCGTCGTGGCCATCATGAAGATCGTCCACTCTGGCGGCTCCTCAAGCGTCTTCAGGATCGCATTGAACGCAGCGTCTGTGATCTGGTGCGCTTCGTCGAGCAGAAACACTTTGTACTTGTCGCGCGCCGGCTGCACTGACGCCTGCTGCCGGATCGACCGTACGTCGTCGATGCCGCGATTCGATGCGGCGTCGATCTCGATGAAGTCGAACGATTGGGTAGCGAGTTCGCCCGCCTCCGGGCTGCCGCCCGAGCCAATTTCGCGACACGATACGCATTGCAGGCACGGCTCATGCGTCGGGCGCTCCGGGTTGCCCACCTCTGACCGACAGTTCAGCGCCATCGCCAGAATGCGCGCGATCGTCGTCTTGCCGATGCCCCGATGCCCGGAAAAAATATACCCGTGCGCGATTCGGTTCTGCTCCAGCGCGTTCAGCAGCGTGCGTGTGACATGGTCCTGCCCGGTCACATCGGCAAACCGCTGCGGACGATACTTCCTGGCCAGAACCTGGTAACCCATCCCTGCTCGCTCCCCTTCGCCCGATCAAGAATCGCGCTGGTGCCTGAGAGGGATTGTATCGTCTCCGGGGCGTCGCCGGTCTCACCCCAGCATCCGGCCGGCGAGGTCCATGCGCAAGTGGCCAAACGTGAACTGCGAGATAGCGCCCGCTGGTCTGCCAATGCGCAGTGTCACCAAACCGACTCGATTGTGCGGGAACCAGGGAAGGGAATTGGATAAATTTTCGAACGAGCTATGGGGCATTGTCTATGCGGATCTAAGCAGCCATCTCGCATTACGCAGCAGAGCATTCCAGGCAGCATTCAGGATGTCGTGCCCTTACCTCCTCGCGGGTGACGAGGATATGATCCAGACCCACGAGTTTGAGAATCTCTCCCACATGCGGTGTCACATTGCAAACGTGGAACGTATTGCCAGCGATGCGCGCAGATCCGTACGTGGAAATGAGTGCGGCGATCCCCGCAGCGTCAATGCGGCGTACGCGTCCCATATCAAGCACGGTGCTGTGGTCCCGCACAACGGGCTCAAGCAACTGGACCAGACGTTGGTCGTTGCCGCGCACCAGTTCGATAAACTCCGCAGGCGCTGGAACAACGATTTCGTTTACCCGGTTCATGATCGTATTCATAAGGACCTCCTTCACTCCCCTTCGTCCGACCTAGATTTGCCCAGGCTCGCTACCTGAGGAATTGCACTCCGAGGACCAAACCGCCCGGTGAGAGAATATGCTGAAATCAGAGGGGATATCCGCGGCGTTGCGATACCCGTCTGCGGCCCCGGTGTTCGATTGCGCATTCCGTGTTCGCAATCGGACATGCAGTGATTGGTACGAGAGAGGAGGGCCGCCGGTTCCATGAATTCGAGGTTCAATCCCCGGGAACCTGGGTTGTTACCGCCTCTCGTTAGTCATAACGTAGTTCGGGAGCTTGCGGTTAACAACGGATTCAGCCAAGCGGACGTGGTAGCGCTGCCGCATGCCAATGAGAGCCGCGATGCCCAGCGCTTTACTACCTGGATAGACGCAGAACGCGCCGGAACGATGCAGTATTTG
>Ga0070684_100003558_pt1 | contig 11714 bp, 8 predicted proteins | sample KBSC723LmetaG_FD_65653 | JGI IMG/M metagenome (GOLD analysis project Ga0070684, IMG submission 65653) | Corn rhizosphere microbial communities from Kellogg Biological Station, Michigan, USA - KBS C7.2-3L metaG | ecosystem: Host-associated > Plants > Roots > Rhizosphere ...
TTCGTGGACTTCACGCTGCCGCAGGAAGAGCTGGCGATCGTCGCGGTCGGATTGCCCGTGCGCGTGACGATGGAAGGCGTGAAGGAACCGATGACGGGCACCATCAGCGCCATCGACCCGACGGTCGATTCGGCGACCCGCAACGTGAAGATGCGCGCCGCCATCCCCGAGCTGCCAGGCACGCCGCGGCCAGGCAGCTTCGTGACCGTCGACGTCATCAAGCCGTCGAAGGCGCAGGTGGTGGCGGTGCCGACGACGGCGATCGTCCACGCGTCGTACGGCGATTCGGTGTTCGTCGTCGAGGACAAGAAGCCCGGGTCGCCCGGGATGGACAAGACCCCGGCCGGCAAGACGGTCCAGGTCGCGCGGCAGCAGTTCGTCCGCACGGGCGCCGCGCGCGGCGACTTCATCGCGATCACCAAGGGCGTCACGGCGGGCCAACACGTGGTGAGCGCGGGCGCGTTCAAGCTGCGGAACAACGCGCCGGTCGTCGTGGACAACACGGTCCAGGCGAAGCCGCAGCTGGCGCCCCACCCCGAGAACCGCTGAAGTCATGAAGTTCACCGACCTCTTCCTGCGCCGGCCGGTGCTGGCGATCGTCGTCAGCGTCCTCATCGTCGTCGCGGGCCTGCAGGCGATCCGCACCCTGAACGTGCGCCAGTACCCGAAGCTGGAGAGCGCCACGGTGACGGTGCGGACCGTATACGTCGGTGCGAGCTCGGACCTGGTGCGCGGCTTCATCACCACGCCGCTGGAACGCGCGATCGCCGCCGCGGACGGCATCGACTACATCGAGTCGCAGAGCGTGCTGGGCCTGTCGACGATCAACGTCCGGCTGAAGTTGAACTTCAACGCGGCCGACGCGCTGGCCGACATCAGCTCGCGCGTCAATCAGGTGCGCGCCGATCTGCCGCCCGAGGCGCAGGTGCCGGCCATCCAGGTGGAACCGTCCGACGCGCAGGTCGCCGCGATGTACCTCGGCTTCACGTCCGACGTGCTGCAGGACAACCAGGTCACCGACTACCTGATCCGCGTAGTGCAACCGCGGCTGTCGGCGATCGCCGGCGTGCAGCGCGCCGAGATCCTGGGCGCGCGGACGTTCGCGCTGCGCGCGTGGTTGAAGCCGGATCGGATGGCGGCGTTGAACGTGACGCCGTCGCAGCTGCGGCGCGCGCTGGCCGCCAACAACTACCTGACCGCGGCGGGCACGACCAAGGGCGGCCTCACCCAGCTGAACGTGGCGGCGTCGACGGACCTGCGGACGCTGGACGGGTTCAAGCGGCTGGTGATCCGCGAGCAGAACGGCGCGCTGGTTCGCCTGGACGACGTCGCGGACGTCGAGCTGGGCGCAGACGAGTATGACCAGGACGTGCGGTTCTCGGGCCAGAAGGCGGTGTTCATGGGCGTGTGGGTGCTGCCCAGCGCCAGCGCCCTCGACGTCATCGGCGACGTCAACAAGGAGATCGAGCGCATCCGCGGCGAGCTGCCGACCGGGATGCAGGCGAAGGTCGCCTACGACTCGACCGCGTACATCAAGGACGCGATCCACGAGGTCGTGAAGACGCTGAGCGAGACGATCCTGATCGTCATGCTCGTGATCTTCCTCTTTCTCGGATCGTTCCGATCGGCGCTGGTGCCCGTTGTCGCCATTCCGGTGTCGTTGATCGGCGGCGTGTTCCTGATGCAGGCGTTCGGCTTCACGCTGAACCTGCTGACGTTGCTGGCGATCGTGCTGTCGGTCGGTCTGGTGGTCGACGACGCCATCGTCGTCGTCGAGAACGTCGAGCGCCACATTCGTGAGGGTCGAACGCCGTATCACGCCGCGCTGATCGGCGCGCGCGAGCTGGTCGGGCCGGTCGTCGCCATGACGATCACGCTGGCCGCCGTGTACGTGCCGATCGGCATCCAGGGCGGCCTGACCGGCGCGCTGTTCCGCGAGTTCGCGTTCACGCTGGCGGGCGCGGTCTTCATCTCGGGTGTCGTCGCGCTGACGCTGTCGCCGGTGATGTCGTCGCGCCTCCTGCGATCCGAACACCAGCACCGCTGGTTTGCGCGCAAGGTCGAGGGCGCGTTCGACGCGGTCCGGACGCGCTATTCGCGCCTGCTGGCGGGGACGCTGAACTACCGTCCGGCTGTCTACGCCGTCTGGATCGTGCTGTCGCTGCTGCTCATCCCGCTGTACATGTTCTCGCCGGGCGAGCTGGCGCCGCACGAGGATCAGAGCTTCGTGTTCGGCGCGATCGACGTCCCCGCGAACGCCACGCTCGAGCAGGTGACGACGTACTCGTCGCTGGTGGGCAAGGCGTTCGAAGAGACCCCCGAATTCATGCACAGCTTCCAGATCAGCTTTCCCACCCAGGGTTTCGGCGGAATGGCGTTGAAGCCCTGGACCGAGCGAAAGCGCAGCGTGTTCCCGATCGAGCACGAGCTGAACATGAAGCTGGCCGGCATCACCGGCATCCGCGCGCCTGTGTTCCTGCCGCCGGCGCTCCCCAACCCGGGCCTCTTCCCCGTCGAGGTCGTGCTGTCGTCGACGGCGGAGCACGCCCAGCTGGTGCAGTACGCCGACCAGCTGGTGCAGGCGGCGATGGCGAGCCAGCAGTTCGCGTTTCCACCGATCGTCGACGTGCGCATCGACCAGGCGAACGCCGAGATCGTCATCGATCGCAGCAAGGCGGCGTCGATGGGCGTCACGATGGAGCAGCTCGGCTCGGACCTGTCGTCGATGCTGAGCGGCAACTTCGTGAACCGCTTCAACATCGACGGGCGCAGCTACAAGGTGATCCCGCAGATCGAGCGCTCGGGCCGGTTGACGGCCAGCCAGCTCGCGGACATCTACGTGTCGGGCCCGGGCGGCCGCCTGATCCCGCTGTCGGCGATCGCGAGCATCCGCACCGGCCTGGAACCGCGGTCGCTGAACCGGTTCCAGCAGCTGAACGCGATCAAGATCTCGGGCCTGCCCACGCGATCCTTGCAGGACGGGTTGAAGATCCTCGAGGCGACGGCGGCGAAGATCCTGCCGCCCGGATCGAAGCTGGACTACACGGGCGAGTCGCGGCAGCTGCGTCAGGAGTCGGGGCGGTTCCTCCCGGCGCTGGGGCTGGCGATGCTGGTGATCTTCCTGGTGCTGGCCGCGCAGTTCAATTCGTTCCGCGATCCGTTCGTCATCCTCGCCGGGTCGGTGCCGCTGGCGATGTTCGGCGCGCTGATCTTCACCTTCCTGAAGTTCGCGGGCCCGCCTGGGCTGTCGTTCGGGCTCACCGAAGGCTGGACGACCACGCTCAACATCTACTCGCAGGTCGGCCTGGTCACGCTGGCGGGCCTGATCGCGAAGAACGGCATCCTCATCGTCCAGTTCGCGAACGAGCAGCAGCTGAACGGGATGGACAAGATCGCGGCGGTGCGCGAGGCGGCGGCCATCCGCCTGCGGCCGATCCTGATGACGACGGTCGCCACCGTGGCCGGCCACTTTCCGCTCACCCTCGTGTCGGGCCCGGGCGCCGTCGCGCGTAACTCGATCGGCATCGTGCTGGTCGGCGGCATGACGATCGGCACGCTGTTCACGCTGTTCGTCGTCCCGTCGGTCTACGTCCTGATCGCGAAGGACCACCGCAAGGAGAAGGCGAAGCGCGAGGCGCTGGAGAACACCCCCGACGAGCCGGGCCCGCCCCACGCCGGCGCGCCTGCGCCCGCGTACAACGCCGAGTAGCGCCGCGTCAGGCAACGACCGCCGCCAGCGGAGTGCCATATCCGAGGGGCGCTGGGCTATGGCATCCTTGCGGCCGAGGATGACGTCGTTCGGTCGGGGGATTGGGGTGGCGCTGGTGGTCGCGGCGGCGGCGTGCACGGCGCGGCCGCTCGACCCCGGAACGGGAGGGGACACCAGCACGGCCCCGCAGCACGACGCGGCGCCCAGCGTTGCCGGGCGCGACGCCAGCACGGCCGACCCGCCACGCGACGCGATGGACGCGATCGCAGACAACGACGCGCGCGACGCCCTCGGCAGCGTCGACGTCTCCCCGGCCGACGGACCATTCCGCGGCGACGCACAGCCGGACGCTGACGGTGGGCCCATTCGCGACGGCGGCCTTGACGGGACCACGAGCAAGCCGCGCGCGCTCACGCTGGTGCTCGACGGCGCGCCCTGGTACGCGTCGCAGGCGACGCAGGGGATCGCTGTCGATCCTGCCGGGCGCGTCTACCTGCAGGACAGCACCGCCGTGTACACGGTCGAAGGCTCGACAGTGGCCAAGTACCTCACCGCCGGAGAAGCGGCGGTGCAGGGCTTCGGCGACATGGACATCGGACCGGACGGCCGCCTCTACATCGTCGCGTCGTACCCGAACACCGTGTCGGGTTTCGGCATCGTGCGATCCAGCGAGCCGCACGTGGCGGAAAAATGGATAGACCTGTCGCCGCCGCTGATGGACGTCTCGAAGATCGCGGTCATCGACGACGGCGAGATCGCCGCCGTCTCCCGGAGCGGCTTCTGGACGTTCACCGATGCGGGCGGAAGGCTGGTCTACGGTCCGTCGACGCAGTCCTGGAGCCCGGGCTGTGCCTGTGAGGATCTCGCGGCGGCGCGCTCGGGCGTGTTCCTGTACCAGCCCGGCTGCAACGCGTACCCCATCCTGCGCGGCCGCACCGACGGCAGCGGCGTGGGCACGCTGTACAACGCCGCCATCGGGCAGGTCAGCGAGGTCTCCGCGAGCAACTTCACCTGCGTCGCGCGCGATCCGGCGGGCGGCTTCTACTTCATCGTTCAGAACGTCGCCGACTACGCGCCGCGCCTGTTCCACGTCACCGAGGGCGCGCAGGGAGCGTCGGGCCTCACTTTGATCGACACGGTCCCGTCATTCGCCGAGGCGAAGAAGCAGGCGAGCAGCACGTTCGGGTTCCTGTTCTGCTCGCTCGCGACCGGGAAGGACGGCGCGGTGTACTTCCAGACCTACGCCCAGCTCTGGAAGGTCGCGGCGCCGTAGCTAGTAGCCGACGCGGTCGGTGTACGCGAACAGCGGCGTGCCGTAGCTGCCGCCCCACTGGTAACCGTAGCGGCGTTCGGGCTCGATCTTCATGATGTCGTACTGCTTGCCGTTGCCGGGCGGGTTGTCCGTCGGCAGGCGGCCGCTGAAGAAGCCGACGTCCTGATCCAGGTCGTAGAAGCGGTACCACATGGTGCTGCCCGCGCGCGCCTGGATCGGGTTGTAGTTGTCGTCGGTGCTGCTCGACGGGCGGCTGACGTAGGCGGTGTTCGCGACCTTGACCTTGTCGCTCTTGTACCAGGCGATCGCGGCCTGCACGGCCGCCTTCACGTCCGCGGTCTGCGGCTGCGTCATCAGGAAGGCGATCACGCCGACGGACTCCTGGCCGCTCTTCGAAGGCAGCTCGTACGAACGCGCGCCGCGCGGAACGTAACTGACGGGATCGTGCTGGGCGCACCAGACGGTCTTCACGCCGGCCTGCACGATCTGCGCTTTGACGATGAAGTCGACGGCGTGGGTGATCGCGCTCGTCATTCGCGTGCGCTGATCGGCCGTGAACAGATCGCCGCCCAGCGGCGATACCTGCTTGCCGGCCTGGTCGAGAAAAATGAGCACGCGCGCCATCGCGTTATCGTTGAAGGTGACGTAGTTCGAATAGGTGGTGCCGGCGCGTGCCGGATAGACCTGCGGGAAGCCGCCCGTCGCGACCTGCATCGTCAGCAGGAACTCCAGCCCCTTGCGGGCGCTGTCGCGGTACTTCGTGTCGCTGCTGCGCCGGTAGACGTCGGCGAGGAACATCATCTCCGTCACCGTGCCGTTGTTGTCGATCGTGCCGAGCTCGACGCCGTTCGCGCCGGTCCAGCCCGACCGCGCGGCCGTCCCGTTCCACGGGGCCGCGTACACGGACTTGTCGTTCTTGTACCAGCCGCCGTGCGGCATCTGCCAGGTGATGATGTTGTCCGCCATCGTCTTGTCGGCGGTCAGCTTCGCGGCGTCGCCGGCAGCGGTGCTGAGCCAGCTCTTGTACGTCGACAGCAGGTCGTAGACCGGGTTGCCGGTCTGATCGAGGATCGGGGCGGACGTCGCCCCGCCCGTGCCGGCCGTGCCTGTCGTCCCCGCCGCGCCCGTCGTCCCGGCCGCTCCTGTCGTCCCCGCCACGCCGGTCGTTCCGGCGGCGCCGGTCGTCCCCGCCGCGCCCGTCGCTCCGGCCGCGCCCGTCGTCCCGCCCTTCCCCGTCGTTCCTGCAGCGCCCGTGGTCCCGCCCGTGCCCGTCCCGCCGCCGATCGTTCCGGCCGCGCCCGTCGTCCCCGCCGCGCCGGTCGTTCCCGCCGTGCCGGTCGTTCCGGCGCCGCCCATCGTCCCGGCCACGCCCGTCGTCCCCGCCGCGCCGGTCGTTCCCGCGCCGCCGCTCGTTCCCGCGACGCCTGTCCCACCCTGAGGTGGCACGTTGCTCCCGCCACAAGCCTGCGCCAGCAACATGGCGCCCGCTCCAAGCACTGCGAGATAGATCTGGGATCTCCGCACGATCCTATAGGTGTCCCGAACCGGCCCTCCAAGGCTCACGCGACCAATCGCGGTATCTTCCCCGGCGATGGCGGACGGGCGGATCACCTGGGAACACGGGGAGCGGCGCCAGGGCCCCAACGAGACGATCGGCGTGCTGGAGTTGCAGCCCGACGGTCAGTGCCGCGCCGTCTTCGCCGAGCGCGTCGAGGTCGACGGCCGCTGTCACGTGCTGCTCGCCCGGAAAGCCTGGGGCGGCAAGAGCTCCCTCGACACGCGTTGGTGGAGCCTGGTCCTCGACCGCAAGCTCAAGGTCGAGACCATCCGGAACGGATCGTGCGGCGACGCGCTCACAACGGCCGACGTGCCCCGCATCATCCGCGCGCTGACCGAGCTGGACCTGCTGACCGACGACACCATGATCGCCGTCGACGACGGCCGGGCGGTGATCGTCGGCCTCCTGAAGCGACAGCGTCCGCAAGCGACAGCTTCAGAATGACGGCGCGCCCGACCAACCGGGCGCGCCACCGGCCTCGAGCAAGTCGCTCAGAACATCAGGTTCCCGGTTCCGAGCTGGAAGTTCATGTTGGTCCCGAACGCGTTCTTGGCGTCCTGGACGATCGTGATGGCCGATTCCGTGCGCGCCTTGCGAATCGCCGGATCGGTCGCCGCGATCGCCTGCGCGAGCAGCGCCTGCGCGTTCGCGAGGCTGGTCTGCTGGGCCGCGTGCAGATCGGCCCCGCCGTTCGTGAGGACGCGGCGCGCGTCGTCGATCTCTTTGTTCGCGAGCTTCAGCAGGCCCTTCTGGACGTCGTCGCGGTAGCCCCAGTACTGGATGTTCAGCGTGCGCGACGCATCCAGGCGCTGCTTGGCCATGGCCAGGTTGAACGACGCGTTGAGGACGCGGAGGAAGCGCCCGATGGTCCCGATCGACGGATTCACGTTGACCGGCTGGCCCCCGAAGCGCCCGTTGAGCTCCTGCGCGGCCGGCGACGTGAGGAACAGCGGCGTGCCGTAGAACGCGACGGCGCTCTCGATGAAGTTCGTCGGATCGCCGCTGCCCTGACCGAAGCCGTGCTGGTGGAAGAACGGACCCGTGTCGGCCGCTTCGATGACGGGCGGCGTGTTGAAGGTGCCGTCACCGAACGAATCCAGCGGTCCGTTGGGCGTCCCTGCGGCGAAGTTCGGGTTGCTCGTGAGGCGTCCCTGCCCGCCGAAGCCGCCGTCGAGCAGGAAGCTGCCATCCGCGAACGTCCCGAGCGCGACGCCCGTGGCCGGCGCCGTCACCGTTCCGGTGTTGAAGTTGCGGTTCTTGCCGCTCGCGAGCGCGTTGGCGCCGCCGTTGGCGTGGCACTCGTTGCAGCGCCCCACCAGCGGATCCATGAACGCGGTCCTCCCGAGGGCGGCGCCCGTGTCGGTCATCGTCACCTGATTCAGGTTGATGTCCGCGGTGCGGCCGAGGGCGAGCTGGAAGGCGAGGAGCTGGTCCCGCTCGGTGTTGGTGGGCAACCGGAAGTCGGTGCCGGCCACGCGCTCCACGTGCTGCGTGAGGTGCTGCTTGATCGCGCCGTCCACGAACGTGCGCAGCGTGCCGTCGGGCGCGCCGTCGCCGCCCCACCCGGTCCGCTGCGGCACCGACGCCGACGTGCCGTCGGCCGGATCGCGCGTGAGGCTCGTGGCGAGCGAGAGGGTGTGCGACACCGCGCGGCTCACGAACTTGTGCGGCAGGTCGTTGAAGTCGTCGACGTTCTCCTTGATCAGCGCGTCGACCATGCGCAGCGCCGGCGTCTCCAGCGTACCGAGCGTGGCCTTCTTGGTCTCGGCGACGAAGAGCGGATCGGTCGCCGGCAGCGTGTCGATGAACGGCTTGTCGATCGTGAAGTTGTTCTGGGCCGGGTGGCACGTCCCGCAAGTGCGGCCGTTGCCGCCGAACGTCTCGTCGAAGAACACGCGCGCGCCGGCGCACACCGAGACGGGAACGAGGCCGCTCGTGACCCGCGGGTCCTGGTTGCAGACGCTGACCGGATCGGTGAGCGCCGACGTCACGCGTTCCACCGGTTCATCGGTCGGCGCGGGACCCGCGTCGTTGCAAGCGACGCCGGCAAGCAGCGGTGCTGCGATCAAGACCAGACTCCACGTTCTCGTGACCATGTCGATACCCTCCTCTGGCGGTTTTCGAGCGACTGGTCACGCCGCATGTGCAATTTCGTCGCCACCGTTTGCGACCGGGGCGCCCGTCGAGGGTCGAGGGCTCAGCCCCTCCGACGGGCGGTCTTGTGGCGCCGCCGTCCACTTTGTTGTGGTTAGTGTGGACGCCACCGCCACAACCGCGGTCCTCGACCGCGTGCAGCAACGCGCGCCGCTCACATGACGGTGCGACGCCCGAGCTTGCTCGGGTCGCGAGCGGCGTCAGGTTTGAGAGCGGAGCGGATCATGGCCGCGCAAGAGCTGGACGACGATCGCACGCGCCGGCGCAACCTGACCTGTATCGCGACCGGCCTGCTGGCCGGCGGCGGTCTGGGTACGCTGACCGCGGCGCTGCTCATCCCGATGGGCGGCCTCGTCCTGATCGCCGTCGGCGCGGTCGTGGGCGGCGTCGCCAGCACGGCCATCGCCCCACGGCTCAGCGCCGAGGACTGGGATCCGCGCGCGAACCCGCACTCGTACGTGGGGACGCGCAGTCCCGACGTCGACGTCGCTAGCCCGTCGTGACGTGCGCGGGCCGCCGGCCGGCGAGCCGCGCGCGCCGCCGGTGCGGCACCGTGGCGCCGAGGACGACGACCATGAAGAAGAACACGGCAGCGAGGGCCAGCTGCACCCACGTCGACCAAACCCCATCCTTCCAGGCATGGCCCGTCGCTGCCGCAAAACAAAGTCCAACGCCGCTGATCGCCCACAGCGGGATCGAGAACATCTCGCGCGAGGTCGCGGCCACCGCGCCCACCAGCGCGAGCAAGGCGGCGATCGCGTCGACCCACGACACCCAGCCCGGTAGCCCGTACGCGGGCCCTTCGACCCACAGCGCGAAGAGGATCACGCCCAGCGCCGCCGACACCAGGCTGCAGCCCATGACAATCTTCGAGGCGCCGGCTCCAGCGTCCTCCGCGCGGTGGCGCCGATTTTCCCCGACCGTCTCGACGAGATCGGGCACGCGCCGCAGATCATCCAGGACGAGCACGCCTTCCAGCCGCCCCTGCGTCGACACGACCGGAATGACCGCGAGGTCGGCGGCCATCATCTTCTCGACGGCGTGATCGATGAGCTCGTCGGGCAGCGCGCGCGCGACGGCGTCCTCGGCGATCAGCGCCGCCGTCGTGTCCTCTTCGCCGCGGTCGAACAGGTGGCGCTCGACGGCGCGCCGTTCGACCATGGCGCGGAACGCGCCGTCTTCGCCGACGACCGGCAGCTCATCGATGCGGGCCCGCTCCATGCCCGCGAGGATGCGCCGCGGTGACGCGCCTTCTTCCACCGACACGAACGAAGCCCGCATCGCGTCTCTCACGGTCACTGGTCGGCGGCTCGTCATCTGCACCTGCCCCGCTTCGAAAATTAATCATCGTGATAGGAAGGGCCATGAACCTGGCCCGACGGTCCCGCTTCGCGATCTTCGATCTCGACGGTGTGCTGCTGAATACGGAGCCGCTTTACACGGACGCCACGGCCCAGGTCGCCGCCCGCTTCGGCAAGGTCTACGACTGGTCGGTCAAGCGCGACTGCATCGGCCGCGGGACGCTGGAGGCGGCGCGGATCATCGTCGACGCGCTCGCGCTGCCGATGTCGCCCGAGGCGCTCGTCCACGAGCGCGATCGCGTGCTGGTCGATCTGGTCGCACGCGCGCCCGCGATCGCCGGCGCCGAGGCGTTCACGCGCGCGCTCGCAGAGCGGGGCGTGCCGCTCGCGATCGCCACCAGCACCGAGGCGCCGCTGTTCGCGGTGAAGGCGGCGCGCCACCGCGACTGGCTGGGAATCTTCGGCGCCACGGTGTGCGGCGACGATCCGCGCGTCGCGCGATCGAAGCCGGCGCCCGACATCTTCCTCGCGGCCGCGCAGGATCTGGGCGCGCCGCCCGAGAGCTGCCTCGTGTTCGAGGACTCGCCCTTCGGCGTCGAGGCGGCGCGCGCCGCCGGCATGCAGGTGATCGCGCTGCCCGACCCGGCGATGGACCGCGCCCGCTACACCAGCGCCGACGCGGTGATCGCCGGCTTCGCGGAGCTGACCCTGGATCGGCTCGGGTTCTGATCGCTACTTCAGGATCGCGGGCGACGGGTTGCCGTTGTAGACGTCGGGGCAGCGGGGCTTCGTGACGTCGGCGGGACACTTCGTCTCGAGGCCCATGTAGAACGACAGGTCGTGGGCGGGCGTCGCGTAGCCGGCGGGGATCGGCTTCTTGTTCACGCTGGCGAAGTACTGCAGGCAGGCGTCGCGCCACCAGCGCGCCTCGTAGTGCTGGGTCTGCAGGAAATCGCCGACGTCCTTGTAGCGTTTCGCGTCGATGCGCCCCTGCACCATCGTCCACGCGTCGCGCATCGTCTGCACCGCGTCGACGCCGCTGCTGTACCGGTAGACCAGCTCTTCCCAGATCGAACGGCCCGACGAGGCCAGCTTGTCGTCCCAGCCGACGCGCTGGAAGAACAGCAGGAAATCGTCACCGACCGTCGCCTTGCTCGCGAACCGGTCGCGCACCGTCGCCGCGTACTGCGACACGGCGTTGCTGCCCGTCGCCGTGCGGTCGAAGCCGATCCCGGTCATGTCGGCCTTGTGGTAGTAGGCCGGGTTCCAGTTCGCGGTGCTGAGGTTGCTGACCCAGGGCGCCGGGCCGTAGTGATCGTCGGTGCCCATGATGTGCGCCAGCCCGAGCGGCGTCATGTAGTTCACCAGCGTCTGGCGCGAGCCCATCATCATCGTCGTCACCGGCCCGACGACGACCGGATCGTTCGAGAATGTCTGGCGGATCCATTCGTCGGCGGCGACTTGCGCGGTCACGTTGTAGTCCCACGCCATCCGCCCGAACACGTACCAGTTGGCCTGGTTGAAGTGCGAGCCGGTCCAGTTCGCGTCGCTGCCGATGTTGGCGACGCCGGAGATCACCGTGTTCTTGTAGCCGTGCAGCGTCCCGTCGATGACCATGGCCACCGTCGAGCCCGCGCCCTTGATCGTCGTGTCGGACTTCAACACCTCTTCGTACAGCGGGCCGAGGTACGCGAGGTGCGTGTCCTCGCCCAGGTACTC
>Ga0070684_100003564_pt1 | contig 11709 bp, 10 predicted proteins | sample KBSC723LmetaG_FD_65653 | JGI IMG/M metagenome (GOLD analysis project Ga0070684, IMG submission 65653) | Corn rhizosphere microbial communities from Kellogg Biological Station, Michigan, USA - KBS C7.2-3L metaG | ecosystem: Host-associated > Plants > Roots > Rhizosphere ...
CCAACCCGCAGTCAGTCAGCTACCCGTAATGGCACTTGGTCCGTGATTCCGCAGCCGTTAGTCCGCAATCCGCAGTCGGAGCAAACAGAAAGGCCGACTCTGCGAGTCGGCCTTTCTGTTCGGGTGGGCCACTACTCTCCTGCCGCGCGGCGGCGTTTGGTGCGCCGTGGGGATGCGGCTTTCTTGCGACTGATCGGTACGACGTTTAGCTCCGCGGCGGGCTCGACTTCGGCGGGCGCGGGTGCGACAGTGCGCGGCTGCTTGTAGGTGAACCGCTTACCCTCGTAATTGCGGAAGATTACTTCGTCGTCGGTGATCTGCTCCAGGTACTCCGGCAGAAGTGGAACCTTGCCACCGCCGCCCGGGGAGTCGATCACGAACTGCGGCACCGCCAGGCCCGACGTCCAGCCACGCAACGCCTGCATGATCTCGAGACCCTTCTGCACGGTGGTGCGGAAATGCTCTCCACCCGCTACCTGGTCCGCCATATATAGGTAGTAGGGGCGGACACGGGCCTTCAGCAGCTCGTGCATCAGCTTCATCATCACCTTCGGGTCGTCGTTCACGCCCTTGAGCAGCACTGTCTGGCAGCCGAGGGAGACTCCGGCGCGGGACAGCCTATCGAGCGCGGCGACCGTTGCCGGGGTCAGCTCGCTCGGATGATTGAAGTGGGTGTTCATGTAGATCGGGTGGTACTTCTGCACCATGTCGCAGAACTCGGGCGTGATCCGCTCGGGCAGGTGCGACGTGATGCGGCTTCCCAACCGGATAATTTCGATATGCGGGATCGCGCGCAGCTGCTGGAAGAAATACTCCAGTCTGCGGTCGCTCAGCATCATCGGGTCGCCGCCGCTCATGATGACGTCGCGGATCTCGGTGTGCTCTCTGAGATACTGGAACGCCGAATCGAACTGGTTGAGCGGGATCTTCTCCGGATCGCCCACCTTGCGGCGGCGGGTGCAGAACCGGCAGTACGACGCGCACACCGGGCTCACCAGGAAGAGTGCCCGGTCAGGATAGCGATGCGTGATGTTCGGCACCGGGGAATCGCCGTCCTCGTCGAGCGAGTCGATCACACCATCGACGATGTCGAGCTCCTCGACGGTCGGGACGTACTGATTCCACATCGGATCGCCCACTTCCTTGATCTGCTCGTACGCAGCGGGAGTGAGCCGCATCTGGAAATTGTCGAACGCCGGCTTCAGGGCTTCGACGTCGATGACGTCGTGCCCGAACTTGTCCGCCAGCTTCTCCAACGTGGCGATGCTACGATCCCTGATGATTTGCTGCCAATCGCTCATGCTTGCACCACTCCGGCCCCGTGAGGGGCGTTGTAGATGATCGGTACTTCCCTTCAACCCAGGCCGGACAGCCTGAGCGTCTTCACCCACCGGTCCGCGTAATTGTCCGCGCGCTTCGCGAGCGCGTGGTCGCAGATTTTCCGAATCAGATCGGAGTAACCGATGGTTGCGGCACCGGCCATTCGGGCTAGGCCCGCGGTCGGCGATATGTCGGGGTTCGCGTTCACTTCGAGCAGCCACGGGCGGCCGAACTGGTCGATGCGGAAATCGCAGCGCCCATAGCCTTCGCCGCCGGCAACGGCCCACGCCGCCCGCGCGATGACGGCGAGCTCGTTGGCCAGATCTTCGGGGAGGTCGGCCGGGCAGTTCGGTTTGGCGCCCAGATCTTCGTCGCTGCCAGTCTCCCACTTCGAGCGGTACGAGACGATGTGCCACATGCCCTGGGGCATCTCGCCGAAATCGATCTCGGCGATCGGAAGGACTTCGTCGCCCAGTATTCCAACGTTGACCTCGCGGCCATCGATGAAGCGCTGGATGAGGACTTCGTCCCATCCCTCGAACATTGCTTCGACGCGGGCGGACAACGCGCGCATGCTTCGCACGACCGAGCGCTGCTCGATGCCGACCGAGGCGTCCTCTGCCACGGGCTTGCAGATGGCCGGGAATCCGACGCTGGTTATTTCGTCACCGGGTCGAACGTGGGTCCAGCGCGGAACCGGGAGACCCGCACGATCGAGAATGCCGTTGACGACGTTCTTGCGGAGGGTGAGCGCGGTCGTCCAGCTCGAGCTGCCGGTAAACGGAACTCCGATCAGCTCGAGCACCGAGATGACCATCGGCTCATATATCGCTTCGCCGTCGATGCCTTCGCAGATATTGAAGACGAGATCGAACTTTCCCTTGCGGACGCGCTCGACCCAGCGGCCATCGTTGCTGACCGGGACCCGAACGACTTCATCGGCCCAATCCAGAAGCGCGCTCTCCACCGCCTCGATGGATTCGAGCAGCTGAAGCTCCGGAGCTTTTCCGAGCGCCGAAAGTCCGTCGAACAACAGGGCAATTTTCATCGCGACTGTCTCCTCCTCGCTGTCGTGGCTGCGGATGTCACGATCCGGTCGCTGCCAGCGCCGGCTCGATGGGAGCGGCTGCCGAGGCACGCGAAACGAATCCACTGAGGTGGACACCTTGCCGGGCGGCGGCAAACTTCAAACAACTCTGAATCAGCTCGTCGTATCCGATCCCCGCCGCTCGCGCGGCTTTGGGAAGGCACGAGTTCTCTGCCGGATCGGGAAGAATTCCCGGCAATGGATTCACCTCCAGCACGCTTGGATTGTCTCTGGCGTCGAGACGCACGTCGATCCGCGCCCAATCGCGACATCCAAGCACCTTGAACGCATCGAGCGTCACTCGCTCGATGGACGCCTGAAGGTCTTTGGTGATACGCGCCGGGCACTGGAAGATGTCGAGCGGCTTCTCGGGTCTGTCCCAGACGAACTTCGCGTCGTAGCTGTAGATCGGCGCGGCTCCGGTGGGCAGGGTCGCGAAATTCATCCCGACGATCGGGAGCACCGTCGCCTCGTCGCCGTTGCCGAGCACCGCGCAGGTGAACTCGGCGCCGGGCAGGAATTCCTCGACGAGAACGGCCTGATGGTAGTTCTCGAGCAGGAACTCGACCTGGCGGAATAGCTGGTCGCGATCGCGGCAAAGGTTCCTGTCGGTGATTCCCTTCGAGGATCCTTCGTGGACCGGTTTCACGAACAGCGGAAACGCGAGCTTTGGTCCGACGTGATAGAGGTCGGATAGCTTTTCGACGACGGCGAACTTGGGCGTCGGAATTCCGTGGAAGCTCAGAGTCTCCTTGGTCCTTGCCTTGTCGAGGCACAGGGTGAGCGTGAACGGATCGCTGCCGGTGTAGGGAATTCCGTAGAACTCGCAGATCGCCGGGACGTGGGCCTCGCGGTTCACGCCGTTGGAGCCTTCGGCGATGTTGAAGACGATGTCGGGCTTTGCCTGGCGGAGCCTCTCAGGAAAATCTTCCGTCGCCTCGAGGCGAACGACTTTTCCGAGCGCGGAGAGCGCCGATTCAACGGCGGCGATGGTCGCGGGGTTGTCCCACTCCGCGAATTCATCGCGGGCGATCAGCTCTGCGACGGAGAAATTTGAGATTCTACTGGGAGGTTCTTCATCGGGACGCGGAAGCTCCCCGTCTTGCTGACGGCCGCCCTCTGGAAGTGGGCTGGCGAGCTCTGTCGGCTCGGGCTTTTGGTTGTAGGCGAGTCCGATGAGAGGCATCGACACCTACAGAAAAACGCGTGCGCGATTCATGGGGTCGAGTATATAAACGTCGACGATGCTGCGCAATAATTATTCCGGTCTTTGGAAAAAAAAGTTTCTGCCGGAAAAAATTTTCTGCCGGAAAAAAATTTCGGAGAAAAAAAATTTCCGGCGGTGGCCGGCGAGCTGGAAGGAAGGAGAGGCAGAGAACTGAAACGGAACGGGTGCCGGGCTGGGAACTGCAACGGAACGGGTGTCAGCTGGGAACTGCAACGGAACGGGTGCCAGTGGTCAGTGGCGTGGCGATCAGATCACAGTTCACGACGCCGGGACGTTTTCTATTTAGGCGTCAAGGCAAAAGCGATTTCTCCTGCAAGGAATGGCGCCGGTGAAGTCGGTGCCGCTTGAACTGATAACTGGCGGCTGTGTACTCTGACGTCTGGCACCCGTTCCGTTGCAGTTCTAGGAAGGCACCCGTTCCGTTGCAGTTCCCGTCGCGTTCCGGGCTAAACCTTGTGGTAGACGATCCGCGCCGCCTCTCGCCTGTCATCAGCCTGATAAATCTCGAAGTCCGAGAAAAACGCGGGCGTCTCGTGCTGAAGAAGCTTGAGTATCGCCACGGCGCAGCGCCGGATCTCCAGCTCGGCACCCTCGCTCGATCGGAGCTCCAGCATCGTCCGCCACGCCCGCGCGTTGGCGGTGACCACGATCTTGGTCTCGGTGGAGTTGGGCAAAACTCCCCGCGCTGCCTCCCTCGCCATCTTGCGCCGATGGACCTTGTCGCCCACCCACGCGTAGCGCTCCATTAGATGTTCGACGAGCCGGACGTAGCTTCGCTGTGCCTCCTCGATCTGGGCCCGCCATTCCTTCTCGAGCGCGTCGTCGCCGACGATCGCTGGTGGAACCACGAAGTTCGCCTCTGACTCATCGACGTAGCGTTGACTGAGCTGGCTATAGGCAAATCCGGCGCGATGCCGAACGAGCTCGTGAGTCAGCGACCTGCTGACGCCCTCAACGAGAATCGAGTAATTCGCGTGCTCGAGCACGCTGCCATGGCCCTGCTTCTTGATGTTCTCCAGATACTCCCGGGTCGGCCGACTCGCCGGATTCTTCTGGCTCATGTAGCACAGCCGGCCGGCGAACTCCGCGAGCCGCTCCCCATCGGTGCTCTCCCCGAGCCAGCGAACCTGAAGATGGTCCGGCTCCAGAAAAGTCGGGCGGGCAAGAAGGCTCAGGACGGGCTCGGTGTAAATCAAGAGAGTTCGCGGTCGAGGGTGAAAGGCGGCAGAAAGCTAAGAAGGTCAGCCGATCAGCGACAGCCGGAAGCGATCGTACGCTCGATCTTTCACCACAGCGTCGAGGGCGACCCGCGCTTTCTCCGGAAGCGGCGGAAGCGCGGGATCGTATTTCACATCTCCAATAGGCTTCTGTTGCGGCAAGGGCACCTTGACGCCCGGATTGAAAATGTTGGCTGGGTCGAAAGCGGTCTTCACCAGTCCGAAAGCCCGGATCGCCTCCTTGTGCCAGACCCGTAACAGTACCGGCGTTCTGATTCGTCCGTCGCCGTGCTCGCCGGTGAGCGTTCCCCCCAAAACGCGAGTCAATCCCACGACATCTTCGAAAACCGACATCACCCTCTTCCGCCAATCGGGCTGCCTTACATCGATGAGAGGATTAACGTGCACATGGGCGTCGCCCGCGTGGCCAAAGATCACGCCGCTAATCTCTCGCTTGGCGAGTGCTTTCCGTACGCCTTCGACGTAATCCGGCAGTTTCGGTAGCGGCACCGCGCCATCCTCGATGAACTGCATCGAAATCGAGTGCTCGAGCGTCGATAGAATCGGACTGGCAGCGTGCCGCAGCTTCCACAACTGGCTCTCGGCTTCAGGAGTCAGGGCCACCTCGACGCCGGAAGCGCCCGCAGAGCGAAAAGAGGACGCAAGACGCTCGGCAGCGGTAGCCGCGACATCGCTCGATTCCCCCTCGACCTCGGCGAGCAGAATCGCGGCGGCACCTTCGATCCTCGATTTCAGCTTTTCATCGACAGCATTGTCGGGCGCTGTAGATGCGTAGGCCAGAAAGGTCCGGTCGAGTAGCTCGCAGGCGCTGGCGCCAGCCTCCACGGCTTTGGTCGCTGCCGCGGTCGCGGTCTCCAGCGATGGAAAGGATCCGAGGACGCTGCTCGTTGCCGCAGACAGCGGAGCCAGCTTGAGCTGCACGCCGACGACGATCACCAGGGTTCCTTCGCTCCCCACGAGCAGATCGATCAGATCCGCGTCGGTCGCGTAGTCGTGAATGGCGTAGCCCGACGACTCCTTGCGGACACCGAGATGCACGATTGGATGCCGGGTGTCGGCGGAGACGATCTCGCCGTGCACATCCCTCAGAAAGCGGTTCAACACTTCCACCCGCCGCGGCGCCGGCTCACCGCGGGTGATTACGGCGCGGTCGCCGTTACTGAATACACAGTCGAGGGCGTTCACCCACCGGCGGGTCGCGCCATAGCGGAGCGAGTGCGGGCCGGACGCGTTGGTCGATACCATTCCGCCGAGCGTGCAGAAGGCACCGCTCGACGGATCGGGAGGAAAACGAAGTCCCTTTCGTCGGGCCGCGACATCGAGTGTGGTCCAGAGCACCCCCGGCTCGGCCCACACGGTCTGCTCGCGCTCGTCGATGCGGCTCAGATGGTTGATGCGCGAGAGGTCGACGACGACTCCTGGTCCGATCGCGCCGCCGGCCATGCTGCTTCCGGATCCGCGGGGAATCAGGGACGTGCCCGTTTCTGCCGCCCATTTCACTAGTGACACGACGTCTTCGGCGTCGACTGGAACGGCAACCGCGGCTGGAATAGCGCGGCCGATCCCGGCAGCCTCGGAGTAGACCGCGCGCGCGAGCTCGTCTTCACGGAAGTATCCGCGAAAGTTCGGACGACTCACTCTCAGCCGACCACTGGATGAATCATCGCCGCGTACGAACCCGGCTCAGAGGCCGAGAGCGTTGGCACGCGGCGGGTTGGACGAATAGTCATAGAAACCCTTGCCGGATTTCTTGCCCAGCATACCGGCGAGAACCATCCGCCTCAAAAGTGGCGGCGGCGCATACCGCTTGTCGCGATATTCGGCGAACATGATCTCGGCGATCTTGTAGGCAGTATCGAGTCCGACGAAGTCGAGCAGCGTGAACGGGCCCATCGGATATCCGGCGCCGAGCTGCATGCCCTTGTCGATGTCTTCGACCGACGCGACTCCGGATTCGAGCGCGGTGATGGCGTCGAGCATGTACGGAATGAGCAGGAGGTTCACGATGAACCCCGAGCTGTCGCGGGCGCGAACCGGCTCCTTGCCAAGTGCGCGCACGAAATCCATGGCGGTGCGCTCGGTCTCGTCACTGGTGGTGATCGTGCGGACCACCTCGACCAGCTTCATCAGCGGCACCGGATTGAAGAAGTGCAAGCCGAGCATCCGGTCAGGACGGCCGCTGGCGGTCGCCATCGCAATGATGGTGAGGCTCGACGTGTTCGACGCGAAGATCGCCTCCTGTCCCGCAATTTTGTCGAGCTCGGACCAAAGCGCGTTCTTGACGGTGAGGTCCTCAACCACGGCTTCTATAAAAATGTCCGACTGAGCCAGATCGGTGAGCCTGGTTGCGAAGCGCAGGTTTCCGATGGTCTTGTCGCGCTCTTCGGTGGTGACTTTGCCGCGCTCGATTCCCTTTGCGAGAGTCTTCTCGATCGCCGACCGCGACTTTGCGCAGAGATCCTCGGACATCTCTCGTACGACGGTCGGGAATCCAGCCGCCGCGCAAACCTGCGCGATGCCGCTGCCCATCAGACCGCCACCGATCACTCCGACATTTTTGATTTTTGCCATCGAGCCTGCGACCCCGAGCGATTTCGCTCTTAATCTATCGTCCGGGAATGCGTGGTCGGGAAGAAATGCCGCTCAGGAAACCGGCACGGTCGAAGTCGCCGTGCTCGAGGCGGTCGAGGATCTGTTCGAGGGCGAGCTGGACGCTGGCCAGGACGCCCCGATGGGTTCGAGCGACCTTGTAAGCAATCGCCGACCCGCCGGCGAAGGGCAGGATGACCGAGCCCGCCGCGATAATGATAGGAAGATGCGCGACCACAAGCGCGAGTCCCAACACTCCTCCGGCAGCGGCGCCGAGGGTTGCAACCATGCCACTGGCTCCGACGCGGCGGGCGCGACTCGCGTGGATGTCGGCGTCGAGTCGCACCACGACCCGCGAGGCGTCGACCGGCAGGACTGTGGCGGACACCTGAGTCGCATCCATTAGATAGAAGCCGCGCCCGCTGACGTTCACAGTGCGACGGAGCTTCCCAAACAGCCCGCGCTGCGGCTCCCAGGTGATGCGATCGTTGAACCGGCGCTGAACCTGTAGGCACTCCTCACGCAGCATCCACGCGTCGAGCTTCGCGAGCACATCCCGAGCGTTGCCAGGAACCGTGCGCGTGGCCGTCGCGAAACCGGCGCCGGCGATTTGCGCGACCAGGCCCCGTTCTTCGGGGACGTTGATGCGAGTTCGCTCTTCCGCCAGCGCCTGTTTGATGGTCGCCGGGTTGAGCCCGACCTCGTTGCCGATATCGAGAAGCTGGCCCTCGCTAATCAGATCGGCCGATTCCGGGAGCGCACTGGCGCCCTGCAGCTCTGCGGCGCGAGCGAGCACGCGCTCCAGCGCCTGGCGATCGAGCAATGTCTGGCGCGGTGCCACTGGGGCCGGCACCGGCGGCTTCTCATCGGATGCTGCCATGCCGAATTATATCGGCTTAAATCCCTCCGAGGACGACGTCGAGCTGGCGCCCGAGGGCGTCACGGATGGTGTCGGGGATCGAAAACGCCGCGACGAACGCTGACTGCACGTTCGATCCCGCCGGCCGGTTCACCGAGCTCAGATAGTAGCGCATGTACCCGTCGAGAATCTCCGGCGCAACCTTTTGGATAAGCATCGCACCCCCGCGAACGGCGGCCGCGCTCTGATAACGGTCGCCGACTCCGGTGCGGCGCTGCTCCGGAGTGATGTTGTCGGTGACGGCGGTGTTGGCGATGCCACCGACCGCCTCGTGCGCGAATACGTAGATCGCCTCGACCGCGTCGTTGGGGCGCGCCGGAAAAGTGACCGTAATGATGTTCGACGAGTTGCCGTTCGTCTGCGACCTGCCTTCACCGTCGAGCGGGAGCGACAGCAGGATCGTGCCCTGCGCCTGCTGGGAGTTGTTGAGGAACGCCTGCAAGCGCGGACGATAGGTGCGCTGCCAGAGGGTGTCCACCAGATCGAGCACGTTGCTCCGCTCTCGCTGCTGCTGGAGCCAGTAAGAGTGATAGAATTTGCTGCTCTCGTCGTTTAGCGATTGCACGAACAGCCGCAACCAGTCACGATCCGCCGAAGTCGGGAAGTAAGCGGCGAAAAACGCGATCGCGCCCGCCTGCTCCTGGGAGGAGGCGGCGCGTGGATCACCGTTGGCGCGAATGAAAATATCGGCCGCCGCAGCGAGATCGCTCCAGCTGGAGAACGAGAGCGGCACGAACTGGGCGTTGATCAACCGCGGATTGGCGGCGAGGCGCGCGCGGAGCCGGTCCCGGTTGGCATCGAGCTGGGTGACGACGTTCGCCCTGTTCTTGAGAACCGTGAGATCCGTTCCGTAACCGCGGCGGAAGAAAGGAACGAAGGTGGTGTCTTCCTGGAGCATCGCGAAGCCGTGCAGCCAGAGATCGACGTGCTCCCTGGTCTTGATCGGCCAGATGATCGAAGGGTTGTTCACTTCGCCCGCGCCGGCGCCGCCGCCGGTCGGGGTCCCACCGGTGCCACCTCCAACCGTAGCGCACGCGGTGGCGAACGCGATGGTGCACATCAGAGCGGATGATCTGATCAGTGGCTTCATGAATTCCTCGTTCTCTGCGCTGAGCGCAGTCTATTGAATGGATTCGATAACCAGCGCGATGCCCTGGCCACCGCCAATGCAAGCAGTGCCGAGTCCGTAGCGCTTTCCCTGGGCTCGCAATGCATGCAGTAGATGGGCCGTTATACGCGCTCCGGACGCGGCAAGCGGATGGCTCAGCGCTATCGCTCCACCGTGGATATTGAGTCGCTCACGCGGAAGCGAAAGCTCGCGCTCGACGGCGCAGGTCTGCGCGGCGAAAGCTTCGTTCACCTCGATGAGATCCATGTCGTCCATGGTCAACCCCGCCTTGGCAAGTGCGCCTCTCGATGCGGGCACCGGGCCGATCCCCATCACCGCCGGGTCAACACCGGCCACACTCCACGAGACCAGCCGGCCGAGCGGTCGCAGATTGCGCTCGCGCGCGAACTTCTCGCTGGCGATGATCATCGCCCCGGCTCCGTCGCCGATGCCCGACGCATTGCCAGCGGTGACGACGCCTCCTTTACGAAACACGGGCTTGAGCGCGGCCAGCTTTTCGGCGCTGGTGTCCGGTCGCATGTGCTCGTCGATGGCCACGTCCTCGGACTTCCCGTTTTTGGGATTCACGACCGGTACCGGCACAACTTCATCCTTGAACACACCCTCGTCCCACGCCTTTTTGGAGAGCTGCTGGGATCGCAGCGCATACTCGTCTACGCAGCCGCGATCCAGCTTGTAGCGATCGGCCAGATTCTCCGCGGTTTCGGCCATGCCGAGGCCGACGTACGAGTCGGTGAGACTTTCCCAGAGTACGTCCTCCAGCACTGGCGATTTGCCGAGCGCGGTGCCCCATCTGATTCCGCGCGTCACGTGCGGGGCCTGGGACATTGATTCGGCGCCGCCGACCAGGCAGACCTGGGCATCTCCGAGGATGATTTCCTGGGCGCCACTGACGACCGACTGAAATCCCGAACCGCAGAGACGATTGAGCGTCAGTGCCGATGTTTCCTGCCTGCACCCGGATTTCAGCGAAACGTGCCGAGCGAAGTAGATCGAATCTCTGGTGGTGTAGAGGACGTTGCCGAAAATGGTCTGATCGACGTCGGTAGCGTCCACTCCCGAACGCTCGATCGCGGACTTGGATGCAACGACGGCGAGGTCGATGGGAGAGATGTTCTTGAGCTTGCCGCCGAAGGTGCCGAACGGGGTGCGGACGGCGGAGAGGAAGACGACGGTGGGTGGGGAGGGGGGCATGGTTTCAATATATCGAGGAACTGCAACTGAACGGGTGCCAGACGTCAGTCGCATAGTCTCCAGTAGTTAGCTCACAACGTCGGGACGTGAGGTAGCGCTGTTCGTAGCACAGGCAATTGCTGGGCTGTAAGGCGAGTGGAAACGTCCCGACGTCGTGAACTAAACACCGGCAACTATGCCACTGACCTCTGGCACCCGTTCGGTTGCACTGCGCCCCAGTTCCGTTGCCGTTGCTAGTGAACGCGTTCAGTCGCAGTCAGGTTTTCCGCCCGCAATTCACGCAGAACTTCCACGCCAAATCCAGCTCTGCCCCGCAACCCGCGCAGTGCTTTGCGGCGAGATTCTGTCCGCAGTGCGGACAGTAGACCGCCTTGCGCCCATCGGGGAGGGTACCACCGCAGAACTTGCAGCTCTCGATAACGTCGGTCGCAGTTCCGGGCACCACGAACGACGTTGCAGCGCCGGGCGCCCCGCTGTCGCCGTTGCCACTACTGGCGTAGCCGCCGGCATTTTGCGACGGCACTGCAACCCCGAGCTTCTGCAGCGCGTCGGGCGCGAGCGAAATGCGCGTCTCTGCGTAGTCCCTGAACGCGCCGACGTCCGCGTGCGGCGACTCCAGCTCCTTCTTGAGGCGATCCTGCATCGCCTGATCGGCGCGGATGTAGCCCTTTTCACCCGACAAGAGTCGCGTCACCGCCGCCTCGTAATCCTGGTTGGTGTCGATGCCGAGGTCGCGGCGGTAGTGACGGTAAGGAACCAGCGTGTCGTACAGCTCCTGAACGGTGAACGGGACGCTCAGGTACTCGGCGTGGCCGTTCCTGATGTTGTGAACCAGGCGCTGAAACAATCGATCTAGATCGTCCATGCTCGCTTGCTCGGCTGGAATGACTGAAGATCGGGGAAGGGATCGGTTTCTTTCAAGCGGACGGTGCCCTCCTTCTGATCCGCAATCCACTTGTCGAACTCTGACTGCCGCAAACCGGCCGACGTCGATTGCTCCGCGGC
>Ga0070684_100003565_pt1 | contig 11709 bp, 10 predicted proteins | sample KBSC723LmetaG_FD_65653 | JGI IMG/M metagenome (GOLD analysis project Ga0070684, IMG submission 65653) | Corn rhizosphere microbial communities from Kellogg Biological Station, Michigan, USA - KBS C7.2-3L metaG | ecosystem: Host-associated > Plants > Roots > Rhizosphere ...
CTGCTGCGGCTGATACTCGAGAAAGAGCTCGCCCCGCTCGACAGCAGCCCGCAGATCGTGCTCCAGCGCGCGGCGGTCCCGCAATTGCTGGTCCATGGCGCTCGTGAACAGGCGGATCGCGCCCCTTCCCTCGTGCTTCGCGCGATAGAGAGCGGCATCGGCATTCGCCAGCAGCGAAACGGCGTTGTCGGCGTCTCGCGGATACAGCGCAATGCCGACGCAAAGATCGATCTGAAGGGCGTGGCCGTCGACCTCGATGGGGCGTTCGAATTGGGCGCGCATCCGCGTGGCCAGCAATTCCGCGGTTGCGGGCAAGGGCAGTTGATCGATGATGCCGATGAACTCGTCACCACCAACTCGCGCGACGTATGCCCCCTGTGCGGCTTCCTGAAGGCGTCTCGAGGTCTCCCGCAGCACGACGTCGCCGATGGCGTGACCGAAGCGATCGTTGATCTCCTTGAAATGATCAAGATCGATGCAGAGCACGGCGAAAGCGCCGTCGGTGATCTGCGCTCGTTCGATCGTGGATCCCAGGTGTTGATCCAGGGCGGCTCTATTGGGCAACTCCGTCAGAGCGTCGTGGCAAGCCAAGTAGCTGATCTTCTCTTGGGTCCGATTCCGGTCTGTCACGTCGAACGCGACGCAAACGTGTGCCGCCCGGTCGCCATAGACGAGCGGCCGGGACTCGATCACCACCTCAATCACCTCGCCGGTCGCGGTGGTGTGCAGCTCGCAGTCACGACCCTCGCCTTCGCGATCTCCGCACTTGAGCTGCGGTTCGAACATGTCGAGGAGGGCTTCTCGGGAATAACCATAGTGGCGGCACATCGCGCTGTTCACGGCAATCAGTTGCCGCGTCTTCGCATCCGCCACCCACATCGGAAGCGGGTTCTCCTCGAAAAGCAGCCGGAAGGACGCTTCCCGCCGCTTCAGGTCGGTGATGTCGATCCGAACACCGATGCTACCGCCATCCGCAGTACGCCGTTCCTCGATCCGAACCCAGCGATCTCCGGCCAGATGCTGTTCGTGGGAGTGTCGCGGCATCGCGTGTCGGGCCATGCGCGCCGCCAGCCACTCCTCCTCACGACCCTTGGCTTCGGGGTATTGTCCGCTGGCGAGACCCGCCCGCAGAATGCATTCGAAAGGTGTTCCGGTTGCGAGGGCTTCACGGCTGGCGGCGTAGAGCTCGCTGTACTGGCGATTCCAGAGAACTAGCCGATCGTCCTTGTCGAAAATGGCCAGTGCTTCGGGAACGACATCGAGCGCCTCAGTCAGGTGCGCATGAGCGGCCCGGGCGGTCGCCTCGGCCTGCTCAGCCGTGGCTTTGGCTTCCGCGAGAGCCCTCTCCGTGCGGTACCGATCCGTCATGTCCTCATGGGTCGCGACCCAGCCCTTCCCCGGCATCGGGCGATGCCGGATCCGCACGATGCGCCCGTTAGTCAGTTCGACGGTGGTATCCGAATCCTCGGCAATCACGGGAGAGCTGTTGCGCCAGACCAGATACTCGTCCTTGGACATCTTGGGTGCGCTGCCGACGGAATATCGGAGATCGACGATGTCGTTCAGCTTCATGCCCGGTCGGACGAGTTCCGGATCGAGATCGTACACCTCCAGATACTGCCGATTGCAGACGATCAGGCGCTGGTCGTCGTCGAAGAAGCAGAGACCCTGCGACATGTTGTTCAGCGCTCTGTCGAAGCGGTCGGCGAAAGCCACAGCAGTCTGCTCCGCAACGCGGGCGCGCTCGCCTTCTTCGGACAGTCGGCTGTGGGTCCCGACCAGTTGGACGAAGGACCGGAAATTCGTGCTGATCATCCGGCCCAGCAGGACGAGCAACAGCAAGAGATTGATGCCGAGCGAGATCATCATTCCGTCGCCCGAGAGCAGCAGCACGGTCGCGATCGGCGGGCCCGCGATGATCATCGTCAGCAGGGAGGCCGGCGGGAAGCTGCCGAGGCAGTACGCCGTGCCAACGCAGCCCATGAAGACGAGCAGCGCCACCGGAGCGCGGAGGCCGGGATCGACGACCCCGAACAGCGTTAGGATCCAGAGCACGAAACCCGTGTTGAGCACGATTGCCACGAGGCGGCTTCGGGCGAGCTGACGAAACGCCTGTTCAGGGGTGAAGTCGGTGCCGTTCAAGCGCACCCACTGAATCAATCGCACAAGGCAGATGGCAAGGAGTACGGCCGGTACCGCAAATCCCAGCCACGGCGAGACGCTTGGGGGGAGCACCAGCCCCACGCTGATGCTATCGATAAGCAGGACAGCGTAGAGAACCGGCACCTGTTTCCGCAGCACGCGGAATTGCTCGACGAGCAGCGAACGACCGAGCGGGTCGGTCGTGCTGCCGAGGGAGAAAGCGCCGCGCATTCGCGAGAGTGAGCCCATCGAGAAAGTCCCAGCTGATCCAACAAGCTAGGGCAGAGTGTCGAACGACACGTAAAGGTGGCGGTCGCGTCACGGCCAAGGTGACGGCTTGGTGACTGGCGGCTTAACGCTTGTGGCTCGATTTCGAGGGATTCCAGATCACCTTACCTTTCTACCGCCAGCGAGGGCAGCTCGGTCGCTACGCCGACTTGCGCTGCGGCTCGGAGACCAAAGGTCCCGTGAGAGTGACGTCGCGAGAACCCATGAATAGATGGTCATACTCGAAACCGACCGACCAGTTCGGAGCAAAACCAAATTCTAGGCCCGCACCGACCGTGCCACCCCAACGTGTTTCGTTCGCCGAGGCGAGCAACGCACCGGTAGCACCACTGAAGGCTTCAGACTTGTCCCCAGTGACGGCGGCGCCGCCCTTTACATAGAACAGCCGCGCCCCGTGCCCGGCAGCCTCTTCCTGCAGAAGCCCTATCGCCCGGATCAGATCGTGGAGGCCGAGAGGCAGATGACCAACGGTCGACTCCATTAGTTGCAGGCCCGGCGGTTCGCTAAGCGAGCGAGGGAAAAGGAATCAGGGGTCTCGTCGACGGCAACGTCCTTCCGGAGCCCGCAACGCAGGCCGCCGCACGCCGCTAGTGCGCCGCGCGCTGTGTCGTCACGGCCATCAGGTGTTGGTCGTCATCGTGGCCAAGAGAGTCGCGGTTGGCATCAGCCGGGAGCTTGAGGTTCATCCGGCAGACGAGGCCTGAAGGCTCGAAGAGCATCTCGGTGCCGCCGCCGACCGGTTCCAGCCCGCGAGTGAGCAGACGCAGGCCGAAGCCTCGCGTGGTGGGCGGTTTCACGGGCGGGCCGCCCATCTCCCGCCACTCCAGCCGGAGAACCTCATCCGACACGCTCGAACGCAGCACGATGCGGCCCTCGGGCATCGAGAGGGCACCATACTTCGCCGAATTGGTCGCGAGCTCGTGCACCAGCAACGCAATGGTGAAGGCGTATTTCGGGGGGAGAAGAACGTTGGGACCGTCGATCGACGCGCGGGACGCAAGGTAGGGGCTAAGCTCGGTTTCTGCGATATCGCGCGTGAAGGCTCCTCGACCGTTGGCGTCTTCGATCAGTTGATCGGTGGCTGTCAGCGCCTGTAGCCGGGACAAGATGTCCGACCGGACTTGCGGCTGATCGCGCAGCTGGACGCTGATGATCGCCTGAATGGTCGCGATCTTGTTCTTCAGGCGATGAGCCAATTCCCGCACGGCAAGCTGACGGAGATATTCCTCGTCCTCGAGCCGCTTCGCCAAGCGGCGGAAATAGTCGGCGGCGTAGACGATCAGAAAGGAAAGGAAAGCAAACGTGATCAGCGCCATGACATCCCGATGGCGCTCCAGCGAAAAACTATGGACCGGCGCCATGAAGCCAAACCAGGCGATCAAGACGCCGGCAACCGCAACCAGCGCGCCCGGGACGATACCCGCGAGGAGTGTCGTAAGGGCTACCGCGGGGTAGTAGCCGCTGAGCGGCGACGCCTCCGGGTCCACCCACACAAGCCACACATCGAACAGGGTCGCGCCGCACGTGCAGGTAAAAGCGAACGCATAGGCTTCAACCGAGCCGGAAGGGATATATCGACGCAAACGGGCAAAGGCTGCGTCGACGATCGCGGTCAGGCTTCTCAAGCCGGCTTGACGCATGACTTGTGATCCCGAAGAGGTCCCATAGAAACCGTATCACACTGTCCGCGCCCAGGGGGTAAAGTTGCGCCGCACTTCCGCAGTGCAAGCGTTCCTCCTAGGCCGCTGCGCGTTCGACCGGCTGCAGGCGCATCGGTTTGCCGCCTGGCGGCGGCCGGGGACCACCATCCAGTGCGCACAGCGCCTCCAGTATCTCGTCGATGGCGACCGGCGCCTTCAGGCCTTCGGGCGCCCGCAGCGAGGGGCAGGACGCGATGGCCGACGCGTCCGACGCCCATGACGCCAGGATGGCGCGCTTCTCGGAAAGGCTGAGCGTCGGATGGGAGATCACGTCCCGGGGGCTTTCGAACGCGGTGCCGGGATGAAGAAAAGCGTTGAGATCGACTACGTTGTCGTGAAGAGCGGTCGTCGGCCGCATGGCTTGCCTCCATTTCTGAGACGAGTTGAGGGATGGCCGCGCGGGAGATCCCGCGCGGTCTGGATCGAACCTGTCCACCTCGTCCGGTAATCAGGCGGCCTTGGATTCGATCTGTGTCACGTTGCTGGGGGGCGCGCCGTTGATGGCGATGCGGCGCGGCTTCATCGCCTCGGGGATTTCCCGCACCAGGTCGATGACGATCAGGCCGTTTTCGAAGCGGGCGCCCTTGACCTCGACGTGGTCGGCCAGCGTGAACTGGCGTTTGAAGTTGCGCGCCGAGATGCCGCGATGCAGGAAGGTCTTGTCTTCCTTCTCGGCCTTTCGGCCTTCCAGCGTCAGCACGTTGTGCTCGACCGTCAGCGCCACCTCGTCCGGCGTGAAGCCGGCGAGCGCCACCGAGATCTGGAAGCGGTTCTCGTCGAGACGTTCGATATTGTAGGGGGGATAGCTCTCTTCGGCGGTCCGCTGGACCTCATCGAGAACGTCGAAAAGGTGGTCGAACCCGATGGTCGACCTCCAGAGTGGAGTCCAATCATACCTCATAGCCAAATCCTCCTTGGAGCAAGATGGGTACGAGCAGGCTCCGGACACCATCCGGCGCCCGACTCACGTCGCGGGACCCCGAAGGCATCCCGGCCGCCACCATGGCGACGACAAAAAAATTTAGAAGCCCGGAAAAAGTTTCAAGAGGTCGGCGCGAATTTTTTGCGCAAGGAATCGCGATGGTTAATGGACTACTCTCGCGCGCGACGCAGCGCCTTCGTCAGCTTGTCCTTCTCGGTTTCCCAACGTGCATCTTCGGCCTCGATCCGCTTCTCGATCGCGGCGCGCTCGGCTTCAAGGGACTCGGCCCGCTCTTCGTGCTGCCGCTGCGCCTTGTCCAGCGCCGCCTGCGCTCGCGCGACCAGCTTCTCGCGCTTGGCGCGCTCCTTCGCCCTCGCCGTCTCTTCCTTGTGACGCTCGGCGTCGCGCAGTTTCTGCTCGCGTTCGAAATCCGCGGCGGCCTTGCGAGCGTCCTTCTCGCTGATCTTAGGAGCCGGTCGCCGTTTCGGCTCCGGACGGCGGCTCCTCTTCCGCCCGCCATCCTCGTCGCCCAAGTCGGTCGGAAGGTCGGAGTGCTCGGCGAAGCGCCCGCTCGATCCCGCCGGGCGCTTGAGGACCACGCCTGGTTTGGCCATTGTCGCGGCGACCACGCCCTGGTCGTCGGTCTCCTTGGCGATACCCTGATGGAAGAGATTGCTGCCGGCGCCCCAGGCCTCCAACGCCCCCTTCATCGAGGGGGCCGCGATCGCAAGATCGTAGAAGCCCAGCGAGGTCCGGTATGTCTTGAGCTTCCTGGCCATTCGCCTGTCGGACTCGGAATCAGGCCGACTTGCGCTGTCGACTGGCTGCCGGCTTCTTGGCCGCGGGTTCCTTCTTCTTGCCGTCGATCGACATCAGCATCTCGCGCTGTCCGCTTGCCGCCTTGCGCGACTTCTTGGCGGGCTTCTTGCCGTCGCCAGTGTCGGCCGCGCCGCCGCCAACGCTCCGCCGCAGCGCCTCCATCAGATCGACGACGTTACCGGCGCGCGGGCGCTCCTTCGGCACGATTGGCTTGCCGGCGCGCTTCTGGTTGATCAGATCGATCAGCGCGGTCTCGTAGTGATCCTCGAACTTCTCCGGTTCGAACTGGCCCGACTTCTGGTTCACGATGTGCTTGGCGAGGTCCAGCATGTCCTTGGTGACTTTGACGTCCTGGACCTCATCGAAGTATTCCGACTCGCTTCTGACCTCGTACGGATATCGCAGCAGCGTGCCGACGAGACCCTTGTCCATCGGCTCGAGCGCGATGATGTGCTCGCGGTTGGTCAAGACGACACGACCGATCGCGACCTTGTTCATTTCGCGGATGGTCTCGCGGATCACCGCGAAGGCGTCGTGGCCGACTTTTCCATCGGGCCTCAGGTAGTAGGGCCGGATCAGGTAGCGCGGGTCGATGTCGGCCTTGTCGACGAACTCGTCGATGTCGATGGTACGGGTGGGTTCCAGGGCAACGTTCTCAAGCTCTTCTTTGCTGACCTCGATGAAGGTCTCCTTGTCGAGGGCATAACCCTTGACGATGTCCTCGTTCGGCACCTCCTCGCCCGTGTCGACATCGACCTTCACGTACTTGATGCGGTGGCCAGTCTGCTTGTTGAGTTGGTTGAACGAGATCTTCTCGCTCTCGGAGGTCGCGGGATAGAGCGCGACCGGACAGGTGACGAGCGACAAACGGAGGAAGCCTTTCCAGTTGGCTCTCGGGGCCATTACGCAAAACTCCACAAATACGGACGGCTCGGACTCAAGACGAACGGGACGGGCTAGTTCCGACATGACCGCCGCCCTTCCGGCAGATTTTCCGCAACCAGGCGGGCCGCGCCAGGCGGAATCCTCGGTCCAAAGCTTGACCTTGACTTCCCGGGAACAAAGAGGGAACAATGGTCGCATGTCGGCCAAGCCCGAACCCGCTGCGCCCCAGACACGTCGATTTGGACCAGGCCGCCGACCAGGCCATCGCGGCCTGTGGCGGCGACGCCCGGGAGGCCGTGAAGGCGCTGATCGTCGCGAACGACTTCTTGAGGCGCAGCTCGACGCGCTCCGGTCGAAAATCTCGACCGGCTACGCGCGCGGCCGGCTTCCCTCGGCGCACGATCGCAAGGAGTAGCTGCGATGACGACGTGGTCTTGTCTGCTGAGTGCAAGGGCGCGGCATCATCAACACCCAGCATCCAGGTCAGGTCTCGCGTCTCTACAAGGGCCTCTGCGAGACGACGGTCTTCTGATGGCGAATCCTTCGCCGGGGCGGCGGATCGCCGTCGTCCCGCGGACAAGCGGCACCCTCAAGCTCGCACAGCGGCTCGGCCCCCGCTGCGCCGTCGCGGGGATCGAGATCGCCCTCGTCGGACGACGGGGCCCGGCTTCAACCATTACCCGGAAACGCGCGCGTTTTCAGTTCGATGGGCGCATCGGGACTTGAGGATTCGAGCAACACGACGCCGGAGACGTCCTTTGGGTACTTTCGCGCGAACATTTGCATGTACAGGCCGCCGAGCGAGTGGCCAGCCAGGATGTACGGCGGCCGGATGTCGGCGGCCGTTAGCAAGGCGTGAAGCTTGGCCACGACCTCGTCCGCGCTGACCGCGGCATTCTTGTCTTTGAATGGCGAACTCTGCCCCAGTCCCGGACGATCGTAGAGCACGACGCGGGCAAATCCAGAAATGGGACCAGCGATGGATTTCCAGGTGGTGGAATCGTTGCCCAGGCCCGCCTCGAACACGACAGGGGGGCCCGAAGTGCCCGCGGTTTCGATGTGCAGCTTCTCGCCGGCGATTGCCAAAAGCGCGTCCCGCGTCTCCGCCACTTTGGGATCTGCAATGATAGACATTACCGCCAGCGAGCCGGCGATAAGGGCAATCCGCAGTCCAGTCAAAGTCACACCCAATTGAGACTCGCACAAGCCGGACTGAAGGTTGGCGGCGCGAACATAGCGGGCGTGCGGCAAGAGGGATTCTATCGCTGCCGCGCGCACCGCCCACACGGACGAAGAGACGCGAGATCGGAAGATCAGCGGACCGGCAGCATCAAATGCTCATACTGCGTGCCCGGCCACATCACATAGGGCCGCGTCGGGTCTGCCTTCGCCTCGCGTGGATAGCCATCCAGCATCTTGGCTCCGGAGCCGACGATCATCACGTGTGCGCCGGTCTTGATCCAGTTGTTGCCGGCCTCTTCCTTCGTCGCGTACGGGTCGGTGTTGCTTGCGCCGCCGTCGCCCCGGAGCATGTACATGAACCCGACCTTGTTCGCCGGCGGCTCTTGATGATTCATCCAGGCCGCCGCCCATTCCATGGCGTTCTTGTCGCCGCACATCGGGTCCGGGTTGGCCGGATCGGCGTGACCCGGCATGCACGTCCATTGCCCAACTCCTTGGCGCAAAGTTCGCATCTTGCCGTCGTGATCCATGGCGACGATGGTTGCGTCTTTGACGATGGCTTCGGGCGCGGCCGACAGCGACAGCTTGATCAGATCTTCATCGCTCATCTGCTGGTGGCCGGTCGATCCTTGAGCGAAGGCGTAGTTCGGGGTAAGCGCGAGCGCAAATAAAGTTGCATAGGCCAGCGATTTCATCGCGAAATCCTCCCATGACTTCTGCCGACGCCCGCCACGAGGTAGTCGAAGGCGAGCGCCCGCATCGGGGTGCTTGCACGCGGTTATTCTAGTCTCCTTTTGGCCGCCTGGAACGCGCCATTTGGCCGCCGGAGCGATCAGCGCTTTGCTTGTGCAAGGCCTGAAAGTGGCAGCTCCGCTGGCTGTTATCTCGAGGCGCTCGAGCGCGGCGGTATAGGCACGCTTGTAATTAAGCGTCGAACTTTGACCCCCCGATCGGCTCCCAACATTGACCCCACTCGCGAGGAATATTCTGGTGATGGTTCAAGAGCTTCGTCAGTGCTGACCGGGGTCAACCTTCGGCGCCGATCGGGGATCAAATCGGACGCCGAATAACAGTCTTCCGCGACCGTGGCGGCGTAGCGGCTCTCGAGGCCGCGATGGGCGCGGTGCTCGGAAGGATTGGAGCTCCGTCGACCAAGAACACACAAGAGGGAGAAGCGCCATGAAATCCTACGAATTGCAGGGGCCGGACGGAGCGGAAGGTCTCAAACTCGTCGACAGACCTGTCCCCCAGCCCGCCGCCGGGGAGGTACTCGTCCGGATCAAGGCCGCCACGCTGAACTATCGCGACCTGCTCACCGTGAAGGGCGGCTATGGCTCGCGACAGAAGTTTCCGCTGATCCCGGTTTCGGATGGCGCCGGTACGGTCGAGGCCGTCGGCGCCGCTGTACGACAGTTCGCCGTCGGTGACCGGGTCGTCGGCAGCTTCTTCGAGAACTGGCTCGCCGGCGAACCGAGCGAGGCGAAGATGCATGCCGCTCTCGGCGGCTCCGTGGACGGCGTTCTCGCGGAATACCGGATCTTTCTCGAGCACGCGCTGGTCAGGACGCCGTCGCACCTTCGCGACGTGGAGGCCGCGGCATTGCCCTGCGCCGGCCTGACCGCGTGGAGCGCGGTCGTGAAGCTGGGCGGCGTCTCGCCTGGTCGAACCGTCCTCACGCAAGGCACAGGCGGAGTCTCGCTGTTCGCGCTCCAATTCGCCAAGATGTGCGGCGCGCGCGTCATCGCGACTTCCTCGAGCGACGTCAAGATCGAACGGCTGAAGGGCCTGGGTGCCGATGTCACCATCAACTACAGGACCACGCCGGACTGGGGAAAGAGGACACGCGAATTGACCGGCGACGGCGTCGACCTCGTCGTCGAGGTCGGAGGCGTCGGTACGCTGAACGAGTCGATCCGCGCCACAAGGATCGGCGGCACGATCGCCTTCATCGGCGTCCTCGCCGGCCCGCCGCCCGCCAATTCGCGGCTGCCCCTCATGGTGATGCAGCAGCAGCGCCTGCAGGGCGTGACCGTCGGGTCCGTCGAAGATCTTCAGGCTATGTGCGGTGCGATCGCGCAGAACGGGATGAAACCGGTGGTCGACAGGACGTTTCCGTTCGAGCAGGCGAGAGAGGCCTTCGCGCACATGGCAAGCGGCGCGCACTTCGGAAAGGTCGCCATCGAGATCGGTTGAAGCAGCGACGGCGCACGGCGGACACCCTCCAGTAGCATCGGTCTCGAATTCTACTTTCGACGGAACGGTCTTCCACCGGGCGTTGCGGCACAAGACGCCGTCTCACCCAGGAACGACGGGCGACCGTCACCCGTGGCGCGTCGCCGGTGACACGCTGCAGCCAGGACGGCTGTTCCGCAGGCTCCGGACGCGACCTGGCGTGGTGGACGCGATGACCGTGGTCGACAATCGCCGCCGGGCTTAGTTTCCAACTCAAACGACCGGGTCAACCGGCCATCTATCAGATCAGTCTCGATCGCGAAGCTGCCAACGTCAATTCCGTTGACGGGCCTCCGGCGGTCAGAACGGCAACGGAGCTTCGCCCGGAATCGCGATTGGCATGCCGGTGCGCTCGGTCGGCTCGCCGTTCCGGTCGGCCGGATCGACGAGCTTATTCCGGAGCCGGCGCATGGTCTTCAGCGCTTCGCGAACGTCGAATCCGCGCGCGTGCAGGTCGGCGACCATGCGCTTCAGGAGTCCGTACTCCTGATCGGACAAACCGGCGAGCCTGTCCGTTGTCGCCAGAGCAACGGCCAGACTCATCCCGATTTGCTGAAGAGTCGGCGCCTTACGGCGGTCGAGTTCACTGCGCCAGCGGGCGGTCCGCAACCTGGTCTGCGCTCTCTTGACCTCCGGCGGCACGCTGCCATGAGCCTTGACGAACCTCGCATCCGGCCGATCCGGATCCCGGAAGAAGTATTCACTCTTGCCTTCGTCGATCTGCTTGATCTTATCGATCTCCTCCGGCCGCAGACTCCGCTGCTTGATCATGTTTGCCTCCGTTCCGGAACGAGCGTTCCGGTCAACATGATCAGATTCTCTGGCGACCACCGGCAAAGGTCAAACGAGCACCGTGGCCGAAGGCTATGCCGGTCCGGCGCCGCAGGCTTCGCATCAGAGCCCACGGCTGACGTCCCCGATCAGGACGACTACTGGATGGTGTCGTGGTCGGCGTGCAGCAGCCCCGTCGACTCGATGACGATGCGCCGACCTCCGAAATGCAACCACGTCGACGACGGATGCTCCGCAGGACGAGCGGACTTGTCGACACGCTCGCCGGACTCCGGATGCTCCGCAGGAGGCGGACGACACGTTTTCGTCGACGACGTACGCGCCGCAGGTTCGTATGAGCGCCTCCAGCCGGAGGCGATCGGATCGTGTAACAGTGATGGAAATACCAGTGCGCATGCGCAAGATTCGCATGCAATCGGCCTCAAAGGAATCCCTCGAGGGATTCAAATGTCAGATTTGATCCACTAGCTACGTGGGCATGCCGATCTACGAGATGGCTGGCTAGGAAGGCGGCGTTGATAGGCTTCAGGAAATACACAGGGCTACGCGGCAATAACGCGGTTACGACCGGCGTCTTTTGCGCGATAGAGCGCTATGTCGATCCTAGCTAGAATGTCGGCGGCTGAGTCAGATTGACGAACTGAGCCAATCCCGGCCGACATGGTCAGGTTTAAATTTCCTGAAATTGCGGTCCAATCTACTTCCGAAACTATCGAGCGCAGCCGGTCGAGTGTCCGCACCGCTTGA
>Ga0070684_100003566_pt1 | contig 11709 bp, 10 predicted proteins | sample KBSC723LmetaG_FD_65653 | JGI IMG/M metagenome (GOLD analysis project Ga0070684, IMG submission 65653) | Corn rhizosphere microbial communities from Kellogg Biological Station, Michigan, USA - KBS C7.2-3L metaG | ecosystem: Host-associated > Plants > Roots > Rhizosphere ...
GCATCGCTCGATCCGATTCGTCGAATTCCGCTCGACTCACCATTTCCAGTGCGCGATGCGCTGAACGGCGAGTACGTCTTTCTCGCGACCGCGGAGGAATGGGAAGCGCGCTACGCGAAGCCGGTGTGGAACATGTCCGCGGAGCATGCGGCGGCCGTGCTCCCACTCGCTGGCGGATCCGCACCGTTCGGAACGCTGTCGATTCGATTTTCCTCATCGCATTTCTTCGACGCCGACGAGCGCGAGTTTCTCGTCGCGCTTGCCCGGCAGTGCGGACAAGCTCTCGAACGCGCCCGCCTTCTTTCCGCCGAGCGGACGGCGCGAACGGAAGCCGAGCATGCGAACCGCGCGAAGATGGAATTCCTCGCGACGATGTCGCACGAGCTTCGCACGCCGCTCAACGCGATCGGTGGCTATGCCGAGCTGCTCGAGATGGGAATTCGCGGAACGGTAACGGAGGAACAGCGTCACGATCTACGGCGGATTCAGTCCAGCCAACAGCAACTGCTGTCGCTCATCAACGACGTGTTGAACTTCGCGAAGCTCGAGGCGGGAAAGGTCGAGGTGAATCCGAAGCCGATCGATGTACGGGAAACGGTCATGGCCATCGAGCCGCTGCTCGCTCCACAGCTAGCGGCGAAGAATCTGTCGTTCAACTCGAAGCCGCCTGTTGCGCCGATGATCGCCCTCGCCGACGACGACAAGCTGCGCCAAGTGCTGCTCAACCTGTTGTCGAACGCCGTGAAGTTCACGCCGGTGGGCGGCGAGATCGCGCTGCTCGCTGAACATGACGCGAAGCACGTGCGGATCGTCGTACGCGACACCGGCATCGGGATCGCCGATCAGTATCTCGACCGAATTTTCGATCCGTTCGTTCAGCTCGAGCGACGACTCACGAACGTCGTCGCGGGAACCGGGCTCGGTCTCGCCATCAGCCGCGATCTGGCGCGCGCGATGGGCGGCGACATCACCGTGTCGAGCGAACCGGGCCGCGGCTCCTCATTTACTGTGACGCTCCGCACACCCTTCGAAGAACGATCGTTCATCTGACGTGTATCATCGGCCATGACGGACAATTCAAATATTCACGACGACTGTGATGCCGCGGATTGTTTTCTGCCGACCAGTCGTCGCCGATTTCTCAGAGACAGTTTCCTCACGGTTGCAGGCGCATTGGTCGCGATTGGAATGCCGAAAACGGCGGCGTTCGCCATGCCGCTCGAGCTCACCGAGCCGACGCGCTCCAGCGGCAACATGCACACGTACGCTGTTCCGGCCGCCGATGGCGCGACGGTCGACAAGGCGAACGAAGTCATCGTCGTTCGGTGGCAGGACGCGGTCTACGCCTTCGCGCTTTCGTGCCCGCACCAGAACACGGCCCTGAAGTGGGAAGACACCGGATTCCAGTGTCCGAAACACCACTCGCGCTTCCAAGCGAACGGCGACTATATCGAGGGCAGCGGGCGGGCGACGCGCGCGATGGATCGATTCGCGGTGACGCGCGATGGTTCCGGAATTAGCGTCAATCTCGACAAGCTGTATCAGGAAGACAGCGACAACGCGCTCTGGACCGCCGCCGTCATAAAACTCAAATAGCAGCCGGAATCATTGGTCGCGAGCCGCAGTGTCGAACGCTGACGAACTTTCAACCTGGCTCGCGACCATTCCACCGGAATGGATCGGCGATTGTCGCGCGACCGTGTTCGAGCGTGCTCGCGCCGCGTATGAGTCGCCGCCGCGCCAGTATCACAACTGGCGGCACGTCGAGGCATGCGTCGCGCAGATCTCGTCATTCACGTGCGAGCACCCGCGAACGATCTTCCTCGCGCTTGTGTTTCACGACGCGATCTATATCGCGGGTCGATCCGACAACGAGACGCGAAGCGCCGAGGTCGCGCGATCAGTTCTCGAAGCCGACAACTCTGTCTCGCCGGCTGATCTTGGTGTCATCGAAGCGATGATCAACGCGACGAGCAATCATCTCGCCCACGCAAACACGACCGACCGCGATCTCGCCGTCATGCTCGACATCGACCTCGCCATACTTGGCGCGTCACACTCCGACTATGCGCGATATGCGCAGGCGATCCACGACGAGTATGTGCCGTCGGCGACGACCGATGCGCGTTTTCGAGTTGGGCGTATGCAATTCCTCGAGCGGGCGCTGGCCTCGCCGACGTTGTTCATCACGCCCGAAGCAGCGGAACGTTGGGACGCGGGCGCGCGCGAGAACGTGGCGTGGGAAATGGAGCAGTTGAGAGCCGATCGCTAACGGCCCTTGCCGTTCCTCGTCGATTCGCCCCGCACGGTGACGTGGAGCGTCTCGTCGCATCCCGGTTCCAGTCCGGGCTCCATCGCGACGTTTGTCGCCCTTATCGGGAAACTGTCACAAACCCATCGGCCGTTGGAGAGAACAGGACCGACGTATGTGAGCGGTTCGCGCGCGTCGAGAAGATGACGCAGCTCGTTTGCGCTGGGCGCGCTCAGCTTCAGTAGTCCCGTTCGTTCGATTGAGCCATCGCTTCGCTCGATGACTTCAATGAACCCTTGTGCGTGCGTGCCGTTGAGCGACGCAATGACCATAGCTGCAGGAGAATTGAGCGGACCGGCTTCGGCCTATGAGCCGCGGACCTCCTGCGCAATCAGCATGCCCCCACACGCGGGTGCTACATAATGTTCCAGTTCAAGACAGTGCGAGTCCTTTGATGATGAAAATCGCGAGAACGATGAGCGTCGCAAGCGATCCAGCAACCGCGACAACGACTCTCGCTCCGACGTTACGAACAGCGCGGATGTCTACCGAGAGTCCGAGCCCCGCCATCGCCGCGATCGTCAGCCATCCGGCGACAACCTTGGTCGTCGCCGCCTGAGTCTCGGTGATCACACCGATCGACCGCAACGCGGCCAAGATGACGAAGCCGAGCACGAACCACGGCACGAGCTTCGTCAGTGAGAGTTTGTTTGTCGTTCCGACGTGGTGCCGACGGGCCCGCAGTGCGAAGAAGAGAACGACTGGCCCGAGCATGAGAACTCTCGCAAGCTTCACAACCGTCGCGACCTGACCGCTGAGGGCACTCACCGCGAACGCCGCCGCGAGAACTTGCGGGACGGCGTACACCGTGAGCCCGGCGAGTACGCCGTACTGGTAGAGCGACAGACCGAGCGGCGCGATCAGCAGCGGAAGCCCGAGGACGACCGCCACGCCGAGGACGGCGGTGAGCGCAATCGACGCGGCGACGTCTTCAGTGTCAGCACCGATTACCGGCGCCACAGCCGCGATCGCCGAGTTTCCACAGATCGCGTTCCCGCACGCGACGAGGATCGCGAGGTTCGGCGCCAAGCCCGCCGCTCGGCCGATTCCGTAACCAACGACGAGCGCGACGCAGACAAGTAGGGCGATCGCCGCGGCGAGCATCGGTCCCGATGCGAAGAGCCGCGGCACATCCATCGTCGCGCCGATGAGGAAGACCGCGACCTCTAAGACAGTCTTGGAGGTGAAGCGGATTCCGGGCTCGCCCGCGGTCCAGGAACCGACGACGGTCCGGATCAACATTCCTAGCAGAATTGCGAGAACGAGCGGCTCGAGGATCGCTCGTCCGAACAGTCTCTCTTCGAGGGCGCCGCCGGCGAGCGAGAGCAGGGAGACGACGACAGCGGCTCCGATGCCGGGGATCAGCGACCTGCGACTTTGAGCGGCGATTGTCGACACACCTGACGCTACCTCGACCGCCACCCATGAATCCAGTACATTCTTTTCATAGAATCATGACAATGAGTTATGTCACTAAATCTCCATCATCTCAGGTTGTTCACTGCAGTCGTCCAACACGGCGGTTTTACCAAAGCGGCCGCGAAACTCAATCTCAGCCAGCCGGCGATCTCGAAGTCGCTGAACGAGCTCGAGCGACAGCTCGGGCTCGACCTGATCGAGCGAACCGGCCGAACCGTTCGTCTGACCGACGCCGGCGAGACACTTTTTGCGCGAGCGAGCGAGCTGTTTGGCGTCGAGCGCGCGGCAGAGCAGGAGTTGCGGGAACTAAGAGGTCTCAAGCGGGGCACTCTCAGAATCGCTGCGAGTACGACAATCGCGACCTACATGCTGCCGCCGTACCTCGGTCGCTTCCACATGCGGCATCCCCGCGTACGAATTCAGGCAACTAGCGCGAACACGCGATCCGTACTGAAAATGCTTCTGGAGTTCCGCGTTGATGTCGCGTTAGTGGAAGGCCCAGTATCGGACCAACGGGTCACGGTTGAACCTTGGAAAGACGACGAATTGATCGTGATCGCTCCGCCGTCGCACCGATTTCGAAAGACTCGGGTTACTCCTGCGATGCTCGCGACCGAACAATTCCTCGTTCGAGAGCCCGGATCCGGGACGCGGGTGGTTACCGAACACGCACTCGCCTCCCAAGGAGTTCGTCTCACGAACACCATGCGCGTCGGCGGAACCGAGGCGATCAAGCAAGCCGTCGCCGCCGGACTCGGGCTCGCGATCGTATCCCGGGCCGCTGCGGCCGATCAACTGACTCTTGGCCGCATCGCAATGCTTCCTATAGAAGGGCTCACTATCCGCCGAACGCTGGCGCAGATCAAGCTACAGGGACGGGCGGCAACCGCATCCGCTCGTGAGCTCGAATCGCTCTTGTCGGAAGTTGTGGACGAGAGCCTCGCGGATGCATCGGGTGACATCGGACCGTCGGATGCCAACAAATAGATTCTTGCACAGCTCGCCCTCGCAATTACATCGAACGAACCTCATGCGCACTTCCGCTGTTCTTCTCGCCGCTGCCGCCGTCTCGATTTCCGCGTGCCATTCAGCTCCGCCGCCACCGCCGCCGATTCCTCGCGTGCTCAGTGATTCGGAAGCGATGGCCGCGACGTGGGTACAAGCCCACGGACTCCAGTTCACGCTCGGCGACTCGATGCCGAACGCCGCCGACCGAGCACAGATCGTGTCGCTCGCGGGCGACGCGCGCATCGTCGGCTTCTCCGAGCTCAACGAAGGCACTCGCGAGTTTCCGCTCATTGTTCGACGCTCGTTGTTCGCTCTCGCCGACGGCGCGGGATTCCGGGGCATTGCGATTCAAGCCCCGATGCCGGAAGCGCTCGAGGTCGATCGTTACGTTCGCACAGGGCAGGGTGACATCCGTCGCTTGCTGCGCGCACTCGGCCAGTGGCGCTGGGAGAGTCGCGAGATGCTCGATCTCGTCGCGGCGATTCGGTCGTGGAATGAGTCGCACGCCGACAAGCAAATCGGTTTCTATGGATTCGAGATTCCAAGTGCGATGCACGCGGTCGAGGTCGTGACGGCGCTGCCGGATTCCATCACGGGTCCATCGCTCAAGGCATGGCTCGCTCAGACCTACAGCTGTGTGTATACGTCGGAGAGTGCACACTGGGGACTCGAGGGCCGCGCGTCGGACAGCACGTTCTGGAATCAGTGCGGCGTCAGCACCAAGGCGGGTCTCGACAGCGTCAACGCTCTTCGTCGACGAGCGTCCGCGGCGCATGCGACCGCCGTCGCCTTCGCGGCAGAGATGGCGAGCGTGATTCAACATCACGTCACGTTGTCGCTGAAGCATACGAACCGCCAAGACTCCAACGCCGAGCATTTGCTCTATCTCGCGAACAACCTTGGGCCGGATGGGAAGCTCGTCGTCTGGGGCGGGGATGTCGAAATGGGACGCCTGACGCTCGACAAGACGACCGTTCAAACCGGCGTGTCGCTCAATACCAAAATCGGCGAGAAGTTCCGGCCGATCGCCTTCATGTATGGCGACGGCGTCGTGCGAACGCGTCGGTTAGGAACCGGACGCGGCGGTGTCCAGCCTGGTTTGTCGAACGTAACGATCTTGCCGCCGAACGCGAACACCTATGAGGATGTTCTCATTCGGTCTCAGGCTCCTGCATACTGGCTCGATGCTCGCACTCTTCCAAACGATATCGGCGGGGCCTGGCTCCGCGGCCCGCGACGTGCTCGGTTTGTGACCGGCGAGTACGTGCCTGCCGCAGCCGAGCTCACGGAGACGCCAATCGAACTGCCGGCGTTCTTCGATGCCATCGTCTACGTGAGGCATGTGACGCCGGCTCGACAATAAATCCCATGCACGATGTTCATTTCCGACTTCGCGATCAGGCGGCCGATCATCACCGTTGTAACGATGATCGCCCTCGTCGTTTTCGGTCTGGCGTCCCTCAGCCGGCTCGACACTGACGAGTTCCCCGACATCGATGCGCCGATCGTCTTCATGGCGATCGCGTATCCGGGCGCCGCGCCGGACGTCGTCGAGCGCGAAGTCGTAAATCGAGTCGAGGACAAGATCTCCGGCATCAGCGGCGTCGACAAAATCAACTCGACGTCGACGGACGGGTTCGCGCAGATCATCGTCCAATTCGTATTCTCTAAACCGGTCGATCAAGCGACCCAGGACATCCGCGACGCGATTTCCGCCATCCGGGCGCAGCTCCCGGCGGAAATCCTCGAACCGATCATTCAGCGATTCGATCCGAATCAGCTGCCGATCGTCTCGCTGGCGATCACGTCGACCGTTCTCTCGCCGCCGCAGCTGACCCAGCTCGCCGATCAAACCATCGCCGGCGAGCTTCGCGCGATCGGCGGCGTCGCGCAGGTCAACGTCGTTGGGGGCGACAGCGCGCAGCTCAACGTCAACGTTCGGCCGAACGATCTCGCGAGCATCGGCGTCGGCATCGACCAAGTCGTAACGGCGATTCGATCGCAGAACCTCGCGGCGCCCGTCGGAAACGTGAACAGTCCGCTCGAGCAGCGCTCCATTCGTCTCGAGGGACGCTTCGAGCGTCCCGAGGATTTCAACGGACTCGTCATCGCGCAGCGAAACGGTCAGCTCATCACACTCGATCAAGTCGCCTCGGTTGAAGCGGGATCCGCGGAGCCAAAATCGTCCGCGCTGTTCAACGGCAAGCAGGCCATCGGCCTCGACATCGTCAAATCACGCGAGTACAGCACGACCGCTGTCGCCGACGGCGTGAAGAAACGAATCGCATCATTGCAACAGACGCTGCCTCCGGGAACACGCATCGAAATCGTTCGCGACGCGGGAACACGCGTTCGTAACTCCGTCCGCAACGTCGAAGAAGCGCTCGTCGAAGGCGCGTTGCTCACGGTGCTCGTCGTCTTCCTCTTCTTGAACTCCTGGCGCTCGACGGTCATCACCGGTCTCGCGCTCCCCGTGTCCGTTCTCGCGTCGTTCGTTCCACTCGCGATGTTCGGCTTCACGCTGAACACGATGTCGCTGCTCGGCCTTTCGCTCGCGATCGGCATTCTCATCGACGACGCGATTGTCGTCCGCGAGAACATCGTGCGACACGTCGAGATGGGATCCGATCACATGCAGGCGGCACACGAAGGAACCGACGAGATCGGCCTTGCCGTAGCGGCGACGACGTTCTCGATCGTCGCCGTGTTCGTCCCTGTCGGCTTCATGCCCGGCATCGCGGGCCAGTGGTTCAAGCCGTTCGCGCTGACGATCGCTTGCGCGGTGCTCGTATCACTCTTCGTGTCGTTCTCGCTCGATCCGATGCTCTCGGCCTATTGGCCGGATCCGCAGCTCGAGGCACACGAACGTCAGAATCCGATCGCGCGGGCGCTCGACCGATTCAACAAATGGTTCGATCGCCAAGCGGAGAAGTACAAGGGCGTGATCGCGTGGGCGCTGGACCACAGGTGGACGATGGTCGCGCTCGCGGTTGTGTCGTTCATTGGCGCGATCGCATTGCAGGCGACGATCGGCGGCTTCGGCTTCGTTCCGGTGAGCGATCAAAGTGAGCTCAACATCGCCATCGAAACGCCGCCGGGGTCGAGCCTCGACTACACGACGCTCAAATCCGAGGAAATCGCGCGAATTATTCGAGAGCGAAAGGAAGTTGCCTACACGTACACGACGGTTGGCAGCGGGACCGGCTCGGGTGAAGTAGACAACGGAAGTATTTACGTTCGACTCACGCCGAAGAAGGATCGATCGCTCAGTCAGGACGAGCTCGGGCAAATCCTCCGCCAGCAAATACGCGCCGTTGGCGGAGCCACGGCGTACACGTTCGCCTCGGGATTCGGCGGCGCACAGAAGCAGCTGCAACTACAACTGCAGGGCCCCGACGAGGCGACGCTGAATCAGTTCGCCAACCAAATTCAGCAAATTATGAAGTCGACACCGGGCACGGTCGACGTCGGGTTGTCGACGCGCGGTCAGAAGCCCGAGTTCAACGTGAAGGTCAACCGCGGACTTGCCGGTACCCTCGGGGTGAGCTTGAGCCAGCTGGCGAACTCGCTGCGATTCGCGTTCGCGGGCGTCGATGCGGGCACGTGGGTCGATCCTTCCGGCCTCTCGCGATACGTGCACGTTCGGCTCGTTCCCGAAGCGCGAGAAAATGCGGCGGATCTCGGAGCGCTGCCGGTGATGGTCGGTAACAACCCGACCGGAGCGCCGTCGTTCATTCCGCTGAGCCAAGTCGCGCAGATCACGCCGAGCTTTGGTCCATCACAGATCACGCACTATCAGCGCGAACGTGTGGTGACGATTGGCGCGAACATCGAAGGCGCGTCGCTCGGGAAGGTTTCGCAATCAGTGATGTCCGGCGTGAACAAGATCAAGCTGCCGCCGGGCTATCACATCTCTGCCGCCGGCGAAACCGAAAGTCAGAACGAAGTGTTCGGCAGTATTTTCGTCGCGCTCGGCGTCGCCGTTCTGCTCATGTATCTGATCTTGGTCGTGCAGTTCGGATCGTTCCTCGATCCGCTCGCGATCCTCATCTCGCTGCCGTTGTCGCTGATCGGCGTCGTGCTCGCGTTGATTATCACTCGGGACACACTGAATCTGATGAGCTTGATCGGCGTCATCCTGCTCATGGGCATCGTGGCGAAGAACGCGATTCTGCTCATCGACTTCGCGAAGTGGGCGCACAAAGACAAGGGACTCGAGCGCCGCGAAGCGCTGATCGAAGCCGGCCGAATTCGACTTCGTCCCATTCTCATGACGACGCTTGCGCTGATTGCCGGAATGATTCCGGTTGCGCTCGGAGTCGGCGAAGGCGCGGACTTCCGTGCGCCGCTTGGACGCGCGGTGATCGGCGGAGTGATCACGTCGACTGTGTTGACGCTCATCGTCATCCCAACTGTTTACGAAATTCTCGACGAGTGGCGCGAGCGACTCTTCGCGCGGTTCAGCCGGCGACACGAGGCGGTCGCCGTACCGCCGAGCTTGGCAGCGCCGCCGGCACCGCAGGGATAGCGTTTTCGAAATTCGAATTCTCTGACAGGTCGAGCCGGGTCGGAAGCCGACGAAATGGTCGGCCTCGCGTACGGATTTTGCGCTCCGCGTGGTCGAACTAGTCCGGACACCCCGGATGATCAACCTGTTTGGAGGATCGTATGACGACCCGCCTCACCCGTGTGCTCGTTGCATTTGGCGCCTGCGCCCTCTGGGCAGCTTGCTCGAAGGGAGACAACAAGGCCGACTCGGCCGCCGCCGCCGATAGTGCGGCGAAGGCGGCCGCCGCTGCGCCTCCCGCTGCTCCGGCGCCTGCGCCGTTGACCGACGCGAACATTGCCGCGATTCTCGATGAAGCAAACGCCGCCGACAGCGCGGCAGGCAACATCGCTTCGACAAAGGGCACTCACGCCGATGTGAAGGCGTTCGGTCGGGACATGATGCGCGATCACCATGCGCTGCGGAAAGCGGGGCAGGATCTCGCGAAGAAGCTGAACCTCACGCCGGCAGCGCCGTCGGGTGACACACTGCAGTCATCCGCCCAGAATTGGCAGACTACACTGAACTCGCTTCCCAAGGGTGCGGCGTTCGATACCGCGTACATCAATCACGAAGTCGTGATGCATCAGGCGGTGATCGCGACGGCGCAGACCGCGCAAAGCGCAGCACAGGACACATCGCTCAAGGCGCTGATCACGAAGGCCCTTCCGAACCTTCAGGCGCATTTGAAGCACGCCCAAGAAATTCAAGGGAAGCTCAGTGGTGCTGCAGCACCGGATTCCGGCAAGAAGAAGAAGTAAAAACTGACAGGCTCGTCCGCGCGCCGCGGTTCGGCGCGCTCCTTGAAAGAATGTCCGGGTGAAGTCATCCGGACATTCTTTTTTCAGGCGCAGAAGGGGCAGGATCGCCATGCTACGATACCAATCGACGAGTGCCGCGCTGGCCGTATTGAGCTTCTTCTCGATGGCATGTGGTCGCGACGAGGCGAACGATCGCAGTCGGTCTCATGCAGCGACGGCGGGCGGCGACGTCGTCATGGAGATGCCTTCAACGACTCCGGCGGCGGCGGCCTCCGCCCGCTGGATCACTGACGCGAACGCCCTGTCGCTCCTCAATACGCTCAACTCGCGTGCGATCGCCGCGGCTGATTTCGAGCTCGAGAACTGGCACGTCGATACGGCGCGAGCTTTTGCGGCGTCGATGGCTCGCGAGCACGCCGATCTTCAGCACTCGATCGACTCCCTCACGACGCGCCTCGGCGTGACGCCGGTCAGTCCAGCGCTCGGGCAAAAGTGGACGTCGACGATGCAAGCGCAGATCGACACGGTGCGCCGGTCCGGCGAGGCCGGAGTCGATCTCGCGTTCGTGAAACAACAGGCAGCGAGTCACCAATTGATGTCGGAATATCTCTCGCAACTCGCAACGGTCGCCGAGCGGCCGGAGTTGCAGGCATTTTTGGAGTCGGCGACGACGAAGGCGGCGTCGCAAGCCGCTCGTGCACGAGCGTTACAGCCGACCGTCGCTCGAATCGACTCGACACGTCGCGCAGCGCGAAAGCGAGGAGAGACACCGTGAGCGCTCAGCCAGTCTCGGACTCGGACAATGGCGAGAGCAATGTTGTCCTCGTCGACGGATCGAACGTCGCGCACTCGATCGAAGGAGAGCCGGCGCACGTCGCGAATATCGTCGCGATTCGCGAGAAGCTCCTCGGGGAAGGGCTCGAGCCGATCATCGTCGCTGACGCCGCGCTTCGACACCAGATCGATGATCCGCAGCTCTATGAGAAAATGGTCGACGACGGAATGGTGCGTCAGGCGCCGGCGGGAACCGATGCCGACTACTTCATTCTTTCATTCGCGCGCGAGCTGAATGCGAGCATTGTCTCAAACGATCGGTTTCGCGATCGCATCAAGCAGTTTCCGGAAGTTCGCGACCGGGTGATTCGCTACATGATCGTCGAGAATGAAGTCGTCCTCGAGCGACGTACGCATCGCCGGCATTCGTAACATCGCGTTACTGTTCAACGCCGAGACAGCGTTCGACACTCGATGGATGTGAGGCAACGCACGCAGTCGCGCGAGCGCGAATCCAAACGTTGCAGATCGGCATGCTGCTCGTTCGTGGCGACGATGGGGACCGATACTCGGTAGCAGTTACTCACACTGGGAGTCCCCTCGAATGAATCGCCGTCTTTCTGTCACTGCTGCGCTTTCCGTTGCCGTTCTTGCTGCCGCTTGCGGTGGCGCCGATAGCGCAGGCCTGAATGGAAATGGGACGCTTGTCGTTCAGCTCACGGACGCGCCGTTTCCAACGGACTCTGTGAAAAGCGTCGATATTTTCGTCGTGCGTGTCGATGGCCGCGTTGCGGACGTCGATACGGCATCGGCAAATCAGAACGTGGCTACCGACTCGTCGTCGAAGAGCGACGGATGGAAGACGCTCGCGACGCCGAATGCGAGCATCG
>Ga0070684_100003567_pt1 | contig 11707 bp, 9 predicted proteins | sample KBSC723LmetaG_FD_65653 | JGI IMG/M metagenome (GOLD analysis project Ga0070684, IMG submission 65653) | Corn rhizosphere microbial communities from Kellogg Biological Station, Michigan, USA - KBS C7.2-3L metaG | ecosystem: Host-associated > Plants > Roots > Rhizosphere ...
TACTGGGAGCCGTTCACCGGCGCCGCCGGTCCCGCCACCGGCGCCTTCTACGCCTCGCTCGACGATGCCGGGAAGGCGACCCTGCGCGACACCGTGCGCGCATCCCTGCCCGAAGGCCCGTTCACGCTGCCGGCGCGCGCCTGGCTCGCGCTGGGAACCGTTCCGGGCTGAGGGCGCACGTGACGTCGCGGCTCGCCGATCCTGCCGGTCCCCTGATCGCCGGCGGGCGCTGCGTGCCACCTGACGCCGTCACAGGTGACGCGGTATCCGCGTCCACACGGTCACATGGCCGGCTTCGTCATCTTCGTCCACGCCCCAGTCGTCGGAGACGCTGTCGACCAGTTGAAGTCCCCAACCGCCCGACTCGGTCGCCGTGCTCAGCGTCGGCTTCGTGTCGCCGCAGGGACCCTTGACAGCCAGGTGGACGTGCTCGTCGGTCAGATGGGCGGTGAGGTCGACCGTGTCACCCTGTCCACCGTGCCGATAAGCGTTGGTCACCAGCTCCGTGGCGATCAATCCCAGTGTGGCCGCCGTCTGCTCGCTCACCGCGGACCGGAACGGGCGAAGCGTGTCTCGCGCCGCCTGAGCGGCATGAACGTCGAACGGCAAACTCGCAGTGACGCGCTCGGCTGACTGGCCGTCGGTGGGACGCCGCGGAAAATCGGTAGCCACAGTGCGAGCGCAATACCCTGCGCACCGCGCGCCTAGGCACCCCTCGGCATGCTCAGTTGCAGGTCTTTCGGCGCCTCAATACCAGCGCCCACGGGCGAACCCGCCAAACGCCACCAACCCAACCAGCGCAATGATGATGCCGAGGATGATGCTCCAGAACAGCGCAACCACAATGCCGATGATGACGAGGATGCCGCCGATGCTAATGCCTGGGTTCACAAAGTCCGCCTTTCAGTCGGGCGATGCGCCGGGTGTTGCCACCGGAGCGGATACCCGGTTTCCCTGGTGACCACGCTTCCATAGCTGAACGGGACGTCTACCCGAAAGGTTCAACGGGTACCGAACTGCACGCCGGAGGGGGGCCGGCTGGGGGCGGGTTCGAGCGTGAATCCGCCCCCGACAAGTCTCCGATTGACACTGCCGAAGCCGAGCAGCCCCAGGACCCTCGGAGAGCCGGGCCGGCCGCCTAGCCGAGAGCGGCCGGGCCAGGCGCCGCTTCCGTCACCTTCAACGCCGGCATTGTCGGCGTAGAGTGAGCCTTCATGGCACCCGATACGGCATGAGCGCGACCCCGTTTCGCACGTTCGTCGTCGCAGATCTCCGTGGCTATACGCGGTACTCGGCGGCCTTTGGAGACGAGGCTGCCGCCGCGGTGGCCGTGAAGTTCGCGGGCATCGCTGCCAAGGTGGCGGAGGCCAGCGATGGCGAGTTGGTGGAGGTGCGGGGGGACGAGGTGTTGCTGGCGTATGCGTCGGCACGGCAGGCGATGCGTGGCGCTCTCGAGCTCCAGCGACGGTGTCGCGGTCCTGACGGGATCCTGCTGCCCGTGGGGGCGGGAATCGACGCGGGCGAGCCGGTCGCGGTCGGCGAGGGGTACCGTGGCGGCTCGCTGAACCTGGCGGCTCGGCTGTGCGGTATCGCCGGTCCCGGCCAGACCTTGGCCTCCGATACAACGGTGGCGCTCGCCCGGCGCGTTGAAGGGCTGACTCTGCGCGAGCTCCGCCCTGCCCGACTGAAAGGCATTGACCGTCAGGTGCGTGCCTGGGAGTTGGACAGCGTGGAGGCGCTGCCCCCAGTGCCGACCGTCCCCACGCCGCCTCGACAACCCCGCAGGCCCCGCGGACATCGCGGCATGGCGCTCGCCGGCCTGGCCGCGGTCGGGCTGCTTGTGGCGTTCGCCACTGCGGTGCTGGTCGTGCGATCACGCGACGACGCGGCCGGGCAGGGCGTGGACATTCCGGCGAACAGCGTGGTGGCGATAGATCCTTCGGACTGGTCGATCAAGCGGGTGGTGCGGGTCAACCTGGGCGTGTCTCCGGTGGCCGTTGCATTCGGCGAAGGTGCGGTCTGGACGTATAACAGCGACGAGGGGAACCTGATCGAGATCGATCCCCGGTCGGGTCACGTCCGACTGCGCGGACTCGGGGTGAACCCGACCGACGTGGTTGCCGGAGCCGGATCGGTGTGGATCGCCTCGCCGGCCACCGCACAGATACTTCGGCTCGACCCGCTGCAGCCGACAGCCGATCCGATCGCCCTCCCTCTGGAGGCGGCGGCGTCCGCTCGATACGGCGCCTACGGGCTGGCGCTGAGCCGTGGGCAGCTGTGGGTCGCCGGCGGCTACAACAACGGGGTGGTCACCCTCGATACCGTTACCGGCAAGGTGACGCGAGACCATGCGCCGTCTCTCCAGTTCGAATCGTTCTTTGAGATCTCGGCCTCCCCGACCGCCGTCTGGGCCGCGGAGAACGTCGAGGCGGTCAGCGCCGTGAAGCTCTCGATACCGGGTGGGATCCCCCTCGACGAACCTGTGGGCATGGGACACAACGGCCTGCTGGGCCCACAGGACGACATGGTCGCCACTGATAAGGCCGTCTGGTATGCACTCGCCAAAGATGACCGCGTCTACAGGATCGATCCAGCCTCCCCGGCTCGGGTCATCGATTCGATCAGGGTCGGTGATGGGCCTTCCGGAATCGCCGTCGACGGCCAGGGCCGGCCCTGGGTCACGAACAGCCTGTCCGGCTCCATCGCGGTGATCGATCCCCGCAGCGATGACGTGGTGAAGACAATCGCTCTCCATCACACGCCCACGTCCATCACCTACGGCGGGGGACTGCTATGGGTCACCGTGCAGGCGGGCTGATGTCAAGCTGGCGCCGAGACGGCCGGTCACGCGACCTGCCGCGTGATCAGCGAGCCTCGGCGGCGTCGTACAGCGGTGTAGCGCGAAGGCGTTCCAGCTCCGCGGCACGCATGGTGGCGCCGGCCCGCCCGTAGAGCTGCTGCGCCTTGTCGATGAGGGGCCCGGCCTCCGCCGTGCGCCCCTGGCGCGCCAGCGCCTGCGCGTGGTCCCGTAACGTTTCGGCAAGCTCCCACAGGTGGCCGGTCGACTCGAACTCCGTCTCTGCGGCAGCGAACTCGCGGTCGGGCTCATCACCGAGCAGCGCGCGCACACGATGGGCACCTGCGACGTACAGGGGAGTGCGACGGATCGGTGGCAGAGACTCCATCAGCTCGAGCAGACGGTTGGCCCGACCATCGCCCAGACGCGCCGCGGAGACGGCCTCGGCCAGCACCGACAGCTTCGCCAGCGGGTGCGCGGTACCCAACTCGTCGATGATCGACGTCGCAGCGGCGGCGGCGGTCATGGTCGCCGGGTCGTCCCCGTGCGCCTGCTCCATCCGCGCGCTCCACACCGCCCACGACCCACGCGCTTGCGGATCGCCCATGTCGGCCGAGAGCCGCGAGCGCTCGAGCAGCCGGGCCGCCTCATCGGCCTCGCCACGGTGGGCCTTGATGACCGCGAGCGTCGACACCACCGCCCACGAGAAGGACGTTTCCAGACCTCGATGCTCCAGCTCGTCGGAAAGCGTCAGGATCGCATCCCATTCCAGCGTCTGGAACAGGTTGTGGCTGAGGTGCTGCATGAAGGAGCTCTGCCACTGCCAATCTCCCAGCCGCTGAGCGAGCTCGAGTCCCTCGCGGTCGAGTTCGAACCCACCGTCGAGGTCGTCCTGGCACTGCCGGTCGAAGGCCAGGTTGAAGGACGCCCGCAGGAGCGCCTCGTTGGAGCCCGACCGCTTCGCGGTGCGCAGCGCTCCCCAGAGCAGCGACCGTCCTTCCTCGTGACGGCCGGGCATCTCCAGCAGGAACAGCCCTTTCGAGTTGAGAGCGTCCGAGGTCACGGCCGGCATGTCCAGATCTTCCGCGATCTGCAACGCGCGCTCGAGCGGCGGGAGCGCCACCTCGGGGGTTTTCCCCGCAAGCAGCCGCATCTTGCCCACCTGCGCAGCGAGCACCGCCATGTCCGGGTCGGCGGGATGGTCGGCGAGCTCGGCGTAGGCCTGATCCAGCATCTCGAGCCCTTGCTCGGCGCGACCTGACAGGAACAGGTAATCGGCAAGCCGGCAGCGAACCCGGGCTGCGGCGTGATCCTCGCCCGATGCGACGCGCAGGTCGAGCGCGCGGCCCAGCAGCCCTTCGGCCTGCGACAGCCGACCCGCCGCGAGGGCGAGAAGTCCGCCCCGCTCGACCAGAGCTGCCTCATGCTCGAGATCGCTCAGCTCCAGCGCTCGCAGCACCAGGCGAAGGGCCTCGTCCGGCGCGCCCAGCGAGCCGGCTCGATCAGCGGCCGCCAGCAGCAGCTGCCCCGCACGTTCGCGCAGCTCGAGGGCATCCGGATCGTCCGGCGCGAGCCGAAAGGCATCGACGACGTGGGCAGCGATCACCTCGGAGAGCTCGCTCCGCTCCTCGAGCCCGGCCAGGTAGTCGGCCGTGGCAAGGTGCAGCGGCTTGCGATCACGATGGGAGATCCGCTCATAGGCCACCGTGCGCAGCGTCGACTGGACGAAGAAGTACTGCCCCTGCTCGGCGGAGAAGGGATCGGTGAGCATCTGGACGATGTCCTTGCGCACGAGCGACTCGAGCAGCTCTCCCACCTCGTCCGGCGCCCGGGCGGCGACGTTCGTGAGCCCTGCGACGGTGAACGACTTCCCCAGCACCGCGGCGGTCTGGACGATCTGCCGCTCGGGGCCCGAGAGCGCGTCGAGCCGTGCGGCGAGCAGCGCCTGCAGCGACTCCGGGATGTCCAGCTCGTCGAGTGACCCGGTCGGCTCGTAGGTCTCGCCAACCTGGTGCAGAAGCCCCCGGTCGAGCAGCATCCGCACCGTTTCGACGGCGTAGAGCGGCGTGCCGTCGGCCTGGGAGGCGATCCTGTCCACCAACTCGCCGGGCAGCCCCGGCACCATCTCGGCGACGAGCTCGCGCATGGTCTCCTCGGGCAGCGGCTCCAGCGGGAGCGCCGTCAGGCCGCGGGTGGCCGCCCAGCCGGGCCGTCGCTCATTCAACTCCGGCCGCGCCAGGGCGAGCACGAACAGTGGGTGCGCCCGCGACCATTCGAGCAGGTACTCGACGAAGTCGAGCAACGCCTCATCGGCCCATTGCATGTCCTCGAACACGAGCACGACTGGGGCCCGCTCGGACAGGTGCTCGAAGAACATCCTCCAGGCGGAGAAGAGCCGGCTCCGGTCGGCTCCAATCAGCTCCTCCAGGCCCAGCAGATGCCGCAGCGCGGGCTCCACCCAATCGCGCGTTCGGGCATCGGTCACGTGCTCGGCCAGCATCGCGGTGAGCTTCCCGCTCTCCTGGTCGGGGGAGTCGTCCTCCACGATGCGGGCTCGCCCGCGAACCATCTCGGCGAGTGCCCAGAACGCGACGCCTTCGCCGTAGGAGAGGCACCGCCCACGGTGCCAGAGCACGTCGTCGGCCAGGCCGTCCACGTACTTTTCGAACTCCCACGAGAGGCGCGTCTTGCCGAGTCCCGCCCTTCCGGTCACGTGCACGAGGTGTGCGCGCTGGTCGGTGTCGGTGGCGTGGAACAGCTCCTTGACCAGCCGGAGCTCACGCTGCCGCCCGACGAACGGCGGTTCGACCCCGGCGAAGCGACCCTCTCCCCTGCGGTTCGCCAGCACCCGGTCGGCCCGGTGAAGCTCCACCGCGGCGCTCTTCCCCTTGAGCTCGAACGTGCCGGCGGCGACCGAGCGTATGGACGATTCGGTCACCCTCCGCGTCGGGCCGTCGATCAGCACCCAGCCGGGCTCGGCGACCGACTGCATGCGGGCCGTGGTGTTGACCAAGTCGCCGGTGACGATCCCCTGGCCCTGGGCCCCCACCGTGACCGCGGCGGAGCCCGTGGAGACGGCCGCGCGTGCCCGCAGCGCCGTCTGCGTCCGCTCGCCCAGCAGCGCCACCGCATCCACGATCTCGAGCGCGGCCCGGACCGCTCGCTCCGCGTCGTCCTCCTGGGCGACCGGCGCACCCCACACGGCCATCACGGCGTCACCGATGAACTTCTCGAGCGTCCCTCCGTGACGCTCGATCACCTCCCGCGCCGCTTCGAAGTACTGCGCGAGCAGTTCGCGCATGCGCTCCGGGTCTCGCGACTCCGAGAGATGAGTGAACCCGACCAGATCGGCGAAGAGCACCGAGACCACTCGCCGTTCGGCTGCCGCCACCGGTTGCTGCGATGCGGTGGCACCCTCGAGCGCCCGGCCGCAACCGCCGCAAAAACGGTCGCCGGGATCGTTCTCAGCGCCGCATTGAGGGCATGCAAGAGTGAGCTCCCTGCCACAGTTTCCGCAAAACCGCCGCCCCGGTCGGTTCTCGTACTGACAGGCCTCGCACACCATGGCGCAAGCCTAGAGCACGTCATCGCCTCCGGTCAGGTTCCCGCGACGACCTCACCCGCCGTTCATGACCCCTCGAGACCGTCGAGGAACGTCACCACTCGCTCGGTGAGCAACGCCGCAGCGGCGGCGTCGTACGCCGGCAGGGAGGAGTCGGCGAAGAGGTGTTCCTCACCCGGATACAGAAACAGCTCGGCCCGGTCGGTCGAGTCGACCAGCGCCCTCGCCGCTTCGATGTCCTCGGCGAAGAACGGGTCGGCATCCTTGCCATGCACCTGCACCGGGACGCCCTCCGGCCACGACTGTCCGAACTCCGAAACCGGGAGGCACGAGTACATGAGCAAGGCACCGCGGGCGTCGGGCCGGGTCTGGGCCAACTGCTGAGCGGGCATGACACCAAAGGAGAAACCGGCGTAGACGGCCCCGGAGCTGATCTCTTTGCCGGCGGCAACTCCGCGCTCGGCCAGCGCACCGAACCCCGCCTGGCGCGCGAACGCCATCCCCTCCTCAATCGTGTCGAACGTTCGCCCGTCGAAGAGGTCGGGCGTGTGCACATGGTGCCCCGCCGTGCGCAGCGTGTCGGCGAACGAGCGCACTCCCTCGGTCAGCCCCTGGACATGGTGGTACAGCACGACTTCGGTCATCTCGGACCCTCCTGCACATTGATCCACAAATCTGGAACGTTCCGGCATGTTAGTCTGTTCGATCGTGCCCCGCAACCTGCCGCCCCCCGACTACGAGCTCGCCGACCGGATCGCGCTCACCACGCCGTCCCAGGTGAAGGCGATCAGCCATCCTCTGCGCACCACGATCCTGCAGCTGCTCCACGAGCGGGCGGCGACGGTCACCGAGCTGGCGGCCGCGGTCGAGCGGCCGAAGAGCACGGTTGCCCACCACGTCAAGGTGCTGACGGAGGCTGGACTGGTGCGGGTGGTGCGGACACGCCGGGTGCGAGCGATCGACGAACGGCTCTACGGCCGGACGGCACGCATGTTCTACGTCGGGGTCGAGCGGAGCGTCGACGGCGACGACATGCCTCGGGACTTCAACGACTTCGAGGTCGCCGCTCGGGAGTCAACCGCGGCATATGAGAGCGGGAAGCTCTGGGGTTTCATCCGACACGCCCGCATCTCGGAGGCGCAGGCATCGGACTTCTGGGAGCAGATGGCCGAACTGGTGGCGGAGTTCGACCGGCTTCCGCGTTCGGGCGACACCATGTACGGCTTCGCGATCGGCGTCTATCCGACCGACCATCCGACTCTGCCGGTCGGCGACGACTAGCAGCCGAGCGCGATCCTGCCAGCGCTCTACCCCACGCGCTGCCAGGTGAGGCCGGGGTAGGCGACCATAACGCTCCAGAGCTTGGAGAACGCACACTCGTCGGTGGAGCATTCGGTATCGGGGATCACCGGGTCGAATGTGATCGTGTCACCGGTAACCGTGTAGTGAAACGTTATGTCGCCGAATTCCTTGTGGATGATCACCGTGCCGGGGCCCGTGATGGTGTACGTGCCGTCGTCGACGATGTCACCCTCGGCGTCCTTGGAACCGAACTGGCCCTCGGGGGTGAAGAAGTGCGAGTGGTCACGGTCCACGGCATTTGCGCAGACATCGGTGGTGCTCGACCCGTCGACGAAGCCCTCCCCGGCCACCAGCTCCCTGGTCGCGTCTCCCAGCCCGGCCTGCTTCAGCGCCGTCGCGAGCTGCCGGCAGGTGTTCGTCCGCTTCCACTCGCCGACCAGCGGATCGGCGGCCGGCTCGGTGGTCGCGGTGCTCGTGGCGGGAGCTGCCGTGGTTGGGTCACTCGTATCGCTGCCGCAGCCGGCGGCGGCGATCATGAACAACGCGACGACCAGAACACGCATTCGAGGCTCCTTGTCCGACAGCCCGCAGAGTATGTGGCATACCAAACGAGAAGGCAATCTCGTGAATGCTAAGAGCGGTCGAGCTCTATCCGGATCGCCCTCGCCAGCGCACCGCCAAGGCTGCGGTCGATACCTGCGAAACGGACGGTGACGGGACCGTCGAACGGCTGGCGGTCGATCACCTCGGCATCGTCGCCGAGCCGGATGGCCAGTTTGTCGAGATATCGGAGCATCTCGGGGTCGGAATCGGACACGCGCACGAAGCGGCCACGATCGCCGGGCTGCATGTCGGCCAGGCTGACCGTGATGCCCTCGTCGATGACGAGATCCGCATCGGGAATCGGGTCGCCGTGCGGGTCGTGGGTCGGGTTGTTGAGCTTCGCGGCGATCCGCGCTTCCAGGTCTTCGCTGATCACGTGCTCGAGTGCCTCGGCCTCCTCGTGAACACGGTCGGGGGGTACACCGAGATGCTCCACCAGGTACAGCTCGAGCAGCCGGTGGTGCCGCAGGACGGACAGCGCGATCCGCTCGCCGGCGGCGGTCAGGCGAATGCCCTGGTATGGGGCGTGGGTGACCAGCCCGCGCTCCGCGAGCTTCTTCGCCATCGATGAGACCGATGCCGGCGTGACTCCCAGACGCTCGGCCAGCGCGGTGGTCGTCGCCGTGCCGTTCCCCCGCCGCGCCAGGGAATAGATCGCCTTCGTGTAGTCCTCGACGGCCGTCGACTGGCGTCTCTGGTCGAGACTCATCACACGCTCACCAGCAGGCCGGTGGCGAACATGATCGCCATCCCGGCGGTCAGGCCGCCGACCGCAGCCGGGTGCAGCAGCCGGCCGTCGTCGTCACGCAGGGACGGAGCGAGCTGGACGACGACCTGCACGATCGCCCCGGCGCCGAAGCCGAACAGGAACGCGGCCAGGCTGGAGTTGAACGCCGCCGAGCCGATCCACGCCCCCAGCACGGCCGGTGCCCCGGCGATCAGCCCCAGCTCGATCAGCCGGGTCACGGATGGCCGCCGGTTGGCCAGCGGGGCAACGATCGCGATCCCCTCCGTGGTGTTGTGGATGGCAAAGCCGACGACCAGGAACGCCCCCAGCGTGAGGGCGCCGACCGAGTAGGCAGCGCCGATCGCCACGCCCTCCCCCAGGTTGTGAAGGCCGATGCCGACGGCCACCAGCAGCGCCAGCGCATCGCCCGATCCTCCCGCCGCACTCGTCGTCCGCTGCCGCCGCGCCAGCCACTCCGAGACCCCGCTGAGCGACAGGTAGGCGATGGCGGCGCCGATCACCACCAGCGCCGGACCGCCGAACGCCTGCGAACCCTCGCCGGCGGACTTGAAGCCCTCGAGCGTCGCATCCACCGCCAGGAAGGCGAGCAGGCCGACGGTCACCGCCATGATCAGTCGCAACCAGCGCGACGAGATGCGCCCTATCCAGGGAAGCCAGAGCATGCCCAGCGCGATCGGGATCACGCCAACGTAGACCCCCAGCAGCGCCATCAGCGCAAAGAACGACAGGTCGGACTCCGGGGTGGCCACCGCAACCGGGATCTCGTGGATGATCGTGCCGCCTGTCGCCGTCAACAGCGAGACCTCGTACGCCTCTCCCTCGATCCACGGCTGCTCCACGCGGACGGTGGCGGTCTCCAGCCGGCCGATCGCCTGATCGGCCCCGGAGAACTGGGCGAATGCATCGTTGACCTGCACCTGCGCGATCGAGACGTCGTCCGGTCCGTCATTGCGAACCAAAAGCTCGATCACGCCCGGCCGAAGTGTGGTCTTCTCGATCGCCAGCTCCTCGACCGGCGGGCCCCGCCGCTCGCCCAGCCCGGGCCCGCCCAGCCCGACGAACACGCCCAGCGCCACGCCGATCAGCAGCAGCGGCACCAGCGCCAGCAGCCACGCCGGAACCTGCCGGCCACCCACCGCCACGGAGTCGCCGCCGACCGGGGAATCTGCGCCGGCCACCGTCAGCCGACCTCGAAGAACCCCTGCCAGCCGAGCTCGGTGAACTCGGACTGGTGGGCGTGGAACATGAACTTCCCGGCGTACGGGAAGCGCCACTCCAGGATGCCGCGCTGGCCCTGACACAGCATCACCGTGTCGGTCAGCTCGCTGGGAGCTGCCCCGGTTCCGGTCGGGAAGTAGTTGAACAGGTTGCCGTGTAGGTGGAACGAGTTGATCAGGTCGTACTCCAAGGCGTTGACCAGGTACACGCGGACCAGCTCGCCGCGCCCGGTTCGGATCGGCCGGTCCATGTAGGCGAACGGGATCGTGTTCGCTGCGTACAGCTCGTTGGCACGATCGAAGTTCGTGTCGAACCCGTTCATCACCATCACCAGTTCGTCGGCGTCGGCTCGACCGCGGGCGGGGTCGATGATGAACGCCCCGTAAAGGCCCTTGGCGATGTGCTCGGCCAGCGGCCGCACGTGGCAGTGGTAGAGGTGAAGGCCAGCGGGCTGCGCATCGAACTCGTAGACGGTGACGCCGCCGGGACCGATTGTGCCGGCTCCCAGGCCGGGTACGCCGTCCATCTCGGCCGGATGAATCCCGTGGAAGTGGATGGTGTGCGGGTGGCCCGTGCCGTTGGCGAACGTGACCCGCAGCCGTTCTCCCTCACGGGCCCGCAGCGTGGGCCCGGGGATCCGTCCGTTGTAGGTCCAGGCGGCGTAGCTGACCCCGGGAGCGACCTCGATCTCCCGTTCGACGGCCTGGAGCTGCCACTGCCGCAGGGTGCGGCCGCCGGGCAGCCGTGACGTGGTACCCCAGTCAAAATCGCGAACGATGTCCGACGGATCGAACCCGTTGGCGGCGTGGTCGACCGTCGCCCCGTCGCGGAACCCGGCGTGGCCGCCGCCGGCCCCCTCCGCCTGATGCTGCCCTGAATGATCCGCGGCACGTGCTGCGGTCCCGCCGGTGATCACGCCCTGAGAGTTCAGGAGCACTGCGCTCGCTCCCAGCACCGGGACGGCGCCGGTCATCAACTCACGCCGAGTTAGAGGCTCCACGATCGAAATCTTAGCATGCCTAAATCTTGGCGGGCCGTCGGCGAACGGCCAGCACGTGCCGAACAAGACCCTGATCTAAGCAGCCTGCGGGCCAGCGTGATCGTTCTGGGTTGACGCCAGACGATTTTGGAGCAAGGCTTAAGCGCATCGTGTGCGTGGCTCCCGTTCCGTCGCCACGATGCCACCGGGTGCTCTCCTCTTCAACCCGGTGCCGTGCGCCGAGACGCGTTGGGGGGTCCCTATCGGCGCACGGACTATCCTCTTCTTCCGCACCAACTGGTACTAAAGATCCAGGGCGAAATGCCGATAGGACGTGGTGAACGCCGATTTTCGCATGGCGTCTCACGCCATCAGGCGCGGTCAGCCGATGTTGCCAGCTTCCCCGCTCCTTTGATTCACCCAGCCGGAGGCGACCCTTGATCGATAGCGGCCCCAACTACGCACCGTCGGCGGAGCGATCGGCACAGCGCGGCCAGG
>Ga0070684_100003568_pt1 | contig 11707 bp, 8 predicted proteins | sample KBSC723LmetaG_FD_65653 | JGI IMG/M metagenome (GOLD analysis project Ga0070684, IMG submission 65653) | Corn rhizosphere microbial communities from Kellogg Biological Station, Michigan, USA - KBS C7.2-3L metaG | ecosystem: Host-associated > Plants > Roots > Rhizosphere ...
TGGGCCGGGGGTGACGCCTGTGAGCGACCGGCAAGGCAACATGCTGGTTGCGGTCTTCAATGGGGGCTATAAGTATGCTGACGGACAGTATGGCCTCATGACCAATGGCGTTGTCTATGTGCCACCAGAACCAGGCGTCGCCACCTTAGCCATCACTCGGCAAGGGCAGGTTTTTCTTGGCGTGTGGGGGCAAGACCCACGGCTTAGCCTCGCCAATCCCGACCTTGTCGCTTGGCGTCAAAATGGTGCGCTGCTCATTGATCATGGGCAGCTCAACCCCTTGACAAATGATGGCGCTGCGTGGGGGGCTGTCTACCTCAACCGTGCCTACACCTGGCGTTCAGCCATTGGCCTGACCGATCATGGAACCCTACTGTATGCAGCAGGCGACTCGCTCTCGGCCGCGACATTAGGGAAAGCACTGCAAGCCGCCGGGGCAGTCATGGCGATGCAGACCGACATAAATCCCAAGTGGGTGCGAGCGTTCACGTACCAACGATCAGCGACTGGCCTCTTGCAAGTCGCCAAGCTGGACCCAGGAATGCAGGGCACAGGCGACGAATACTTCCAAAGCCAGGGGTATTCCCGCGATTTCTTCTATGTGCTCCGAAGGTGACAGGAAGGTGATCCGCCAGTCCTGAAGCTCGACGTAAATGAAACTGTACGAGAAGCCACCATATGTCCCTGATAATTCCCCGTTTCCGGGATCAGCCCGAGCGCTGAAGGCGAGCCTTCTCGTACAGTTTCTAGCTTTGTTAACGTCCGAAACCCGAATGCAGGGCATTTGGAACAAGAGCGCCAAGCAACCGCTGCCAAAGCATATAAGCAAAGAGGCAGTCGCGGCATGACACCCTGCAGTGACCAGTAGGCGGCGCTAAAAGATGGCAGCAGGAGCCGGCTATCTACACTCTGCGTTCGCAGCACTCCGTGATGTCGAGGATGGTGGCTCATCTTGTGTGACGCGCGAACGACCATTACCTGCGCCAGTCCCTTGATCTCAGTACAAGCTGCCAGCTGAAGCAGGCAGGCTGCAGTACAATGAACAGCCGCGTATCATGGCGAGCACGGCTGAAGACAATCCGACGCAACGACTGCTGACGTCTGGGCTGATTCCCTGGTTGATAGCCTTCTCCAGATGTAGCGACACTGGCCCGCGATTCGCTCCGGCTACGGCGAGCGTGACCATCACACTACGTCGTTCATGGCTCACCTCAGTAACATCTCATGACGCGCAACAGCACCGAGCTACCATCAGGCGATCTTGCTGTCATCACTGGATCGGGCGCTCGCCGAGGGTCACGCTGGTGCGCTGGTGCGAAGAGCCGCGCCGCACAGTCACGTCCACAAGCGTGCCAGGCGCTAGCGACAGTAGAATGCCAGCCAGGGCACCGTTGCCAGCTACTTGCGTTTGGTTGACTGCGAGGATGATGTCGCCACGCCGCAGTCCAGCTTGCTCCGCCGGACTCTTGCCTTGTGCGTCAGGCACGAAATCTGAGATCAATACGCCATGATCCACCGGCAAACCGTAGGTAGTCGCCATATCAGGTGTTACATCTGTCCCAGTGATGCCGAAAAATCCCTGACCAGTACTTGTCACCTGCCCTCTCTCAATAAGTTGTTCCGTGACAAATTTCACCCGGTTGGAGGAGATAGCGAATCCGATGCCGCTCGCCGCTCCAGCACCTTCTGAGCTACTAGCGCCCAGTGTGGGAATTCCGATCAATTCGGCACGCAAGTTGACCAACGCGCCACCACTATTGCCTGGATTGATCGGCGCACTCGTCTGAATCAAGCCAGTCAGCATTCCCGCTGGCCCCGCTGGAGCCTCGCTGGCGCTACGATTGACCGCGCTCACGATTCCGAAGGTTGCCGACTGATCCAGACCTAACGGCGAGCCAATCGCCAGCACGAAGGTACCAACCCGGACGGCGTTCGAGTCGCCAAAATTGATTGGGCGCAGGCCCGTCGCACTCACTTTTAACACTGCCAGATCATCGCCTGGCGCCTCGCCCACGAGCGTCGCTGGCAGGGTCTGCCCGGTGGCGAGCACAACGTCGAAATGCTGGAATCCGCGCACTACGTGGTCATTGGTGACGATGTACCCGTCAGCGGCAATCACCTCGCCTGAGCCAATGCTCTGACCTTGACTTCCGCTGCTCTGCACCTCCACGACGGAGGGTTGCACCCGCTGGATGACGGTCTGGACAGTCTGCTCCAGGTCAGTAGCTGCGTCAGGCACAGCGATGGTCGGTGCTGGACCTGTCCCATTCGAAGCGCCAGGCGTGGGAGTTGCTGTGGAGGAAGTGCATCCAGCGAGAATCAGAAGTCCCGCGAGCAACAATATTGTCAGCCAGGGCTTCGCTACCGTTTGCTTAACGCAGCGCTCGGATACCGAAACGAAACAGGAGAAAGGCGGCTTCGATGGATGCACAGCCGCCGGCATTACTGGGGTGAGGCGCCTAATGGCCTTCATGGTGCATACCTCCAGCATCGCCTCATCTTCGCGCAGGGTGAAATGCGCAATGCGTGGGTATCAACCTGCTAGGCACTTGGGGCAATCGGCTATGCCCTACCAGTCGATGAACCTGCCAACGCCTTGGACGTGTATGTCGATCCAAGCATAGTGTGTTGATGTCACTCTCCGGTCAAGATTCGCACCTGAGTGTCACAACATAGTCACCGTATGTCTGCCGTTCGAGTCTCAGGAGCTGCGTGAGGGCATTCCTTCACCGACAGCGCTTGCTAGTTATGAGGGTCGCTGACTCGTCACAGATGAGGGCGCGACTTCAACCCGAAGATGAAGCGCAAGACGACATATCTTTTGATGAGACAGTCATACAGCAGCACCAGAGAGAGCGCAGAGCAGGAGATGATGGCCACGCCTTGCAGAACACCGGGCAGATTTGTGTGCACGAGAAAGATATAGCCAAAGAGCGAGAGCATGAGCATGTGGAGGAGGAAATATGGGAATGCCGCCTCTCTGAGGTACTCGAGAGTCGGATTGGCAAAACTGAAGAAGCGTTGTGCCGGGGCCAGGAATCCAATCGCCCCAAACCAGGGGACGCCGCCTGCAAGGCGCTCCTGGCGACCAGCACCTGCTCAATCACAAAGCACAGCGTTGCCAGCAAGAGGGCGGCCAGACCATCGCGCGCGAAAGCGTGTTCGATCGCAGGATCAGAATATAACAGCACGCCTGCGATGAAACTCAGCACGTACAACGCGGCACGCCAGAGCGTCTTCACCGACGTTACGGGAAGCACCAAACCCAGAACCCACGCACACATGGCGAATACGAGCCCGACCATCAGTGTCCCACCGGGTATCCGGCACAGTGTCACAAGTCTGGCTATCACCCGAATCCCTCGCGATCCCTTGAGCAGGAGGAGCAGCGGCAACATGACGAGAGACAGCTGGATGATCACAAAGATGAACCAGAGATTGTCCCAGAGGGGTATGAGTTGATCAAGAGGATTCCCACGGAATAACTTGCTGTAGCACGGAAATAGTCTGCATAGAATTGGAGAAATGGGACATGGCTATCCGAGCCGGTGAGTGCGGCAAGATACAGGGTGATCGGGATGACGGTGAGAACGCATACAATAAATGGGACAAGCAAGTGGAAGACGCGTTCCGCGAAGAATTGTCGCCCGCTTCGATGGGTTAACGACAACCAGGCGCTTGCTCCGGCGATGAGAAGGAGCACGGGCAATCCCCATTGGATGGATAAAGTCACGCCCGCCTGCGTCAGCATCTCGGATCGTACTTAGGGGTAGTAGAGCTGCGGGGTAGTAGAGCTCCAGCTCGTAGACGGCATGGAATACCATGGCGCCGAGGATGATCATCACGCGTAGCCAATCAAGCTCATAGCGCCGACGCATTGGTTGCATTTTCGACGCATGTCGTTCGGTTCGGTCGCGAGCCGTTTCGGCGGGGCGGCGGTAAGCGCGTTATTCAACTGCCATATACGTGATCTTGGCCAGAGTTGTCCTAAACCTAGACGCAGGAACACTTCTCGGCCGCTTCTAGAGTAATAAGCCAGTCCTGTCACCACTGCATCACAGATGACGACAGCGATCTCACATGCTGATCACCTGACACGCCAATCGAACGATTGTTGTTCCGCCTTCGTCTGGGTAATCAGCCAATGCTAGATGCACCGTGCGCATCAAAGCAGTTCGCATCGTCACGCGGACATGAGGACGCAGGAGATGCGGACAGAGCAAGAACGGAGTGGAACCGAGAAAGAGGACTTTCTGGAGACACGCCTTATGAGAGCCTGGCGACCGGTCATTGCGCAATGGGCAGTTCAAGCGTGCAGCATGAGGACATTGGCTTAGCAGCGCGAGGAATACTCGATTGCGATCTGGGCTACAGCTCTTCATCCGCCATCACGTGATCGCTGGCCCGACTATCTCCCAGCGAGCCAGGCGCTCCAAGACATCTATCGCCTCCTCACGCCAAGCTGATTGCTGCCACACCGAGCTAGTCGTCCACGGCGGCGCTTCCGTCTGCTCGTCACTTCTGCGACTTGTCCACCCTTTCACGCTCAGCAGACAAGGTATGATAGCATTTGCCAGTTACGCCCGTGAACCCTGTCTCGCCATGACTGACCCTGGGAGCCATCAAAGGCTCCCAGGGCTGGAGAGGCCACCACCCCGCCTGCGGACCGAGTGGCGGCTGACCTCATTGGCGACAAGCAAAGTGTTTCTATCCCTTTCCCCGAAGGCTTGCCCAAGGCGCTATGCCGTCGGGGACTGCGGGCTCTCTGGACTCGGTGGCGGCGTGCTTGACATGGGGATCTCCTCAAACTGGGTCCATCCCTCCACCGTCCATTCCTGCCGACGTGTGCTCACATCGACGGCATTGGCTTGCGTGAAGATGTTGGTGACTGCAGCCATTTGCTCTGCAGGCGCCTGCACGGTCACAAGGATGTTGCCGCGCTTGACACCCTCCGCATAGACGTGCGCCTCATGCTCTGGCAGGCCAAGACCCACCAGCGCCCCGACGAGCCCCCCGCCAATCGCTCCAATCCCAGCACCGAGCAGTGTTGCCCCAAGGACCGTCAGGAGATCCACGGCTGCAACGACTTCCCCGATACCGGGGACAGCGAGTGTCACCACATTGAGGCCGACCAGCAAGCCACCGACGCCGCCCAGGGCGCCTCCTGCAATCGCTCCGACCTCTGTTGTCGTAGTGAGACTCGTTTTCTCCTTCACTACACCTCGGCGCGCAATGACGCCAATCTGCGGCTTCGTGAATCCGGCTTTGTGCAGTGCCGCCACTGCCTGATCAACATCGCGGGTATTCTCAAACATCCCAACTACAACCGGCATATTTCTCTGCTCCTTCCTACACTAGCAACGTCATAACGCGTTGCTTTGCTGGCCTGTGGATGGTGCGCACCGCAGTCGCTGCCAGGCCACATTCACGCTATACCCACTCGCTCACAAGGCGCACACATTCCGCGCATCTATCCTCACCCGCCAGTCACAAAGTGCGCTCCACTCATAAAGAAGAAGGTCTGCTGGGTGTGGCACATCCACACGGTGTGGGGAGTAGCGCAGTTAGCAAGCCCTGCGCCCAGTGTGTCTCAGCGCATAGTTCGAGGAGCGGCTGGCGGAGTAGACGTCGGACACGATCTGTGTGCGGCGGCCACACGGGCGTCCCAGGCGGCGTCGGCGAGAAAGCGTCGCGGAGCGGGGATATGCTAGTCGCATGTTTCGACGCGCGTCGCGTCGGCGTAGAATCCGGATGTGTATTCCGCCCAAGCGATGGCTGGCAAGCTGGCGAGCCAACCGCGGACGGCCCATGCTCGCGCACAAGGACGACTATCGACGGCGCGATACCGTAGATTTCGCCCGTCCTGACATCTCCTTCGAGCTCTGCCGCGCAAATGAGCATTCCTGGATGTCAACAAGGCCAGATGATTTGAAGTGTGAGGTCCTTGTTACGTACGTGTGCCATAGTGGCAGTGGTCCGTGTTATGCACGTATGCCAGTGTCATTGCCATAGTGGCAGTGGTCGGCGATCTACGGTCCCATCGCGAACCGCGAAATGTCCGAGTTCTCGCGCCAGGGGCACATGCACTGGCGAGTATTGGGAGGAGAGGCAACAAGATGGACGCACCGATGAACGCACAGACGCAAGCCAATCTGCTGACCGCCCTGCATGGAGAGGCATTCGCGTATGCGAAATACATGCTCTATGCCGAGCACGCCCGGCAACAGGGACGCAAGGAGCTTGCCGACTTATTCGAAGCAACGGCGCGGACGGAGCTGTTTGAGCATTTCGCCGAGGAGGCCGAGTTAGCGGGACTCGTGGGCGACGATGCGGCCAATCTGCGCGAGGCGATCGGCGGTGAAGCGTACGAAGTAGACACCATGTATCGTACGTTCGCGGAGCAGGCACAGGCAGCCGGCGATAACGCGGCAGCGGCACGCTTCACCGAGGTGCGACAAGATGAAACGCATCACCGCGATGCGTTCACGGCGGCGCTCAATAGGCTCTAGATCGCTGCTCGTAACTGGAAGTTGCAGGAGATGATGGCGGAAGTGCCTGACGGCCTCCATGGCACCCGCCAGCACATAGCTTACTGGTAATCAGACCAACCTCTACGGGAGATCCGCGCCGCGCTCCACATGGGTGAAACAAGCTATTTCGGTACATGTGGAATCAGGATTCCGCCATGTGGCAGACGTGATCGTTAACGATCCGTGCCGCATGAGGTGAGTTTAGTGAGGGACGAATGCAGCTTCGAAATAGCTCTAGAATATATGTCTGGCAAACCGATCACTGGTAGGCCGTTTCAGTGAATAAGCCACCACGGCGTAACCGGAACGTTTGCTCACGCTCCTGATAGACGATATCAGCGGAGAGATCACTCATCTGCGATTCGGTGCATGACGACGGCTATTGATGTCGCCATGACAGCTGGTAGGCGACCTAGCAGCGACCATAGGTGGCGATGTCGCGAGCACTTTGTGATGTGTGTAGCGCCAGTCGAGATAAACGTGTGATGAACGGATGACATCCTGAACCAACAAGTGGTGTGCCTTCCATCCTCAGGCGATGTCCCGGAGGCTTTGAGGCTAACGAGGTGGTGCTCCATGTGATGGCATCCACAGCGGCAGCCCGCATACCGAGCCAGGACCGACTGCAGATAGGTGGACGAGAGTTCTGGACAAACCGCCGCGCGAATTCGTCTGATAATTTTGCCGACATGTTACCCCCGGAATCTCGACATAAGCAGGCAAAGGCTCTCCCACTCGGTGTGACTGCCCTTGCTGCAGCGGCGGCTGGCGTCTGCCTCACGCTGTGGATTTGCGTGCCAACCCGCATAACCCACCTGACCAGTGGCAGAATATGCTTGCTCATGCGTGTGGCGTCGCACCTGCGGAGCGCCTAGCTAATACTACTTTGTTAGTTTCTCCAGGGACGAAAGGAACTGATCTGGTCGTTCTGGAGCAGCCACTGGATCAGATCCTGAAAGAGCCAGACCAACACCAGGCGGTGGACGGCGGGCAGTGTCAGGCCGCGCCCGGCCTCGCGGGCAGCAGTCTGGATCATCGCGAGTTTGCTCGCATACTCAGCCGGAGAGGTGATCATCGTTGGATACCAGCCATCACCGTACATTCCTGTCAGCCGTAGCATCCGTGGGCCGCGGGCCGCGCTCCAGATCTGAGGGGTTTTACCTGGTGGTGCCTTGAGGTCCAGCCGCGCCCCATCCAAACAGTAGTATGCCCCTGCGAAATTGAGGGGCCCCGACGAGGCAAGACACATACGGATGATCTGGAGCGCCTCCTCAAGGCGGTCTGCGGGATGAGAAGCATCGAAGCCGTAGGGGTCAAGGTTCATGCGCTCTCCAGCTCCGACGCCGAGAATAGGCGCCCGTTTGGTCATGTGAGCCAGGGTCAGCATGGCCTGGCGATCACGACAGGATGGCGGCGGATCGGGTCAGTCACGCCTACACCAAGATGCATCCGGCCCGCGCGAGAGGCAAGTCGGCCCAGGAATACCTGGTAATCGAAATGTTCGTGCGGCGTGGGTCGCTGAGCCGCGATCCAACTGAACTCCTGATCCCACACACCAGTGGGGATGACATTCTGGAAGTGGTCGATAGCCATAATCGAATCAAGGCGCATCAGCCGGGCAACCAAGGCGAACAACTCAGTGGTTCGGAGTGGGGCTGCGTCCCGATCTGCAGGCCGACGGCAATCTTGCGAGCGTCCATTTTCACCCCTCCCTTTCCTCATGCGGAGCTCAATTGTAGGCGAGCTATGTGGGAATGCTGGACAGCCGATAGCAGTCACACTCCTAAGTGTTCTATATGCTTCATGCTTCGCTCACTCCCTCTAGCGCTCGACCACCTGCTCCGGTGACACCCGGTGCATCTTTACGTCACGGTCACTCCGCATGATCAGATCGTCGCAGCTAGTTCACGCTCCGGGGCGATCACGCCTCCTGCGCTTGCCCAGCGTCTTGATGACTTCAAACCAGAGGATGCTCGCCATTCCCGCAGCCAGGCAGATGAGGAGGTCGCTTGGATGCAGAACCGCAAAACCGAACAGGTCACGTACTCCTGGAATGTAGAGCGCCGCGGCAAGCAGGCTGAGGGCTCCTCCCACCACCCACCACACGGCGGCATTCGGGATGTGCCAGGACGCAAGGATGGTACGCGTACGCGACCGCTCGGCAAGCACCAGCGCCAGGTTGGCCACGACCAGCGTACTGAACGCAAGCGCTCGGGCCTCCGTGTCGGCTGCGCCAAGGGTGAGGGACACGCGGAAGACCGCAAAGACAATCGCGAAGATACTGGCTCCCTGAGCGAGGCTGAGTCCCACGATGGCGCGGGTAAAGAGCGGGATGCGCGGATCTCGAGGAGGCCGCTGCATGACATCCGCCTCTTCCGGCTCGGCCTCGAAGACGATCGAGCTCGCCGGGTCGATGATCAGCTCCAGAAACACGATCTGGACAGGCAACAACACCAGTGGCCAGCCGAAGAGCACTGGCAACAGGGCCATCCCCGCGATGGGGACGTGGATGGCCAGCACGTAAGACATCGCCTTGCGCAGGTTGTCGAAGATACGGCGGCCCATTCGCACGGCACCCACAATGGAGGAGAAATCGTCATCGAGCAGCACCAACGCTGCAGCCTCACGTGCCACGTCAGTCCCGCGACCGCCCATCGCGATACCAATATGTGCTGCCTTGAGCGCCGGGGCGTCGTTCACGCCATCTCCAGTCATTGCCACGACCTCGCCTCGTGCTTTAAGCGCCTCCACCAAGCGGAGTTTCTGCGCCGGAACGACGCGCGCGAAGATGTTCACAGTCTCGAGCCGAGAGCGCAGCGTCGCCACGTCCATCGCCTCAAGCTCGGACCCGGTAATGACCTGCTCGGGGCTCTGTAGGCCGATCTGCCGGGCGATTGACTGTGCTGTACCAGGGTAATCGCCGGTAATCATGATGACACGAATGCCCGCGCTATAACACTCCTGTAGCGCAGTTGGGACCTCAGGGCGAATAGGATCGGCAAATCCAAGCAGTCCCACCACCTCGAGCGCAAACCCTTCCGGCGACTCAGGTAGTACTGGTGAGAGCTGCCGTGCCCGTGCGACGCCGAGCACGCGCAGGCCATCTTCCACCATGACGGCCACATGTTCCATGAACTTTGCATGCTCAGCCGCGTCGAGGCGGCAAAGATGTGCAATGGCCTCTGGCGCACCCTTCGCGGCGACGATATAGCCCTTAGCGCTGTCAGCGCCGTTATTGCCTGCGGCGCCTTCTGGATCTTCTGACGACCGCCACACCCGCGTCACGGCCAGGAGACCTGGTGTCAAGGGATATTCACGAATGAGAGCCCGCTCGTCGCGCGCACGACCCGGAGCCACTGGTAGCGCTTGGGCGAAGTCGACGATGGCCTTCTCCATGGGATCAAACGGGTCAGTTTGGCTGGCAAGGAGCGCGTAGCGCGCCAGGTCGCGGACCTCAGGGGAGGCCACCCAATCGGTCGGAGGAACTGTTGGAGTCTTTGGATTCGCATGCTTCCCCAGGTCATAGCCATGCTCTCCGACAAACAAACGGCGTACACTCATCCGGTTTTGGGTGAGTGTTCCGGTCTTATCGACGCAGAGGACCGTCGCCGCTCCGAGCGTCTCGACGGCTGGGACCCGTCGGGTCAGCACCCGCTTCTGCGCGATGCGCCATGCCCCGAGCGCCAGAAAGACAGTCAGCACGACCGGGAATTCTTCGGGAAGCACCGACATTGCCAGGGCAATGCCCGCGAGCACCCCTTCGAGCCATTGCCCCCGGAGGAGCCCATACCCTACCACCAGCACTGCACAGAGGAAGAGTCCCCACACCGCGAGGACGCGAACAAGGCGGCCGGTTTCCCGTTGAAGCGGGGTCCTCTCCACCTGGACTTCCTGCAACGACCGACCGATCTTCCCCATCTCGCTCCGCGGTCCAGTAGCAAGGACCTCCGCCATGCCACGCCCTTGCACCACCAGAGTGCCGGAGTAGACGAATGGTTGGTCATCGCCACCTGGGCGACCCATCGTCGGCTTGTCAGATGCGGTGGCAGCGTTTGCCAAGTCAGCTGTGTCCTCAGTCACTGCTAATTTGCGGACGGAAATAGACTCTCCCGTCAACAATGACTCATCGACCGTGAGATTGATCGCCCAACGCACCAAGGCATCTGCTGGGACGCGATCTCCCTCCGAGAGCAGCAACACGTCTCCGCGCACGACTTCGCGCCCGGCGATGCGCCGCTGCTGCCCGTCGCGAATCACCAGCGCACGGGGACTCGACAGGTCGCGGAGCGCCTCGAGGGCGCGCTCGGTTCTGTGTTCTTGGTACAGAGTGATGCCAATGATCAGGAAGACAGACACGAGCAGCGCTAGCGCTTCGGGAAGTTCACCGAGGACTAAGTAGACGAGGCCGCCGCCGATGAGCAGGACAAACATTGGCTCGCGGACGACCTCGACCGCCGCAGCAAGGAGTCCACGTCGACGCAACGCAGGCAATTCGTTGTAGCCTTCGCGGTGCAGGCGTGCGGCGGCTTCTCGCTCGGAAAGCCCCATTCGCTCTGCGGACACACGTTGCTGTGACAACATCTGCGGCAACATGCGTAACCCTCCCATGCGTTGGCTCTCTATGTCCGGTCCGACATAACCTTCTTGCCTGAGCGGCGCTGAGATGTCTTGTAAGACAGCGCCGAACGCTACGACAGCAGACGTGAGGATCAAGACGGCTGTACCTCTCGAACCACACCTTCCAGTTAGGCGAATGCCACCACGTATTGGACCCCAACCGGTCTGTGCTACACCTCCTCGACGTCGTGGCGTACGGTCGTAGCATGGATGACGGATCTCACGGTCTTGTCACGAAGACAACGGTGTGGTCACAGACGCTTCACAGTCCGAAGTGGTCGATGGTTAGCAGATGCGCTGATACAGGGTTGAGGTGTGTTCCCGATACCACGCCTGAGTCTGAAGCCACGCCAGCATACTTGTGATAGCGCCGCTTAATCTTGTAGCTGCTGACGGGCTGTGAATGAGCCTGAGCGAACGAGTTCAAGTCGCGGGCCGTTGTTGGCTGGCTGCGGCCCAAACTACTGACGTTTGCGTAGAGGGCTAAAGAGATGCTACGCTGGCGACATGAGCATGAAGACGCCCCAACTCGACTGGCGCGAAGGGCGGCGGCGACGCGC